>QGCX01000002.1_pt1 | contig 144182 bp, 134 predicted proteins | sample 4708031 | NCBI WGS metagenome assembly QGCX01 (sample SAMN08941163, study PRJNA450518) | Sediment metagenome, whole genome shotgun sequencing project. | reverse complement strand
AGTATCTTCTACAACAGATAAGTGTTCAATAAGGTTCAAAGTGACTATATTTCAGAGGGTTTGGCGCTATTAGATCACATTAGTTAACAAAGTACGATCCCGCCCTGTGGGTAACCCCACCTCTTCAAAACAGAAAGCACACAACAACCATATTTCGGTCACCAACGAAGTATCACTTTCCTAACTAGCTATAGTAGCTATAACCATTAAGTGACATAGATAGGTAAAGAAGAAATGATAGCTGTATTATTTGAGGCAATGGCTGTTGCGGAAAAAAGAGACAGATACTTCCAGTTAGCGGAACAATTAAAGCCACTTCTAAGTGATATCGATGGTTTTATATCAATCGAGCGTTTTCAAAGCACAACTAACCCAGACAAATTTATATCTCTATCTTGGTGGAAAGATGAAACAGCTATAAAGCATTGGAAGAAAAATGTGCAGCACAAGCTTGCTCAAGATGAAGGAAAATCAACTATTTTTGCTTTTTACAAAATCAGCGTTATGACCTTAACTCGGGAATATTGTTCACAATAACATAGAGATAATAACATGCATGATATACATATAATTTTAAAAAATAGCCCTGGAGAATTAGCCCGATTTGGAGAAATCCTCGGAAAGAATGAAATTGGGTTAGAAGGCGGTGGGGTCTTTGCTAGTGAAAATCACAGCCACGCTCATTTTTTAGTCGAGGATGGAGAAAGAGCGAGAGATGTTCTTACTGATCATGGTTTTGAAGTAAAGGGAATCGCTGCTCCACTTATACGAAAACTCAAACAAGAACAACCCGGTGAGCTTGGTGCGATAGCTAAAGCATTAGCGGATAAAGGCGTTAATATTATTGTTCAGTACAGTGATCATGATAATCGATTGATACTTGTAACCGATAACTATAGATTGGCCAAAAATGCAACAATTGACTGGGCTTTATAAACTTGCGCAAAGAAAATATCTCTTCAATAAAATTAATAGATTTTAGTCAGGAAACCGACATGGCAGCCTTAGCGGCTGCCATGTCGGACGCCTCTAGGATGAAAATCCTATGTGCATTGATGAATGGAAAAGCTTGGACTGCTACCGAATTAAGCGTGGTAGCAGAGATTGCACCATCAACTACTAGTTCTCACTTATCTCGCCTGTTGAAAGCCAATCTTGTAATATGTCTATCTCAGGGACGACATAGATATTTTCGCCTGTATAGTAACAACGTCGCTGTATTACTCGAAAAAATGATGGGCATAACTTTTCAAGTAAGTAGCCCCTCTCGTTCCAAAGTGCCTCAAGAACTACTTAAGGCAAGAACCTGTTATGACCATTTAGCCGGTGAAATAGCTGTTAAGCTGTATGATTCACTATTAAAAAATAACTGGATTAACAGTGATGGCAAAGGGCTTACTAAGCAAGGGCAAGAAAAATTTGTACAGTTAGGTATCAATATCGATGAAAAAACTAGAAGGAAAAAATGTTGTCCATGCTTAGATTGGAGCGAAAGAAAGTTCCACGTTGGTGGTCACTTAGGGGCATTACTACTTAGTTTTTTTGAAAGTAATAACTGGATAGGCAGAGTGCCTGGCTATCGCGAAGTTATTATTACCAGTGAAGGTAAAAAAGAACTTCATAGGCATTTTAATATTGATTGATGGATAGACGAACGTGCTTGTTTCGAGCTCTATCACAGCTTCGATCCGCAAACAAACCATGCTGACGTCAGTTTTTGTAACGCAATTAAGTAACACTAAGCGCGTAAACGAAAAAAGCCGTGAAATGGCCTAAATAATTGCTAGGCCATCGCAATCTGAACCCATTGGCGATAACAATAGCTAGGATAGATTATTCAGCAGCGCTGTCTGTTGAAACGACAAATTTAATGCCACCAGTAAACCTACTGGTAACATTAAAAATAACAGCGCTAATCAGCATAAAAACATAGCCAAAAATGAAATGGAAAACCGGCATTAAAAAAAATGCAATCGAAGGAAAACCACTACCTTGCCTACCCGTAGCGATAAAAGAGCTGAACCCCCACATCGGAATAAGCATAAACAAAGAGCTAATAGCCAATATCAGAGCGAATGTAATCGCGATAGAATGAGGCCCAACTTTTATAACTGATTTATCCATTTAATTTTCCTTTTGATCCATAACTCTTATAGGGTGTATGAGCGCATGGGTAAACATAACAACTTGATATTAAAAACTTTTAATATCAAAACAAGGATATGCGGTATTTTTTATGAAGTTAATCAATAATAATTACAACATGCTGAAAGACGCCAGCATATTGGGAGCGTGCTGTTTATTTAGCTAACCCACTCATCGCTCACTTCAGCAGCAGTTCGAGATCGCCTAAAACTTCACAAAATAATCACCCGCTTAAGTCACTCAGCTAGACTATACGGAGCGAATTTCGCGATTATCAATTTACATCTCGTAACAGGCTTTCAACCAAAATCCCTGCAACAAAACGTAACCTTACTGCTTTGGTATGTTTTAGTTGGAAGCCCAGCTCTACATTACAATCAATTAACTCGCCTTGAGGGAGTTCAAACTCTCCTGTAAACCAATCGGCAACTAAAGGCTTCTCATCTGCAAACTTGTATATGCCTTCGAGTCGAACGAGCATCAACTGGTTATTTCGTATTTCCCATGTCGCTATGTAATTACGCCAACAAGCTGTTGAAAGATAAAGTCCATTGCTATCAATTTCTTTCAGTTCTGCAGCACTAAGCTCAACAATCCTAGCGTCACCTAAAGGAATGCCCAAAGAATATGGCATTTGATAATCACCACCTAGGTATATACATCTGTCTTTTACTTGAACTGTCATATCCATCCAAACCTAGTAGTCATATTACAATCATATAATAACTAGGCTAAGTGAGAATCGGAGACCGATCTAAATTAACTCAGGCCACAACGACTACACCGGTGGCTACGATGAAGTTGTTGTGGAAAAAGAAGCGACCAGTGGAAGGGAGCCGTATTAATACCCAAGTCGATAACGATAGGTTTATTTAACTTATTGACTTAATAAAAACCATCTTCTCGTTTGGCGTGGGGGCCTCAAACCAAGACCAGAATAATTCGAGCATTTCTGGTGTCATTTCATACGATTTTCCATTCAAATCTGTGTTGCGAGCAGCCGCCCTTTGCTTACACGTTTCGAAGGGCACATCTAGATAATGAACTTCACTATCAACCGCTAGGCTTGATGCCCAATCAATAAACGCATCCCGCTCTGATTTTCGCCAGAAACCAAAATCAAAAATAACAGGCACGCCCAAAGAAAATAGCTGTAACGCAGATTCTTTAAACAAATCTTTGAGTGTGGCCAATCGACTATCAAAGACTTCACGTTCCATATGCTCACCATATAACGGGATCATCCACTCATCGGCACTAAAGCGAAACGCTCCCTGCTTTTCTGCAAGCTTTTTTGAATAGGTCGTTTTTCCTGACCCAATAAAGCCACATATAAAATAAATTTTGCTCATAATACCTCACTATTTATAAAGCAACGTTAAGGATTACTGACACCCTAGGACCTGTTGACCTTTCGCGGTTAATTTTTGCCGAACCCTTTGGGCAGCGTTTGTGTGGTCTTTCTACTACGTTATTGGCTTATCTGCTAGGTTAATAACTACATTTCAAAGCCTCTGCTTTGTATAAAACCCCACAAACTGCTGTAAAAAACATCTCGAAAGATCAACAAACCCTAGATAAGCTTCGCTAAAACACCGTTAGCCATATCTTCACCGATTGTAGCCCTAACTGGCATACTCACCGGATTAAACTCTACAAGACAATAAACATCAATGCTGAGATAACCCGAAGTCACACGCTAACGGTAAAAGACAAATACCATACTTACGACAAAAGTAGTGCTGAGCAGTTAGGGGGGAGTTGCTACTTCGTAAAAAAATTTTCACCTTTTAACAGGGTAAATTTACTCTGGTGAACCATAAATCATCAGCGTTTTTTTGAGAAAGTAGAGCAGTCAACAATACTAAGATCTGAAAAATTAATCAGTACTTAGAACTAAACGTCCCTACAATGGCAGCCATTTAAGTAGCCTTTTTCCGTCATACACACACCACTGCGCCCGCCTTAAACACCTAAACCCTAGACAAGCGCACGTTGCCAACGGGTTTAAATGATTTGTCTAGATTTGTAGCTGACCGAGCCCCTCGTTAAACTATTTTCGACAGTTGTTCGTATATAACGATAATAAAAAATTACGGAGCTATTAATGTTTTCATTTCTTAAGCGCAATCCCGCCAAAAAACTCAAAAAACAACACTTAATGCTACTAGAGCAAGCCATGCACGCCCAGCGAAAAGGAGATATTAGAACTTACTCCCTATTGTCAGCCGAGGCCGAAAAAATTCATAAGCAAATTGAAGATATCAGCACGGCAAAATCCTAAGATTTACAGCGTTCGCGGGCGCTGTTTACGATCTTGTTATCTAGCCCCATAGCGTTCTAAATTACTGACATTAAAAATGCGCACACCAACAATAATTATGTTGCATTTAAGCTATTTATCAACAAGTTAACTTTGCGGGGAAATAACACCGTATAAACTCGCGGTGCAAGGTGTATTAGTAAGCCTAGCCCATGAAGTAAGAGCGAATACTACTAATCACCCAGCCTTGCGATATTCGCTGGGGGTAGTGCCGGTAACCCTTAAAAACTCACGATTGAAATTGGATTTTGTCTGAAACCCTGAGTTCATAAATATCTGGGTGATGGTGTCTTGTGAGTTAAGCAAAGCCCGTTTGGCGTGTTCAATGCGATACTCATTGATAAGCTTCGAAATGTTTTGCTTGTATACTTGGTTGACCGCAATGGAAATCTGTTTTGCCGGTATGCCTAGTTTACGAGTTAATTTTGAAAGGGTTAACTCTGGGTCCAGATACAGCGCATCTTGGCCAAGACGCGCAGCCAATAAGTTGGTAATTTCTTGAGCGCGTTGTTCGCTCATTGTGGCAGTGCTAATGATGTCCTCGGCCTGCTTATCTACCTTAGCAGACGCGGGCGCTTCGGCGACTTGAGTATTCATCGCCACCACCACCACCGCTATCGATAACACTGGTAAAAGAATCAAATGGGCCGCGGTCAGAATATATAGCGAAAACGCACCTTGATTAAACATAAAATCTAATGAAATCAGCCCATCAATTACGGCTGAAAAAATCAGCATCCACCCAGCCAAACTTTCGGCTTTTTTAACCCCTTCCCAACTGCCTAAGGGAACATTAAGTAGGTTGGCATCTTTGCTCGAACAACGAAGGAGAGCCAAACCGTAGGCGACATAGATTGCTGTTAAGAGTCCATCCAAAGGCAGAGCCAACCAGGGTTGCAGAAACACCGTAAATGCCACCAATAATGGGACGATTGTATGTATAAGCGCTAAACGGCCTTGCTCGCGACTGGCATGCGAAAAACAATACCAAGCAACAACCGGAATAAGCGAAGCCAAAATAGGCTGGGCAAGGCTGAAAACGCGCAACTCAAAGGCCCAGCGTAAACCAACCATTGCCGTGGTTACCGCACACAGCCCCAAAAACACACTAGCCAGTTTAGCTTGCTCAGCAAATCGAACATAAAGCGTTATGGCGAGTAACCCAAGTAACATAGATACAACGAACGGAACGGGAATGGCGAGCATGGCAAGTCCTAACTCAAAACTACCATCACTGGTAGCGTCAGATTAAAGATGACTGAATGAAACATAATTAAAACGCAAAATAAACCAATACGGGTATTAGCACGACCTAAAACCTGTTTTGAGACGCTCAAAATACCTACCCACAGCAAAATATCACCACATTCAATGACAAAGGTGACATCTATGCAATTCTATCTGCTCGCGTGGCAACGCGGTTTTGATTTTTCTGGGCGCTCATCCCGCCAAGCGTTTTGGTACTTTCTACTGGTGCATTGTTTAATAACGCTGGGATGCATTGCGCTAGATATTACCATGCAAACATGGTTTGACACCGTCTACAGCATCTTAAGTTTTATTCCCATGTTAGCTGCGATTATTCGTAGGTTGCACGACACTAACAAATCTGGCTACTGGGCTTGGGTATTCTTAATACCCGCTATTGGGCCGTTGCTATTGCTCTATTTACTGGCTCAACCTAGTAATAAGCACAGCATTAAGGAGGCCTTAGCATGAGAAAAACTATTGCTCTAATTGGCCTATTATTGGCTACTGTTTCTTGGTTTGGCTTTGCGGCGGATAAGCCCGAACCAGCAGGCTTTGGCACTCTCACTGTAGAATCTATGACACAAGGACAGCTACTTTGGCTTAAAGGGCGAGTGGCAGAGGCAAGTTATACTTTTACAGCTCAAAACCGTGCTAGTTGCAAAGTAAAAATACCGGTAGCGATAGGCGGTATGTCAGAGCCAGATATCGGTATTTCTAACACACCAGGCCTAACTATTGTGGTTCTAAGCCAGCAACTCAATGATGCGCTAATACAAGGAAAACCGATCAGCAGTGAAGACTGGCGCTTCACTACCCAGCTTAACAGCGAAGGAGATGGATTGATTGTGAGTGGAATTAAACCTAACGAACACTTCGTGCTCAATTCGAGAAAACGCTGGATTTCTTGGTTTATGAGCGAAAAACCAGTAGCCACTTGTCTTTAGCTGAGGCTTTAACTGAACTTAGCTGACTCAACGCAACCAAAGCAAAGTATTACCAAAAGATTTACTTTAACTTTGGTTGCACCCTAACAGTAAAGCCATCTACCCTTTCTACCTCACCATAGCCAAACTTAGATATCACTTTAGAAAAGAACGGGTATATAGCGGACTCGAGCAAAACCTATGTGATGCCCGAGGCTTTTGCTTTGGCCAAGCGGCTAGTAAAAGTAAGCTATGTAGCAAGGAATTAAACAGGTAAAACCTAGGGCTAGGCTTGGTGATGTAGGCCATACCATCCAACAATATGCCAAATCGCGCGGATAAAGCATTGTGCAGGAATACTGCGGTCATGGCATTGGTCGAGAAATGAATGAAGAACCACAAGTACTTAACTATGGCAGGTCTAACACAGGACTTATGCTACAAGAAGGGATGACCTTTACCATTGAGCCAATGGTCAACCAAGGCTCAGCAAAAGTGAAAACCAAAAAAGATGGTTGGACAGTGGTAACACGAGACAAAAAACTATCAACTCAAGCTGAATATACGGTATTAGTTACCCGCTCCGGATATGAAGTTTTACCTCTCCGTGATGACGAAACTCGCTGAACACAAGCCTCGCCCGCTATTTTTCATTCAAAGAGAATTCAACTGGGTAACTGTGAAAAAAGCGTAACTAAATAATCAAACTCAAATTATTGATAAACCTTCACCACATTTCGCCCTGAATTTTTGGCAAGGTACAAAGCTTTATCGGCGTGATCCAATAAGACTTCCAATGACTTCTCATCACTTAAACAGGCCAAGCCTATACTTACCGTTAGCGGTATTGTACGTCCTTCCACCACTAATGGCGCATCACTGATCGCGAGACGAATATTGTTAGCTAACTCAATGCCTTTGTCTTGGTCAACCTTAGGTAAAATAGCGGCAAATTCTTCACCACCAATGCGAGCAAACAAATCCGTACCACGTATATTTTTTTGACAAATTTTAGCGAAGTGTTGCAAAGCTAAGTCCCCCACCGCATGCCCATGAGTATCATTAATCGCTTTAAAATGGTCCAAATCAAATACCAATAATGACACCCTGTGTTTTTGTAGCAATTGCAATTGAAACTCCTTTTTACCTAAGGTCATAAAGTAACGACGATTAGCCACATTGGTAAGCGGGTCGGTGGTGGCGGCCTCAAATAATTGTTCTTGATACTGAAAACGGCTTCTAAAGTCTTTGTTCAACAGTAACCTTGCCAGCACCACAGAAACCACCAATAAAGCCATTAGTATCAGACCTATATATGGAAAAACGGTGCGTACAATATGAGGCTGTGACCAATGTAAAGCAGCAATCTTAGTACCGGGAATGAACCCTTCCAATGATATGCTGTCATCATGGTCTCTGACTGGGTCTAAGTGCAGAGTCGACAACCGAAAACGTTGTGATAATACTGAAAGATAAGCCTGATCAATTAATTGAGCGAATACCAAATGAGCGCCATCGACAATTGCGCTATTGTGTTCACTTCGATAGGGCTCAACACCCACCATATAAATACTGCCACCTGCCTTGCTAAAAAAAGCTCTAACCTGATGAGTCTGACTGCGTTGCTCGGTACTATGTAAACGCTCCAAAATAGCCGAGGATAAAATACTTTGTGGCTGCAACTTCAAGCCCTCACGCTTAGCATGCAGCTTAACTCGCTTATCGCTGTCAATCGAGGCAATGTAAGCTAGGTTATAACTAGGCAACAGGTAGTCTTGATAGTTTTCCAGCCTCCATTTTGGGTCTGCTGAGAAAGCCATGGCGTAGGATTCATCCCAAGATGAGTAGTCCCTCGCCAGTTTTAACAAATAGTCTTGCTCTACCGATAGCGCAATCTCAACACGATTACGCAAATCTTCTGTGACCTTGTCATTAAGCACCGTAAGGAAATACACAACAAGACTCGCGATTAATACCATCATGGTAATGATCAGTGAGGTAATAGCTGATATAACTGAATTAGCAGAAAAATAACGTTTCTTAAACATGTATGAATTCCTGGATAAGGATTCCTTTAAATCATAGTCTAATAACAAAGCCCCCACTTGTTACAGCAAGGGCTTGCATTCAAGAATGGTATTATTTTCGTGAACTCGGCAATAGCCAACCAACACGGTATGGCTAATTCCTTTAAAGGCAACACTACGAGCAGCATTGACATACAAGCAGAACACTTAAGTAGTTAACTCTATCCCCTTCATTATTGAACTGGCAATCGAGCACCTTTATTCAGCGCTTTTTTGAATTGAAGATGACGACAAAAATTCAACAGCGGCTTCTCTAACCAATAATGACACATCAGCCCTATTGCAATGGAAACAGTGATTAACAGCAGCGCTGCTAACTCGGCTTGTAAGGGAGCCAAACCAATTGCATATAATTTAGCTAGCAGTGGCATTAAAAATGAGTAAATGACCACCACATGGACTAAATAAATGGAATAAGAGGCATCACCTAATATCACCCAAGCACGCGGCCAACGGTAACAGGTATTCACTTTAAGCATGCCAGTAAATACCAGTACCGCTCCCACTCCACAAGTAAGCCAACGATAAGCAGGAGATGGTGGCCAATAGGCACAAGCAAGTAATACCGTAATACCAAGCAAGCAATACCACCAAGGGCGCCCTTTCAAATAACCCCCACCTTGTAGGTGACCCAGTAATGCACCGAACCAAAACTCAAAAATAATGGTATTGTGCATGAAGTAACGCCCCACCGAATCCTCAGCAAATAGTGCGCCGCTCCAATAAAAAGCCAGCAAAATAGCGCTTAAGCCAACAAATACACGGCTACGGTTAAACATTAAGGCCAAGGCAAACATCAAATAAAAAGCCATCTCGTAATTGAGTGTCCAGCCTACTCCAAGAATCGGTTGAACTTGCATCTGTTGGTTAAATGATGGAATAAAAACAAAACTCAGCAAACGGTACCATTGGAAATCAAAGGGAAATTGATGCGTCATCAGGTATTTGAGTAACATCAGCATACAAACACCCGCAGTAACAATAGCGTATAAGGGCCAAATCCGAATTAAACGCTGACTCATAAAATGGCCCACAGACGCAGAGCCCTGCACATAGCGGTCCGAAATGTAAATCATCAGAAACCCGCTCAACACAAAAAAAATATCGACGCCAGCGGCACCAAACTCCATCACCGCATGATGGTCAATAACTACAGGAGAAGTAAATTCAAGCTGCCCATTGTTCACCGTTATCGCCCGAAAAGCATGATGGCAAACCACTGCTACTGCCGCTAATCCTCGCAGTACTTGCAAGGAGAGTATATTGCTACCTTTCATCAGAAATCCTTTTCTTCTTAATTAGCATGTCAGTTCGCCTAAGCGTTTTGTCTCTCGGGGTGCTAAAAAATTTATGAGACATAGATCACTATACGCCATGCTTCGCTAGAATCCAAAGCTGAGTAAAAATCAAACTAAATTACGTTTGTACTAGTTTTCTGCTAACCTCCTTAGCTCACTGAAAAAGTGTAACAAAAAGCAAAATATAGCCCGAGGCAGAGCCTAGCCAAGGCGATAAGGCTAAAGCTCTACTGTTACATCTGCTCAGCTTTATTAAGTCATTGCACCTTAGGCTTGGGCTTTACTATATTCAAAAAAAAATATAAAAAGAGTGTATAAGTGAGATTACACAAAGGGCTAACAAGCCTACTCATCATATTAATTTTATTTGGTTTTCTTGTTGTAGCTACTAATGTATTAACTCGTCAACTCATTCACTATCGACAAACTGAAGAAGCCATTTTAAGCAATGCGGTGAAAAAAACCCTAGAACGAGAAACCGTATTTAAACAATTTTTCCAGCGTTCTCAACAAACCTTCAGTGCTATAAGAAATAGTAAAGTCTTCAATGACTATTTGAATCAGCCATTGAAGGCTCATCAACAGTTTAGTGAGATGGCATTGATTCTGGCGCAAAGCCAACAGGCCATAATGAAGATCCGTTACATTGATGCTAAAGGCATGGAAAGAGTACGGATTGACAGGAAAAATATCGGCGAACACGCAAAGATCGTCAGCGATGCGCTATTGCAAGATAAGTCCCAACGTTATTTTTACTTAGAATCGAAAACCCGCCCCGCTAATCTGCTATGGTTTTCTGAGTTAGACCTCAACGAAGAAAATGGCAAAGTCGAGCGACCATTTAAACCAACACTTCGAAGCGTAATGCCCTTAGCCGATGAAAACGGCTTTAAGGGGATATTAATCGTCAATTATTTCATTCAACCTTTGTTTGACCAGCTCAGCAATACTCCCTTGTATAACATGATATTACTTGATGGTAACGGCGACGTTCTGCAGCACTATGATACCAATAACAATTGGTCCCGTTACACAGACGGTGTGGATTTACGTCAAGAGCTTCCAGAATTTGAAGCTATATTGACCAAGCCAGTCCACCGTACCAAGTTATATTTTTCTAGGCAGCTCAAATTGCCGCTTGCACAAAAACTAATATTAGTACTGTCTTTAAATCAGCAATATCTAGATTTTCAACATTCACTGTCTCGCAAAGCCCTACTATATAGCTCTAGCATTACCCTTTTTATCACAGTCATCTTTGGTTTGATTTTTACCAGAATGCTGCACAAATTTTTTGCTGACTACGCCAACCGCGGACAAAACATTGACAAGCTAACGCTATTAAATAAGCGCATCAACAACTTGTTGCTCACCAATAAAGTCTATATGGACATGGCCAGCGATGGCGTGCACATTCTCGATGAGAAAGGCAATTTAGTCGCGTTTAGTCATTCCTTCGCATCGATGTTAGGCTACAGTGACCAAGAAACTGCGGACTTAAATGTGCGAGACTGGGAAGCAAGGCTTGACGCAGATGAAATCGAAGCGGCCATGCGCTCTTTGGGTAATGAACCAAGAACCATAGAAACTCAACACCGATGTAAAAATGGCAACCTGATTGATGTAGAGATCCACTGTAAATGGATAGATACCCCCGAAGGTAAGCGCTTTTATGCCTCTTCAAGAGATATTACCGAGCGCTTATCTATGGAAAAAGAGCTACAACGCCTAGCCTCTACCGACAGCCTCACTGGCTTAGCTGTTCGAAAGGTATATCGTGAACAACTCAGCTTTGAGTTAGAACGAGCCGTACGCCAAAGCGAATATTCTGTGAGTGTGGTTATTCTCGATATCGATTATTTTAAAACAGTTAATGATAGCTACGGGCACAGAGTGGGCGACAAAGTACTGCAGCATATAGCGAGCATACTTAAAGATGAAGTTCGCAATATTGATACCGTTGCCCGACTCGGCGGCGAAGAATTCGGTTTGATTCTCACCAATACCGATGAACAAGCGGCGCTGTATTTTACCAATCGGTTGCGCCAAAGAATCGCCGAGTCAAGGTGTAGTTTGGCGCAACACCAAATCGCTTACACCGTCAGCTTAGGACTATCTCAAATAGTCCCCCAAGATAGCAACATTGATGACATTATGGAGCGAGCCGATAAAGCGCTGTATAGGGCTAAACACCTAGGCAGAAACCGAGTTGAAAGCTATAGCGAAATGATGAAGTGTGGCGAAGCGTAACACCCCGCCCGATAACGACATAATTGACTACGCTAGTCGCTAGTTATTTGTTGGTGTTCGGCCTGTGCTATCAACATTATAAAACACGCTCGGACAGTCAGCCTCCCTTGCTCATTAAACAAAAAGGATTCTTGGGCTTACCCAATACTCAACAACTCATTCCTAAACGTATTCTTTACTGCCCAGCCAAAGACCTGTAGTTGAGCTAATAAATAATCAGCTAACACACAAGCGCGTCGTGTTTCACTAGACCGTGGCGCTTGTGACGCCACACTAACACCATTAACACCAGCAAAAACAAGCTTGCAGTTAAAGGCTCACTTACCTGACTCGCCTCAGCCACAATCAATACTGGGTTAATATCTACCCAGTAGTTGTCACTCTCATTTTGTACCAAGGGGCTATTAAAAATACGCTCCACTTCTGTAGGCGTAATTAAAGTACGATTGTTTAACGAAGGGTTCATTAAGTAAGCCCCCGAAAGATGCGGCAGCCCCAAGTTATGCCCTAGCTCATGGGCCAACAACTCACCGCCATAGCGTCCAGCAGCAAAACTGGACTCCACCACAAAGTCGTTACCAAAATATTCACCACACCCCACAAAGCTGCTAGAAATGGTGCCGCCACAGGCACTGATAGTATCAACAAAATAGAAGTTCACTACATTAGCGGGGCCAACATGCTGACTGAACAATTGGTTTACTTCAAGATTGGTCGTAATGTCTAACAGTTCTGGGAATACCAGTTCGGTGGCACTACCTATACGAATGTCAATCGGTCGTTGCCCGAAACTGGCTTGTGAATAAATCGCATCTAATTCCGCTTCATTGGTGGTAATAAAAGCCGCATGGGCAGGCCCAGCCAAGCATAATACACAAAATAAAACACGCTTTATAAGCACCAACATAGTGAAGTCCTCTCCTCCATTCGCCCAACAACGGCGCCAAACAGTACTTTAACAATAGCAGTAGATCTTACATGCTCTGGTTTAACCAGCCTTACTATAAACGAATAACAACTTAAAGTGGTCTTATTTCGCCGCTGCTCGCTTGCACCAAATCAAAGCCAAATTTAAATAAATCTGCTACCCTAAGCCTTGTATTCATTAACCACCATAAGCTCTTTGAGATGTTATCATTACCCACTCCAATATTAGCCGTATTACGTTCTGTAATTGGCTTTTTTATTCGTGGCAAGTTTGTTCCAGAAAACCCGATCGCTGAATTTGACTTAGACTTATCGCAACCTGTTTTCTATGTAATCCCTAGAGAATCACTCGCAGACGTACTCACCTTACAACTCGCCTGTAAAGAGCTAGGACTACCCGATCCTCTTAAACCTGCTAGCTTTGCCGGAGAAGACCATCAACGAGTGGCTTTTTTGACCGACAAAAATGGCGAAACCCTAACTTCAACGGTGGAACAGTTTACCGCCGCGTTAAGCTCGCATCACAAAGATGAAAGCCATAATGCGCAATTGATTCCGGTTAAGCTGTTTTGGGATCGTTACCCCGGTCGTGAAAGCGTTGACGACCTAATGAGCGGCAAAAAGCCTCGTCCACCAGGCATGTTGAAAAAAGCTTGGCAGGTGGTGTTTAAAGGCCGCGAAAATCTAGTTCGCTTCAGCCAACCTGTCTCGTTAAAAGAAATGGTCGAACGACAGGGCTCGGATAAACGCATTGGCCAGAAGCTAGCACGTGTAGCGCGGATCCACTTTAGCCGTATGCAAATGATTGCCACCGGACCTAAGTTGCCCAATCGACGCCATATGTTTGAACAACTACTGGCTTCGGCTACCATTCGCAGCGCCATTCAAGATGAAGCCAAGGCAAAAAATATCAGCCCAGAGCAAGCCAAGCAAAGTGCTTTAAAATACCTTGAAGAAATTGCTGCCGACTTTTCTTACCGCAATTTACGCATGGCTGATGCCTTACTAAGTTGGGTATGGAATAAAATCTATTCAGGCATTGAAGTCAATCATGCCGAGCGGGTTCGACAATTGGCTCAAGAAGGCCACGAGATCGTTTACGCGCCTTGCCACCGCAGCCACATGGATTATTTACTGCTTTCTTATGTTCTGTACCATCAAGGCATGGTGCCACCGCACATTGCTGCTGGGGTTAACCTAAACTTCTGGCCTGCCGGGCCATTCTTCCGCCGTTCAGGGGCCTTTTTTATTCGCCGTAGCTTTAAAGGCAATAAGCTCTACTCCACGGTATTTAGAGAATATTTAAGCCAACTATTTAGCCGCGGCTATTCGGTCGAATATTTTACCGAGGGCGGGCGCAGCCGCACAGGTCGTTTATTGCCTCCTAAAACAGGCATGTTGGCTATGACCGTGCAAGCTATGTTACGCGGCTTGGAACGCCCGGTCACTATCGTACCGGTCTACTTTGGCTACGAGCATGTAATGGAAGTAGGCACTTACTACAAAGAGTTAAAAGGTAAAGCTAAAGATAAAGAATCCCTGTTCTCCTTGTTTGGCCTGCTGCGTAAATTACGTAACTTTGGCCATGGCTACGTTAATTTCGGCGAGCCGATTAATGTTAACCAGTGTTTAAATCAACTAGCTCCAGACTGGCGAGGCCCCATAAAAGAAGGCAGCAAGCCCAATTGGTTAGTGCCTGCAGTAAATGATATTTCACTTAAGCTAATGGAAAACATTAATAGTGCCGCTGCCGTCAATGGCTTGTGTTTAAGTGCCAGCATTTTATTGGCCGCCGAAAACCGCGCCATGCCAAGAAAGCAACTGGCCAAGCAAATGGATCTATGCCTAAAGCTAATAAAAAACGTGCCCTATAGTGACCATGTTACGCTACCCGAACAGGATGCAGAAGCCTCAATCGATCAAGCCCTGAGCTTAGATAAGTTTCAAATTACCAATGATTACCTCGGTGAAATCATTGGTTTAGACGGGAAACAACAAGTATTGATGAGTTTCTACCGCAACAACATCATTCATCTGCTGATCATACCCGCTTTTATTGCTAGCGCTTTATTACAACACCGCAGCATTAGTCGCGAGCAACTGTTAAAGCTGATCCAACAACTTTACCCTTTGCTAAAAGGCGAATTATTTTTACGCTATAATAGCGATGAAATTAGCGAACTAGTTGAGCGTTATCTCACTGAATTTGTAGCACTTAAACTTATCAGTGAAAATGGAAGTTGCTTCAAAATAGACAAGCATCGCCGTGGTCGCTTGCTATTGCTAGCTCAGTTGGCTCAAGAAAGTTTACATCGTTATGCGGTAGTAGCGGCTTTGTTAGCGAACCGTCCGCACTTAGAGCGCCCCCAGCTAGAGAAACAAGCACTAGCTGGAGCACAGCGTCTAGCGCAAATGCATCACATTGACGCGCCGGAATACTACGACAAGCGTATTACCAACAACTTGTTAACACTAATGCGTGAACAGGGCTACCAACAGAGAGAAGCGGCACAGCAGCTGTTTACTGAGCTATCACCGCTATTGGCCGATGGCATTTACGACTCGATTATCGCACTACTAGATCTAGACCCTTAAGCACTAGACCAAGCCAGCCATGCATAATGGCTGGCGATCCCTAAAAAAATCACCAAGCCCACGTAGTTATTATTTAAGAAGGCCTGAAAACAGGCTTCTCGTTGCCGATAACGTATCAACTTTTGCTGATATACAAACAGCGCGGCAGCGGCTAACAGAGCCAAATCAAAGAGCAAACCCAACTGTTTTAGGTAAGCCATGGCCGCAAAACAGGCTAGACAAGCTAGTTGCAATAAACCCACAATCAACTTATCGAAACGGCCAAATAAAATTGCCGTAGATTTAATACCGATGTTTAAATCGTCATCGCGATCCACCATGGCATACTTGGTGTCGTAAGCAATCGTCCATGTCACATTAATCACCACCAATAACCATGCTTCGGCGGGTACCCCGCTAGTTTGTGCCGCATAAGCCATGGGAATACACCAGCTAAAGGCTAAGCCCAAAAACAACTGAGGTAAATGGGTCACCCGCTTCATAAAGGGATAGAGTGCAGCTAAACCCAAGGCCACAAACGATAACTGAATGGTTAAACTATTTTGAGTTAATACCAGTAAGAACGACAGCACAACCAAGGCTGCAAACAATGATAGCGCTTGAGCTTCACTAACCCGCCCCGAGGCTAAGGGACGCAAGGCCGTGCGCTTAACATGTCCATCTACCTTGCGATCAGCATAGTCGTTAATCACACAACCGGCCGAGCGCATTAAAAATACTCCTACAATAAACACCAGCAGAACCGACAAATCAGGCACTCCTTCGGCGGCTAACCACAATGCCCATAATGCAGGCCACAATAGCAATAACGTGCCGATGGGTTTGTCGGCACGCATTAACTGCCAATAGGGGCGAATACTAGCTAGCTGCAACACCAGGTTCTCCTTGATACGCTGCACAATGAGGAAGAAATATTTCGGCGACTAACAACGGCGCATTGGCTAATAAAAAGCGTGAGCGACGCCCCCACAAAGTCCGAGGTACGTCGGCATATTGATAAACTTTCGAAGCCGCGTCAATTTCGCACAGCTCAATACTCTGCCGCCGACCTTGACCAGTAAACAGTAGCTCACCCAGGGGTTTATCGGCCAACTGACTCACAGCAGCGGCGTCGCCAACTAAAGAGCTTTGTGGAATAATACTGCGGGCAAACACCCAGTCAACGCCATCACAACACAATAAGACCTCCCTCACCCAATAAGGTCCGGCACAAGCTAGCGCTGATTTTTCATGTGAGGCAATATCACTATAACCTTCAAATAACACTTTAATACTGAACTGCTGACAGTGCTCTCGCAAACGAGCGGTTAAAGAACCCGGATGTTGTAGCCAGTCTGCCAGTATCGGCGAAGGAAAAGCAAAATGTTGTGGCGTTTGCCAATTTCCGTCGGCCCCGCAGGGCTGAGCATAGTTAATAGTCACGCATATCCACAGCTAAAAATAATGGTTTCATTATCGGGTAAATCGCCATTTAATGTAAACCGTTGTCAAACAAAGCTAATATGTTGTGCTGTACGTATAAGACTCACTGTAAAGAATATTTCCAGCGACTAACTTGACCTACCGCCCACTAAGGGAAACAATAAAGCTAAGACTATTAAGGAAAAAGTCATATGAAATATGTTTATCGCTGGCTACTTTGTTTAAGCTTAAGTTTACCACTGCTGGCACATGCCCAAGAAGCTACCAACCCCAATTTCGCTTATTTTGGTTTTGAGCCAGATATTATTACCAACTACATCAGTACCGGTAAAAAATTGGGTTATGTACGTTTAACCGCCGAAGTGATGGTAGAAAACCAAAGTGACCTTAGCAGCATTGAGCATCACGCGCCCTTAATTCGCGATACCATTATTGAAATTTTAGGTAAGCAAAGCGAAGACGACATAAAGTCGCTAAACGGGCGAGAAGCTATTCGCCAAATGTGTGAGGAAGCTATCAACGATTTATTAGTACAAGAAACCGGTAAAAAGCTGGTTCGCAAACTACTGTTTACCAAGTATATCTACCAGTAATAAGCCAAGGCCCATCAAAGGTGGGCCTAGTTACTTAAACCGCTTTATTCTTATCCGTGGTCACAAACCTATCCAATAAAGCCTGCGCACATCCAACAAATAAACCAAATAAATGCGCCAAGTTAGCTGTAGACGGGCCAACCAAATCCATAAAGCCAATCACTAACCATACCAACATAAAGCCAACAATTGCAGGGCTTAGTTGTAAGCCTGTTTGTGGGCGCAGCCAACCAGTAAACCAACAGTAGCCCAACAAGGCATAAACCACACCGGATAGGCCGCCAAAGAAGGGGCCTGTGGCTAATAGCTGAGCGACGTTGGGGATTACCGCGGCCACAATGGTAATGAGTAACAACTTAGAGCTGCCTAGCTGACGCTCAACTTCACCCCCCAACTGCCACCACCACAAACCATTAAATACGATATGAATGATCGAGAAATGCAGGAAGATGGGGCTAATCACTCGCCAAAACTCAGCTGAGAGCAACATTCTTAAATCAGGCGGAATAGTGAGGTTTAGGATCAAGCTGCGCTCAAATCCCATCTGCATTAAAGCGAAAATGGCTACAGAAATGGCTAATACCGCTAGTGTTACCGGCCCGGCGTGAGCCAAAAAGGCACTCTTCACCATCCCCTTGCCGCCGTAAGAAAACGACGCTTTACGGCTGTCGGCTACCTTCCAAGACGCCGCCAGATATTTGGTATCGTTGGGGTTGGCTAAAAACTGTTTTAGCTCGTATTCTGCTTTTTCTAAATGCTGCTCATCCATCAATATCACCACCACACCTTGCTCGGCTGGGGCGAGTTTGCATTCAATATTAAACACCGCCATGTAATCTACATAGGCTTGAGCAACCCTAGGGTTGCTAATGACAACTAGCTGTTTCACTCGGCCTCACCTGATTCAATCGGCGCTACGTTGCGCCATGCCTCAAAGCCGCCTTGCAGGCTATAGACCTCTTCAAAGCCCCGCTGCAGTAAATACTGAGCAGCCCCTTGGCTAGAAATTCCGTGGTAACACATCACAATCAGTGGAGTATCAAATTCGGTTTCGGCCAGCAAGCGGTTAAGACTGCCATCGTTAAGATGAAAAGCATTTACCGGATGCGCTTGGGCAAATGACTGAGGGTCTCGCATATCTAACAATACCGCCCCTTGCTGGGCAATTTTCTGCTGTGCGCCAATCACGTCAATTTGTTCAAACTGTTCCATCATCGTATTTATAACCTAGATTTTTGCTTCACTTTAACTGGTTTAAAGCAAAAGGACAAAAGCTATAGTCGCCTAAACCAACCAAATTTAACGATAAAAAAAGCAAGCCGAGGCTTGCTTTTTTCGCATCCCTCAAAAGAGTTTACGCGCCTAAATAAGCCTTACGCACTTCTTCATTAACCAGCAGGTTAGCTCCGCTGTCTTCCAATACGATGTGGCCATTTTCCAACACATAACCCCGATCAGCCAAACGCAAAGCTTGGTTAGCATTCTGCTCAACCAAAAATACCGTCATTCCTCGTTGGCGTAATTGTTCAACAATATCAAAAATTTGTTGAATAATAATTGGCGCCAAACCCAACGAAGGTTCGTCTAATAACAATAAGCGAGGTTTGCTCATTAAAGCACGACCGATTGCCAACATTTGCTGCTCGCCGCCCGACATCGTGCCCGCCCGCTGGCTCACCCGCTCAAGCAAACGAGGAAACAGTGCATACACCTCTTCAATGCGCTCTGCAGTTTGCTGCTTGCTGGCAAAAAACGCCCCCATGCGCAAATTTTCTTCCACCGTTAAACGCGAAAATATTCGCCGACCTTCTGGCACTACCGCAATATCTCCTCGCATAATGCTGTGGGTCTGCTCGCCAGTAATGTCTTTGCCTTCAAACAACACTTGGCCACTGCTGGCTCGAGGATCACCACAAAGGGTCATCAATAACGTAGTTTTACCAGCGCCGTTGGCACCAATTAAACTGACAATTTCGCCTTGGTTCACCTTCACGTTAACATCGTGAAGGGCTTGAATCGGGCCATAGTGGGTTGAAACATTTTTAAACTCTAACATTGCTTTCTCATCCCTCGCCCTAAAACTCACCCAGATAGGCTTTAATCACCTCGGGGTTGTTACGAATTTGCTCGGGGCTACCATTGGCTAAGGGACAGCCCTGGTTCACCACGTAAATACGGTCTGAAATGCCCATTACCAACTTCATGTCATGTTCAATCAGCAATACCGAGACACCTTCGTTGTCTCTCAAATCCATAATTAACCTATCTAAGTCGTCAGTTTCTTTGGGGTTTAAACCGGCTGCGGGCTCATCCAGCATCAAAATTTCCGGACGCGTCACCATACAACGAGCAATTTCTAGACGGCGTTGCTGGCCATAAGCCAAATTGCCCGCCTTACGGTTAGCAAACTCTGTTAAGTCCACTTTATCTAACCAGTATTCGGCAAAGGCTAAAGCATCGGCTTCGCTCTTCTTGAAGCTGGGGGTTTTTAATAAGCCCGCCAAGAAGTTGGTATTTAGGTGCCGATGTTGCGCCACCAACAGATTTTCAATCACGCTCATGTCTTTGAACAAACGGACATGCTGAAAGGTTCGCACGATGCCCTTGCGGGCAATTTGATGTCCAGCAAGCCCTTGTAAGGCTTCGCCACGATAAAGGATTTGCCCCGCGGTGGGTTTGTAAAAACCTGTCAAACAATTGAACACAGTGGTTTTGCCCGCGCCATTAGGGCCAATAACCGATACCACTTCTTTTTCGTTAAGGTTGAGGGCAACGTTATTTACCGCCAACAAACCACCAAAACGCATGGTGAGGCCGTTAACTTCTAACAATGAACTCATGCTTTAGTCCCCTCTTTTAACTCAATATGAGGACGCGACATGGGCAACAGACCTTGAGGACGCCAAACCATCATAAATACCATCATCAAACCAAACATCAGCATGCGGTATTCATTAAATTCACGCGCCATCTCGGGTAATACCGTCATAATGATCGCAGCTAATACCACGCCAATTTGTGAGCCCATGCCACCTAACACCACAATCGCCAAAATGATTGCCGATTCAATAAAGGTGAACGATTCCGGACTAATAAAACCTTGGCGAGCCGCAAAGAAACTCCCGGCAAAACCGGCGAAGGCAGCACCAATGGTAAAAGCACTTAACTTCACCACCGTAGGGTTTAACCCTAAGGAGCGACAAGCAATTTCATCTTCACGTAGCGCTTCCCAGGCACGGCCGATAGGCATACGCAATAAACGGTTAATCACAATCACCGTTAAAACCACTAACAGCAAGGCCATTAAATACAAGAAGATCACCTTGTATTCGGAGTTATAGCTAATGCCAAAAAAATTATGGAAAGTATCAAAGCCCTCACCTTTCACTCGGCGGTTAAATTCTAAGCCAAATAAAGTCGGCTTGGGAATGCCACTAATGCCATTAGGTCCACCGGTCAGTTGAGTTAAGTTATTCAGCAATAACCGAATGATTTCACCAAAACCCAAGGTGACAATCGCGAGGTAGTCACCTCGTAAGCGCAATACCGGAAAGCCCAGTAAGAAGCCGAACAGTGCCGCCATGCCACCAGCAATTGGTAGACAAGTCCAAAAGCCAAAACCATCAGCACTCAGTAGCGCGTAGGTATAGGCGCCCACTGCGTAGAAACCTACATACCCTAAGTCGAGTAATCCGGCTAGGCCAACTACCACATTAAGGCCCAAACCTAGCATCACATAAATGAGCGTTAAGGTGGCGAGGTCTACCGAGCCACGGCTGACAATGAAGGGCCAGATGATGGCACCCGCCAAGGCAAAAGATACCAACAGACGATAAGCTTTGGGATTTTTCTCAGGGCTGGGTAACTTAAAGTAACCCTTCTTGTTTGTTTTGCTTTTGACTTTACGAGTAAAAATTAAGGGATGCAGCAACTGACTAAAAAACACCGCCGCCATGCCAATAAATAACCACTTTATGTACTCTGGCTCAGCCAAAGCGAGATTTAAGCCACTGCTACTGGGTTCCATGCGGATCCCCATCAACCAGCCGGCCAATAACATAAAGGTAATGGTTGAAATCAGCGCACCAGAGAGATTGAGCTTACTCATACTTTCTCTACCTCCGGTTTACCCAATAGGCCTGTAGGCATAAATAACAACACAAAACACAACAAACCAAACGACACAACGTCTTTATATTCAGTACTGAAGTAACCAGCAGTAATCGCTTCGGTGATACCTAAAATTAGGCCTCCCACCACTGCGCCCGGTATCGAACCAATTCCCCCTAATACCGCCGCGGTAAAGGCTTTTAGCCCTGCCATAAAGCCGATATAAGGATTAATCACACCGTAGTAAATACCTAACAATACCCCCGCAACAGCAGCTAATGCAGCGCCAATAACAAAGGTTAACGCAATCACTTTATTGGTATCGATACCCAATAAATTGGCCATACCAAGGTCTTCCGAGCAAGCTCGACAGGCTCGCCCCATACGTGAATGGGTGATAAAGGTAGTTAGGGCGATCATGGCGATAAAAGTCACCACAAAGATCACCACCTGCATATAAGAAATCGTTAAGTTAAAACCATCTTCAGGACCAAAGGTCCAGCCACCGGAGATGAGGCTGGGCATGGCTATATCGCGACTACCTTGAGCAAGCCTAACCAAGTTTTGCAAGAAGATGGACATACCAATCGCAGAAATCAGCGCAATCAAGCGGTTGCCACCACGTACCGGTCGATAAGCGATTTTTTCAATGGTCCAGCCATAAGCACTGGTAATAATGATGCTAATAGCAAACGCACCAAACAATAAAATAGGTAGCGAATCTAACCCCATAAGCGATAGTGCTGCCAACACAATAAACGCCACGTAACTACCAATCATATACACTTCGCCATGAGCGAAGTTAATCATACCGATAATGCCATACACCATGGTATAGCCAATGGCGATCAACGCATAAGTACTGCCAATGGTTAGCCCATTAACTAACTGTTGAAAAAAATAGAAAAATTGCTCAGACATAGCTGCCCCAATTCAGTGGTGTAATAACCACCAATTAAGCGTCTTTAATACAGAAACACCGATTAACCTTGGGCTAATCGGTGTTTAATACAGAATTACTTAGCGGCTGAAGAGGAACCGTCAGCATGCCAAGTGAATACACCAAAGTCGAAACCCTTAAGGTCGCCTTTGTTGTCCCATTGTAGTGGGCCCATTACGGTATCTATGGTGTGACTACGGAGGTACTCAGCAACGGCTTCTGGATCATCACCCGCACCATTCACGCCAGCAACAATTGACTGCATCGCCGCATAAGCGGTCCATACAAAGGGTCCAGTTGGGTCTTCGCCTTTAGCCACTAAAGCATCAACGATGGGTTTGTTAGCAGGATCTAAGTCGTACTTCTTAGGCAAGGTAACGAGTAAGCCTTCTGAGGCTGGACCAGCAATTGCTGAAATATCTTTGTTGCCAACCCCCTCTGGGCCCATAAAGGTAGCATCGAGGCCCTTTTCAGCCGATTGGCGAAGGATTAAGCCAAGCTCTGGGTGGTAACCGCCATAATAAACAAAATCCACATTTTCTTTTTTCAACTTGGCGATTAAGGCCGAGAAGTCTTTATCGCCAGCCGTTACGCCTTCAAAGGCCACCACTTTAGTACCAGCCGCTTCTAGCTCTTGTTTAACAGAAGTAGCAATACCTTCACCGTATTGTTGCTTATCATGGATAACCGCCACACGCTCTGGTTTAACACTATTGATAATGTAACGTGCAGCCGTTGGGCCTTGGTCGCTATCAAGACCGATAGTACGGAAGATGAGCTCATAACCGCGAGTCGTGATATCTGGGTTGGTTGAGGCTGGTGTAATCATCAATACACCTTCATCTTCATACACATCTGAAGCCGGTTGAGTGGCACCCGAACATAGGTGGCCAATCACGTACTTAACCCCGTCATTAATAATTTTGTTGGCTACCGCTACCGCTTGCTTCGGTTCACAAGCATCGTCATAAACCACGGCTTCAATTTGCTTACCAGACAAAACGCTGGCTTGATTTAATAGATCAACCGCAACGCCGCCACCGGCAAATTGCATGTCACCATATTGCGCTACAGGTCCAGTCACTGGACCTGCAATAGCCACCTTAACTGTATCGGCTGCCTGTGCAAACGTTGCGGCACCGAATAGTGCTAAGGATACCGCTAGCCCTGAAGCTGATTTCTTCCATTTAGTCATTGAAAACTCCATGTTCGCTTTTTATTTATATTAATTGTGTTTGCAGAAGTGCCGTATTAAACCTTAATACGGAATTCACCTCATTGGCTGTTGTTTTACCCTAAATTTGTAGGCTTTCACAAGTGGCTTGAGAGCAAGCAGCAGCTGTACCCTCTGTTTTTGCAACTTAAAAATCTAGCTTTTGTCGTACAATCAAAGCACTTTCAGAAAAAACCACTACAAAGATAATTATTTACACCATATATGATCACAATTTCAGCATTTACCTCTTATTTACCTCAAATATGCTGTACCCCAGTTAGATAAGTAAATTTTGACAAGGTTAAATCAATATTTTCAGGATAAATATAAAGCAAACAGCCGTTATGGCGTGAGATTTGGCTGTTATCATCAGCCATATTTTGAAGATTTACGCTATTGCGCAGAATAAATATTCAGTAATTATTACGCAAACAAGCAGGATGTAATGCTGGGAATAATCGATTATTCCCAGCATTAATTGGTTTAATCAGTGGCCACGTCTGCAGCACTGAGGTGCACAGTACGAGTAGGAAAGGCAAACTCAGCTCCATTAGCCAACACAATATCAATCACTTTAGCCAATACATCTTGTTTCACATGGTGGTAATGCACCCAATTAGTAGTTTTAGTGAAGGTGTAAATAAAGAAGTCTAAAGACGAAGCATTGAAACAATTAAAGTTAACCATTAGGGTTTCGCTGGTATCTATTTCTGGATGATTGCGCAGCATTTGTTCGACGTCTTTGACCACCTGCCTCATTTTGTCGGCATCATCGTAGCGAATACCAATGGTTTCTTTGATTCGACGATGGCTCATTCGGCTCGGGTTTTCCACCGCAATACTGGAGAAAATAGAATTCGGCACATACAGCGGACGCTTATCAAAAGTGCGGATTTTAGTCACCCGCCAACCAATGTTTTCTACGGTGCCCTCGATGCTACGATCCGGTGAGCGGATCCAATCCCCCACCTTAAACGGCTTATCAAAATAAACCAGCAGGGCGCCAAAAAAGTTAGCCAGAAGATCTTTCGCCGCCATACCGACGATTAAACCGCCCATACCACCAAAGGCCAGCACCCCAGAAATACTAAAACCTAAAGTTTGAAACACTGCCAGCAAGAATAGAATAATAATCGCCGCACGGCATAATTTGGCCACCGCTTGCACCGTGGTTTTATCTTTACCGGCTTCAATAAACTGCTGTTCGGCCATACGAACAAAACGCATGGCCGCCCAAGCCACCATAAATACCACCATCACCTGGCGAATAATAGCAATAAAGGGTTTGAAGTCTGAATCCAAGGTATTGGCAAATACCACTGCCACCAAGGACAAGCCCACCACCGCAATCATCCAATTGATCGGCTTCCATAGTGCAAACCAAATCGCATCGTCCCACACCGTTTTAGTTTTCTCGGTTAAGCGACTCAAGCGTGAGGCGATTACACGCCACATAACAAAGGCTACTAGGGTTAAGGTTAGCACCATCGCTACATCAAACATCCAGTTTGAGGTAGACAGCTGCGCTTGCTCTCTCTCTAACCACAGGGCAAATTCTTCAAACATGCATTATCTCTCTGTTAACAAACAAAACGCGGCCAAAGCCGCGTTATTCATGTTTAAGCGTGCCGCGTTTACTCAGCGGCAATACCGGAGTGACGCAGCAAGGCGTCTACCTTCGGTTCTCTTCCGCGGAATGCTTTAAATAACTCCATTGGCTCTTCAGAGCCGCCTTTTTCCAAAATGTTACTTAAGAAGTGTAAGCCAGTCGCTTCATTGAAAATGCCTTCATCCTCAAATTTTGAGAAGGCATCCGCCGACAATACCTCAGCCCATTTGTAACTGTAATAACCAGCGCTATAACCACCAGCAAAAATATGACCGAAACTATTTTGGAAACGGTTAAAACTAGGTGGCTTAATCACCGAAACCAGCTCACGCACTTCATTCAACAAATCTTGCACGCTGGTGACGGTACTCGTTTCGTGATGCAGACGAAAATCAAACAGTGAAAATTCTAATTGACGAACCATGGTCATCGCCGATTGGAAGTTACGTGCCGCCAACATTTTGTCTAACAAAGCCTGCGGTAAGGGCTCACCCGTTTCGTAATGACCAGAGATAAACGCCAAAGCTTCGCTTTGCCAACACCAGTTTTCCAAAAATTGGCTCGGCAGTTCGACCGCGTCCCAGGCCACACCATTAATCCCTGATACGGCTGATTCATCGACTTTGGTTAGCATATGGTGAATACCATGACCAAACTCGTGGAACAGGGTAATCACTTCATCATGGGTGAATAGTGCAGGCTTATCTCCTACCGGTTTATTAAAGTTACAAGTGAGGTAGGCCACTGGCTTAATCAGTTCACCATTAACATCAACCCGACGGTCGATGCAGCCATCCATCCAAGCGCCGCCGCGTTTATGTTCACGGGCATACAGATCAAGATAGAATGAACCACGAAGTTCACCACTAGCATCGCTGATCTCAAAGAAACGTACATCAGGATGCCAAGTATCGATGCCTCGCTTCTCTTTTACCTCTACTTTAAATAGACGTTTCACCACTTCGAACAAACCGCTTAATACTCGGTCTTCGGGGAAGTAAGGGCGTAACTGTTCGTCAGAAATAGCGTAAGTATGTTGCTTTAATTTTTCCGAGTAATAGGCCATGTCCCAAGCAGCCAATTGTTTAACCTGATAATGTTCTTTAGCAAAAGTATTTAGCTCAGCCAACTCACGTTCAGCCTGCGGCTTCGAACGGCTAGCCAAGTCATTTAAAAAGCCCAATACTTGCCCTGGTGACTCGGCCATTTTGGTAGCCAAAGATTTAGCGGCATAGTTGTCGAAGCCAAGTAACTCTGCCAACTCACTGCGTAGTTGCAGCTCTTCTTCAATAATGGCGGTATTATCAAACTTCTGTTTGGTGCTCGCCTGCTCTGAAGCTCGAGTGCAAAAAGCGCGATACATTTCTTCACGCAGCTCACGCTTATCGGCGTAAGTCATCACTGGTAAATAACTAGGAAATTCTAAGGTAAGTAAGTAGCCATCTAAGTCCTTCTGCTGCGCCGCTTGTTTGGCTGCGGCTAAGGCTGATTCAGGTAAGCCAGTCAGCTCTTCTACGTCGCTAATATGTTTCTGCCAAGCCAAGGTAGCATCCAATACATTGTTAGAAAACTGCGAAGACAACTCAGATAATCGCTTTACAATTTCACCGTAACGCTGCTGTTGCTCCGCCGCTAGGCCAATGCCCGACAATTCGAAATCGCGCAGGGCATCGGTAATGGTTTTTCTCTGTGCTGGATTATAGCTACCGAATTCTTCGCTTTCAGCTAACTGCTTGTAAGCTTGATACAGGCCTTTATGTTGGCCAACAAAGGTACTGTATTCTGACAACAACGGTAAACAAGCTTCATAAGCTTCACGTAGCTCTGCACTGTTAACCACCGAATTACAGTGGCTCACTGGCGACCATAAGCGGCTTAAGCGATCATTCACCTCATCTAAGGGCAAGATAAAATTCTGCCAAGTAGGCTTGGGTTGCTCGAGCACTTGCTCAATAGTAGCGCGGCATTCAGCTATCACTTGCTCTACCGCGGGCGGCACATGTTCCGGCTTAATTTTGCTAAAGGGAGGTAATCCTGGCAAATCAAGTAAGGGGTTGCTCATAGGGGATCCTTAAGGCTGAAGAAATGATAACTATGAATAGCTTAATTTGGGGTTGAAAATTTGTAAATCAACCCGCGATTCATCATTTACACTGTTTACATAGCTTTGAATTAGACTATGATTTCCTTAGGGATTATTTTGGTTTTCTGGTTTATCAATAAGCTAGGCCAACAGGACTCATTAATTAATGGACAATATCAACAAAACCTCAGTGAGCCAAAACACTGGGTTGTGGCATAAATTAGCCTTAAATAAAGGCACCAACAGCTTATCCTTACGAATGCTGTCCTACATTCTCATCTGTTCTACTCTGCTCGCTTTTATCATTACCCTCATCCAATTGCGTTACGACTATAAGCAAGACGTCGACGTCATCGAAGAGAGTATCGCTCAAATCGAAGTGAGTTTTTTGCAACCCATCGCCGCCAGCTTATGGAACTTGGATGAAGAACAAGTTGAAGTGCAAATAGAAGGCATTATGAATTTGCCTAACATGCAATATGTGTTGGTAAAAGAAATTTTAGGCTCTTCCGAAGTCCCTCTGTTAGCACGAGGACGCTCTGCCGATCATTACGACCTGTCTCAAGAATTCGAGCTAATTTATCAAGGTGAAATGGTAGGTAAACTGTTTGTTGCCGCATCATTACAGCAGGTTTACCAACGCTTATGGCAAAAGGCGATCTTAATTTTGATCAGCCAAACCATTAAAACCTTAGTGGTATCAATAGGTATTCTGTTTATTATTTATTACATTATTGTCCGTCACCTAAATACCATTGTGGACTACACACGTAATTTGGACTTAGACAATTTAGGCGCGCCGCTTAAGTTGGATATCAATGGAAAACCACGCAATGACGAGCTGGGCGAATTGGTTAATACCCTCAATCAAATGACCCTGAAGATTGATCACGAGTTTGCCCAAAAGCTTAAGGCCACCGACCAACTGGCTCACGAGCGTGACTTTTCCGCTACCGTAATTAACGCCAGTAACGCGGTCATTGTTACCCTAGATAATCAACTCAATGTATTAACAGCCAACCCCGCAGGAGTGATGCTCACCGGCTTCCATCAAGATGAATTGGTGGGACAGAACTGGCTGAGTGTGTTCATTGATAATGACATGCGGGAAAAAATAGAAAATGACCTGCGCCAATTACGAGTCATTCAAGATCAGGAACTCACGCTCACCGACCAAGCCAACAACCAATATACCTTATTATGGACCTTTGTGCCGTTTTACGAAGGTAATCACGTTTCGCGAATGATAGCCTTTGGCTACGACGTAACCCCGCTCAAACGCGTAGAAAATGAAATTAAAAAACTCAATGACGAGCTAGAACAAAAAGTAAAATCCCGTACTGAGCGCTTGGAAGAAAGTAACCTGCAACTGGCCAGCGCTTTCGACAAATTGAAAAATGCTCAACAATCCTTAGTTGAAGCAGAAAAAATGGCCTCTTTGGGTGGATTGGTGGCGGGGGTAGCCCATGAAATTAATACACCGATTGGCATCAGTGTAACCGCCGCGTCTTATCTACAAGAGCAAGGTAATCAACTGAAGAAAAGCATTGAAAGTGGCAAGCTAAGCCGTAAATTCATGAATGAATTAATTCAAAATCTCAACCAGTCCACTGAGCTGCTACTCAACAACTTACGTCGCGCTTCAGATTTAATTAGCAGCTTTAAACAAGTAGCAGTAGACCAAAGCTCGGAGGCTTGTTACACCTTCAACTTGAATGAGAATGTAAACCAGGTTATTACCTCGCTAGGGCACAAAATAAGACGCTCTGGCTGTGAGATTGTGGTGGACTGCCCCAATGATTTAGAACTGTATAGCTTCCCCGGCAGCTTCACACAAATATACTCCAACCTGATCCTCAACTCGGTTAAACACGGTTTCGAAGACTGGGACGGAGAAAAGCGTATCAGTATCTCGATTCAAAAAGAAAACGACCAATTGCATATTGATTATCGTGATTCTGGCCGTGGCGTTGACAGTGACATTGCCAAACGGATCTTCGACCCCTTTGTCACCTCAAAGCGTGGTCAAGGCGGTAGTGGCTTGGGCACTCACATCGTGTATAACCTAGTTGTACAGCTACTTAAAGGGCATATTGCCTTTGATAGTGAACTCGGCGAAGGCGTGCATTTCTCCATACGGATCCCCTACCAAGCACAAAAAGCCGATTAACATCTGTTAGCTGGTCAGGCTATACTGGCCCAAGTTTTCGGCCCTACACGGAGTAAATATGAAAGAATTCGACTACCTATGCATTGGCGCAGGTAGCGGTGGCATTGCCTCTGCTAATCGCGCATCAATGTATGGCCAAAAAGTAGCCCTAATTGAAGCCCGTCATGTTGGCGGCACCTGTGTAAACGTAGGTTGCGTACCGAAAAAAGCGATGTGGTTTGGTGCCCAAGTGGCCGAAGCCATTCATCGTTATGCTCCTGATTACGGCTTTGATGTTCAAGTGGAAAAATTCGACTGGGCCACCCTAGTAGCCAACCGCGAAGCCTATATTGAACGGATTCACGGTTCTTATGATCGAGTGCTAAGCAACAATGGTGTAAGCCTAATTAATGGTTTTGCCAAATTTGTTGATAGCAACACAGTTGAAGTGAATGGCGAGCAAATCCGCGCCAAACATATTCTCATCGCCACAGGGGGGCGCCCTACGATTCCCAACATTCCAGGTGCAGAACTCGGCATCGATTCTGATGGTTTTTTTGCGCTAACAGAACAACCCAAACGCGTAGCTGTCGTCGGAGCAGGCTATATTGCAGTGGAGCTAGCCGGGGTATTACACTCCTTAGGCAGTGAAACCCACTTAGCAGTGCGTAAACACTCTCCGCTACGTGACTTTGACCCAATGCTTAGCGAGACGCTGATGGAGATAATGGCGGAAGAAGGTCCACACGTGCACACTCATAGCGTACCGACATCGGTTGAGAAACTGGTTGACGGTAGTCTTAAATTGAGTTTTGAGAACGGCAATAGCCTCGAGATAGACACGTTGATATGGGCAATTGGCCGCGAACCAGCGACCGATCAAATCAACCTAGAAGGTATTGGCGTAGAACTAAACGAATACGGCTACATTAAGGTAGATGAATATTCCAATACTTCCGTCGATGGCGTTTATGCGGTGGGCGATAACATTGGTAAGATTGAATTAACACCCGTTGCCGTTAAAGCGGGGCGGCTACTATCAGAACGATTGTTTAATGGTAAAACCACTGCCAAGATGGACTATGACTTAGTACCCACCGTGGTATTTAGTCACCCAGCCATTGGCACCATCGGTTTAACCGAGCCAGAGGCCGTAGCCAAATATGGTGAAAATCATGTCAAAGTGTACACTTCTAGCTTTGGCGCCATGTACACCGCCGTTACCCAACACCGTCAAGTGACTAAAATGAAGCTCATTTGTGTGGGTGAAGACGAGAAAGTGGTTGGCCTACACGGTATTGGTTTAGGCATGGACGAAATTTTACAAGGCTTTGGCGTTGCCATGAAGATGGGCGCAACCAAAGCAGATTTCGATGCCTGCGTAGCGATTCACCCCACTAGCGCAGAAGAGTTTGTTACGATGTAGATCAGGGTCTGGAAACAGTACCCTGTAGAATTGACAACTCTAGAAGACCTACTAACACTGAGATCAATAGAAACATCTATTGATCTCAGGCTAGCATGGTTTTCGTCGTTAATTCTTTTGACTTTGAAATTCCTAACCCTACTAATCCCGAAAAATCCACATATTCGTTTAAACAGCTTTCCAACCTTCGATAACTTCCAGGGCAATTAAACGATATTGGTCGTTTTGGGAAAGCTCACAGCTAGCTGGGATCATTTTCCACAGCCCAAAGTACTAAAGCCTCTACATAGGTTTCGTAACGATAACCTGCTAGTGAGTTCAAAACGAGGGGAAATTCAATAACCGTAACCCTCTGCCAGATCGCGTTAATGGATTAACTTATTTGATTCAAAGTGGTTTCTTAACAGCTAATGCAAATCTTTGGATAGTATCGCTACTCGATCTTTTTGACCTTTCTCACGAAATACAAATAGTGAACTATTTGTAAGATCCATGTCTTTCACTCGTAACCGCAGCGCCTACACTATGCAGATGTTGCATGTGCAATATATCTGCCATCATATTCGCTCACTTAAGTTGGCTAGGTGAGCTAGCGGCCAAGCTAGTCTATTAAACGATCGCTTGTTAAGCAGCTCTCTCCACTCTCTATTTTTAAAGAAGGAACACGCACTGTCTACGCACTGCTGCATCATTTACGGTGGCAGTTAGATCAATCTTGTGCCAACTCGCCTCCAGCCTACGCCTCATATGATGTTTTTGTTCATCAGCTCGCAGATTTGTTAGCGGCTTCCTCCAGACATTCCCTCTCGGCAATGCCCTTGCCATTCGCTAGTAGCTAGCGTTTAATAATCAAAACATTATTAAGCGGTGACCTTCCTACAGAAGACTTTCACCTCATTAGTTTATGCCCACGCTGGGCGTACACAATCTTGCCGAGCGGTTGCTGCGTTATGCAAAAAAACAAATTTCGAACAAGCAAGAATTAACAGTAAGGAGAAGATATGAAGCATCTCATAATCGTAGAAACTAATATTACCGAGTCTTCTTGGGTGCAGGACTACCTGAGTAAAGTCACGCCATTATTGTCAAAATTCTCCGGTAGATACATCACTAGGACTTCATTAATTGAGTTGTTAGAGGGGAATGAAAAACCGCAGTACTCATTGGTTGCTGAGTTTGAAACCAAAGAGGATGCATTAGCGTTCTATACTTCGGATGAATATGCTCCATTTAAAAAGGCTCGGCAAAATGGGTCTACAAGCAGGTTCTTGCTAATGCCGGTAGAGAATGCAACTGTGCATAATCGAGTAGCTAGAGGTATTTAACCTCCAGCCCCCACGACACACTGCATGCGGCTACGCACAGGCGTTTAAAATACAAAGGCCGATTAGCGCCTTTGTATTTCAATGATGGCTTTTATGTTTGCGCCACGACTCCTAAATCCGGTCGGATACGGAAACAATCAGCTGCACAGGCTCCTCATTGTTTTCAGGCTCACGCCTCTTCACCATGTCCCAACTATTACGAAATAGAGCGGCCTTGAGACCCTTAATAAAAAACGCGGTCTGCTTAACCACCTTAAACGTTACCCTCTAATCATTGTTGACCGCCATGGATGGCGAAAATGCAGGTATTGCAGGAGCAATATATTTGCCATCATGTTCGCTCACTTAAGTTGATGAGACTTAAGTGTCTGGCCCGTTTAGCTAGCGGCCAAGCTAGTCAGTTAAGCGAGCGCTGGTTAAGCAGCTCTCCCCACTCCCAATTTTTAAAGGAGGAACACGCACTGTCTACTCACTGCTGCATCATTTACGGTGGCAGTTAGATCAGTCTTGTGCCAACTCGCGGCAATGCCCTTGCCATCCGCTAGTAGTTAGCGTTTAATAATCAAAGTGTTATTTAAAGGTGACCTTCCTACAGAGGACTTTCGCCTCATTAGTTCATGCCCATGCTGGGCGTACGCAATCGTTTCAAGTTGATTCGTAACGCTTGGCGGTTTTGGTGTTAATTTTCGATGCAAATGAGGTTGGTGCAGCATGTTTGAAATAGATCATCTTATGATTGAGGTCAATGACCCACTAAAAGTAGCAACTAACGTATCAGAAAAATTAGGTTTACCATTTGCGTGGCCGCTGACAGAAAAAGAAGAGTACACCAGTATTGGGGTGAATTTTGGATCGATAAATATCGAATTTATAATTTTTAGAGTTAGGTTTGGAATACTTGATAAAAGATTCAAAGGATTTAGCGGTATCGCATTTAAGACCGCTAATTCTTTAGACGAATCTATGGAGAAGTTAACTTCTGCAAAGTTAAGCTACCGAATTGGAGAGCAATGTGACACTCACACTACTATCCCTATTGAAGAAAATCAGGTTTTCCCGACGATCTTTCTCGTCAAATATAACTTTGATACTAGCGGTTGGATGCAGCGTTTAGAAAATGAGTTTGCCGAGTGTTCGGGAGGGAAATTTAATATAGGAAAGTTTAAATCCTTATCCATTAACAGCGATATACCAACCAAGTTGATGGAAAAGGTTGAGGTTAATATTGGCGATAAGAACCAAATTTTCTTTGAATCAACAACAGCGGAAAACACCATTATTTCAGACTTGATTCAAAATTTAGAGATAGTAATTATCTAACAAACCGCTCAAATTCGGCGTCCTCGGGCGTTTAGTGACTTAGCCATTACCACAGCGCTGATGGTTAAACGTGTTCTCGCTATGCTGTTGCGAACGCTGCAAGATGTCATCAGCTCGGTGTTTAAATTGAGTGACATTCCGCTAACGTGCCCGCATGACACTGCATCAGCAAACACGCGAAAACGGTCTAGATTGCTTTTAAAACCAAGACACGCGGCACTATTGAGCACTTGGCTGGCCTGAAAGTCTACGGCGATGGCGAATGGAAAGTAAAAAAGCAGGGTACAGAAGGCAAGCACCGTATGTGGCGTAAACTGCATATTGCTGTGGATACGCATAGCCGTGAAATTATTGCTGCAGAACTAAGTTTATTGGAGGGAACTGACTCCGAAGTGATACCCAATTGACTCAAACAACCCCGCAGGACTATGGCATTTACAACACCAGTACAGGTCACGAAGCCGTTCGTCGAAAACGCGCTTTAGAGCTCATACCACCATGGGTAAGGGTAGGAGCAGCACTCAGGGAACAGGGCATCCACAGTGGTCATTTGGCAACAGCTTTATGGTTCAAATAAGCCGTGGAAGAAACGGTATAGCTATTATCGTCGATCACTCTCAACAACACGGTCATGTACAGAGTAAAACCCTATGTTAAACATCAAAATCACGTGAACATTATGGTTAAATATGAGTATCAACAATGTGCCCGCATTCACTTTGATCAAATTCAAAAGGATAATTACCCATCAGATTTATAAGTGTTGCTGCTGAATTCCATAAATACTTTTTATTATTAATTTCACTCACAAATTCTAATGGATTTTCTTTAGCACCGTTTAGAAAATCACGCGCTCTAAACACTTGACTAAATGAAGAGTTATCGAGTTCAAAATTATTAGTAACGGGAAGTTTTGCTGACGCATAAACAGTAGCAGCATCTTTTAAATTTTGGCTTCCTCTAACAGCAATATCTCGCAACTGCATTAACTGTGAGTCCGCACCGGCATTATTTAATATGTCACCTAACTGCTGTTTTTCAGTGTCTGACAAGTCATCACTAAAAATAGTTAATTGATTTTCTGAAGAAATTGAAAAGTCCCAACGCCTACCACGGGTAACCGCAATAATATCATTGTTCACGCGATCTAAGGTGTCACTTAAATCTGCGGCCATTTTTGCCAAATTTAGATTTAGGTCTATTCGACCTTGCACCCATTTACCAAAAGCATCATCAACAGGAATATCGACAAAGCCATTCAGCTCGCCGAAACTCACCTCTATCGATGGATACTGTGTATCCTCACTATTTTTATTCTTAGCTTTTTCTGCATAACTGTTTAGTGATGTAGGTAAATATGACACTTTATCCAGTTTCATGTACGTACCTATAATATTGAAAATCATTTAAAGATAAATACTTTCACACGCTGAAACTATGCTAATTTAACGGTATATAGCGAGCTTATCTAGAAAGAGCGTGATATCTCGTAACAGTGTCTTTAAAGACTAGATGTTGTTAGTATTCTAGCCAAAAGTCGGTTACCGTCGATGTGTATATCTCGCAGAAAACACACAACAAATCTCCCTTTCACCTTCATGCTCATTGCCATGAGTAATATATTTTTAACACCACTGGTAGCAAACTTAGTTAATAGCAATTTCCACGCTAGGTAATATGGCTATTACACATCCTTTATCGGCAGGATTACCAATAAACATGAGTCAATTTCGATCTGAAGCCACAATATGCGCCTCATCAAAATTAATGCCAATACTGGTGTAGTTTTGAGTGTTCAACAATGACCAAGCCAGTGGCAAACCTAATGCGGTAGAAGCATCGTGAGCAAGCGATTCAGGATCACTCACTTCAATCATGAGATAGTCTATTTGGAATGCGCACCCTTCATTTAAGCTATTGTAAAAAATAATTAAAATTCGTCTAGCGCCATTTTTTCATAATATTTGCTTAGCTGCTGCTTACCATATACTGAGGCAATCGCATCTTGACTCATTGCCGTTAAAAAAAACTCTGCTGCCCCACCCCATTTATCAGGCATTCTGGCCACTATCCACAGGGCCAAACGCCGCAATATATCAGGTAGCTCAATGATATTTTCTTGCTCACCAATAGCTTGAAAAGCCCGTTGAGCAATTTGTTTAACGGTCAGTACATCTGGTCCACCAACATCCAGTTCTCGTTCTGAACGAGCCATAGCGGCCAAGCAGTACTCTGCCAAATCACTACCGTGAATTGGATTAAGCCGCACGGAACCATCACCAAACTGATAAACTCGCCCAGCTTTAGCCATGTGGAAATAGACTTCTAAGTCTGAGAAAAAACCATTGGGACGGATTACGCAGGGTTGCAGTAATTGCGACTGCAACAAACGCGTAGCAAAACGTTCCTTAGCGTGCAGTAGACGCACTTGAGGATACTGCTTAGCGTTATATGCTGAAACATAGATAAACTTTCTCACTCCAGCACGTTCAGCTTCAAGTAGCAAATTAAGATTGGCTTGATAATCCACATCTATATAACGCAAGCCATCACGCTGTCGAGTAATCCCTAAGCAAGAAATGACAACATCAACTCCCTTACAAGCGCCTATTAACGAAGCGACTTGCGTCACTTCAGCTTGAACGATCTGATTCTCAGCGACACCATTATCAATAAGTTTCTGCTTACTTCTCGCTAATGCAAGAAAGTGGTGATTATGCGCGATGAGCTGCCTAACAATGTGCAACCCCAGATATCCGGTAGCGCCTGCAACTAAGACTGTTGGAGATGTCGACATGAGTTTCATCCTATGCAATAGAGCGATACCGCCTTTATAGACCACACGGACTATAAACAATATAATCCAACTGGTCTATAAAAATTTTGTGTTAGAATCTTGAAATATAATGCATGTGGATAAATAGATGCCAAAGATTGTTGATCATAAGCAACGCCGCCAAGAGCTTGCGTTACAAGCCTCCAATATCTTTCTCGAACATGGGTATAAGAATTTGGGAATGAGGCAATTGTGTGATCTACTGGGCATGAGTAAAAGCGCCGTTTATCACTATTATCAGAGCAAAGATGAACTGTTTAAGGCCGCGACTGATGCCATTATTAATTTTGATGGTGATGCGTTAATTGCGCAGCCCCTTGCAGTCAATGCTAGCCCAGCTCAGAAAGTGGAAAATTTCATCGCGCTTTTTAAGCAAATATCGCCAAGATTTTTTAAAGAAATTCAACTTATTACTGATTATATTCAGGTTATTGGTGAGACCAATGTTGCCAGCGATCCCAGTATGATTCTTGCTCAGCGGAAATATCTCGAACTATTTGCCAAATATATTTCTGCTGAGCAGCAGTACCAGCTTTTCACACTCATGCTGGGCTTACTAAGCCACCAAATGATGGCGGGACAACATTTAGACGATAGTTATATATCTGAGCTTGTTCAAGGTCTGCTTAGCCACGAATAGCTGGAAAGATCACAAGCATAACTTGAGCAATTAGCGTGCTATTTTCCTAAAGGACTCGACGGAACATGCTGGCTGAGATCTTATACTCTCTTCTGCGGAGCCCCCCACAAATTACGACACATTTTAACAGTGCTTTGCATTGCTGTTCAAATCAGTCTTTAGACAAAGCTACGTCATATAGGTGGAATCGCTAGCTTCTAACTGGCATACCTAGCCCTATAAAGTTATTTAGCGCTTTGACGTTTGCCATGATTTCACCCACTTGAGCGTTGTAACATCTAGCAAAGATTCAGGACATCCACCAACTTTTCCATTGGCCTATATACATGAGTTATCTTTGTTGGCTGTCATTCAAACGCGCCCCCCCTGTGATGGCTCATATTGTTTTACGTATCACATTTAAAGTATTTTAAAATCAGTAAGTTATTTTGAGGTGGAGAGATATTGCGCATGCGCAATATACAAATGTTAGCTGTGCTGAGGGTTAGCAATCATGAAGAGTAATGTTATAGATTTTACGGCTCAACTTTTAAGGTCACCAATAGATCGAAATACGAAGTAAGGTAAGTTGGTTTGTGAGCATTGCTTAAATTAACCACTGACATCAGTGAATCTAATCTATTGGAAATTCTTAAAGCTTTAAATTCTGTATATATTGGCATCGAGGCTCATGATTATTTAACCGTAAATGAGTTTTCAATAGTGAAGAAGCGAAGCGATTTAGAGCGCAAGTATACGTAATATACAGCTAACAAAGCATTGATCTCTAATCGCCATATTGTTGTGTAGTGTTTGACAAGGCAACAATATCCATTTATATTTGCGAGGTCAAACATTAAGCAAAGAGATGCCTGTGTCAGAAAATTTAGAAGCTGATTTGGTGATAAGTATCATCAACCAGCAAAGCAAAGTTCACAAGAGAGTCGGCGCCGCGCTTTCTGCGCATGGTATTGGCCTATCCGAGTACCTTGTTCTCAATCAACTATATCGAGCTACAAATCAGAAAATGCGACGGAGCGATCTTGCGGAGCAAGTGGGCTTAAGTCCGTCAGGCGTTACCCGTCTTCTCAATCCAATGGAGAAAATAGGTCTTATTGAAAAGGAGGATAGTCCTCGTGATGCTAGAGTCAGTCTGGTTGCTCTTTCAGAGACTGGAAAAATAATTACTGAAGAGGCAAAAATTTCGTTCGATTATTCTTCAGTTGCCTTGTTTGAGTCCCTCGATAAAAAACAATTAAGCACGTTTTCAGATCTGCTGAAGGTTGTATCCAAATGACTATAAATTATTACCGACAAGCTCTAATCAATAGAATAGAAACGTCGGTCACTCAGAGTCATGTTATGGCGGGTTCAATTAAGACAGTCTATTTGTCCTCAGGCGCTGGTCGACCCGTGGTATTGTTGCATGGCGGCGGAGCCGGGGCGGTCACTTGGTATCCCTCCATTGGCGCTTTATCAAAGTATTTTCATGTTATCGTGCCGGACATCGTGGGTTATGGAGAATCCGATAAGCCTAATGCTCCTTATGACAAAGCTTATTTCGCCAAGTGGTTAAAGGACTTCATATCGGCATTAAATATCCCTAAAGCGCATATTGTAGGATTGTCTCAGGGAGGCGCAATAGCCCTTCAGTTTGTGCTGGACAACCCTGAAATGGTCGACAAACTTGTTTTGGTTGATTCAGGAGGGCTAGGAGCTAAGCCTTCGTTTGCGGCCTTATTGAGTATGATTTGTCTAAACAGTTTTCCATCTTCTCTTGCGGATCGACTTTTTTCTCGTTACATACTGTTTAACCCTAAAAATAGGGATCCAAATCACGGATGGTATTCCATTGATGTTTTAAAGAGCAAAGGGGGAAAAAATACCTTTAAGCAAGGTCGTGGTTCGGCCATTTCAGAAATACCGAAAGCCTCGCTCCGCAAGATACAAAATAAAACATTCGTGATTTGGGGAGAGAATGATCGGTTATTTCCCGTTGAATATGGAGAGAGTTCGGCTTCGGAGATACCTAACGCCGAGTTTTTAAGAATAAAAAATGCGGGCCATCTACCATTAATGGATCAGACAAATACCTTTAACCGATCTGTTTTAGATTTTTTAAATTAGCTGGAGTTTGCATGCTGAGACTTGAGAATAAAAATGTACTGGTAACAGGAGCTTCTAGAGGTATAGGCAAGGCGATTGCTGAACTTTTTTCGGAGGAAGGGGCAAATGTTGTTGTGACCGACATAGATGATGAGTCGGGTAATAATGTAGCTGCAGAAATTGGCGGAACTTCCTGTTATCTTCATCTTGATGTAGGAAAGGAAGATGATTGGATTGCTGCGAGTGAATTTATAAAAAGTAAATATGGTGGCTTGGATATTGTGGTTAACAATGCAGGAATAGCCGGTATTCTTGAAACTCAAGGACCTCACGACCCCGAAAACCTGGATATTAAAAGCTGGCGCAAAGTCCATGAGACGAATCTTGATGGAGTGGCGCTTGGATGTAAATATGGTATTCGACTCATGAAGAAATCTTCATCTGGAAGTATTGTTAATATCTCTTCAAGGTCCGGCATTGTTGGGATACCCTTTGCTTCTGCATATGCATCCAGTAAAGCAGCTGTCCGCAACCATACAAAATCTGTTGCTCTTTACTGTGCTGAAAAGAAATATCACATTAGATGTAACTCTATTCATCCGGGTGCCATATATACCCCTATTTGGGACGTGATGCTTGGAGAAGGAGAGCAAAGAGATAATGCGATAAAGGTAATTTCTTCTGAGATTCCGCTTGGAGCTATGGGAGAGCCTAGGGATGTTGCATATGCCGCTCTATATTTGTCTTCTGACGAATCCAAATATGTAACGGGAATTGAGATCAATGTTGATGGTGGAGTCCTAGCAGGTAGCATCGCATCACCACCAAACAGATAATCCCTAATCGATGTAGTCGGAGGTATCTAACCTCCAGCCCCTATAACACTCTGCATGCGGCTCCGTACATGGCGTTTCCTGAAAATATTTAAAATACAAAGGCCGATTAGCGCCTTTGTATTCCAATGATGAGACAATGTTGGGTGGTTGTAGCACGCCGCCCTTTAACTCTGCGTTGTTATGATTCCCACTGTCAACACGCACAAGTCTATTCCTACCGATTAACACCGACATAGAAAACTTGAATGAGAGATCCTTGGCAAGCAAGTGTCGGCGGTTAACCTCATCTGCACTAGGTCTAGAAAAGAAACTACAGAGTATTGTATTACGCTTCGTTAGTACTTTATCAGGCTAAAGCCTTATTCTGTTCTTTAACCTACTTTCCGCTCTCCCCTCATAAGATAAATCTTACATTTCATCCTGTAATATCTTCACAAACTCGATATTAAAAACCCAAAAAATAATAAATAAAATCCTATAAATCAATATCTTAATAAATTGGCATAGTATTCGCTAAGGTAACTATGCAATGTTAACCAAGGAGAACCATGATGAAAAACTTACTACCAAGTATCGCTCTTAGCACCGTGTTAATCACCACTTCAGGTTCTGTATTCGCGGCTAATAATTGGCAAGATGACGCCAAAGACGCATGGATTGACGGCAAAGCCGAAACCACCCTATTGCTCAATACTAATCTCAACTCTTTCGACATTAATACTGACGTAAAAGATGGTCAATTGACCTTAAGCGGCTCGGTAGAAAGTGAAATAGAGAAATCATTAGCGGCAGAGTTAGTCACTAATTTAGAAGGAGTAAAAGAGGTAAATAACCAACTCACTGTTGTTCCAGCTAAAGACGCGAAACAACAGCAAGACAGCGAGATTATCAACAGCTTAACCGACAGTAAAATCTCTACAGTTGTTAAAACACGTTTGTTATTGGAATCTGAAGTGAGTGGCACTGACATCGCAGTAAGCACCGACAATAAAGTTGTCACCTTAAGTGGTGAGGTTAGCTCCGATGCTGCGCAAGACTTAGCCCTAGCGATTGCTCGTAATACCAATGACGTGGATAAAGTAGTGAACGAACTTAGCGTCTTGCAATAAACGAACACCACACACTATGCCATTGAAACAAAGGAGCTATCACTATGCTTAGCTGGGTATTTATATTCTTAGTTATCGCTTTAATATCCGCCGTTTTCGGCTTCGGCGGCATAGCGGGGGCAGCTGCAGGTATTGCGAAAATCATTTTCTACTTGTTCGTCTTGCTTCTGGTGCTTTCTTTAGTTTTCAACCTTTTTAAAACTAAACGCAACAGTCAAAGGTAAATACATGACACGATATAACCAACCTTTAATGCTCGCCTTAGTCAGCGCTTTATTACTAGGCTTGAGCGCCTGTAGTGAAGGCCCTGCGGAAGATGCAGGAGAGTCTATTGATGAAGCGACCACCGATATACAGAATGCCGTTGAAGACAGCTGTGAACAAGCTAAAGAACAGCTAAACACGGAAGACCAAGACTGCTAATGATTAGCATGGTGTGTCAATAAGCGGCTTCGGCCGCTTTTTCATGCAAGAGTGACATTACGAGCCGGGTAGTGTTTAACCAAACACCTTTGATTAATGCTTGCTACCAATTTAAGGTTCTGTCTTAGACGTCAACCCGCACAAGCCCTACATTTTCATCATCAACATTAAGTGCCTAGCTTATGGAAACCATTAATCTCAATAACTTCTGGTCCCTCATCAACCAAAAACTGCAGAACTGGGTGGAAGCAGCAATTAAGCTATTGCCTAATGTTTTATTAGCAATATTGGTCTTACTACTGTTTTTTCTACTGGCCAAAATACTCGGGCGAGTCATCAAGAATCTGACTCAAAAGGCTATTGATTCAAAAGAAGTGATTAGCCTGCTAAGTTCAATTGTGAAGATAATAATAGCCAGCAGTGGCTTATTTATTGCGCTGGACTTAGTTGGCCTTAAAGGCACCGTTACTTCGCTGCTTGCAGGGGCGGGTATCGTTGGTTTAGCCATCGGTTTTGCGTTTCAAGATATGACCGAAAACCTTATTTCTGGGATCGGAATGAGTATTCGTAAGCCATTTAAAATTGGCGATATTATTCAAGCTAATGGTGTATTTGGTAGCGTGGAAGCCATCAATCTACGCAACACCATTGTTAGCACCTTCGCTGGGCAACGAGAGATTATTCCTAATAAACTGCTATTCAGAAACATCCTAACTAATTTTACTGTCAATCAAGTGCGAAAAATTGAAATTCCAGTCGGTATTTCTTACGCCGACGATCCCGAGCAAGCGGCAGAACTCATCACCAATGCATTGAATAAGCATGAATTTATTTATGATCCTCAACAAACGGCCGTTTACGCAGAAAGTTTTAACGACAGCAGCATAAACTTGCTGGTTTGGTTGTGGATAGACTATCCGGGAGAGGTTGGTTTCATGGAGGCTCGCCATCAAGCTATCGTGACGATTAAACAAACCCTTAACGAAGCCGGCATTGTTATACCCTTCCCGATCCGTACCATCGATTTTGCGATTAAAGGGGGAGAAGACCTTGCAACGATGCTGAATCAAAGTCAGCTTCAACTCAACCAGCACACTCACCATGATACACAAAAGACGAGTGACAAAGAGTGAGCCTAAAGTTTCACTTAAGCTCACTAAATACTAAGTAATTATTACATGTTCTGGATAAATTTTACCTAGAGTCTTTCGAACACCGGCCATGGATTTGCTGAACTAGCTCATCATGTTCAATTTGTAATGCTGCCAACCAATACGAGAGCAACTGAACTAAAGCCGGTTCATTGACTGCTTTCAATGCGTGTTTAAGCGCATCCATCAAATGTGAGTTTTCAGCTAACAGAGTCTCAATGGACGGCCTAGCCGCTCCAATTGAGACTTTCGCGTGGTTCATAACATCTTGTTTAAGATCTTCTTTTTTAACGAAATTTGCCAAACTATATATGGCCTGTTGCTCAACTCGAATAAAGCGACTCAACGCGCGCTTCACTGCGTGATCTAGTTGCTGGTTAATTAAGAAATAACACTGTTGGTGATGGTACTTCAACAAATTTAATACTTGTATCGCCACACCCGCTTGTTTTTCCTCTATTAGATTGGCGTATGCAGCCTTATCCATACGGTGCTCCTTTGCTCACAGCAGTAACTAAATGGCTTTTCTTGTTAAACTACTTACAAGCTTTGTACCAAACTCCCCCAGCAAGAGCATTAAAAGTAATAATCAGAAAATAAATTTATCAACTTAGCTTGTCGCCACCGGCCAATTACCATACATTGAAGCTTGATAAATTTTTGAGATCCATGAATGAACCAAGCTAGCCTCTACTTCAACATTCCAAGCAATGACTTACGCCAGCAAGTTCAGAGTTGTGCAGAGCTCTCACAATTTAGTTTGATTGAAGAGTCAAATACCGCCGATTGGCCAAGCCGTCTAAGCCAGCTAACGCCGCCAGTGGCGATTATTGAAGTGGCACAATTTAGCGAACAGGACTATCAAACTCTTAGCTCGCTACAAGTGCTGGATGATATGGACTTAATCATCATTAGCCAAGGTGAGCCAAACCCACATCTAGATAAGTTAATGCAGATTGGCGCCATTTTTCATTACCGCACTCCACTGAATACTAATGTATTAAATGAAACCCTCGAGGAAATTAACCAACTGTATTCGGAAAAAATTACTAAAGGGCAACGAGTGGCAACCAGTGATTTAGACCAGTTTGGTTTACTCATTGGTTCATCGGCACCAATGCACCGCTTATACCGTAGCCTTAGACGGGTAGCTAAAACCGAAGCCAACGTATTGATTGTTGGCGAAAGTGGTGCAGGGAAAGAGCTCGTGGCACAAACCATTCACCTTGCAAGCCAACGCAACCAACATCCCTTCGTAGCAATTAATTGTGGTGCCCTCAGCCCAGAATTAATCGACAGCGAATTATTTGGCCATGAGAAAGGCGCCTTTACCGGTGCCAATAAAGCTCACCAAGGTGTATTTCAGCAAGCTGAAGGGGGAACTTTATTTCTCGATGAAATAACCGAGATGCCACTCGAGCAGCAAGTCAAATTGTTACGCGTGTTAGAAACCGGTGAATACCGCCCTGTAGGTTCTCAAGGCGCAAAACAAGCTCAGGTAAGAATCGTTTCCGCCACCAACCGTGACCCTCAGCAGGCCATAGAGCAGCAACACCTTCGCGAAGATCTCTATTTTCGCTTAGCCCATTTTCCATTAACGGTGCCCCCCTTACGCGAGCGAGAGGAAGATATTGTAGGCCTAGCCAAGCACTTTATTGCTTACCGTAACGCCAACGAGACTCAGCATAAAACCATTCATCAAGCCGCGCTGGAGAAAATTGTCACTCATAACTGGCCGGGTAACGTGCGAGAGTTAAAGCACACTATAGAGCGCGCCTTTATTTTGGCCGATACAGTAATTACCGCAGAACACCTTATCTTTGAAGCTCCGCCTTTAGAAACAGGCTCCAACTTGGAAGAAATCATTCCCGCAGGTATCGCTCTAGAAGAAATCGAAAAGGCAGCCATCATCAAAACGCTAAATGGCAACGAAGGCAATAAAACCGAAACCGCACAAGATTTAGGTATTAGTGTTAAAACCCTCTACAACAAATTAGACAAGTACCAACAGTAAACCACTCTAAGTTAGCCGTGCTCAGCCCAGCCTAAGCACGGAGCTAACCCTCTTCCTTTGCCTGAATAAATTTCAACCTACCGCTGTTACACCATAAGCCTACCGGTGCACTAGTTACTCAGCTAAAAAGTAAAGGTGAAAACCACCATAAAACCCACCCAGATCTAGTCACTTATAGCGCATAGAGCAAGACTTAATCACCCCTACTACAGTCATAAAAATTCATTTCTTAATGTTGGCGTATGTTGTCTTGTCTTGGCCAAATTTGCCAAACAAGTTAAAAATCGTGAGTGGAAAAATCTTAGACAATCAGCGTAAGGAAGTAGGGAGAATAGCCAATTCGCCCTAGGGCCTGTTGACCTTTCGAGATGTTTCTTGCAGCAGTTTGTGGGGGTTTTATACAAGGCAGAGGCTTTGAAATGTAGTTATTCTACCTGATAAGCCGATCACGCAGTAGAAAGACCCCACAAACGCTGCCCAAAGGGTTCGGCCACAAGCGTTTTACTCTTTGTTGGGAGGTGTTTTGCTTAGAATGCTAGGCTACAAACCTCTCGCCGCGATTAAAACGCTTTTATCAAGAACAAAAATTAACCGCGAAAGGTCAACAGGCCCTAGCATAAGTTAAATTTTGGCCAGGGTTTGCTTAATCGCAAATAGCACATCTGCCCCTAACAGCATCGAGCGCTCGGCCGACCAGCCAAAATCAGGATCAGGTAAATCCGCATTATCTTTAAAAGGCATTTCAACGGTATAGGACAGGGTTTTAAATTGCTCCCCCAACCATGCAGCCGCAATATTTAAGTTAGCTTGGCCCGGCTGATTTTTGGGATAACCATGGGTATCTTGGAAGTCTGGAGAAATAGCCTTAAATGCCTGCTTAAAGGTATCTTCTAAATCCTGATGACGTCGGTCATAAGAAGGAATGCCTTCACAGCCAGCCACAAAGTTATAAGGCAACTCTTCATCACCATGAATGTCGAGAAACAAATCACCTCCTAGCTCTAGCATTTTTTGCCTTACCAAAAACACTTCTGGACTACGTTCCATACTAGGATTTTGCCATTCCCGATTAAGATTAGTGCCCACCGCATTTGTTCGTAAATGACCACGAACCGAACCATCAGGGTTCATGTTTGGCACCACATAAAACACCGTATCTTTTAGTAAAGTGGCAGCTAAAGGGTTAGCTTGATCCAACAAACGCTCTAACATTCCTTCGATAAACCATTCAGCCATGCTTTCACCAGGATGTTGGCGAGCTATCAACCAAACTTTGTGTTTTGCCTGTGCAGCATCACCAATGGTTAATAAGCTCATATCACGACCATCTAAAGTTTGCCCCAAAGTAGTTAAGCTCACTCGTTCATCACGTAAGCAGCCATGAATAAGATCTTGGTGACGCTCGTAACTATAGGGGGTGAAATAGGCGAAATAGATACTACTTTGCTCCAGCAAGATACCAAAGCTAAGTTGTTCCCCATCATAATCACTATCGATACGAAACCATTGCTCTCGGTCGTAAGAGGCCACCACTTGGTAGCCTTTCCAGGCTTGTGGATAAGCCGATTGCCCAGCGTTGATAATATTGAAGCGATAAGACTGCCCGACCGCAGCTTCAAAACGAAAGTGAAACCATTGAAAAAAATCTGATTGATTGTCGCGTTTAATCGCTAACTGAAGGTTTTGCGGGTCGCTCAAATCCACTTGCTCTATATTACCACTATCAAATTTGTCGCTAAGGTACATACTATCCTCTTAATCCCTGCTGCTATAATGTGGCCAGTATAACTTGGAATCTCTCACTATAAACTCAAGGCATAAAAATAATCCAACGAAGCAAAGCTGTTAGCTACTGATCTGGTGTTAACTCTACAACCCTGAAATAGCGCACGTCTAAATTTTTATCAAGGGCCATTATGCCTTCTACCGTGACCGATTCTGCCTCTTTGGGAGGCTTATTACCGAAGTCGATAGTTTGTTGGAAAATTTGTTTCCCCGTTTGGTCAATTAAAGCTAAAGCAAGACGGCGCTCAATAGGTCCTTGCGCCAACAGTTGATAATGCACATTCACATATTTACCTACTTTTTCGCTAGCTTCAAAAAAGGCCGAGCGGATCTGACTTTGATCGGTGGCAATTAAGGTATCGAAAACAAAAATCCGTAATTCGGGATGATTCTCTCGATTGAGTTCGAAGTTATTGCGGCGCTCAACCAACAAAGCCTCCTTTAATTGCTGGTTTTGATCTTCAAGGATTTTTAACTCCGCCAAGCTCGCATCATAGCTGTCTTGTAAATCATGATAAGACGGCCACACCGCTATCAATGGAAATACCGCACTAAAACACAAAATACCCATCAATAAACTAATCCAACGATAGGGTCGTAGCCTTTTATAAGCCTTTTTGTAATGTTGATGGCGCGCCTTATGATGCTGATAACGAGTTTCTAAACTCACACCAGAATGATGAGGGTCATTATCCACCTGCGCCGAGCTATCGAGGCTCGCAACAGAGGCCGAAGTCACTTCTTTAAGTGGATCACTATTAGACATTATCTCTTCCCTAAGACAGCCTATATCAAGCCCTTATTCAGGCTAAAACAGAATTAATATGGAGTATTAATAACATAGCAGTAAGTACAACATAAATTAGTATAGCCTGCATATTTTTAAGCGATATAAGTTCTCTATCACGCCATGAGAGGTCCTTATACCAAGTACAAAGCGCTACACTTTCCTTAAGCAATCAGTACAATGAGCGCAATTTGACAGTTCAAGGTGAGTGAAATGGCCATTCAGTGGTATCCAGGGCATATGCATAAAGCCCAAAAACAAATTAAGGAAGTGATGCCCAAAATAGACTTAATTATTGAAGTCTTAGATGCGCGCATTCCTTACAGCAGTGAAAATCCCATGGTCGCGAGCTTACGAGGTGACAAACCCTGCATTAAAGTACTTAACAAAAGCGACTTGGCAGACCCAGACGTCACCGCAGCTTGGCAGCTTCATTTTGAACAAGAGCAAGGAGTTAAGGCTATTCCCTTGTGCACACTGCAAGGCAACCAAACTCAAGACCTTCTAGCACTATGTCGCACTATGCTTCCCAATAAAGGGGGCGTAGATAAGCCCATCCATACCATGATTTGTGGCATTCCTAATGTGGGTAAATCCACCTTAATCAATGCCTTAGCAGGACGGCAAATAGCCAAAACTGGCAATGAACCAGCAGTAACTAAAGCACAGCAACGGATCCGCCTAGAAGGCAATATCATACTGTCAGATACCCCAGGGATCTTATGGCCTAAATTTGACAATGTAGCCAGCGGCTATCGCCTAGCTGCAACTGGCGCAGTCAAAGACACCGCCATGGACTACGACGATGTAGCTGCATTTGCTTGCGAGTATCTACTGCAAGCTTACCCTGACGCATTAAAACAACGCTACAAGCTAGAGCAGCTGCCAGAATCTGAAATTGTATTAATGGAAGAAATTGGCCGCCGCCGAGGCTGCCTAGTTCGTGGTGGGCAGGTAGACTACGTAAAAGCCGCCACTATCATTCTAAATGAGTTACGAGATGCCACCATAGGCAGAATTAGCTTAGAAACTCCAACGATGGTCGCTGTTGAAAAAATTGAAACTGAAAAGCTAATAGCTGAAAAAGAAGAAAAGAAAAAATTCATTGCCGAGCAGCAAAAAAAGAAAAAACGACGACGCCGTTAAAACTCACTTAACAACTTAGTTACAAAAACACCACGCAAGCGTGAGGCTATTAAGTCAAACTGTGGCTACTTTGCTTCTAAAGCAAAGTGGCATTTTTGTATCCAGCTGATTTAATTGAATATTATAATATCTTCTTTCTTCTGTGAACGTACGATGAGTCTGTATAAATCAACGTGTTAAGCACCCATGGTGATGTAGCTCTTAAAGCACAATGCTGAGTACACGTTGCTCGGTGATGATTCAAAGTACTATCATCAGGTAACCCCTGTGTACGGGGATCATGACTCATACATTTGGCAGCCAATGGAAGGCCAAAAACCTGTTTTTAGGAATGAACTGATAGAGTGTTATGACCCACATTGTCCTAGGTAATCCATGAGAAAAAAAACGGCTGTAATTATTTTTTTGACCTTGTTAGCTGTTACACATAGTCTGCTGAATCTGTGGCAGTATGAAATTAACGGGCGGAGGTTACATGAGCCTCCAGCCCCAGTTTTTCAGACCGAGAGCGAATACTCTCAAGGATTAACTATAGAGGAGCTAGAGGCAAAAAGAAGGAAGCTTGAGTCTACCTTTGAGCAAGAAAGAAAGAGTAATGATATAGATAGTTACTGGCTCATTGAGGATGTCATAATGGTAATTCAGTTTTTACTTTTTGGCGGGCTTTCTATTTTTGCAAAAAAGAACGAAAGGCTGGAACTTGCTCTGTTCGCAGTTCTCATGATCCTGATTTGTTCAATGCTTGAAGACTATGGATTCATACTAACCTATTCCTTTCTAATACTCTGTTTGGTTATTGTGGGGGGGATTAAGAAACCTCTGGAAAGTAGAGGTAGTTAAGGATTTTGGGTATCGCTTTCCTTGACTGTAATCAACAATGGGGTCAGGTCTTGCCTTTTGCCACTCGAGCCAATGTGCCTCCAGAGACATTCTGCGAATGATACTGAGCTGAAATAAGCAGCCATCTTCATGTGCTGACGGTCACTGCTTACCAGCACGCCGTCCATTTGCCGCCAGCGCAGCTACAGTGCTCTAGGTTCTTATCTGAGTGGTCCCGCTGGTGTGTATCGCTGGTCCAAAGTGGGGAGAACTTGCAGCCCATGAAAAACACCATAAACTCACATAACCAATTGATTAATATAGATTCATCGTACGATGGAATACCCCGCCGTTGATAATTAAGTCATATAAATCAAAAGGATAGAAAATGGCTGCTCATGATTTATCATGAGCAGCCACAGTTTCACTTAATAGCCCGCGCAAGCGTGGTGTTTTTATTTGCGCCAGAAGACTAATATTATTCGGTCAGGTAAGCGATCGCGTCTTTTATCTCGTCTTCGCTACAATCACCACAAGTACCTTTAGGTGGCATCAAACCGTTGTTAAAACCATTCCAAGCGTGGTCGAACAATACATCCAGCCCTTGAGCAATGCGTGGAGCCCAAGCTTCGGTATCACCCTTTTTAGGCGCACCAGAAACACCCGTGCTATGACAGGCGGTACAATAAGTATTGTAGATAGTTTCGCCATCTCTAGGACCACTGCTAGCAGCAGGGGCTTTAACTACTTCAAGTTCACCATCGAGGTACACTTCACCCACTGGTTTGATACGTTCGATAATCGCATCGTCTGACATATCGGCCGCGAAGGCTTGTGGCATAATACTAAAACAAACAGACAGTACTAATGTTTTCCAGTTCAAAAGCTTCACCCTTATTCTCTCCTCATCGTGCCTACTGACTGCAGTATTAGGCATCCTTGTCATTATTGGCAAAATTATACCCGCTATTACTCTGAGGTTAAACCATTGTAAAAACGATTGTTAGTTTCTGATCGCTAGCAGGTCATTAACTAGGATTTTTTAAAATATCACGCCAAGGTAGCTGAGGATCACCTAAAGAAATAAAATTAGGATTTTCCAAGGAATCGCGCTGGTTGTAGCTAAGGCTGCGTAAGTGTAAATCTTTTAAACCGCCACCCGCTTCTTGCAAAATAATTTGCGGTGCACCGGTATCCCATTCACCAGTAGGTCCTACCCGAATGTAACAATCAGCGGCACCTTCTGCCACCATACAGCTTTTTAAGCTGGCGCTCCCCATAGGGTATAGCTTGTAGTGGTAGTTGCAATTGAGGATCGCTTGTAACAACGCGGGACGTTGCACTCGACTAGTGGCCACGCGAATGTGTTCAGGTAACTGCGGATAATGACGACTCTTAATCGTAGTGCGCAGCCCCCCCTGCTCTTTAAACGCCCCCTGACCTTTCACCGCTGCATATAAAATTTGCACGATAGGCCCGTATACTACACCTAGCACCGGCTGGTTGTTTTGCACTAAGGCGATTTCAGTGGCAAAGTCACCACTGCCTGAAACAAACTCTTGAGTGCCATCCAAGGGGTCAACTAACCAATATGTCTGCCAGTCTTCACGTTCGGCTAAACTGATATCGGCTTGCTCTTCAGACAAGACCGGGATCTCAGGCGTGAGCTCAGTTAACGCATCCATTATGTAATGATGGGCGGCATAATCGGCGGAAGTGACAGGCGTTTTGTCATCTTTTATCTCACTAACAAAATCGCCTTTCTGGTAAATATTTCGAATAATATCACCGGCGCCTCGGGCAATTTCTATTACTTGCGGCAACACACTAGCAGGGTCCAACATGCTATTCTTTTCTCACCTTGTTTTTTTCAACCACTTTTCCAATAACAATAATGAAGCCACACTGCGCGCCTCACTGAAGTCTTGTCGCGTGTATAAAGCTTCTATTTCGTTTAGTGGCCATTTTATGATTTCTAAAGGCTCTGGTTCATCTCCCTGAAGCACACTGGGCAACAAATCATGAGCGACAAACACCGACATATGACTAGAAAAATACCCCGGTGCGACACTAAGTTCAGTCAGCAATTGTAAGTCATTCCCCTTCAAGCCAACTTCTTCTTGTAGCTCTCGATTAGCCGCTTGTATCGCCGTTTCTCCAGGGTCAATCAAACCCTTAACAAAGCCTAGCTCATAACGCTCTGTTCCGGCGGCATATTCGCTAATAAGTAATAGCTCATCCTGTTCGGTAATTGGCAATACCATTACCGCACCGCGGCCCGCCCCCACTAGGCGTTCATAGATCCTTGTTTCACCATTGCTGAACTGCAAGTGCAGGGCCTCAACTTTAAAGAAGCGACTCTCTGCGGCAATGTGGCTATCTAATACTCGAGGCGGATGATGCTTGCTCATCGCTCTTCCTGCTATGATTAAGTTAAGCTCATTGTTACATTGCTATTAGGCTCACTCAAGGATTAGCAGACAAGAATGTTCGACTGGAATAAAATAGATACCGTTTTACTAGACATGGATGGCACCTTATTGGATTTGCATTACGACAATTATTTTTGGATGCATTACCTGCCCATCTCTTATGCCCACCAAAACAACATCAGCTTAGAAGAAGCCAAGCAGCGCTTGTTTGCTGACTACGAAACCGTTGCCGGTACATTAGATTGGTATTGCTTTGATTACTGGAGCAATAAAACCAATATGGATATTCGCCAACTAAAAACCGAAGTAGAACACAAAATTCAATGGCGGGACGACGTAAAACCGTTCCTCAACGCTTTAGCAAAAGCCTCGAAACAGCGGGTTTTGTTAACCAATTGCCACCCCGATGGTTTAGCCACCAAGATCAAGGTGACGGGGCTAGATCGTTATTTAGATAAGGTGTTTAGTACCCATCAATTCGGTTATCCGAAAGAAGACCCTCGATTGTGGCAGGCATTAATTGAACATCATCCTTTCGAGCCAGAGCGCACATTATTTATTGATGACAATGAAAAACTGCTGCAACAAGCTGCGCATTTTGGGGTTAAGTATTTATTGGGTGTTAATAACCCTGATTCACAGCAGGCCAGCAAAACCTTTACTCACTTTCCTGCGATTGATGATTACCATCACTTCACCAAACAGCTAACACAATAAAAAGCCAGCGAATGCTGGCTTATCAATCAACGAGGCAAACGCCCTTGCTGTTTAAAACGATAAAAGCCCTGAGGGTCTGGCCGACCAATATATTTTAAGTTATCGCTGATACCTTTAGGCATATCTGCCGCCGCTTTAATCTTACCTTCGGCGCTCCAACGCGATTGATTAACCGAGGCCAACAACTCTAAAGCCACTTGCTGATCGCTATGCTTAAGCTCTAACGCAGGCTCACCATCTTGACAGGTCAACTGACCTTTTACGTCATCCAAACGTAATACTCCCAGCGGGGTTTGTAATACCGGCGACAACCAGTTTAACTGGCCTTGTAGTTGCTGACACCAAGGTTCGCCTTGGTTGAGTTGTGCGAGTTGTAACTGAAAGTCACCTTCTACCACAGCCGGTATCGGTAAGGGATACTGCTTAGTTAACCATGAGGCTGGTGCATCTACTTGCCAATCTTTTAAATACCAACCAGAAAAGCTTAAGCCGGCCAAACCTTTACCCCAAAGCTCTCCACCGCTAGACAATTCGACCTCGGCTTCTACGCGGCCAAATAACAAGGCGCTTGCTTGAAAGTCCCAACTCACTTGGTTCAGCTGTAGTTGCGGAGTATTCAGAGTTGCCACTTGGCCTCGCCAAATCGTACCACTAGGCTGTTCTAAACTGATTCCTCTGGGTAAGCTGACCCAATTCAGCACCACTGATAAGGGCGTAGTAGCCACTAAGCTAACTAAATACACCATAATAAACAGCAGCGCTAAACCAATATACTTCTTCATTCTGCTTTACCTAAACGCAAACGACGCACTCCAACGATGCCTTGTTGTTTCCCTTCACTTAAATCCACATGCTGCACAACAATGCCATAGCGTTGGCTAAGCATATTCAACCACGCCATTAATTGATTGAAAGGAACACTTTCAATCCACAGCTCAACTTCTTCACCTTGAGGTTGAATACGACTAATGGTGATCCGTTGCTGACGAGCACTGCTGCTTACCGCTTGACTAACATTAACTTGGCTATTCACCGACACATTGCCGCCACTGGCAATTAACAACGCACCTTGTTGTTGTGCCCACTGTAGGGTCTGCTGTTGATTTAACAAGCGCTGTTGAGCCTGCTGATTAGCATTATTCAGAGGTAACCATAGGCCCCAATAAAACACTGCAATAGTCACCAACAAAGCAGCGGCGCTAACTAAACTTTGTTCTCTTTTATTTAAGCTTTGCCACCACTGCTTCACGATGCTTTCCTTATCACTAAGGTGCCGACGACTGCACCCTCTTTATTGCTTAGAGTACCTTGCTCGGTTTCATAGGGCTGAACCGCTTGTCTAAACTTCTCAAAACTTTGAAAACTTTTAGCCTGAGCTTGTAAGCGAATTTCGCCCTTTTGGTGATCGTAACGTAAGCTCAACGGCGCTAGGTCGCGCTCTTGCTCAAAGGCTCCAGCCAAGCGCACCATCATCGTGACAAAATCTTGTTGCGGTGCGGCTTCTAGCTCGGCTAAGGCACGGCGAAAATCACGGCGAATACGGCTGTCTCTGACTCGGCTAACCTGAGGGAAAACCTGCTTATATACTTCGCGTATATTACCTTGTACCTCGGTAATTTGTTGTTCTGCTTTATGTATTTCAATCATCTGTTGAGCAAGCGCCAAAACAAAACAAACCGCTGCAGCCACCGCCACCTTGCGCCATTGCTGCCAGATTTTCGCTAAAGGGTTACTCGGTGCATAGCGGCCTTGCAAGAAATTAACTGGCGCTTTTTTTAGCCCATCACTTAACAGCTTCATAGCCAGCTCAGGAGACTCCTCCTGCCATTGTAGCTGCTCTAACTCTATACCTGGCGCAGGACTATAATGCTGTATCACCAACTCAGGATAGTCCTTAAGTAGTAGCGGCAAAGCCGTAGCCAACCATTGCAGATCAAGATTAATCACCTTGCCGTCGGCAAAGCGCATTAACCAGTGCTGATTAAGCTGAATAGCCGATGCGTAACCCGGTTCCGGTTGCGGCAAACATAGGCTATCGATCGTCCAGTAGCGACAGCTAATCCCTGCCGTTTCCAGCATATCAAGCCAGCTTGCCATCTGTTTATGACTAATACAGGCAAGTTCAATGGTGTCTTTATCTTTACCTAGCAATACGATGTGCAATTCATCAGGATCTTGAGCTAACTGCTCTTCCAGCATAAAAGGCGCCACCTGTTGCCAAGAGCGCTGCGCCGAACGAGGCAAGTTAACTCGATGTAAGGCAACATCACTGGCAGGTAGCAGAGTAATCACTCTGCGTTGCTCGGCCTTTTCCTGTAACAAGCCCAACTCGGCCGAGCTGGCTAATTCACCCGTTGCAATGACCTCCTGTTCACTGTCTGACCAGACCAGCCAGTTCACGCTTCCCTGGGCGCTACTAGGAAGCCGAATGATAAGTTGTTCGTTCACTGTTGGTCTCCATAAGAGCGTCGAATGACCTGTAAGTCAGAAGTCCCGCTGCGCTTAAACACGCTGCTCATTTGTGCTTGTCCTTGTTCATTTTCTACTAACAACTGCGCCTTAAAGTAATTTGAGCGCAACGCTAAAGTCTGCTGTAACCCCTTTTGTGTCAGAGGGATACCGGACAAGGCCGGATGAGTCATCATTTCATCTAACACACGATACCCCTCATCGGGACGGTCATTCAAGACCTGCTGTGCTCCGTTGTTATCCAAATCAGGATAAAACAAAGCTTCCAATAACTGCGGCTGATCTACCGCGATAGTATTCACATTCACCGCCAAATTCGACTCTGGTAAAGCACAAATATAAGGCTCAACTCGTCGATAAATTGCTGCTGTAACACCATATACAGCGCGAAATTCACTGCGCTCAGCCATCGGCATATTAGCCGGTAAATAAGCCGGATTTAAGCCCTCATACACGCTATCTTCAGCGCCTTGGGGATGAGGAATAGTATCCGCATCAACCCAATCACGAGTGGCATCAGTGATTTGCTCGGCACTATAGGCATCTACCCCCAAAGCCACCAGCAAGCCAATGAACTGATCCACCACCTTAGGCGGCTGACCATCGCGTCGATTAGGCTGACCCAAGGCATTTAAATTAAAGCAAGCTTGCATATCAACTATGCGCCCTTTAATTAACGAGTCTTCTACCGGAAAAACCATGCCTTCGGTCGCCCAGTATTGGCCAAGATGAACTCGGTCATCGTCTTCTAAGTCTTGCTTTAACACTTTGATAGCAAAAGCTTCAGCCCCTATTAATAGCCAGTTGCCACGTATCGACTGCTGAAGGTTATTGGCTCGAGCCAAATCCAGTTGTAGGCGCTGGCTAAATTGTGATGCCACCACCACCATCACCGCTAAAATCAACATCACAGTTAACAAGGCAACGCCCTGTTGCTTATGCAAAGATGAAGCACTGTGCATCAACTACTCCCCGGATTAGGCTGACTACCAGAGCTATTACCGCTATTACCACCTTGGCTGGTATTACGGTTAATATCTTCTTGCGCCCGACTGGCCACCGAGGCTCGGCTGCCCTGTGGTGTTAAAAACACCCGCCGTAGCTTACCGAAATCACGTTGTACTAAGGTTACTTCTACCCCGCGAGGCAACTGATTACTATCCGACACCTGATTGCTCCACCCACGAGTACCATGAAAGCGAAAACTTAGCTCTTCTACGCCCTCTAACAGCACCATATCGCGCGGCTGATAGCCTACCACTGCATCAGGGTAGCGATAAAAACGCTTAATCAACTGTTCATCTTTGACTAAATAGGCAACCCGTTGTAGTTGTGAACGCCTCAATACCGCTTGTGGGTTTCGCCAGCCTGACACCAGCATTTCCAAGCCCATATCGTCACTGTCTAAGTAATACTTTTCGGCCTGCAACAAGGGGCGCTGTTCGCCAGTTTCATCACGAACCGAGCGTGCCGCCATTTGGCTAAAATCCCGCTGCATAATAAACATGGCACGTTGCAACTGGCGTAGCTTCTCACCATGTTGCTGCGACAGCTCATCACTACGCATCACCCCTTGCAACACCTGATAAGCCGCCATGGTGAGTAAGGCAAAAATAACAATTGCCACCAGCATTTCGAGTAAAGTAAAACCACGTTGCCTCATTAGCGGCTCACATAACTGGTGACTTCGGCCAAGGCCGATTTTTGTTGTTCACTGCGATACACCGTAATGGTGACCGCGACAAAATTAGGATCAGCGGTGGCAATGCCTTGTGAGCGCCAGTACCATTCATGCCCCGCAAATTCACTGGTTCCCTTACGGCTGGACGTACCCGGCCAAGTATTACTCAATAGCAACTCTGCCATTTGGTTGTCAGCTACCCACAATGCAAATGATTTATCTTGAATATAAGTTAAGCTACGTAGATTCTCAGAAGCACTTTTCATTACAGCGGTACCAGCAATAGCTAATACCGCCAAGGCGACCATCACTTCGAGCAAGGTCATGCCGCGTTGCCTAATCATTCAGCCGCTTCTCTAGTAATTGCCAGTTGACCAAGGTCATCGCTGGCCACCTGCCAAAAATACTGGCTATTTTCATAAACGAAGCCCAATTTAAACGGCGTCACCTCTCCACTGCTCAGCACCAGTACCTGCGGCACAATAGTCTGCTCGGGTTCGTCGGTAATGAAGTTTTTTTCAAACAAATCGTCTTCGGTAAAACCCAAGTGACCGCTGCCAAACCCCTCTTCTTGTTGCTCGGTATCTTCCAATATCAATTCAAGATAATAGGGGGGTTCGAAGTTTTGCTGCTGAAAGATGCGATTATTTAGCGCCACCCAACGCTGTTTTTCCATGCGCACAAACTGGTAACTCTCGGTATCACTGTAAAGGCCATAGTCATAACCAGTTAACAAAGCTCGCTCTTGGGCATATTGAATCAAAGCAGCTAAGCGTTTGGCTTGCTGCTCAACGATTTTCTGTTCGCTGGAGCCACTCACTGACATCACTACGGAGTAGATACCAATCGACATCAGTAACAGCACCAAAATCACTTCCAGCAAAGTAAAGCCTTGCTGGCGCGAACCGGAAACAGGTGGTAAGCAGTTCACTTTACTGGTCTAAATTCCAGTTACCAATGTCATCGTTGGTGCCTTCTTCACCATCTAAGCCAGCGCTGAAAATATCAATTCGGCCTTTTTCCCCAGGGCTAATTAATATGTAATCGTTGCCCCATGGGTCTTTTTGTAGACGACGTAGGTAACCATCTTCAGGGTAGTTGCGAGGTTCTGGGCTGGAAGTCGGTTTGGTCACCAAGGCTTCTAAACCTTGCTCAGTAGTAGGGTAACGCGAGTTATCCAAACGATACATATCTAAGGCATTTTCCAAAGCCACAATATCGGTTTTGGCCTTTTGAATATCGGCTTTTTCTTTGTTTCCTAGAAGATTAGGTACGATCAAACCTGCCAAGATCCCTAGAATCACAATCACCACCATCACTTCTAACAAGGTAAAACCTCGGCTAGTTGCTTGAGAGTGTATCGATTTTTGCATTTTTTCTTACTCCGAAATACCGGTAAGGCTTAAAGCCCTACCATGTTATTAAGTTCCAAAATTGGCAACAAAATTGCCATTACGATAAATAGCACGATCCCAGCCATAGTGACGATCAAGGCTGGCTCGAATATGCCTAATGCTATGTTTACTTGAGTTTCAAATTGCCGATCCTGATTATCCGCAGCCCGCTCAAGCATACTCTCCAATTCACCAGAGCGCTCTCCACTGGCTATCATGTGCAGCATCATCGGCGGAAACAACGCCGTTGCCTCCAACGACGAATGTAAACTCCCCCCTTCTCTCACTTTAGAGGCGGCGTCGAGCACCTGTGCTCGTGCGTAGTCGTTAGTTAATACCTCACCCGCAATGCCCATACCCTCTAATAACGGCACCGCGCTAGCGTTCAGAATACTTAAGGTGCGGGCGAAGCGTGCGGTGTTTAAACCCTTACTTACCTTCCCCACCACTGGCAAGCTCAGCACGCGCTGATGCCATTTCATACGAACTGCATCTTTTTGCAATAGTCTTTGCCAAACCACCATCGCTAATATTACTGCCACCAAGAAAAATAAACCGTAATTACTCACCAGCTCACTCAGCGCAATCAAAAACTGCGTGGCCCCCGGGAGCTCCTGGCCCATATGCTCAAATTGAGCCACCACTTTAGGCACTACCGAGACCAGTAAAATAGCGATCACCGCTAAACAAACAAAGGTTAATACCGCCGGATAAATTAAGGCTTGCATGGTTTTCATGCGCATCGCCTGGCGCTGTTCGGTATAGTCGGCTAAGCGCTCTAGAACTTTGTCCAGATGGCCCGATTTTTCTCCGGCCGCCACCATCGCACAATAAAGCTTTTCAAACACCTCGGGGAAATCTTTCATGCTGTCAGCAAGGCTATAACCTTCAACCACTTTTGAGCGCACCCCTAAAATAACGCTTTTAAGTTTGGCTTTTTCACATTGCTGTGCCACCGCCTTCAAAGATTCCTCAATGGGCATGGCAGCCGCCACTAAAGTGGCGAGTTGGCGAGTTAACAGAGCGAGATCAGAAGTACTGACTTTACTTTTAAAGCGCAAGCCTGAGCCCGTTTGTTTAGCTCGTTCGGCGACCTGCTCGATTTTAAGCGGGGTAAGTCCTTGCTCACGCAGATAAGCGCGCACTTGCCGAGCAGTATCGGCTTCGTGAACTCCGTTAGACTTTTTCCCTTTATTGTTAAAGGCTTGATATTCAAATGCCGGCATAACGCTAACTATCCTTCGCGAGTGACTCGCAATACTTCTTCTAGACTCGTGATGCCCTGTAACACTTTTTTCACCCCATCTTGACGAATACTGGGACAAGATGCGCGAACCGCCTGCTCTATGTCTTGCTCACTGCTACCCGCGTGAATCATATCGCGCACTTGGTCGTTAATCGGCAGCAATTCATGGATCCCAGTTCGGCCTCGATAACCGGTGTGATTACAATGTTCGCAACCCACGGGACGGTAAACCGTAGCATCTTTATCAATGCCTAACAGCTGATGCTCACGCTCGCTAACCACATGCGGCTCGCGACATTCGCGGCATAAGGTTCGCACTAAACGCTGCGCCAGCACCGCCAATAGACTCGAAGATAATAAGAAGGGCTCTACGCCCATGTCACGTAAACGAGTGACCGAACCAATCGCAGTATTGGTGTGCAAGGTAGACAATACTAAGTGACCCGTTAAACTGGCTTGCACCGCAATTTGCGCTGTTTCTAAATCACGGATCTCACCAATCATCACCACGTCTGGGTCTTGCCGCAAAATAGCCCGCAGGCCACGTGCAAAGGTCATATCAACCTTAGTATTCACCTGAGTTTGACCGATGCCTTCGATGTTGTATTCAATCGGGTCTTCTACAGTCAGGATATTACGATCCTTACTGTTAATTTCGCTCAAACCCGCATACAAAGTCGTACTCTTACCTGAGCCAGTAGGCCCAGTCACTAAGATAATACCGTGTGGCTTTTTCAGCAGCTCACTAACGACTTCGCGATGCTGTTCCATCAAACCTAAGTTGGCAAGGTTTAACCGAGCATTATTCTTATCTAATAAACGCAATACCACCCGCTCACCATGACTCGATGGCATGGTAGATACCCGCACATCAACCGCTCGCCCCGCAATGCGCAAGGAGATGCGACCATCTTGTGGCACCCGTTTTTCAGCGATATCGAGACGCGCCATCACCTTAATCCGAGAAACCAACAAAGCGGCTAGCTTACGATGAGGACGAAGGATTTCTCGCAAAACTCCGTCGATACGAAAACGTATCACCAACGCAGCTTCAAAGGTTTCAATGTGAATATCACTGGCCCCTTCTTTAATTGCCTCACCCAACATGGCATTAATCAGCTTAATGATCGGTGCGTCGTCTTCGCTCTCTAGTAAGTCTTCGTTTTCTGGTAGCTCTTCGGCCAGCGTATAGAAGTCCATATCATTACCAATATCTTCCATTAACTGACGAGCCTGAGAAGAATCCCGCTGATAGGCTTCGGTAAGGTATTGCTCAAACTCTTCATCGGATAGCGCTTGGCAAGTAAATTCTTGTTGCAGAATGCGGCGAACTTCCAATAAAGCGGCTAGCTCCAGTTTCGAGTTATGGTAAACCACCCAAGCGCCCTGTTGCTTCTCCAGCATCACGCCATAATGCTTAGCAAACATGTAAGGAAGCTGCCACCCCGCTACGCCTTCTAAGTGCGGCGTGTCTGACGTTAGCGCCTTCTCATCTTCCAATACGCTTAGTTCAGCCTCTAAGTCCATTATTCCGCACTCACTGCTTGCTCAGCTTCCGTTACTTGTTTCTCTTTTGCCTTTTTTTCTTTCAAGTAATCAAGATACTCTTGTACTTCTGGCGAGACTTCATCCAAAGAATTAAACTCTGGCAACAGCGGCACTTTGGTTTCAGGCATCAAGTTCACCCCCAATTCTTCACGCAACAATTGCTGAGCACGGATCTGACTGTACTTACGCGAACTCACACTTTGCATGGTCACTGAATCACGAATAATGGTAGGGCGAATAAAAATCATCAGATTACGTTTAGTTTTCTTAGAGCTGCTAGAACGAAATAAATGCCCCAATACGGGAATATCACCCAATAAAGGTACTTTTGATTCACTCTCTTCGATTTGGTCATCCAGCAAGCCACCGAGAATAATGGTATCACCGCTATCGACTAGCACGGTAGTTTGCAATTGACGCTTCGCAAATACCACGTCCACCGAGGTTTGTCCTTGAACCTTAGACACTTCTTGCTCAATGGTCAGCTGTACCGCATCCCCTTCGTTGATTTGTGGGGTGACTTTGAGCTTAATCCCCACTTCTTTACGATCCACTGTAGTAAAGGGGTTGTCGTTGTTGCTGCCCGATGCCGAACCGGTTAATACTGGCACTTCCTCACCCACGGTAAAGAAGGCTTCTTTGTTATCCAAGGTGGTTATCGATGGTGTAGCCAATAAGTTCGAGCGAGAGTCACTAGCAGCGGCTTGAATCAGCGCCCCCCAGTCGGCACCATAAAAACCAAAAGCCGCACCAGAGATTTTCGATAGAGCACTAGCCAAACCCGAGATGTCTCCCGGAGTTTCAGGGTTTACAGTACAAGTTTCACCAGTACATACAGTGGAGCCATCGGTGGGCTGAGCATTATAAATGCCAGCACCGAGTTCACCAATTGATACACCAACATCGTTAAATTGAGTACCACCAGCTTTAGTCGCCCATTGCACCCCAAGGCTTATTCCATCGCCTTCCGCCACTTCCACGATAATCGCTTCAACATTCACTTGAGCACGGCGAATATCTAATTGGCTAATTACCCCTTCAAGGGTGCGCATGGCATCAGGTTGAGCGGTAATCACTAAGGCATTGGTATCTTCGTGAGCTTCAATTGAGAAGTTACCTCGTGCTGAGGCGCCACCCGATTTTTTGCTGCCCCCAGCGGCTTCTGCCGCCACGGTTTCGCTTACCCCTTTCAATACCTCAACTAAGTCTTCGGCCTTGGCGTACTTCAAATAAAAGACCCGCGTATTACCGTAAGTCTCTAGCTCGCTATCTAACTTAGCCACTAGCCGAACAATACGTTCACGGGCGCTAGGCTCACCGGAAACAATCACACTATTGGTTCGCTCGTCTGCTACCACTTTAGGGAACAAAGAACTGGCTGCCCCAGCCTTGCCACCACTAGCAGCAGTAAGCGATTCTATGATTCTCACTAACTCACCAGCAGAAGCAAACTTAAGCCGCACAATATCTACTTCTTGATCACCAGCCTTATCCACACGGCGAATAATTTCCACCAAACGGTTCACCACGGCGGCGCGGCCAGTCAACATAATCACATTAGACGGGTCGTAGTGCACCACATTACCGCCACCAGCATTATCGTTTAACTGGCGCAATAAAGGGGCTAGTTCCCGCACCGAAACATTCAACACCGGTACTACGCGAGTGACCATTTCGTCGCCGAAGGCTTGCTCATCACGGTCCACTACTGGAATCGCTCCAGCCTTAGCGTCCTTAGCACGCACTACTTTAGTCACGCCATTGGGCATATCAATTACCGCAAAGCCATAAACCTCTAATACGCTAAGAAAAAACTGATAGTACTGTTCTTCATTAAGTAAATCGTAACTACGCACGTTTACTTTGCCACGTACCGCAGGGTCTACAATCATGGTTTTATTTAGATTACGCCCGACTGTAGTAATAAACTCGCTGATGTCTGCGCCTTTGAAATTCGCCGAAAACTCGGTGGCACTAACAACAGTACAAAGACCCAGCCCTAACAGGCCAATCAGGCTATGGCGAACTAAGCGTAATGCTTGCAACTTCATGTAAAAAAATCTCCGGTACTATTCTTCAGGCAGGCTAAATAAAACATCCTGCAATTGTCCATCACGCTCAACGGTTACAGTAACATCGCTCAGCTCAGGCAATTCTTGCATCACTTGCATGGCTTGTGCATTGTCTCGTAAATCATATCCATTTAAGGCCACAGCTAAATCATTAGCTTGTAAGCCTACTTGTCTAAATAAGGCGGCATCTTTACCGGGATTAACCCGATACCCCGTCAATTCGCCGTCTACACGAACTGGCGACACTCGAATATAGTCAGTTAACTTGGACGGGTCTTTAAGTACTTCAGCTACATCGATTTTCGCCTCAGGCTGAGCAGCAACACGGCTCAGTTGTCTCTGATTACTATTGTTACGAGCTTGCTTACTATCAGGATCTAGCAATACACTCTCATAATTTCCCTTGTGTAAGATAATGATACGCTCGCTTTGAATTTCTTTTATGACAGCTTGAGTGCCTTCTATTGACTCATCAATGCCATAAGTTTGCTGCTTGCCACGATGTTCAACAATGGCTAAAGCTTTGCTCTGATCACTGCTCGCCACCACACCGGAAAGGACTAACTTCAAAGCCGTTTTGGGGGCGTTGTTAGTCGAAACGACCTTTTCTGGGACCGGGTTGGTTTTCTTGGCTTGAAATTCACCAAATAGATTCAGCTTATTTAAGCTATTTAAGTCAATTTTTGTGGCTATACTTGTAACCTGCACGGGCTCAGGCTGCCAACTAAAAGTCGGCTTATCCTCAGGCACCAACAACCAAGTAATCGCCGCCAGCTGATAAGCGGCCAGCCCAAGCAATAATAAAGACAGCCAAAGGCTGCTTTTTTGCAAAGGAAGAACTCGCACGAGTTGAGTAGAAAAAGATTTAATGTCCATTTATTCGCTATAATACATCTATCATCGAGACCCTATTATCGGGCTTCCTTATGAAAACTATGGCAACTCGCCGGAAACCAAAGGTTATTCATTCTAAAGAGAGTTAAGCGCAGAACAAGAGCTGAAAGTGTAAAAATTGCGTTTTCTTCCAAATTTTAAATTTTTCTGTAGCCTGGCACACCTATCTCAAGCATAGCGACGCGCTATAAAGCTGATATAATTTAACAGTTAACTCATAACCCAGCTAAGACTTAGCATGAATTCTCAAGACTCTAACAATCAAGCGCCACGTATCGACAAGTGGTTGTGGGCTGCGCGGTTTTATAAAACCCGCGGATTGGCCCGTGACATGGTAATGGGAGGGAAAGTGCATTATAACCAACAGCGCTGCAAGCCCAGCCGCCAAGTCGAACTCGGGGCAACCATTAGCTTATGGCAAGGAAACCAACAAATAGAAGTAGTTGTGGCTAAACTTAGCGACAAACGCGGGCCAGCGCCACAAGCCCAACAGCTTTACCAAGAAACAGAACAAAGCCAGCAAAAGCGTGAACAATATGCGATTCAGCGCAAGTTGATGGCAGAATCAGCCGCCCCACAACGCCGACCTGATAAAAAACAACGTCGGCAAATTATTCAGTTTAAACAACAGTAGTTAGGCCAATTATGAAGCAAGACATTCTTAATCGTTATATCTTCGAAGAGTACAATCTTCGTGGTGAGCTTGTGCAACTTCAGCAAAGTTACCAAGAAATCATCGAACAAAAAAACTATCCAACACCAGTAAAAAGCCTAATTGGAGAAATGTTAGCGGCCACCTGTTTGCTTACCGCGACCCTAAAATTTGAAGGTGATATTACAGTACAATTGCAGGGAGATGGCCCGCTGGCGGTGATAGCCGTTAGCGGTACCGACCAACAAGCCATGCGCGCCACTGCTCGTTATGAAGGAGATATTAAAGATGGCGCCAGCTTTAGCGAGTTGGTGGGGAAAGGCCATATTGTAATCACCATTACTCCTACTCAAGGCGAGCGCTATCAAGGCATTGTTAATATCAACCCTGAAGGCGTTGCCGCCAGTATCGAAAGCTATTTCCAGAAATCTGAACAGCTCAAGACTCGTTTGTGGTTGTATACTGGTATGCTGGAAGGCAAAGCCTATGCCAGTGGTTTATTCTTACAATCCTTACCTGCTCAAGCTGATACAGACGATGAAAATTTTGAGCTAATTGCAACGCTTAGTGATACCACCACCGCCCAAGAAAGCTTTGAATTGGATGCCGAACAACTGCTGTTTAGGTTATATCATGAGCACCAAGTAAGACTGTATGAACCACAACAAGTCAGCTTTAAATGCAGTTGTTCTAAGCAACGCTGTGAAACAGCATTACACAATATTGACCACAAAGAGCTACTAGAGATTTGCCATGAACGTGGCCATATATCAATGCATTGCGACTACTGTGGACATGATTATCAATTTACAGAAAACGACATTGAAAACATTTTCACGCGCAATTTATCGACAAACCCTGCCAAATTTCATTAAACTAACTCTAGGAAATGCGGTGTAAATCGCATTTCCTAGATACAACCCTAATAACCATAAAAAATGTGCTGGTAATTTGACCCCCCTCTCTTTTTGCTATCACTGAAGGGATAGAATCGAAACCAACACCAATAATAAAACAATATAATCTTACCTCTCTACCTACAGGAGACTGCTATGCTTGACGTTGCAGAAAAAGATCAGGTTATCGACCTGGCTCAATACGGCATCAAAGATGTGTCGGAAGTGGTGTACAACCCCTCTTATGAAGTTCTCTTTAAAGAAGAAACCCGCCCCGAACTCACAGGCTACGAAACTGGTGTCGTCACCAAATCTGGTGCTGTTGCTGTTGATACTGGTATTTTCACCGGACGCTCACCCAAAGATAAGTACATCGTGCTAGATGATACCACTCGCGACAGTATGTGGTGGACATCAGAACAAGCGAAAAACGATAACAAACCGATTACTCCCGCGGTTTGGGCCGACCTCAAAAAAACCGTCGCCGACCAGCTTTCAGGTAAACGCCTATTTGTGGTTGATACCTTCTGCGGAGCCAATCCCGACACCCGCTTGAAAGTACGCTTTATTATGGAAGTAGCTTGGCAGGCTCACTTTGTAACCAATATGTTTATTCGTCCTAGCACTGAAGAGCTAGAAGATTATGAGCCAGACTTTGTGGTAATGAACGGTTCTAAAACCACCAATCCTAACTGGAAAGAACACGGGTTAAATTCTGAAAACTTTACCGTGTTCAACATGACAGAAAAAATGCAGGTAATTGGCGGATCTTGGTATGGCGGCGAAATGAAAAAAGGTATGTTCGCCATGATGAACTACTACCTACCGCTGAATGACATCGCCTCTATGCACTGTTCAGCCAACGTTGGCGAAGATGGCGATACCGCTATTTTCTTCGGTTTGTCAGGTACCGGTAAAACCACCTTGTCTACCGATCCGAAACGTAAATTAATCGGTGACGATGAACATGGCTGGGATGACGAAGGGGTATTCAACTTCGAAGGAGGCTGCTACGCAAAAACCATTAAACTCAGCCAAGAAGCCGAACCCGATATCTACAATGCTATCAAGCGTGATGCTTTATTAGAAAATGTAACGGTACGAAACGACGGTAGCGTAGACTATGACGATGGGTCAAAAACCGAAAATACTCGGGTGTCTTACCCCATCTATCACATCGAGAATATCGTTAAGCCCGTTTCTAAAGCTGGCCCAGCCAAGAAAGTTATATTCTTGACGGCAGATGCCTTTGGGGTGCTGCCTCCAGTGGCAAAATTAACGCCCGAACAAACTAAATATCATTTCTTATCAGGCTTTACCGCTAAATTAGCTGGTACTGAACGAGGCATCACAGAGCCAACGCCAACGTTCTCAGCTTGTTTCGGTGCCGCCTTCCTTACCCTTCACCCTACTAAATATGCTGAAGTATTGGTTAAGCGTATGGAGGCAGCTGGAGCTGAAGCCTATTTAGTTAATACTGGTTGGAATGGCACTGGTAAACGTATCTCTATTCAAGATACTCGTGCCATTATTGATGCGATTCTTGACGGTTCCATCGAACAGCAAGAAACCAAGCAATTACCCGTATTTAACTTGGAGATCCCCACTAGTCTACCTGGCGCAGACCCTGAAATTTTGGATCCACGCGATACCTATCAAGATCCATTGCAATGGGAAAGCAAAGCTGATGATTTGGCAAAACGTTTCATCAAAAACTTCGCCAAATATACCGATAACGCCGAAGGCAAAGCCTTAGTTGCTGCTGGTCCGCAGCTTGATGAATAATAGACCAAGCAAATAATACGAAAAAAGCCAGCACCATTTTGTGCTGGCTTTTGTTTATCGCCATATCCCACTCAAATATCTATCATCAATGAATATATTTTTATATTACATATTAAATGGTTAGGCCTTTATTCTTTACAAATAACGCCCCCAATAACTGTCAGTAGTTTTTACAAGCCTGCAAAAAAACCAATGCTCTATATATTGATTTAATAACAGTTAAAAAAATTAACACTTCAACAACAATTCAAACTCAACGAGTGATAAACACCAGCTTTATTACTGGGTACAGAATGTAATAAAAGTTACAATTATGTAATCTAAACAAAGCCTGTCGAATTAATTTACAAAATAAAAATTCCATTTTTTATCCCCTAGCAAAAATAAAAATAATAATTCAATCAAATCATAAGCTTATAAAAACTGTGACGCAGTTAACACTTTTGGCTTGATGATTGCTGAGTAACAAGTGACGTTTTTTACTCATAAACCTAGAAATGTATCGCCAGCACAGCAACAACAGCTCGGCAGCAGGATAAATTCACTTGCGAATGCAGATACCGCTATCAACTTAGCGGGTATCGTATTTAGGTCGTGTTAATTGAATAGACACTGATAGGTATCGCCTCACGGTAAGGAAGCATGTTATGGGCAATGAAAGCAATGGAATGGTGCGTAGTCACGAATTCGAGTTGGCCATCGTTTATCGAATAACCGATTTAGTGATTATCTTTGCCACCTTAGCGGCACTAGCTTGGTGGCGCACCGGTCATATCGATAGCGATTTTCAACAGCTAGCCATTGGCTTGGGCATTGTTTACTTGATTGTGGCTGAGTCATTTACCTTATACCGCTCTTGGCGTATTGCCTCATTGAAAGAGCAAGCTAATACTACCCTCAGTGTTTGGCTGGTCACAGTCGCAGTGATTCTCGCCGTCAATTACTTTTTAAAAGCTTCCGATAACTATTCACGACTCGTGTTCGCCGGCTGGTTAGTGATTACACCAATGATGTTAATTGTCTGGCGTATGGTATTTCGCGAAATACTCGGTTTACTAAGGAAAACGGGTTACAACACCCGTAAAGCGGTCATTATTGGGGTTTCAGAAACAGGCTTACGCTTGCAGAAAGAACTTACCGAAAATGCCGATTTAGGCATCGTGTTTATGGGCTTCTTTGACGACCGGGACGCACTGCGTTTAAGTGATGATACCGACTATCAGGGTACGGTAAGACCAGTGCATGAAGCTTTAAACTTGGCCAAACATGCTGAAGTAGACCATGTGTATATCGCCTTACCTATGCATGCTAAAAGCCGCATTAGCAGCTACCTTAAACAGCTTTCCGATACCACTTGCACGACTTTCATCGTACCAGACTTTTTCACCTACAACTTAATCCACTCCCGTTGGAGTAGCCTTGGTAATATTCAGACGGTGAGCGTATTTGATAGCCCCTTTCGTGGCTTTACCAGTGTAATGGTCAAACGCTTACAAGACATTTTCCTAGCCAGTGTCATCATTACCTTAATTAGCCCAGTACTTTTAGCTGTAGGTCTAGGTGTGAAGCTCAGTTCGGCCGGCCCGGTTATATTTAAACAAGACCGCTATGGCTTAGATGGCAAACGGATCCGCGTGTGGAAATTTCGCTCGATGAAAGTCATGGAAAACGGCGGAAAAGTCACTCAAGCTACCCAAAACGATCCTCGAGTCACCCGTTTTGGTGCCTTTATACGTCGTACCTCACTCGATGAGCTGCCCCAATTCTTCAATGTCTTAATCGGAACGATGTCGATCGTTGGGCCTCGTCCCCATGCGGTTGCCCACAATGAAGAGTATCGCCATGTCGTTGACCGTTACATGCTGCGCCACAAAGTCAAACCAGGAATAACAGGCTGGGCACAAATCAACGGTTGCCGGGGCGAAACAGATACCTTAGACAAAATGGAACGCCGCATCGCCTACGACTTGGAATACATTCAGGCTTGGAGCCTATGGATGGACGTAAAAATTGTCTTTTTGACCATTTTTAAGGGCTTCGTAAATAAGGCCGCTTATTAGGCTGCGAAAGAGGTTAATATGAAACAAATCATGAAGTTATTAGCTACCGCCTTGGCATTTTTACTGCTATATAACACACAAACTTTGGCAGCAAGCACTTATGAACTTGGCGCTGGAGATACCATCCGTATCGACGTTTATAACGAACAAGACCTGTCGATGGAATACCTCGTATCATCCAGTGGGCAGATCGAATACCCCTACTTAGGCAAACTGAAAGTACTAGGGAAAACAGCTGAGCAGTTGCAACAAACCATCGCTAGGGGACTAAAGGATGACTACCTTATCGATCCCAAGGTATCGGTAAACATCGTGCAATACCGCATGATTTACGTGAACGGCGAAGTGGCCAAACCCGGAGGCTATACCTTCCAACCGGGCTTAACTGTTGAAAAAGCTATTGCATTAGCCGGAGGGTTTACTGAACGCGCCTCCACCAAAGGCATTCGAATAACGCCTTCAAGTGGAGGCTCCGAATTATCTCAACTGCCACTCACTCATAAGGTATCACCCGGCGACATCATCATAGTTAAAGCCAGTTTTTTCTAACATAGTCGTAGGTCATATCGTTACACGCATGCAACCAGAGGACGAGCAGAGTGATAAATTTAAACGAAAGCTTAGTGTTGCCAAATGAGCAAACTAAAATCAACTTCGGCTACTATTTTTCAGTATTGGCCAATCGTCGCTATCTGATTCTAATGAGTACTCTGCTGTGCTTTGCAGTTGCGGTGGTAGTAGTTAAAAGCATGACCTCAAGCTATGTTGCTAGCGCCGTATTACTACTTGAGTCTAATCAGAAAAATGTCCTTTCTATTGAGGATATCTACAACGTAGACACCGATAAGAAAGAATATTTTCAAACCCAATATGAGTTACTAAAATCACGCAGTATCGCAGAAGAACTAGTTACCCAGTTTGGCTTAGACGAGGTAGCCGAATTCAATGGTAGCAGTCGAGGACAAGGAGCTTATCCTTATTGGCTAAGCTTTAAAGAACAACTTAAAGTCCAATTTAAGGCACTACAAAGCTTTATTTTTCCAGATAAACCACAGCAAGTCGAACAGCCTAACCCAGACTTATTACTCGAGCGTAAGCGGCAAGTAGCGATAGCCAACTTTCAATCCAAAATAGCGATTAAACCGATCCGTAATACCCAGCTAGTCACAGTGCAATTTCAATCTAGTGATCCACTCCTAGCTAGAGATATCGCTAACGCCATTGTTGAGACTTACATTCAAAATAATCTGGACTCACGCCTAGCAGTAAATCAACAGGCTGATGATTGGATTAATCAACGGATCGACTTACTCAAAGCCGCGATTGCTGATTCAGAAAAACGCCTTACTGAGTTTTTGGAATCGGAAGGGTTGGTTGATGTAAAAGGCATCGACAACTTAATCAACGATGAGCTACAAGCGCTAAATCGACAAATAGCCGATGCCAGAAATAAACGCATCACCGCCGAATCCATTTACACGATGTTGAAAGACAAGCATCAACTCAGTTTAAACAGCCTAAGTTCGAATCTACTATTTGCCAATAATCCGCAACTACGCGACAGCCATCAAGCCGAGATCGAAGCAGAAAAGAAGGTTTCTGAATTTTCCAAACGTTATGGTCCGAAACACGACAAGATGATTCAGGCTCAGGCTCAATTGGCCGCCGCCAGAGAGCGCTCACAAACCCTTATCAACCAACTAACTCTTGGTGCACAGAAAGAACTCGCTAGCGCTCGTGAAAAAGAGGCAACGGTACTACGAGCACTGGAAGAAAAAAAAGGAGACTTTCAGGGTGTGGCGGTAAAAAGAGCCAATTACGATGCACTTAAACGCGAATTAGAAAGCAACAAGAATCTATATGACCTATTTGTTAGTAAGCAAAAAGAGAATTCTGCAGCCAGCGACTATAAAACGACGATAGCCAAGTTTGTTGACCCAGCTGTTACACCGCTCAGCCCAGCCAAACCTGCAAAAGCCAAATTAGTCATCTTAGGCACCTTCCTTGGCTTTTTTACTTCAGTACTGTTTGCCTTCTTTAGTCAGTCGCTGCGTAATAGTCTAGACAATCGCAAAGATGTAGAAGATAAACTTCAACTAACGCCTTTAGGCTGCGTCCCCGTTTATAAAACTAAGAAAAAACAAGAAATGGATGCGGGTGCATTTTGTGACGAGAAACAAAGTTATTTTGCAGAATCCATTCGAGGTATACGTACCAGTCTACTATTGATGATGGGTAATCAAGCTCGCAAAAGTACCATGATTTGCTCATCCCTGCCCTCCGAGGGGAAAACCAGTATCGCGATCAACCTAGCGGTAGCCATGGCAAAAGTAGAAAAAGTATTATTGATCGATGCCGACCTGCGCCAACCCTCAATTGGACATCGTTTTAGTATCAGTGCCACCAGACCAGGCTTAACCAATTTAATCGCGATGAACATCCCCATCGACGAATGCGTTCTTCACCATGAGGCAACTCGGCTAAACATTTTGCCTGCAGGCCTATATACCGCCAACCCACAAGAATATTTAACCTCAAATAGGTTCTCTGAGTTAATTAAATATTTTGAGCGACATTATGATCGGATCATTATTGATACGCCGCCCACCATCGCCTTCGCAGACTCCCTATTAATAGGCAAATACGTGGGCTCTAGTGTGGTGGTAGTAAAAGCCGGAGACACCGAGCTTAACCAAGTTAAGCAGACTCTAACTAAGTTTGCCGAACAACGCATTGCACTAGACGGTATCGTGCTTAACCAAGTCAGTGAAAATGCCACCGACTATCAATACTACGAAGGCTATATGAGCTAAACGACTCTGATTACTACTTTCTTTCAACAAGGATGAATCAATGGAACCCAGCGTAGATATCGTTATTTTGTCTTGGGATCGACTAGAAGAAACGAAGGCCGCTATTAGTAGTGCGCTCGCTCAATCCGGGGTGCAACAAAAAGTTATCGTCATTGATCAGGGCTCTGAACCAGATTCTTTAAAACAATTACGCACCTTTTGTGAACAAGACTCCCGCATAATTCTTGTTTGCAACCAACAAAACCTAGGGGTCCCAGGAGGACGAAACCTAGGAGCTTATCAAGGGCAAGCCGAGTTTTTGGTGTCTTTGGATAACGATGCTGAATTTGTTGATGAGCAGCAAGTGGCTAAGGCTTGCCAACTAATGATGAATCAACCCGAGCTCAGCGCCTTAGCCTTTCGTATACTTTGTTTTGGCACCGAGCAAGACGACGCTTCTTCTTGGTCCTATCACCAAGATATCAGCGAAGCTAGCAAAAGCTTTTACACCGACCGCTTTGTTGGTGCCGGACACATGATTCGCCGTCAAGACTTTGAACAAATTGGCGGCTATGATGCAGCCTTATTCTTCTTACACGAAGAAGTCGACTTAGCGAAACGCTTGATTAACAACGGCGGGAAAATTGCTTATAGCCCTCAGGTGGTTATAGGCCATAAAGTCTCCAATGAACATCGAGTTGCCTGGACCGATGGTCGTTGGGCTTTTGATGTGCGCAATAAAACTTATTTACACATAAAATTTAAGACCTTTATCCCCACAGCCCTGTTTCATACCAGCCTATTAATAATAAAGGGCTTTCGTTCCAAAATGGCAATGGCCACCTTACTCGGACTCGGCAGAGCGCTGGCTATGAGCCCACAAGCAGTGCGAGCTTGGCGCCAACCCGCTACGCATAGCAACACCACCGCCAAAGCCTATTTCGACAGCTGCTCACCAACTCAGGGAATGAGTGTTTGGCAGCGAGTAAAAATGCGCATTAGACAAAATAAACACGTGCCAGAAAACGTCACCTAAAGGGATTTTCTTATGCAACTAAACAGCCCATTAATAAGCGAAAATAAAGCTCACTGGCTAAATTTAAAAAACCAAGTGATTGAGACCTTATCGCCCCATTTAGCCAACCAGAACGTGATATTTATCGACTATCCCATTCACTTAAATATTGGTGACATGCTTATCCATCAAGGAGCGGAGCAACTATTTCACACTATTGGAACCAACATCATTGGCCGCTTCTCCCAACGCAATATAAAGCGACTCTACCAAAGCGAAGTAAACAAGGACACCGTACTGGCATTACATGGTGGCGGTAACTTTGGCGACCTTTATCCCACTCACCAATTATTAAGAGCAGAGATTCTCAAGCGTTATCAACACAATCCCATTATTGTTTTACCTCAATCGGTTCACTTTTCCAGCCCTGAAGCCATCTCTGAGGCAATGAAACCTTATCAACAACACCCTAATATCACGGTGTTTGTTCGAGACTTACCCTCATATGAATTATTGCTACAAAACCTTTCGGCAAATAAGGTACACCTTGCCCCCGATCTCGCTACCATGTTGATAGGCCAACTACCTTGGCAACAAACAAAAGGCGAGCAAACCCTACGCTTTCGCAGAAAAGATATAGAGACCATTCAACAGTCGGTTCATCACGACAGCTTTGATTGGATCGACTTACTAAGCGCTAAAGACAAATTCACCTACCAATGCTTGCTTAAACTAGCTCGCCTTGAGAACAAATTTAAACTCAACTTGCATCTCGACAAATTGTGGATCCAATTCAGCAACTCACTGATTCAGCGAGCTATCGATCATTACCTTAACTATCAAAGTATCGATACCGATAGACTGCACGGCATGATTCTAGGCTTGCTCATGGGCCTTCCTGTGCAAATGCGTGATAACAGCTACAAAAAGCTGGCACGCTACGCCGATTGTTGGCTAACTGAGCCAACAACGCTTGCCAAACAGGCTTAAGCCCATGAATACCACGCGTTTAGCCAAGTTATTGTGGATCATATTTGAGAAGTTTGGCATTAGCTTAATCTCTCTGTTGACCTTCATTGTTTACGCTAAAGTATTGGGTCCCTACGACCTCGGTATAGCAGTACTCGCGTTATCAGTCGGCCAAGGCCTAGCACTGATCTTTGGCAGCTTGTTTGAAGATGCTTTAGTACAACAGGCTAAGCTTGGTGCGGCGCAACTTAATTCGGCATTTTGTAGCAGCCTGTCAATTAGCTTAAGCTTATGCTTAGTCAGCGTATTCATACTGCATTACCTACAACTAGAGCTACTACTAAAGCAACTAATTCTAGTGTCGCTGATCCAGCTGCCCGTGGTTAGCTTAAGCACAATTTATGTCGCACAATTACGCCGCACTGGCGCCTTCAAACAACTGGCTCATCGAACCTTATTTGGTCGACTAGCTGGCGCGGCTGTGGGCTTGTACCTAGTCACTCATGGAGCCGGGGCATGGGCGGTGATGATTCAGGCTGTTACCGCAGAATCACTAGGCTTAATCATATTACTATTTGCCAGCCACTACCGCCCAAAGCTTTATTTACATTTACCTACGGTGTTTGACTTACTTAGGATTGGCGGTCCACTTGCCTTACGACGACTCAGTTGGGACGTCACCGTTAGGGGATTACCCTTAGTTATTGGCATCAGTGCCAGTGCCAGTGCCGTTGGCACCTTTGCGCTAGCTTGGCGACTAGTAGAAATGCCAAGAAGCGCCATAGCGAGTGGCATTGTGAGTTTTGCACTGCCAGTGTTTTCAAGAAACCAACACCAACCAGCCACTTTACAAGCTTTGTTTTGTTACGCGACTCGGTTCACTACGTTCTTAGTGTTACCGCTGTTCTTTGGTTTAAGCGCCGTTGCGCCAATACTTATTCCCTTGTTATTTGGTGAACAATGGAAAGAGGCGATTTGGCTCACTCAAATGCTGTCATTGGTGGCGGCTTATAGCATTACTCGCCTATATGCCCCAACCCTGCTCACCGCTATGGCCAGGCCCAATTTAACCCTCACATCGGATATATTCGCATCACTTAGCTGTATTTTTGTTGCTTGGTGGTTAGCCCCCAATTACGCAGCGGAAGCAGCCGTATTTGGCTTAATCGCCCGCACGCTGATTACGGCACCGTTTAGCTACTCAGGGGTTTCAAAAGCGCTCGATTTAAGTCTTAAAGTGCAATTGTTTAGCGCTATTCATAGCCTGCTCGCTGCCAGTATTATGTTCGTGGTTGTCATACTCCTACCCGAATATCTAGAACTCAGTCCTATACCCTTACTGGGCTGCTCGATCATCTTAGGTGCTTGCTGTTACTTATTTAGCTATTCCCTATTGCAACCGCAATGGATCAGCGACCTCAAACAGTTCGTTAGTCGTAAACAAATTTCCTATGTATAGGTGTAGTCATGTCGAATAAACATAAAGTGATTGTCTTCAGCAACCAACTTCTGAACTATTCAGAAACCTTTATTCGAGCTCAAGGAGAGGCGCTTAACCAGTTTTTAGCCTGCTATCTAGGCAGTTCATCGGTAAGCCAAGGTATCAATTTGCCAGCACAACGCCGCTACATCATTCAACAACAGCCCCTAGGTAAATTGGATGATTTACTACTAAAACTAGGCATCCTTACGCCACGGATTAATCGCTACGTTAATCGCTTACAACCGAGCTTGATCCACGCCCACTTCGGTCCCAATGGGCTAACCGCAGTACCGCTAGCCAAAAGCTGTAAGGTGCCGCTAATCACTACTTTTCATGGTTTTGACGTCACCATCACGCAGGTGAATAAACAACAGCAAGGGCGTTTACACCTGCATTACATGAAAAATAAACAACAATTGATCGAGCAAGGCGCAGTGTTTATTGCCGTATCAGATTTCATTAAAAACAAGCTAATAGACCAAGGCTTTCCAGAACAAAAAGTGGTGCGTCACTACATTGGTATCGATACAGAGTTCTTTAAACCCGACCCACAAGTAGAGCGTAAACCACAAGTAGTAATAGTGGGTCGTCTGGTTCCTTACAAAGGGCATCGCTACTTAATCGAGGCGATGCAGTTAGTGCAGCAAGAGTTCGATGTAGAACTAGTATTCATCGGCGATGGACCGGAAAAAGACGCATTGCGCCAGCTAGCAGATAAACTCAAGGTGAAACTAACACTGGCTGGTAAATGTAGCCCAGAACAAGTTCGCCAACAGCTGCGACAGGCATTGGTCTACTGCCAAACCAGTGTGGTTTTAGACAATGGACACGAAGAAGCTCTCGCCTTATCGATTGCCGAGGCCCAAGCCGTAGGCACCCCTGCAGTGGTTTTTGACAGTGGAGGCATGGCTGAAGCTCTCGTTCCCAGCGAATCTGGTTTTGTCGTACCCACCAGCAAAGTAGCTGCGCTAGCCGATGCCATAAAAACATTGCTCGAAGACCAACCCTTGTGGAAGCAATTTAGCCAAGCAGCGGTACGTCAAGTGCGCCAACGACATAACCTAAACCTGCAATGTCAGGCCTTAGAACAGCTTTACCAGCACACCATTAATCACTACCAAGCGGAGCTCGCTGCAGTAAGTCGCAAGCCTCCTTACCGCCACAATCTCGATGGGGAGAAACTATGATGTTATCGATTATCATTCCATCCTATTGCTCAGAAGACAACCTAAACGCGACTCTGCAAGCTTTAGTAGCACAAAGCCAAGTTAAGGCAGAAATCATTGTGGTTGATTGCTCGCCCAACCTAAAAGTCGATGCAATTTGCGCGCGCTATTCGCAGGTAAGGCTGCTGAAACAAAAGCAACGATTTAATCCCGGGGGAGGTCGTAACATTGGAGCCAAAGCCGCCAATGGTGAGACTTTGGTATTTATCGACTCCGATGTAGTACTAGAAAGCAACGCCTTGGAAAACATCCAACACCATAGTCAATCCGGCAAGCGGGTATTTGGAGGCGCCTTAGAGTTAAGTAAAAACCACAAAACTAACCTTAGCTCATACATTGAACATTACTACTTTAATCATGAGTCACAAAGCACCCGCAGCCCTACCGTTCGCAGCAATCTTAGCTCTGCCTTACTGGTAATAAACCGCAAATTATTCCTAGATGCTGGCGGCTTTAGTGACCTTCCTCGTATGCAAGATACTGAACTCACCGAACGCCTCGCCTCTCAGGGGGAACACTTGTTCTTTTTCCCTAATGTTATTGGTTATCAAATTCAAGATTCGCCTTTGAAAAAAGTCTTTAAGAAAATTTTCATTACCGGTAATAACCTGTATTTCCTTCGTTTTGGCCAAGGGCGCAGCTGGTTATTTAAAGCCTTATTATTTGTATTGTTACCACTCATGATGCTGGCCAAAATTACCCGCATTAACCTACGTAACATTCGCTATAAGGCCAGTCCTCTGATGCTATTGGTACTCTGCCCAAGTATGTATATCTGCGGCTTAAGTTGGATGTTTGGCTATTACAAAGCACTGCTGTTTGACGGCGGTATTGCTAACAAGCGTTAGTGCAGTTAAAGGAAGCTCAGTATGGCTCTAATCTATTTTTCCATTAGCGAACGCTTACGCGGTTTCCACCGCGAGCCGTTTATTCGCGCCATGGCACAAAACTTGGCAGCCAGCCAGCAAGCGCTAATTTATTTTACTAAGCCGCAATTTTTGCTCAGCAGAGGCTTTAGCGTGGCTAAACAATCTTTGCCGGAAGATAATATCTATTGTCATCGCTTGTTCACCTTGTTGCCCATGAGTGTGGCTTATAAACATCCTTGGCTACGCTACTTACTCGTGAGCTTGCCGATTAAATGGCAAGTCACTAGAGTGAGCAAGAAATATCAACTACAACAACCCATCGCGTGGTTTTATAAACCAGACCAATATTTATACCTAGCCACCTTAAAACTACCCTATGTGTATTTGCACTACGACGATTATCAAGCCGATACTGATTATCTTTTCAGTCAACACCCGGCTTTTGACGACACCCTACAAGGCTGTGTCGATAATAGCCTGCTTAGCTTTTCCACCAGTGAACGGCTAATTAAAAAATTAGCCAACCCACAAAAGGTGCAATATTTAGCTAATGCGGTCGATAAGGCGCTGCTACGCCCAAACACCGCGCTAAATACCACTGAAAAAAACCACAAAACACTCGGCTTAGTGGGCACCATTGACCAATCCATAAACGCCAATTTAATCGAGCGCTTATGTATCGCATTCCCACAACTACAAATTAAAATAGTAGGCCCGGTGAGTAACTCAGCGCTCCTTGGTTTGCAACAGCGCTACGCAAATTTAAATTTGGTGGGTAAAGTGCCCTATCAAGAATTAGCACAACATATAGCAGGATTTTCTGTAGGTTTGTGCCCCTACGCAGATTCCCCCTTTAATCGCTATCGAAATCCACTGAAAATATATGAATATTTAAGCCAAGGCTTGCCTGTGGTTAGCACCGAGTGTGATTTCTCCGCCGAAGGCTTAAGCCTGATTTACCAAGCCGATGGAGAGCAAGATTTTATTGCAAAAACGGCTCTGGCTCTGGCCGAAGACGCCTCATACAAGTGCCAGCAACGATTGGACTTTATAGCTCAAAACACTTGGCAGCGGCGTAGCCAGCAAGCCTTAGCTGCAATAGCGCAGGCCTGTGTTTCCCCCTCCAATAATACCAAGCCAGTATTTCAGCAATTACTCAACAGTTTAACTCTCTATGCAAACTCGGAGCTAGCGCTAGCCGATATCCGCCAAAAATTGCAACTACAAGGGCGGATTTCAGTTTCCTTTGCCAATGCGCATGCTTTTAACATGGCATGTAAAGATCGACAGTTCTTGCGCAGCCTACAACACAGCGACTTAATATTAAGAGATGGTATTGGCGTTAAGTTACTGTGTCGTTCACAGCACAAGCCCGCAGGCGCTAATTTAAACGGTACAGATTTTATTCCGCTGTTACTCAAAGAAGTGTTTGTCGGGCAAAGCATAGCCTTATTGGGTACTTCTGACGAGGCCTTAGACAAGGCCCGCCCTGCAATTGAAGCATTGGGGTTGAATCCAGTATTGCAACTCAATGGCTTTTTATCCACCGAACGTTACCTGCAGGCTCTTGCACTTCATCAACCACAGGTGGTGCTATTAGCCATGGGTATGCCAAAACAAGAATACTTAAGTGTTGCAATAAGCCAACAATTTGCGCAGATGTCAGTCATTAATGGCGGTGCGATTATCGATTTCATGGGCGGAGAAGTTAGCCGAGCGCCCCAATGGTTGCGTCAATCAGGCTTGGAATGGGCCTACCGCCTGTACCGTGAACCCAAAAGGTTGTTTAAACGCTATGTATGGGGCAATACCACCTTCATGTCGCGCTTATTTAGCTTAAAACTGAGAAGGGGCTTAGTGAATGATTAACGTATTTACCCAAAAGGGACTAAAGCAACTAGGCTACGCAATTGGCTTAGCTTTACTTGGCAACACCTCACTACATGCCGAACAGCCGCCAACACTTAGTGCAGAGCAGCTAGCCGAGGTAATGTCATTACCTGCGGGAGCCAGCCTTTACCTTGAATGTCAACAGCAACAACTGAGCTTGATAGAGCAAGCTATTCCCGTCATCAAAGCAACACTGCGCTTTCAAGACAAAGCCTTTAGACGCTGTGAATTTGCCATTCATGGTGGCATAGAGAAGAACCAACCGTTTAGCTTTTCTTTTCAAATCAAGTTTTCCAAGCAAGATGACACTGACCGCTATTGGCGCGCCTATTTTCAAATTCACTCCTTCCCCGATGAGAATGAGCAATGGCGTTGTCCGATCGCCGCGTTAGAGTCAGTGAAGGGCAAACTTCGCATGTTTAATCGCTGGGATCCCAGCGCGATTAGCAATACCAGTATCACCACCTGCGCTAACCAACAAAGCAGCATGCAATCCCGAACTTTATTTAGCGAGCAATCCTTAACTGCTGAGCAGTGGCATGAGGTAGAAATAAATGGCTTATTCAGTTATCAAGATGACGGCTACTTAATGATTAGTATCGACCAACAAATAGTAGCGAATGTCGAAGGCCCCAATAGTTTCAACGACATTAAGGTCCCTTTTCTCAAGCTTGGGATCTATAAGCCGACCCCCTGGGAGAATCAGCAGCCGATTGTCGCAGAGTACCGCGAGATCAACTTACAATAGGAGTGGCTAAACAATGGAAGTCAGTCACCAAAAATTTAGTCAATTTATTCTTTATACTCTGGCTTATCTGGTGTTACTAAAAACGTCGGGCATGGGCTTTGGCTATCCCAGCGCCGAATATTTATTGTCACGAATTAGCTTCACCCCACAAAAGCTAATGCAAATGCTGGCGCTACTGCTATTGGCTTTGTTTTTTTTCATTAATGGCTGGAGCAGCATTCGCTGGTTCAAAATTAATACGCCAGTTTATTTATTGATGTTAGGCATTCTCTTGTCGATCGCTAATTCGGCTCACGCCCTATTGGCTTTTCGCTTTTTAATTTCAATGCTCGCGATTAGCCTACCGCTGTATGTATTTTATCGATTTTATGGCAGTTATGCCTTATATCGAGTCTGGCTGAATTTCGCCATAGCCTGCGTGGTGCTGAACTTCCTTTATGTACTGGCGTTTCCCCACTATGGCATCATGAGTGCCAATCATGCAGGAGCGTGGCGCGGCTTATTTATTCACAAAAACATGGCAGGCAGCTTTTTTGCCCTAACCAGCACTCTGCTATATTTTGAAGCCTTCTATTACCAGCGCAGCAAAATCAACCTATATACTCCGCTGTTCTTACTTAGTTGCCTATTCGTAGTGCTGGCCCATTCCACTACCGCCATTTTCATTTTATTGGGTTGTATTGGCTCTTTTCATGTGATGATTATCGTAACCCGGCTATCCACAGCCCGTGCCAAGTTATGGCTACTGATCGCTTATGCCAGCTTACTGACGGTGGGCTATACACTGCTCACCACCTATTTGGAAGATATTCTCGCCTTCTTTGGTAAAGATCCTTCACTCACCGGACGCACTGGCTTATGGGATGTACTTGTTCAACTCAGTTTTGAAAAACCCTTATTGGGCTATGGCCTTGGGATCTTCCATCGTCCACAAATTATGCTGCAATTCGCCAGTGAATTTGGTTGGGAGGCAAAATCGACCCACAGCTCCTATGTCGACATCATCTTGGGAGTGGGTTATCCCACCGCCATTCTATTTTTAGTGCTGTTAGTCCGTAGCGCCATTGGCGCCTTATTAACCACTACTCCCAGTTCTCAACACGCTAGTTTCTCCGCCATGTTAGTGGGTGTGGTAGTAGGGGCGCTGTTATTTTCAGCGGCCTCAAGCGGCGCAATGTTAAGTACAGGTATCGTATGGCTACTTCTTTTTTCCTGCTTACTCATATGTAGCAGCATTAAAGCCATGAATAAAGCCTCGGTATCCCAAGCTAGTCCACTAGTTTCTTCTAGGATTATTACCAATGAATAACAGACTCTCTAATGTTGATACTGTCCGGGGGCTGGCCTGCCTATTGTTGGTGTTGTACCACGTAATCGGCAATACACCCTCAGCGGGCTTGAGGATACCCGAAGGAAATTGGTTACGGCTAGTTAATGACTACCTTGCGCTAGTCAGAATGCCTTTATTTACCTTTATTTCAGGCTACGTTTATTGCCTACGTCCATTTAGCGCTAAACCACTGGCATTCATGCATGGCAAAGCTCGCCGCTTACTGGTGCCTATGTTAATTGTCGGCAGCTTATTCGCTTTTAGCCAAGCGTTGATCCCTGGCACTAATCAAGCGCTAAGCGGGAATGATTGGCTACTATTGCACGTCATGCCCGTTGCCCATTACTGGTATTTACCCTCACTGTTTTTAATTTTCGTACTATTGTTGCCCCTAGAGTATTTGCAACTATTGAAGCAACCTTTCAGCTGCTTAATGATGATTCTTCTAGCCAGTGCCATCAACATCTATTGGCTAAACCCACCCAAAATATTTGGCTTTAGCGGTTGCTTATATTTACTGCCTTATTTTCTGGCTGGCGTCGCTTTCTACCGATTTAGACCGCACTCGGTACGAGGACAACAACAACTCAATGGCCTCTTTCTATTAGCAGTACTGATTTCCGCCTACCTAATACGACAGGCCAGCGGCAACCCCAACTTACATGACTGGCCAGCCATAATCTTAGGTATCACTGTATGTAGCTTAGCCTTATCATTATGTCCAAGTATTCAACCTCTCAGCCAGCTAGGACATTACTCCTATAGCATCTATTTATTCCATGTATTTGGAACAGCCGGTGCGAGGATAGTATTACAGCGTTTAGGCGTAGATAACCTATATTTACTGTTAGTCTGTGGATTGTTAACAGGCATTTTCAGTTCCATCATTCTGGAACAAATAATCAGTAAGCATCGTTTCAGTCGCTTTGCTTTTAATGGCAAATCTTTACAGCTGAGAACCTAACGCCCTTACCAGAACAAAAATAGGAAAACGACACCCTAGTGAGAGACAAAAACTTAAGAGCCCTTATTATCGCGCTATGTCTGCTGCCTTTAATTAGCAGTATTTTAAAATCGGCCAATGTTTTTAATAGTGAGCTACAAAACATAGAGCATTTTGCTGGCGGCGATGGCGTTATTCATTGGCTTAGTGCCTTTGTAGTGGCCAGTCTATTACAATGGGCCTATTGGCCGAGCTTTAAAGACAAACGTTATTTTGGCGTTCCAAGGCTCTACCTAATGCTCTATTTACTATTCACCTTAGACGAGTTGCTGCAAATAGCCTTGCCCACTCGCGATTTTGACTTTGCTGATTTATGCATTAATTACATCGGCTTAACTAGCTCATTTATCATTGCCAGCCTTTGGGCCTATTATCAACGGCGCCATATCTCCATAAGCGAACCCAAGGGTTAAAAACAAAAATGCCGATAAATCATCGGCATTTTGAGCAAAAAATTAACTTATCTGCCGGTTTTAAACTTAGTCCACAAACGGGTGCGTACTCGTTCTACCCGAGGCGGAATACTAACAAAACCGTAAAGATGCTCTGCCGCTTCTTCGCTTGGATAAATTCCTTCATGTGCCGCAATCTCGGGGTTAATTAGCGCAGTTGCTTTATGGTTGGGGTTGGCATACCACACATAGTCAGTCACCTTAGCAATTACTTCAGGACGCAGAATATAGTTAATGAAGGCATGGGCATTTTCTGGGTGTTTAGCATCCTTAGGAATAGCAAACATATCAAACCAAACCCCAGCGCCCTCTTTAGGAATAATGTATTCCAGCTCCACGCCATTATCTGCTTCTGCCGCGCGGTCTCCTGCCATGAGTACATCGCCCGACCAGCCAATGGCCACACAGATGTCACCACTGGCTAAATCATTAATGTATTGCGAACTATGGAAATAACGAACGTGAGGGCGAAGTTGCTCCATTAGCGTTTCAATATCACCTTTATAATCGGCGGCATTGCTGCTGTTAGGATTTTTACCCATGTAATTGAGCATCGCAGCCACCACCTCACTGGGGGCATCCAAAAAGGCTACGCCACACTCACTCAGCTGACTAATCACTGCGGGATCAAACACCAATGACCACGAGTTTAGGTCTGCGTCTTCGCCAAGAATTTCTTTAACCTTGTTCACGTTGTAGCCAATCCCGGTAGTTCCCCACATATAAGGAATGCCGTATTGATTACCAGGGTCATAGTTTTCTAAGGTCGCTAATAATTTTGGCTCAAGGTTGTCCCAATTCGTTAGTTTGCTACGATCTAACTTCTGATAAACCCCAGCGGTAATTTGCCGCGCATAAAAATCGTGAGAAGGTGCCACAATATCAAAGCCAGTACTGCCCGATAGCAGTTTAGCTTCTAACACCTCGTTGGAATCAAATACATCGTAAATCACCTTAATGCCGGTTTCCTTCTCAAAACCAGAAATGGTGTCTTCAGCGATGTACTCCGTCCAATTGTAAACATTAAGTACTTTCTCTTCTTGAGCTATTACTCCGCTAGAGCTTAAGGCTAATAAGCTCACTAGCGCCATGTTTATTTTATTCACTCATGCAATCCTCAATATCGGGTGACGGTTCCATCACCACAGTGATAGTTAAATATTCAGTTTAGTTTAAGTCACGCTTCTCGGCTGACAAAATATCACGCTTAGCCAGCCAAAAACGCCGCGAGATAGTAACGGGTAATTAAGCGAAACCCAAGTGCTAGCTGGCTAACATTTATCCAAAAAAGACCTTTGAAAAGGCTTTACTCCTCGTTAAGATTAACGATTAGCCTAAATTCAAGGCAAATAACCGCGCCAAAGCTGAACTCAGAGCGCTTAACACAACAGGAAGGAACACCAAAAAAACAATGATTAGCGACCAACAAATCGAGACCATACGCCAACGATTGAGCCAACAACTAAACGAAATTCAGCAACGCCTAGAACAAGACGATGATCTTATTAAAGATAAAACTGATTTAGGTGATGACGTAGACCGAGCCAATCAAGAAGAGTCTCAGCAACTGCAGCTTAATCGTCGTCAACATGATCTTGCCCATGTGAAAAGTATTAAAGACGCACTGCGCCGTATTGAAGATAAAGACTACGGTTTTTGCGAAGGTTGCGGCGAAGATATCAGCATTGCCCGCCTCAATGCACAGCCAGACTCTCGCTACTGTATCGACTGCCAAGATTACCGAGAACGTAAAAATAGTCAGTACGCATAATCCACTGATAAATAATCTCACTATTCCTTATTAAGATCATATTCACTAGGCCTGCTCGCTGCTATAATTCCACTCCGATTTCACATCGGATTAGGATCAGCGAGCATGAACAACCCGCTTTATCAAAAGCACATTATCTCCATCCCTGATTTATCTCGTCAGGATCTCGAGTTAATTGTCGACACTGCCCAAAGCATTAAACAACAACCCCGCCCCGAACTATTAAAAAATAAAGTGGTAGCTAGCTGTTTCTTCGAGGCTTCTACTCGTACCCGCTTGTCTTTTGAAACCGCAGTACAACGCTTAGGTGGCAGCGTGATTGGCTTCGCTGACGGAGGAAATACCTCCTTAGGGAAAAAAGGCGAAACCTTAATCGACTCAGTACAGGTGATTTCCTCTTACAGCGACGCCTTTTTTATGCGCCATCCACAAGAGGGCGCAGCTAGGTTGGCCAGCGAGTTTTCCTCGGTGCCAGTGATTAACGGTGGGGATGGATCGAATCAACATCCCACCCAAACCTTGTTAGATTTATTTACTATCTACGAAACTCAAGGTTCACTGGAAGGCTTAAAAGTGGCCTTTGTCGGTGATTTAAAATACGGCCGCACCGTTCATTCTCTCACTCAGGCCTTGTCCTTGTTTGGCTGCGAATTTTATTTCATCGCGCCAAGTGCACTTGCCATGCCTGATTACATCATCGAAGAGCTAAATGAGCGTAATATTAACTACAGCTTGCATGACAGTATTGAAGAGGTAGTTGGCGAGCTAGATATTTTATATATGACTCGTGTACAAAAAGAACGCTTTGATGAGACCGAATATCAACATATGAAGTCGAGCTTCATTCTACGCGCCAGTATGCTGACCGAGGTAAAAGACAACCTAAAAATTCTTCATCCGCTGCCACGGGTTGATGAAATCACCACCGATGTCGATAACACCCCTTACGCCTACTACTTTGAGCAAGCGGAAAACGGTGTCTATGCTCGCCAAGCCTTGTTGGCGCTGGTAATGACCAACGAATTTGGAGCCTAATCATGAAGAAAAAACTACAGGTAGAAGCGATTGCTCATGGTACGGTAATTGACCACGTGCCCGCAGGCCAAGGCATTAAAATCTTAAAGTTTTTCCAACTGTCTGCGGCACAAGAGCGAATCACCGTAGGGCTTAACTTACCCAGTGGCGAGCGCCAACAAAAAGATCTTATCAAGGTAGAAAATACCGTATTTGACGAGAACCAAGCCAATCAGCTGGCCTTGTTCGCGCCTAACGCCACCATCAATGTAATTGAAGACTTCGAAGTAGTACGTAAATTCCATGTATCTACTCCGGAACAAATCAAAGGGGTATTTGCCTGCCCTAACAGTAATTGCATTAGCCATAACGAACCCATAGACAGTAACTTCTACATTCGCCACCAACAGCAAGAGATTAAGTTAAAATGCCATTACTGCGAGAAATCCTTTGATCGCAGCCTATTCTCCGAGCTCGATTAAACATAGGTAGTGACTTAGCCACACAGAGCGTTTAAGCTCTGTGGGCAACCTCGAATTAGCTCAACCCAGCGAGGACTACTCACCCTCATAGCAGCTAATTACTCAAGTTCAATTTTTTACACAAACGGTAATCAAAGTTTCCAAAAAATTCGTGAGTATTACTGATAACATAACTATTTTTATAGCTAATTTATAACGTATCAAATAGGGATATTCCGATGCCGAAGTACTTCAGGTCATTGCTGTGTTTTAGTCTACTATTAAGCATAAATACTCATGCGCGCCCAATATCAGAGCCCGCGGGCTGGTCAGGTACCATTAACCTCAATATTGGTTATGTAAATGGTCAGAATCAATTTTCTACCGATGACGACAATCAAGTCACTAGCGACCTAAATAATAGCGGTCAAACCGTTAGCTCAGGGCTTGCCTACCCCTTACTCACGGTTAATTACACCACAACAGACTTACGTAACCAGTTCTTTCTCGGGAATAGTCGCGAAAACTTAGGACGCGCTCAATTTCAATACGAACTAGGCTATCGTCGTATGTTAAGTCAGCGCAGCAAGCTGACTCTGGCCTACTTCCCCGAGTTGCCGCTAATGAATGAAACCTGGAGCGATCCTTATCTAACTAATGTGGCGAGACAGGAAACCGAAGAAAATTATCAAGGCGGCAGGCTGCGCTATGAAGCGATTGGCGACAGTCCTCTAACACTAGAGTATATCTATGCCAAACGCACTTTAGACAAAGAAACCAGCGGTCATGCGCTATTTGGCGCTAACTCGACACAAGCCCAAGCGCTGCGCCGCGAAGCAGACTTACACCGGTTTATCGCCGAAGGCTTCGTTCCTCTCTCGAAAAAGTGGATATTCACTCCAGCATTAGCTTATACCACCGCCAAGGCCCAGGGCAGCGCCAACGACTTCAAACAATACGCGTTGCGACTCAATGGCTTATACCGTTCAGGCCGCCACCTACTAAACCTAAATGCCGAATACAGCTATAGCAAATACTCAGCTGGCAATCCGGTATTTGCTAATCAAACAGAGCAAGATGACGCCTACTCTTTGTTTGCCATCTATGTCTACCAGCAACCCTTTGGCTGGAATAATACTATTTTCAACATCATCGCAGGTTACAATCAAAGTGACTCCAACATTAGCTTTTACGACAGTAAAGGCAGTCTCGCCGCCTTTGGTTTTGGTTATCAGTTTTAAAACCTAACAATGGCTCGACTTCAGTGCTATCCAGCCATCTGAAGTCGAGCAAACAAATTCATCTATTCACAAAATGTTCTTTCCGTATTTAATAACTGATTAATGATTAATCATTTAACCTTACAATCAACTATTATCAATTAAATTACTTCTGTTACTTCTCGCAAAACCATCCCAAGGAGGGCGTATGTTTTTGGATTTCTTCTCGCTAGGTCTGTTGTTGTTTGTTGGACTAACCCTGTTTTACGGCATCATTGCCATTCACGATATTCCCTATGAAATATCAAAGCACCGTAATCACCCCCACCAAGACGCGATTCATGTAGCTGGTTGGGTAAGCTTGTTTACCTTACATGTACTTTGGCCTTTTTTATGGATTTGGGCCACGTTATACCGAGAAGAACGCGGCTGGGGCTTTCAGCAACAACGACCCAAAGAACAGCCATTAGAGCAAAACGAGCAACAACTCGCATCCCGCGAGCAAGACTTAAGTGAAGAAGTTGCCAAGCTAAAACGGCAGGTGGCCATCATCAGCAAGCACGTTCAACAACTAGAACAAGGGGAGAATAAATAATGGAATTATTACTTGTTCTTACTTACGCCAGCCTCTGTATTGCCATCTTTAAAATATTTAACATCCCACTCTCCAAGTGGACTGTACCTACCGCGGTACTAGGAGGCGTGGTGATTATCGGGGCCTTGATCATTTTCATGAATTACAACCACCCCTACACCGCCAATGGTCGGCAAATTTATACCTCGGTACCCATTATGCCGCTGGTGCGAGGCAAAGTGATTGAAGTGCCAGTAGCGCCCAATCAACTTTTAAAACAAGGTGATGTCTTATTTAAATTAGACCCAGAGCCCTTTCAAGCGGTAGTGGATCAACGCCGCGCCGAACTGGCCGCCGCCGAGCAGCAGGTACCTCAGCTACTGGCGCAATTCAGCAGTGCTCAAGCGGCCACTAATGCCGCTAAAGCCGAACGAGACCGCAGTCAAAAGGTCTATCAACGCTATGCTGAGGGACGTAGAAAAGGCGGGGTAAACAGCCCCTTTAGTGACTTGGAAGTAGAAAATCGACAACAAGCCTACCTCAGTGCAGAGGCGAGGCTACAAGTAGCTCAAGCCAACGAGAGCAACGCCAGAATGGCCTATGAATCGCAAATTGACGGAGTCAATACCACTGTGGCTAGTTTGCTCGGTCAACTAGACAAAGCGCTATTCGATTTAGAACAAACCGTAGTTCGAGCCCCCACCGATGGTTATGTCACGCAATTGGGCTTACGCGTAGGCATGGTAGCGGTGCCAATGCCACTGCGCCCAGTAATGACCTTCATACCCAAAGAGCAGTCACTGTTTGTTGGCGCCTTCTGGGAAAACTCTATAAATCGCTTAAAAGAAGGGGATTCAGCAGAGTTTATAGTCGATGCCAAACCTGGCATGGTATTTAAAGGTAAGGTACGCCAAATTCTACCAGCGATTGCCGAAGGCGAGTTTCAAGCCAACGGCAGACTGCTTGGCGCAGAAGTATTCTTTAAGCACAGCCGCAGTCTAGTGTTAATTGACCCAGAACCCCGTTTTGATGAATTTGACTTTCCCATGGGGGTCAGTGGCCAAGTCGCTATTTATACCGAGCACCTCCATCACCTCTCGCTAATGCGCAAAGTGTTACTCAGAATGCAAGGCTGGTTGAACTACATCTTTCCCTTCCACTAAGCTTTAAGTAGACTCAATGGGCTAGCCAAGGCAAGCCCATTGACGTCTCTAGATCTTGAAGCGCTGAGAGAGCACTTAAACCAACTGTGCTTGAGTCGTTTAAGACTCTAATTGTTGGACCCGCTGAGTTAGCGAGGCCAGCTCGGCTCTTAACTGGTTGATTTGCGCTTGTAAGTCCGCTTCAGTCTCATTTACTGCGAAAGCAGGTGATTCATCAGCCTCTGCTAATGGCTGCTCAGCGACAAACAAATGCGCATAACGCGACTCGCGTTTACCCGGTTCACGCGCCAATTTAACCACCAACGTCCCCGCCGCGTGCTCGCTCAACTCGCTCAAGCTTTGCTCCACTTCCTGAACACTAGCAAAGCTAGCTAAGCGCTGGCTACGGGTGCGCAGTTCTCCCGGCGTTTGTGGACCACGCAAAAACAACAAACATAAAATGGCGCGCTGCTGCTCACTCAGTTGTAAGCCGCCAAAAGGGGTATTACAAAAACGGTGCTGATAGCGCACTACCCTACCCGCCATTGGTGCTTCAGTAACCAAGCGCAAGGTTTGTAATTGCTGTAAAACATCTTGCACCTCAGCTTCAGTTAAAGCCATCACAGGCTCACGATTGCTTTTTTGATTGCAAGCTAAGGTGAGTGCATTTAGCGACAATGGGTACTGATCTGGAGTGGTGGTTTCCTTTTCTAACAAGGCGCCTATCACTCGAAGTTGTTCAAGGCTTAAATTTTGTTCCACGTTAACCTCTGGAAAGCTTGAAATAGTTGAAAATACTTAAGACAAAGAATACGCCAAACCCAGCGATGAGACAGCCATTCTTTGTTAGTTTGTACCGTACAATGTTGCTCAGCTATCATCCTCGACCGTTTTGCAGGTTTTTTGTGCAATTTTGCTTCTAAATTGACCTTTATTTGATGTAGATTGATACAGTTTTATTAATATCTAGCTAGGCTAAATAATCACTTAAATGAAGATAGCTAGATATGGGAAATATCGTCTTATGGAAAGCTGGGTATAACACACTATGGAATCGTTTCGTTGGACCTCAGATTTTGAGACAGGTATAGCTGAAGTAGACCAGCAACATCGCCAATTAATTAACCTGATTAATAAAATCGGGCACTTACTCACCGAAAATCAAGCGTCAACCGATAAGCTTAAACCGTTAAATAGCGAATTACACAACTACGTCAAAGAGCACTTTCAAGAAGAAGAGCATTTGATGGCGCAGCACCGAGTCGATCCTCGCCATCTTAAGCCCCATGTGCAAGCTCATCACCAGTTCTTAAAAGAAGTATCCAAATTAAATCAACTCGACCAGTCAACGCACTATCAACAAATTAAAAACCTTCTTGATTACTTAATTCAATGGTTAGCCTACCATATTCTCGGCATCGACCAAGTACTTGCAAAGCAATTACAAGCGATCCAAGAAGGCCGTTCAGCAGCCCAAGCTTTTGAAGATAGCGAACAACCCAACGACTTAGCCACAGAGCCGTTAATTAGTGCCTTACGTGGGTTATTTCATCAAGTAAGCATGCGCAATCACGAACTGGTAGAGCTAAATCAGAACCTCGAGAAAAAAGTCCAAGAGCGTACTTTAGCACTACAAAAAACCAACCGTCACTTGCAATCACTCGCTCATACTGACGTACTCACCGGCTTACCTAATCGGCGCCACGCCATGCTGATACTAAAAGAGCTATGGGCTCAAGCGGGAGAGCAGCAACAACCCTTATCATGCATGATGATCGACGCAGACCACTTCAAACAAATCAATGATAACAATGGCCATGACGCTGGAGATGCAGTATTAATGCTGCTAGCCCGAACTCTGCGCGAATCAGTAAGAAATGACGACGTAGTGGCGCGTTTAGGCGGTGATGAATTTTTGTTAATTTGCCCGAATACCAACCTGCAAGACGCTCAGCACTTAGGGCATTCATTACGCGAGCGAATCAACAAAATGCAGCTCAACCATGGTAAATACTCGGTCAGTGTGAGTATTGGCATTGCCTCAAGAGATGCCAGCATGGAGCATCATGAACTGATAATTAAGGCCGCCGACAAGGCTGTTTACCAAGCTAAAGCCGATGGAAAAAACTGCGTAAGAGTATATCAAGCTAGCTCTAAACAACAGGTTAGCTAAAGCTTAGACCCTTCGCATTGTTCAATTTAGTATTATAGTAGCTAACAATCGCCTTGGTTCTTTTTGCGCAGGAAGCCCGAATATGAGCATCGAAATTAGCTGGTTGGCCTTGGCTGGCTTTTCTTTAATATTAGTGCTTCCGCTAAGCTTAAATCATTACTTTAAACTGGCGCTGGGTAAAGACCTAATCAGCAGCCTACTACGCATGTTCATTCAGCTGAGTTTGATTGGGCTTTATTTACAATACTTATTTAGTCTCAACAATATTTGGCTTAACTTAGCGTGGCTAGGGCTCATGGTAGTGGTTGGTGCTAGCGCCATTGTTAGTAAAGCTAAGCTACCGCAAAAAGTACTGGTGCTACCAGTATTGGCAGGCCTACTATTAGGCTTAAGTCCGGTATTGCTGCTGTTATTGATTGGTCTGCTAGAAGTTCAACCTTGGTATAATACCCAATACCTGATACCTCTAGCAGGCATGCTACTCGGCAATAGTCTCAGCGGAAATATTGTCGCCTTGCAACGCTTATTCAGTGCGCTAAAAGAGCAACAAAACGACTACCAAGGCTACTTAGCCCTAGGAGCCAACCGCTGGCAAGCCAGCGAGAGTTTTGTGCAATCGGCCATGCAACAGGCGTTAGCTCCATTACTTGCATCAATGAGTACGGTAGGCTTGGTCACCCTGCCCGGAATGATGACTGGGCAAATCCTTAGTGGCACCGACCCTTTGGTGGCGGTGAAGTACCAAATTCTGATTCTCATCGCAATTTTAGCCATGCTTAGCCTGTCCCTTGCCTGCACGCTTAAGCTCAGTATTCGTATGAGTATCTCAACTTCAGGCTTAGTCCGCATTCAAGGCTAAACCAAAATTTATGATCCATCCAGCACCTGACGCGGTTGTTTAGCTAGGCTAACTATTCACCTCTATTACGCCCCATTGCTTAGCAAAGACGCGCCATTCTAGTGCAGCTTTTACCTTGGCAAATGCCAGATATTTCCGTTTGACTCTTATTGCGAACAACACTGTGCAAATGGTACATTTTCAGATGAGCAAAAATCCCCCAATGCACACATCTACTGCATCAAGCAAGGGCACAACATTGGCATAAGACTTGGAGAGCTAATTCCTAGGATCTCAACATCACACGGTGTGACAACTCGCCGTTTCGCTTGTCGCCGTAACTAAATGGAGTTAACACTATGAGTCAAACCAACGACTATCCCCTTTCGGCAGTTCCCCAAAGCGCCCGCAAAGGCTTTTGGTCCACCGCCTTTGTGCTATTAGGTTTTACCTTTTTCACTTCAACCATGTGGGCCGGCGGCTCATTAGGAACCGCTTTTAGTTTTAGTGAATTACTGTGGATTATTTTAATTGGTAACCTGTTACTCGGTGGTTACGCTGCAGGTCTTGCCTACGTAGCCTATAAAACCGGCCTCAACTCAGTCTTGCTCGGGCGCTACTGTTTCGGTGAACAAGGTAGTAAACTGGCCGATTTTGTTTTGGGCTTTACCCAAATTGGCTGGTATGCCTGGGGCACCGCCACCATTGCCATTATTCTGGTTAAATTAATGGGCTGGTCTGAAAGCTATACCACACCCTTAATGGTTGTATTTGGCTTTGGTTTTTGTATAACCGCCTTCATCGGTTACCAAGCTCTAGCACTATTATCTAAGATTTCGGTGCCAGCGATGCTAACCTTTATTGGGATCTCCATTTATCAAGGCAGTATCGACATCGGTGGTTTAGCCCAGTTGAGTAACATTGAACCCAGCGACAGTATGGCTCTATCGGCCGCCATCACCATGGTCTTTGGCACCTTTGTGAGTGGCGGAACCCAAGCCACTAACTGGAGTCGATTTGCCAAAAGTGGACGCATTGCAGTCATCACTACCTTGTTGGCTTTCTTTATTGGTAACGGCTTAATGGTATTTGTTGGCGCCTTTGGCGCAATGATCTATCAACAAGCCGACATCGTTGATGTACTAGTCGCTCAGGGTTTTATTCTGGTTGCTGTATTGATGTTGTTTGCCAACATCTGGACCACCCAAGACAACACTATTTACAATTTTGCGGCGGCCGGATGTAACTTATTGCGCACCGATAAACGACGCACAATTACCATAGTCGGGGCCGCAATTGGTACGATATTGGCTGTGTTTGGTATGTACAACATGTTGATTCCTTTCCTTATCTTACTAGGAACCTTTATTCCACCGATTGGCGCTATCATCATGGCTGATTTTTGGTTTAAACACCGTAGCAACCCGCCCGCTTTAGATAATATCAAACTGCCGGCCTTCGACGGCTGTGGTTTAAGCGCTTATGCCGTAGGGTCTGCTGCTGCTTATTTCTCGCCTTGGATTGCACCGTTAGTGGGGATTGTTGTATCTGCCAGTGTTTATGCACTATTGCTATACATCCGATCAGCCCAACCGGTTGCTAAACCTTCAGCTAGCTAGGAGCTAACTTGGCTTTACGCGCTCGTGACATTCCTTTAATTGCCGGTTTGGGTAGCATCAAGCTGCTCACCGGCGAACACTCACAGCAAGCGATTCGCTGGCCCTATTTGGCGGAGAATCGCGAACTCAAACCGTGGTTAGTGGGTGGTGAACTGGTATTTGTTACCGGTATCAACCTGCAACGCAGCGAAGCAGAATATTGCCAACTGATCGATGAAGCTTTAGAAAAATCCGCTGCTGGAATAGTCATACTTACCGATTCTGAATTTATTGATAGCATTCCGCAGGGGGTTCTCGACTACGCACGCGCCAAGCACTTTGCTATTTTAGAACAGCCCTACTCTTTACCCATGGTGAAAGTCACCGAGTTGATCTGTAATGCTCTCATTCAAGACAACCTGTTCAGCCATTCACTACAACACTTTGTTAGCGAAGTACTTAACAGCCCAACGTCTTTGTCTGCACTATCGCAACAACGCGCTAAAGAGCTGGGAATTGAACTCGCTCAGCCCATCGGTGTTGCTTTGCTACAGCCCGAACAAACAGGCGAAATTAACTTAAGCGCTTGGCAATTTCAGTTAACACAATGGCTGGATAGCATGCACAGCCCCTATCCTCCACTTGAGTATCATCACGGTTGGTTTCTATTACTACCGTTGACCGCCCAAGATTCAATTGAACAGCAACGCAGCCAGTGGCAAGAACTTCTGCAACATCTGCAACAACAGCAACTCAGTTTTCATTTAGGCATTAGTGCCAGCTTAAGCGGTTGGCTACAACTCGGTAAAGCCGCACAGCAAGCCAAACAAGCAGCCGAATTTGCTCAATTACAACAACACAGTGGCATAGTGCACTACCTCGATTTAGGCATTAGCCGAGTATTCGCCGCGGTAGATGACAGTCAATTGTTAGTAGAGTTTTGCCGCCTCAGACTAGGCCCATTATTTGCCAATCAACAGCCAGCTATGGCTCAACTTAAACATACTTTACGCTGTTATTTCGATAACTTAGGGTCATTGCGGCAAACCGCTAAAGAACTCAATATTCACCGTAATACCCTGCATCACCGCTTAAGTAAGTTACAAGCGATAACAGGTTGCCAGCTTAATCATGCTCAGCAGCGCTTAGAACTACAAAATGCCTTGTTGATGGAGCCCTTAGCCATCCAGCGCCTGAGTAACTAACGATAAGGATAATTATGAATATCATTAATGCTCGCCTTCGTGGCCAGTCATCACTGTATAGTCTTACTATTGAGCAAGGCTGTTTTAGCGCCATCGAAGCCCAAGATGGAATGCTAAGTCCCTCACCGGATGAGACTCAAATTGATGCTCAGGGCAACCTCCTTTGTGCGCCATTTGTCGAACCACATATTCACTTAGATGCAGTACTCACCGCGGGCCAACCAAAGTGGAACCAAAGTGGCACCCTGTTTGAAGGCATCGAACGTTGGAGCGAACGTAAACCGCAACTCACCGCTGAAGATATCGAACAGCGCGTACTAAAAACAGTACAACTGTTGGTAGAAAACGGCGTGCAATATATTCGAACCCATGTTGATGTGACCGACCCTTCCCTCACCGCACTAAAAACCATTGCCGGTTTAAAAGAAAAACTATCTCAGGTTATTGAGTTGCAAATTGTGGCTTTTCCTCAAGAAGGGATCTGCTCTTTTCCCAATGGCAAACAACTAATGGAACAAGCCGTAAGCCATGGAGCCGATGTAATTGGTGGTATTCCCCACTTTGAATTTACCCGTGAATATGGCGTCGAATCGATGCATTGGGTGCTTGCTCTGGCTAAGCAACACGGCCTATTAGTAGATGTACATTGCGATGAAATTGACGATGAAGCCTCGCGCTTCTTGGAAGTCCTCGCCACCGCTGCTTTAGAGCAAGACATGGGTGAGCGGGTTACCGCCAGCCACACTACCGCCATGCATTCTTACAATAATGCTTATTGCTCTAAGTTGTTCCGTTTATTAAAAAAATCAAAAATTAATTTTGTTTCCTGCCCCACCGAAAGCATTCATTTACAAGGGCGCTTCGATACTTACCCGAAGCGCCGCGGTATCACTCGTGTTAAAGAATTACGCGAAGCGGGCATGAATGTCTGTTTAGCTCAGGATTCTATCCAAGACCCCTGGTATACATTGGGCAATGGCAAACTACTTAGAGTATTGGATGCGGGACTACATATTTGCCACATGATGGGCTATCGAGAACTCTCCAGCGCGCTGGACTTAATTACCAACAACGGTGCCAAAACCCTACAAGTAGAAGAGCAATACGGGATTGAGCTAGGCAAGCCGGCTAATTTCATCATTTTGCAGGGTTACGATGACTTATCGGTGATCCAGCAGCAAGGGGAAGTGCTATATTCGGTACGCCATGGAGAGGAGTTAGTACAGCGTCAACCATCTCAGCTATTGAAGACCATTCACTTAAGCTAAGTGTACCTTCCCGCTAAAACAAGGCCCTCAAAATAAGAGGGCCTGATGTAGGCACTACTGCGACTTCGCCAAAGCTCATCTTTCGCTCCCCCTAGCCTGATAAAAACCCATGGGCTTAAAATGCTCGTTTAACTAAGGTTATTCGATGAAGCTAAAACCTTCTGGGTAGCTATGTAAGCCATCAAAATCGCCCTTACTCAGCGCCACGCCATTAGCGCGGGCAATGGCGTAGACCATACTGATATGAAACAGCATATTGGGAAAAATATACAGATTAATAAACTCGGACTGGCACAACTCAAGCTGATTGAATCCGGCTTTATCACTTAGCATTACACTATCATCAAACTTGTCGATGGGCTCTGCTTTCGCCAGATACTGCAAGCTATCATCAATTTGCCTCAAAACAGCTGCTCGAGTTTGCTCTGATTGAGATAAAGACACCACCGCTTTGCCCAACAAGGGGCAATAACCGCGTAGGCTAAAATTAGCGGCAATTTTGGCGTGGGTAGCGAGCGGAAACATGTCCTCAGCTAAACTACACTCAAACAACTGTTCCGGCACTTTAGTTAACATAGCCCTCAACTGCTTTAAGTGACGACAAAAACACTGTTGTACATCCATTTTTTAGTGCTCTTCCTTTATCAAAATTTAACAATCATGATGCCAAGTTAGGGAGGTTATTCCCATAAAATTTGTTGATTAGCAAACTCAAGAGCAAAAGTATCCCACGGAACAAACTGAGAACCGATACCAAATCGGCGAGCTTGGCCTTCTGAAGCGACTCACAAGGCTTCAGCAACTGACTAATACCCGATTAGCTAAAAACAAAAAAACGGACCATGAGGTCCGTTATGGCACTGTGACGTAGAGGTTTAGTTTGCTTTAAAGTTAAATTTCTGTCCGCCAATACTGGCTTCATACATCAATCCACCCTTGGCCACGGTAAATACCGCATAACCACTTACATAGTGAGCTTTGGCTTGAGCTTTGCCAGCCGCCGCACCGGTACCAGTAGAACCAGCTTGGGCAGAAGCACCAATGGTAATCGCTACAGCACTTGCCTGCGCCCCAAACTCAAAGCTACCACCAGTAAACTCATCGTAAGCACGCTTATCTTGTAAAAACACAATTTGACTAAAAGCTTGCCCACCTAACTGAAAACCAAGAGTAACTTGTGCCATATTAACCGAACCGGTCACACGTCCACCGCGATACACCTTGCCTTCACCGTAGGCACCACCAATACCAATACCTCCCTTACCAATGGTTGGGAATACTGCATAAGCATAAGCATCAGCAAAAAACGGTGCTGCCTCAGGGGCTTGCCTAAATGTGTTAATGGTTGACTGATAGTCATCTGCGCTAGCCTGAAAACTGAAAGCCATCAAAGCTATCAGCATTACCAATATTCGCGTCATATCTTGTACCTACCTAAAAAACCTACTTTGAGCATACACCATAGTGCTAACTATCGGTATTTTCCGGCTTCTTTTGGCTGACACTTTTAGCTAATTGGCTCATAGACACGGTAACGAGTCTGCGTGCGATAAGCTTGGCCAGGCTCTAACCAACAACTTTGATGCGGCCAATCCGGACGGTTGGGTGAATCAGGTAAATACTGGGTTTCTAACGCCAATCCAGAATGGGCTTGATAGCTATCACCGCTGCGTGCCGGAGTGCCGGTGAGAAAGTTTCCGGTATACAGTTGGATGGCTGGTTTATCAGTATACACTTCCATAGCCAGTGATTGATCATCAGCCACAATGCGCGCCACCGCTCCCCCCTGTTCCAGCACCTTGGGCTGCAGCAGGAAGCTATGATCGTAACCACCCACTAGTTTTTGATCATCATCTTTGCCTAAATCTTCTACGATGGTTTTCGCTTGCCTAAAGTCAAAGCCGGTAGAACCCACCGATTTTAGTCCGTCTTGGGGAATGCCTTCGCTATCAACCGGTAAATAAAAGTCTCCAGCAATGTACAGTTGATGCTGCTTAATTGTTGAATCTGCCGCAGCATTCAAGTTGAAGTAACTATGGTCAGTCAAATTCACTGGGCAGGTTTTATCTACACTGGCTGAATAATCAATAATTAATTGGTTATCGTCATCTAAGGTGTAATCCACCTGCGCTTGCATATTACCGGGGTAACCACAAGTTCCGTCGGCGGAAAACAGAGTAAAGCTAACTTTATTGTCAGCTAACTGTTTGCCTTGCCATTCTCTATGGCTGAAATCATTGGCCCCATGTAATTGGTGCTCACCTTGATTAGCTTTTAAAGGTATGTTGCTTCCTTGGTGGTTAATGCTGGCTTGTTTAATTCGATTCGCATAACGGCCCACTGTGGCACCTAAATAGGCTTCTTGCTTATGGTAGTCTTCAATACTATCGCAGCCCAATACCACTTCGCGGCGTTCTCCGCTGGCTAATTGTATTTTTAAACTGGCTAAAGTCGCCCCCCAAGCTAATAATGTAGCTTCGCTACCCTGTTTGTTTTTCAGGGTAAACGTTTCCACTTTTTGTGTTGACTGTGTGAGTGGCATCTAAGTACTCCTTAATAATAAAAATAGATGAAGATCTGAAAGCATAAAATCCCAGCAAACCTGCAAATATGCCGATAGTAGCTGAGCTTCAAAGTAGATTTATGATGCTACACACAATTCAACTTAACAGTGAAAAATCATAATAGGCCTATCAACAAAAACCAGAACTCAATCACAGTTAATATGAAGATAATGATAGCGTTTTCATCCTGCCTAAGCGGATGTTGGTTTGCATTAGTGTTGCCTAAAACTTTGCTGCCGCTGAGGAGTGACCCATAATTTATCATCGCCCACCGGCGTATCAACCGGCAAATTCACATTATGTAGTTTTAGGATCTGTCGCTGTTTCAGCTGAATTAACAGTTCATGGTAGCGATACCGCTGGAATAGCGCCTCGAAACTGCCATCGGTAATCGCCAAACGCAAGCTCTTTTCGAGGCGAGCCGCCAATAGATGGTCATCGCGATGAACAAAGAAGTAAATCGGTGCGGTATAGCTCAATAGCAAGTTGGGCTCTACCATCAAATCGAGATCCGGATGTTGTTTTAACTCTTGTTCAACTTCGCTCAGCCCACGGGGCATATAATCAAAACGGCCACGCTGCAACATACCAAATAAGCCATCATAAAGAGTGCCTTCAATTACCGGCAACTGGTTCGCCTTAAGAATATCTACATCAGGCCAGCCCATTCCTTGACCGGCTAACATTTCCCCCAATTGGCTCAAGCTTTGAATACTTTTAAAGCGCGCTAGGTCTTGCTTTCGAATCAACAAAACCCTTTGCCCTAACAGACCTTTTAACAAGGGAATACGAACAGCCAAAGCTTGTTGCTCTCGCTCTATGCTAGTCATTGTCCACACTAGGCTGATACATCGTTGCTTTTGCAATTGCTGTAACGCGCGCCGCTGGGGCATTAACTGGTCACACTCTTGGATGCGGTAAGCGCCTTCAGTGGCCGCCGTTTTATCTAAAGCCAGCTTAAGCAAATCGAGAAAGTATTGATTGCGCAGGTCATTCTCGCTTTCGGCTTGGGCATGCTTCACCACTAGCACAGCCGCAAGAGCCTGCCCCAAGCCAAACCCAAAAAACACTACCAGCGATAAAAACATTGCCAGCGATAACTTACTCCAGCACTCAGTCTTCATAGTCATTGATTAAATCGGCACATTATACAAAACGACTCGAAAAAAAACGGACAAGGCAACCGCTATTGTCAGCAATGCGTCCGAAAATGGGCTGAACACAAACATACCTACTCACTTATACTAAGCGTATTTGAGCGAATTGGACAATTTGACAATGTTTAGGACAGTAAATGAAAAAAGCCTGCTCGAATGAGCAGGCTTTTGAAGGTGGTCGGTGATGAGAGATTCGAACTCCCGACCCTCTGGTCCCAAACCAGATGCGCTACCAAGCTGCGCTAATCACCGAATTGTCTTGATATATAGAAGGCTAAACCCTCTGGTCCCACTCTTATGAGCTTCGCGACGATACGCTACCAAGCTGCGCTAATCACCGAATTGTCTTGATATATAGAAGGCTAAACCCTCTGGTCCCACTCTTTATGAGCTTCGCGACGATGCGCTACCAAGCTGCGTTTATCGTCTTAGTTATATTTTAGAGCAAGCTCTTAGCAATCACCAAACTATTGCGATAACAACGAATCTCGTTGTATCTAAATAATGGGGTGAGTAATGGGATTTGAACCCACGACAACCGGAATCACAATCCGGGGCTCTACCAACTGAGCTATACCCACCACTGAGTATTTCGAGCATTTCCGAAGCAATGGCGCACCCGACAGGAGTCGAACCTGTGACCTTCGCCTCCGGAGGGCGACGCTCTATCCAGCTGAGCTACGGGTGCTCAATGCTGGCGGAGGCGTATATTAGGGTTTTCGCTCGGCTCTGTCCAGACATTTTATAAAAAAACTGGTGATTGTAGAATTTTCCAACAAGCCAACAATGTAGCCGCTTAACTAATTTCAACTTAGATGTTTTTTTGAACACAGACCAGGGTGAAATACGCTAAAAGTTCACGATTTAACCACAGAATTAGCTACTATTGAGTCGCACTGATTAATAATCAGTAAGCGCCAATGACAAACCGCAATATTATTGATTGCCTCATGCAAAAAAACACCTATGATGGAGAGCAGCAACTTCATCTTATAACGACTACCTAGCTTAGTTAACGGCGATCCAACCCATGCTTAGTCACAACATTACCCGACAGTTTTGGCGCTTCTCCATTCCTTCAGTGATGGCGATGGTGGTCAGTGGTATTTATTTGATCGTGGACGGGGTCTTTATTGGCCAAGTGCTAGGAGCCGATGGTCTTGCAGCGATTAACCTGGCTTGGCCGATTATGTTTTTAGTGACTGGGCTTGGTTTAATGATAGGTGTTGGCGGCGGCGCGTTAATTTCCATTGCCAAGGGAGAAAAACAAGCGGCCAAAGCGCAAAACTTATTTACTCATGCTTTGCTACTGATGCTCCTATTAGCGCTGTTAATCAGCCTCAGCCTATATGGCTTAGCAGGCCTGCCTATAGAGTGGCAAGGTGCAAGCGGTGCCATTCAACTCATGGCGGAAGACTACCTGAGCATCATGGGCCACGGCGCATTATTGGTTATAGTAAGCTGCGCTTTACCCATTTTAATCCGTAACGACAACGCCCCCAACTTTTCCACGGCATTAATGGTACTCGGCGCATTAGCTAATATCGTCCTCGACTACCTATTTATTGTGCAATGGAATTGGGGTTTGAAAGGCGCGGCCTATGCCACTTTGCTCGCTCAGGCTCTGATCTTTATATTAGCCTTAGGGTATTTCAGCTCGCCCAGCAGTCACTTTAAGTTGTTCAGCTCAACATTCAACTTACGCCCCCATTACTTTTACCAAATAACCCACTTAGGCCTTAGTAGCTTTTTTACCACGCTGTATACAGGGTTTATTACCGTGGTTCATAACTATCTGTTCTTAAAGTTTGGCAGCGCCACAGAAATGGGGGCTTATGCCATCGTGCTTTACATTAGCGTGGTCTACTATTTTATCGCCGAAGGCTTTGCTAATGGCATGCAACCGCTGATTTCCTACAACTTTGGTGCCAAACGTTATGACAACGTACTCAAAGTATTACGCTTAGGTTTTACTATTATCATAGGCAGCGGCGTGGCCTGCGTGGTTCTACTCAATCTTTTCAGTGAATTAACGGTAGCCGCCTTTAACAACAGCGATCCACAGCTACTTGAGGCCACCGTACAGGGCATACGCCTGCATCTATGGGCAATGCCCTTAGACGGATTAATCTTTACCGCAGCGGTGGTATTTCAATCGATAAATAAAGGTTCACGAGCCAGCGTTATCTCTGTTGGCAACATACTCATTCAGTTACCGTTTATGCTGTTACTGCCGCTGGCTTTTGCGATTCCCGGCATCTGGCTGGTGATGCCAGTATCTACGGTAATTTTAAGCTTAGTTGTCATCACTTGGTTAAGCAGGCTGCGATGCCAGCTTAACCAACACTAAACATTGGGATTAGCTCACTAGGGTAAAGCTTTACCACGCGAGCTCACATATAACTGGTACCACTGTTCGCGGCTCAATTGCAGCTGGGTGGCGTCGGCGCAAGCGCGGATCCTATCTAAATTAACGCTACCTATAACTGGCTGAATGCCCACGGGGTGGCGCAGCAAAAAGGCCAATACCACTGCTTCTGGCGAACTATTGAGTTCATTTGCATATTGGCGCACTAAGCCAGCTGTATCACGTTGAGCCTGAGTCGCCTGACTTAGGTCAGCACCACTGAACAAGCCACGAGCCAAACTGCCCCAAGCTTGCACCTGTAGCTTATTCATCGCGCAATACTCAAGCGTACCGGCAGTAAAACTATGCCCTTTAACTTGCTCGTCATTTACCGCAATATTATGCTCCAGCCAATCTAACTTAGCTAAGCTCATTTCTAGCTGATTGGCCACCAATGGCATGCCAAGCGCCGATTGTAAATAAGCACATTGCGCGCCACTCATATTAGATACGCCAAACTGTTGTACCTTGCCACTGTCTTTTAAGGCCTGAAGTACCTCGGCGACTTCGTCCATTTCAGCTAAGGGATCAGGCCGATGTAATAATAAGATATCTATCGTATCAGTCTGCAAACGGCGTAGCGAAGCTTCAACACTTTCTCGAATATAATCGGCCGACCAATCATAGCGACCACACCACTGTTCATCGGCAAAGCGGATCGCACACTTGGTTTGTAAAATAATTTGCTGGCGTAGTTCCGGGCGCTCGGCCAATACTCGGCCAAATACTTGTTCAGCCTTGCCCAGAGTATAGATGTCAGCATGGTCAAAAAAATTAATGCCTATCTCTAAGGCAGCGTCAACCACCGCGTGAGCCTGAGCCAGGTGGTGTTGCTCTAGCTCGCTACTGTCCCATGAGCCACCTAGCCCCATGCAACCATAAACTAAACGACTTGCCTGTGGAAAAAACTGCGTAATTGGGGATCCCGCCATCATTTAACTACCTCTATGGATACAATAATGGCGCAGTATAGCGGTAAATCGGTCACAGCCCGAAGTGCAGAATAGAGAAAAGCGCGAACTATGGTACGAATCGTAACGTAGCCTTAACGTAAGGCTACGTTACTAATGCCGTCTAGAGTAGATCTCGAATACGGTAGTAGGTCATCGCCAAAACCAGTGCAGGAGTACGGAATAAGCGTCCGCCGGGGAACGGCATGTGCGGGATTTTTTCGAAGATATCGAAACGCTCCGAAGTCGCACTAATTGATTCCGCCATCATTCGCCCAACCAGTCCAGTAGCGGCAATACCGTGGCCAGAAAAACCCTGAGCAAAATAGACATTCGGCGCAATCCGGCCAAAGTGCGGAGCCCGATTAATAGTGATACCTACATTTCCCCCCCAAGCAAATTCAACCTCTTCGTCGACTAACTGAGGAAACACCCAATCCATGCGTTGCTTCATGGTGGCTGCAAGATTTCTTGGCTCAATTCCTGAATAGCTCACTCGTCCACCAAACAGCATGCGATGGTCAGCAGAGCGGCGGTAATAATCCAGTACGAAGTTAATATCACACACCGCCATGTTGTTGCCAATTAGCTCGCGAGCGCGCTCTTCACCCAGCGGCTTGGTGGCACAGATGTAAGTGCCCACTGGCATTACCTTACTTTCAAGTTTGCTATTCAAGCCTTGCATATAGGCATTACACGCCAATACCACGTGTGAACACGTGACCTTGCCTTGAGCGGTTTCTAGGGTGACTTTGTTACCATGAGTTAACTTAGTCACTTTACTGTCTTCGTAGATTTCGACTCCAGCCAACTCAGCGGCTTTAACTAAACCCAAGGTGTAATTCAGCGGATGCAGGTGACCACTATTGGGGTCGAACATACCACCTAAATAACGTGGACTGTGCAGTTGGCTGGCCAGTTTTTCACGATCCCAATATTCTAAATGCTCATAACCATAGTCATCGCGTAGCTGACGGTGCCAAAAATTTAGCTCTTTAACCTGCCGCGGCTTGACCGCCACATGCATTTGGCCGTCTTGCCAATCACAATCAATATTGTGCTTTTGGATGTTTTCCTTAGTTACTGCTAAAGATTCTACTGACAGATCCCACATGATTTTGGCGTCATCTTTGCCCATCATTTTTTCAAGAGTGGACTGTTCAGCCGCCCAGCCAAAAATTGCTTGACCACCACTGCGCCCCGAAGCGCCCCAGCCAACACGCTCGGCCTCGAGTAAAATCACCTTATAGCCTTTTTCTGCCAGCTCTAAGGCGGTGGTGGCACCGGTAATTCCTGCACCTACCACACAAACATCTGCTTGCTGCTCTCCTTGCAACCGCGGATAGTCTAACTGTAAGTTAGCACTAGCCGCGTAATATGAATTTGCATGTTGCTCTTTCATACACTCCCCTTTAATTGTGAAAAAAAATCTGGCTTTGTTGGCAACCCAAAAACCAGTCTCAACTTAAGACTGGTTTTGACCGAGTGAGGCTGCTATACCATTTGCTGATACCACTGCTGTTCTAAAGGCGTAACTTGCGCTTCAAAACGTTGCAACTCGTTCAGCTTGTTGGCGTAATAAACGTGGCTAAAATCGTCACCCAGCAGTGACCACAATGTTGATTCGAAAAAGGCACCTAAGGCTTGCTCCCAAGAACTCGGCAAGGCCGGAGCAGGCACTTTACTCGCGTCGCCACTCACCGCGGGCGGACAAGCTAATTGTTGGCTAATGCCATAGTCGATACCCGCAAATAAGGCAGCCATTACAATATAAGGATTACAGTCAGCACCCGACACTCGATGCTCGATACGCCTATTAGCTTTACTGCCAGAAGGAATGCGCAAGGCCACTGTACGGTTATCCCACCCCCAATTGGCCTGCAGCGGCACAAACATATCAGGTTGAAAACGACGATAAGAATTAGCATTGGGGGCCAGCAGAGCAATCGCCTGTGGCATAGTTTCTAATAATCCAGCGAGGGCATATTCCAACAAGGATTCTTCACTAGCGAAGCGATTTATTCCTTGCTGGTCCAACATACTAATATGCACATGACAACCATTCCCTGAATGTTCTGCATAAGGCTTAGCCATAAAGGTCGCCACATAACCATGCTGTTTAGCCACCGCCTTGATGGCACGTTTTAACAGTATCGCTTGATCACAAGCTAATAGCGGATCTGTTTGATGCTGCAGCGTTACCTCAAATTGGCCGGGAGCATATTCGGCAATCACATTATCACTAGGAATATTTTGGGTATGGCAATAATCTTGAATATCACGAATAAACTCAGCAAACTCATCTAGTTCGTCTAAAGAGTAAACTTGGGTTTGCTGCATTCGTTGTTGTGATTTCGGTAACAAAGGGGCTTTTGGTTCACGATTTTCGCTACGTGCATCTAATAAATAGAACTCCCACTCGATCGCCACGCAAGGAAACAAGCCCAGCTGCTGTAAACTGGCTAATTTTGTACTGAGTAATTGTCTAGGGTCTGCAAAAAATGGGGCACCGTTAACTTCATGCATCGTCACCAAAGCCTGCGCGGCATTTTTTTTCCAAGGAATTAAACTTAGGCTGTGGGGCAGTATATGGCAGATCCTATCGCCATCGCCCTGTTCAAAACCGAGTCCTGTTTCTTCTACTGTTTCACCACAAATATCCAAAGCAAATACCGATGCAGGTAAACACATGCCTTCTTTAGCGATTTTAGTCAGGGATGCAGCTTCGATACGCTTGCCTCTAATCACCCCATTCATATCAGATAACATTAAGTCTACGCTTTCTAGCTGCGGATGACGCGCCAAAAAGTCTTCAACTTCTTGCAATAAACTGACTGACTCAATGTGAGGCTGGTGTTTCAACATAATTAACAGTCCTTTGGTAAAAGCATCCCTTATAGCCTTTAAATTTACACCACAGTGTTAAGTATAATGCAAACTATTTTGTCCATTAACTAAAAAACAGGTCGATATTTAGTTTTTATTTAACACCTTGTTGACAATGTCTGCAAATTCTGACATTCCTTAATAGCACGGAGCGAAAATTCACCAACTGTGATTTTTGTCCCTGTTTACTTAACAAAAAAATGACAGGTGATTATGGAAAACGTCAGGAAATGGTTTACGGAAAACCAAATAACCGAAGTGGAGTGTCTAATACCCGATATTACTGGCAACGCTCGCGGTAAGATTATCCCGGCAAACAAATACCTCAAGGAAGGGGGAATGCGCCTTCCTGAATCAATATTCTACCAAACAGTCACCGGCGAATGGCCCGATGAAGGAGAAGAGCACTTCGACTGGACCGAAAAGGACATGAACCTCGAGCCTGATACCGAAAGCGTTCGATTCGTACCTTGGGCTAAAGAGCCTACTGCGCAGCTAATCCATGATTGTTATGACCGCGAAGGGAATCTAGTCGATATAGCCCCACGTTCAGTTTTAAAACGGGTCTTAGATTTATATGAGAAAGAAGGCTGGAAACCCATCGTAGCCCCCGAATTAGAATTCTTCTTAGTTAAGAAAAATCTCGACTGGGATTACCCCTTAGAGCCGCCAATTGGTCGAAATGGTCGCCCCGAAACCGCTCGCCAATCTTTCAGTATCGATGCAGTCAACGAATTCGATCCGGTCTTTGAAGACATGTATGACTACTGTGAAGCCCAGCAGTTAGAAGTCGACACGCTGGTACACGAGTCAGGTGCGGCGCAAATGGAAATCAACTTCGACCACGGCGAACCCACACTGCTCTGCGACCAAGTTTTCTTATTTAAGCGCACCATGCGAGAAGCCGCCTTACAGCATAACATTTATGCCACTTTCATGGCTAAGCCTATGGAAGATGAACCGGGCAGCGCCATGCATATTCACCAAAGTTTGGAAGATCTAGAAGGCAATAACTTGTTTTCTAACCCTGATGGTAGCAATAGCCAGCAGCTTTTGAGCTACATTGCTGGCTTACAAAAATACACCCCAGCCAGCATTGCTTTCTATGCACCAAATGTAAACAGCTATCGCCGACTCATGTTTGGTGAATCAGCACCCATCAACTTGCAATGGGGTGTAGATAACCGCACCGTTGGACTACGGATCCCACATTGTGATGCCCGCAATCGCCGTGTAGAAAACCGCTTCGCGGGTGCCGACGCCAACCCCTATTTAGCCATGGCTCTCACCTTGGCCTGTGGTTACCTAGGCATGAAGCAACAACTGCAACCTTCAGCTCAAGAAACCGGTGATGTCAGTGAAGACCGCTACATTCTGCCGGGAACGCTGGAAGAAGCACTAGCCAAACTGGAGCAAAGTGACGAACTTAAAGAAATCCTCGGCGAACGCTTCGTTAACTGCTACGTCGCAGTAAAACGCAAAGAATATCAAACCTATTTCCAAGTGATCAGTTCATGGGAACGTGAGTTTTTACTGCTTAACGTTTAACAACGGAACAAACTCAGCCACAAGGAGGCGAAATGAGCACAACATTGACGATGCAACAACAAGACAGCGCCCACTGCTTACACCCTTTCACTAACTTTAAGGAGTTAAACGCTAAGGGAGCTAAAGTGATAGAACGAGGCGAAGGTGTTTTTGTATACGACAGTGAGGGCAATAAATTGCTCGATGCTATGGCCGGTTTATGGTGTGTAAACTTAGGTTATGGCCGCCAAGAGCTAGTGGATGCGGCCACCAAACAAATGCAGCAGCTTCCTTATTACAACTTGTTCTTTCAAACCACTCACAGCCCCGCCGTTGAGTTATCGACACTGTTAGCCGAGTTAACTCCCGAAGGCTTAAACCACGCTTTTTTCACCGGCTCAGGCTCTGAATGTAACGACACCGTGGTCCGTATGGTTCGCCATTATTGGGCAAGCAAAGGCCAAGCCCAAAAATTGGAAATAATCAGCCGTAAGAATGCTTACCACGGTAGTACCATGGCTGGGGCCAGCTTAGGTGGCATGGGCTTCATGCATGAGCAAGGCGGCCTACCATTACCCAATATTTGCCATATCGATCAACCTTATTGGTTTGAAGAAGGCCAAGGCCAAGATCCTGAGCAATTTGGTTTAGAGCGAGCCCGTCAATTAGAACAAAAAATTCTTGAGATTGGCGAAGACAAGGTAGCGGCCTTTATTGCCGAGCCGATCCAAGGCGCAGGTGGCGTAATTATTCCACCCGACAGCTACTGGCCAGAAATTCAGCGGATCTGCGATAAATACGATATCTTGTTAGTGGTAGATGAAGTGATCTGTGGCTTTGGCCGAACTGGGGAATGGTTTGCTAGCCAAACCTTCGATATCAAACCCGACCTATTGTGCTTGGCTAAGGGTATTACCTCAGGCTACCTACCGCTTGGTGCGGTGATGGTATCTGATGAGGTAGCGAAGGTCATTACTGACGCAGACACTGAATTTGCCCACGGCTTTACCTATTCTGGCCACCCAGTGGCTTGTGCGGTAGCCATCGAAAACATCCGAATTATGCAGCAGGAGAATATTGTTAGCCGAGTGCGCGATGAAATAGCGCCTTATCTAGCCCAGCGCTGGCAAGAGTTAGCTGCGCATCCTCTTGTTGGCGAAGCCCGCAGCAAAGGTATGGTTGCAGCATTGGAATTAGTAGCCAATAAACAAACCAAGCAGCGCTTTGCCAAAGAAGTTAACGCTGGTGGAGTTTGCCGTGATATATGTATTAAAAATGGCTTAATCATGCGCGCCTGTGGCCAAACTATGATTATTTCACCCCCCTTAATAATGACCAAACAACAAGTAGACCAGTTAATTTCACTGGCGAAACAAAGTTTAGATGACACTCTACAGGCATTGAGTTAATCCGCGAAGCAGTACGAGCAATCACCACAAGGAATTGGAGAATGAAAATGAAAAACGCTAGCTTGAAGCTAACCTTAGCTTCTCTGTTAACTGCCAGCGCAATCAACCTGCAGGCAGCAGAAGATAAAGTACTAAACGTCTACAACTGGTCAGACTATATTGCCGAAGATACCATCGCTCAATTTGAAGCGGAAACTGGTATCAAAGTGGTTTACGATGTATTCGATTCAAATGAAGTATTAGAAGCAAAAATCCTATCCGGTTTTACTGGCTTTGATATTGTGGTTCCTTCTTCATCTTTCTTAGCCCGACAAGTAAAGGCTGGCGCCTTTGCCACATTGGATAAAAGTAAACTGCCTAGCTACGATAGCTTAGACCCCAAAATTATGAGCATGCTGAGCGAATCCGCAGATCCGGATAACCAATATGCCGTACCGTATTTATGGGGCACCACAGGCATTGGCTATAACCCGATTAAAGTGAAAGAAGTACTGGGGGAAGACGCGCCAGTGGATAGCTGGGACTTAGTGTTTAAACCCGAAAATATGGAAAAACTGTCTGAATGTGGGGTTTCTTTCCTCAACGCACCTAGTGAAATTTTCCAAGCAGTATTGAACTATTTAGGCAAGGATCCAAACAGCCTAGATATTGCTGATTACAAAGACGATGCAGAAGCCTTTAAAATCATGGCGGCGGTTCGTCCTTACATTACCTACTTCCATTCTTCTCAATACATCAATGATTTAGCTAACGGCGATATCTGTGTTGCAATTGGTTGGTCAGGTGACGTATTACAGGCTTCTGATCGTGCCGCCGAAGCCGATAACGGGGTAGAAGTAAATTATGTGATCCCAAAAGAGGGCGCACTAGCTTGGTTTGACTTAATGGCCATTCCTGCCGACGCCCCCCATAAAGAAAATGCGCATAAATTTATGGAATTCTTAATGCATCCAGAAATTATGGCAAGTATTACCGACTACGTATGGTATGCCAATGCGATCCCTTCATCTAAAGCTATGATTGACGAAGAAATTATCAACCATCCCGGTATCTATCCTAGCGATGAAACATTAGCTAAACTGTACAGCGATAAAATGATGCCAGCGAAAATCTCGCGCACAGTAACTCGTACTTGGACGAAGTTTCTTAAAAACTAACTAGTCGCTTGCCACCTTCGGGTGGCAAGCTCGTTTTTGTTTCTTTATGGAGGGTCCGCAATGGCTGCGGTGTCACACATACAAAAGCTTCCAGCAGACGGCGAAACTGCTCCAGAGCCTTTGTTACAGATAGAAAATATTAGTAAAGATTACGATGGAGCCATCGCGGTAGATAACGTAAGCCTAACCATCAATAAAGGTGAAATATTCGCCCTATTAGGTGCTTCTGGATGTGGTAAATCCACTTTATTGCGCATGTTAGCAGGTTTTGAAAAACCCAGCTCCGGTAAAATCATTCTCGACAATCAAGAATTAATTGGCGTTCCACCACACCAGCGTCCAGTTAACATGATGTTCCAGTCCTACGCTTTATTCCCTCACATGACGGTGGAACAAAACATCGCCTTTGGTTTAAAGCAAGACAAACTCCCCAAGGATGAGATCTCGGCAACCGTTTCCCGAATGCTCGATCTCGTGCGTATGAAAGATTATGCTCGTCGCAAACCTCACCAACTCTCTGGTGGCCAACGGCAACGGGTTGCACTAGCCCGCAGCCTTGCTAAACGCCCTAAATTGTTGCTACTAGACGAACCAATGGGTGCACTAGATAAAAACCTACGTGGGCAAATGCAATTAGAAGTGGTGGATATTCTAGAAAAAGTGGGAGTGACTTGTGTCATGGTGACCCACGACCAAGAAGAAGCCATGACCATGGCCAGTCGCATTGCCATTATGAACCGCGGGCAATTTGTTCAAGTAGGCGAACCTGAAGAAATTTACGAATACCCTAACTCCCGCTTCAGTGCCGAATTTATTGGTTCGGTGAATGTATTTGAAGGGGTGGTTCGCGATAACGACAACGATAGCGCCACCATTGATTGTCCTGAATTAGGCTACCCAATCAGTCTTAATCACGGCGTATCTGCGGCACCTGGCGTTCCCTTTATGGTCGCAGTTCGCCCAGAAAAAATGAGTATATTCAAAACCTTGAAAGGCCGTAGCAATAACGTCTGTCAAGGAAAGGTAGAAGACATTGCCTACCTAGGTGAACAATCCATCTATTACGTGCGCTTAGCCAGTGGCAAACGCGTTACGGTGGCGATGCCCAATAGCAGCCGTCATCGCAACAACATGCCAACTTGGGAAGACCAAGTTTACTTATGTTGGCAAGCCGACAGCTGCGTGGTACTGAAGATATGACAACTCAAGCTAAAGACAAATTTAAGCAACGCTTGGCTCGGCTTATCCCCAGCGGGCGCTGCGCGATATTATCGCTACCCTACTTTTGGTTATTTTTATTTTTCTTAATGCCGTTTTTCATCGTGTTTAAAATTAGTTTTTCGGAAGCGATGATCGCCATCCCACCTTATAGTGAATTGGTGACAATGGCCGACGAGCAGGTGCAAATTCTGCTGAATCTGGGCAACTATGCTTACTTGATCAGCGATGACTTGTATATTAGCTCCTACTTACAATCGGTTCGCATTGCATCTATCTCAACCCTACTGTGCTTGATCATTGGTTTCCCGATGGCCTGGGCTATTGTTCACTCTAGCCCAGCCAATCGTAACATATTGTTAATGTTAATTATTCTGCCATCATGGACTAGTTTTTTGATCCGCGTTTACGCTTGGATTGGGATCTTGAAAAACAATGGCTTCTTAAACAACATATTGCTCTATCTGGGAATCATTGACGAGCCACTACGAATCTTACATACCGACACGGCGGTCTATATCGGTATTGTTTATACCTACTTACCATTCATGATACTACCGCTATATACCGCCCTAATGCGGGTTGATTACTCCCTTATTGAAGCGGCGCGCGATTTAGGTGCATCCACCAGCACCGTGCTGTTCAAGATACTACTGCCCTTAACTAAGGCAGGCATCATAGCCGGTTCCATGCTGGTATTTATTCCAGCAGTAGGTGAATTTGTAATCCCCGAGTTATTGGGCGGTCCCGATTCTATCTTGATTGGCAAGATCCTTTGGCAAGAATTCTTCAATAACCGAGACTGGCCGGTTGCTGCTGCTGTTGCGTCGGTGATGTTATTACTGCTTATGGTACCGATACTGTTTTTCTATCGTTACCAAAAACGTGAATTGGAGGCGGCTTAATGGACGCAATACCTGTCTATAAAACCAAGTGGAAATGGCTGATACTCACCGTGGGCATGGCCTTTCTTTACCTGCCTATACTTAGTCTGATTATCTATTCCTTCAATGCCAACCGCTTAGTAACAGTATGGAGTGGCTTTTCAACCAAGTGGTATGGTGCACTATTCGAAGACACTCTGTTAATGAACGGCATTACGCTTAGTTTGTTAATTGGATTTTTGTCAGCCAGCGCCGCTGTGGTGTTGGGTACCTTGGCAGCTTTTGTGATGACCCGTTTTAAGAAGTTCCGCGGTGAAACCAGCTTTGCCTTCATGATTACCGCGCCATTGGTGATGCCTGAAGTTATTACTGGTTTGAGCCTACTGCTGTTATTCATCTCTTTGGGGCAAGTGTTTGATCTGTTTAGCCAACGCGGCATGTTAACCATTTGGATTGCCCACGTGACTTTTTGTACGGCCTATGTCTCGGTGGTGGTCAGTTCACGCCTGCGCGAACTTGATAAAAGCATCGAGGAAGCAGCGATGGATCTGGGGGCAACCCCGCTCAAGGTGTTTTTTGTGATAACCTTACCGACTATCCTGCCAGCATTGGTTGCTGGCTGGTTATTAGCCTTCACCTTATCTTTAGACGATCTAGTAATCGCCAGCTTTGTGTCTGGTCCCAGTGCCACCACCTTGCCAATGGTGGTATTTTCTAGTGTGAGACTAGGCGTAAGCCCCAAAATCAACGCCCTTGCGACACTGATTATTGCCGTCGTATCGGTGGCCACCTTTATTGCTTGGTGGGTCATGAGCAAAGCAGAGAAACGCCGCTTGCTAGAGCTAAAAGCAGCTAATGGCAGTTAAGCGTTTATATTAAGGAACATATATTAATGGATGTCGGAAAGCGCCTAAAAAGTATTCGTTTAATGCGTGGTATTTCACAGCGAGAGCTTGCCAAGCTAAGTGGGGTCACTAACAGCATGATCTCGCAAATTGAGCAGAATCAGGTAAACCCTTCAGTCGGCTCGTTGAAGAAAATCCTCGATGCAATTCCCATTTCCATGGGCGAATTTTTCACCCTAGAAATGGAAAGTGACGATAAAATTTTCTACAACGAAGATGAGTTAACCGATTTGGGTGATGGCTTAGTGAAGATGCTACTGGTAGGGAGTAAGCATAATGGCCGTAAATTAGCCATATTACGCGAAATCTACCCCGCCGGAGCGGACACTGGCACCGAGTTTATTCAACATGAAGGCGAAGAGGGCGGTATTGTGATTCGTGGAGAAATCGAAATCACCGTGGGCAGTAAGTCAAAAATACTCAAAGCCGGTGATTCCTACTACTTTGAAACGCGCAGACCCCATCGTTTCCGCAATAAAAGCAAAGAAGAGTGTGAGTTAATTAGCGCGGCGACCCCGCCCACCTTCTAAACCCCTATCCTTAATAACAAAAGCCGCTACTGCGGCTTTTGTTGTTTCTAATCTAGGCTTCTTTGGCGCTCTTTCCACTTTTGGCTACCCAGACGTTGATATGTGTTCGGTACATCTTATTAATGTACTAACCCCCGAGCAACTAGCTCTGGAAACACGTTGTTTTTAAAAATAGAACTTAATTGTATTTGGTCGATGTTGGATGTATTCACCCACATTAGCTCATCAATTTCTGAGGCAATCGCAATTTCCCCTTGATAGGAGTGAATGGTGTAAACGTCCATTGTTAGCTCAATGCTTTCATTGCCAGAAGCGGGGGCAAGATATGATCCAAAGAATGAAATGTTACTAGTATCTATTGTTATACCAATTTCTTCATATAACTCACGTAGTAATGCTGCTTCAGAAGACTCTCCAGAGTCTGGTTTTCCACCCGGAGCAAAGAAGGTATCTCTATTTTTAGAGCGTAATACCAGTAACGATTTCTCTTTGATAATAATACCAGCTGATTTTTTCAATTTTGATACCTCCTTAATTGAATACAATTGTTGTTCCGTTGATTCTGCAATTTCTGATCGCATCAACCCCCACGTTCTAGCGGATCCCCTCATAATCCTTTGGGAATTCAGATGAGTAGACGCGCCCTCATTGTTTGATCTAATTAATTTCGCTAAAAATAAATCTTATCAAACCAGCACAGAGATTGTCGGCTGCGCGAAATTCAAATTGTACACCAAATGCTTATTGAGCTATGCCCTAATATTCACAAAAAACGACTTATCTCTCTGATGGTTGCGACTACAATATGGTTTTGGCTTACCTCGCAGTTGCTCACTATGTCTACGCCTATATGACGTACAGCAGCTAGCCTTACTGGCTGGCATTATTTAGTGAAAGTTAGGTTGAGTGGCGCTGTAAGTGGGTTGGCAATAATACGTTCAGGCTAACACCATTCGAGAGTCGGCAGTTTTGTTCATTTACGCTACTCGGCGAAGATGAACAAGGGATTAGAGTTGAAGTCTGTTTGAGCGTAGCGAGTTACTTCAACGCCCTTGTGAATGCGCAACGCAGGATCTAAGAAGATGCGGGGTGGCCTTTCTTTTGTATACTTTTCTTTGGCCAAAGCAAAGAAAAGTATATCGCCACAGGCGAAAGTTTTGCTCTTAGAGCCCACAAGCAATTATGGCTCATTATGGGCACTAAACGAAACACTCAACGATCAACCTAATGCTAATGCGCTACAGTCGGTTGCCCCACCGAGGGAATTTTCCGCTTACCACGGGCAATCAGCAAAAATGCCGCAGGCACAAAGAAATAAGACAACAAGGTGGTTAAGCCGGTACCGCCAGCAATTGCCACCGCAAACGGCGGCCAAAAACCACCACCGGATAGAATCAAAGGTAAAAAGCCCCCCACGGTAGTAATAGTGGTCGACATAATGTGCCGAGTACAACTAAGCACACCTTCAAAAATCGCTTCGGTATCGCCCTCGCAAGCGCGCTCATCAGAGCGTAGTTCGGCGAGGATAACAATCGCATCGTTAATCGCCAAACCAATTAAACCGAGTAAGCCAATAATCACCGTAAAGCCAAAGGGATAACCACCCAAGTAAACACTCAGCAGCCCTAAGCCAGAGGCTTGAATCGCGGTGAGCACAATCACAAAGCTTAAACGGAACGAGTTAAACGACAATACCACCACCATCACTAGCAGCACGCCAATCACACCCACGCTAGCCATCAGATTATCCACCGCAGCGTTACGCTCGGCACCTTCGCCACCAAACTCCAAGCTATAACCCGCTGGCATCGGCACTGGCTGCGCCTCTATACGTTGTCTAAAAGCATCCAGCACCGCCCCCGGCAATACATCGGTACGTAAATAACCTTCCACCACGTTAACTCTGCGACCATTGCGCCGAGGGATTTCACCGCGAGTGGGTAAAATCTCTAACTGAGCAAGAGAAGACAGAGGAATATTACCCGCCAATTGGCTACTTAAGGTTAAGTCACCCAAATCGCCTACTTCACTGCGTTGCTTATCGGCAATGCGGATCCGCACCGGCAAAGACTCACTAGCTTCTAATACACTGCCGTTAACTCGGCCTTGCAAGTTCGCCTGTAGTTGGCTGGCCACCTGAGTCAAACTCATTCCGCTTAGCAAGGACTCACTCTCGTCTACATTCAGCCATACCTTAGGTGTGCCGGGTAATAAGGTGGCACGGGTATGAGTCACATTGGGTAGCCCAGTTAAGATGCGGCGATATTCATCACCCAGCTCTTTCAACACGTCTAAATTCGGCCCATAAATACGTAGCTCAACTGGCGCATTAAACGGCGGGCCCTGTTCCAACTTACGCACCAATACCTGAGCCTGCGGAAACTCTCGGTCAAACTCTTCCTGTAACTCTGGAATTAAACGGTTGGCCGCCTGATAGTCATCGGTGGTGATCATTGCTTGAGCGTAATTTTTAGCGCCCATTTGCCGTGGCATTAAATTGTAATAAAACGACGGTGCGTTATTGCCCACAAACCAGCTCACCGACTTGATGCCCTCTTTAGCATACATGTACTCGGTGAGCTGTTCGGTCACTTGTTCGGTGGCATAAATACTCGACTGCGGCGCAACATACACTTCTATTTGAAACATATCGCGATCCGAGGGAGGAAAAAACTGCTCGGTCATTTGGCTCACACCGTAAAAGCCCAGCACTGGCAGCAGCGATATTAATAACATCGAAACAATGGGGAAGCGTAAGCAAGTACGTAAAATACTTTGAAACATAGCGCTTAACCAAGCAATGTTTAAACCTCGTTCATACCAATGGTCACCGCTTTCATGAGAAGGTAAAAAGTGTCCGGAGAAGCTGGCCACTAAGGTATGCGAAATAATGTAGGAGCCAACCAAAGAGAAAATAACACTCAAGGCAATGCCTACTACAAATTCACCAGTAGGCCCCGGCATCAACACAATCGGCAAGAAGGCCAATACTGTGGTTAAGGTCGATCCCAATAAAGGCAGCCATAAGTGAGCAATGGCCTGTTTCACCGCCTGTAAGCCACTCAGTCCCTGACGCTTCTTCTGGCCAATGGTATCGGCCATCACAATAGCGTTATCCACCATAATGCCGAGCGCCACCACTAAACCAGTGACAGACATTTGATGGATTGGTGCACCATAGAAATTCATACAACCTAGGGTGAACATTACCGTTAAGGGCAGCGACATCGCCACAATCAAGGCTGAGCGCCAGCCTAAAGTCAGTAGCAATACCACGACAATAATGACAAAACCCACCAGCACGTTATTCACCAGTTCACCCAAACGTTTAGCGGTGTAACTTTCTTGCTCGAAAATTACCTCGGCGCTTACGTTGCTGGGCAGCTCTAAACGAAATTCATCGAGAGCTTGAGTCAGCCAGGCGCTCCATTTATCCACTCGATACTCTGAGCGCATTCTTACCCCCAGCACCACGGCGGGTTCACGCTCCACCGTTGCTAGTTGTTCAGGTGGGCTTTTTAGCGCACGGCTCACCGTAGCGAAATCGCCCAAACGATAGACATAGCCGTTGCTATCGGCAATCAATGGGATTTCTCTAATCCGCTCCAGCGAATCCAGCTCACCCCGCAACTCGAGTTGCATTTGGGTATTGTTGTTGGTGAGTTCACCAGCAGTGACTTTGGCATCAGCGGCGGCGATCATCTGGGAGATTTGTTCGGTGGTCATCCTCAACGCCCCTGCCTGATAAGGGTCTAGCTCCACCAATATCTCTTCGCTACCATCACCTTGAATATCCACGAAGTCAGTACCGGGCACATTACGTAACAAGCTTTGAAGCTCTTTGGCGTAACGCCCCAAGATAGCTAAATCACTCTCTCCTGGACCAGCCCAGCGCAGCGCAATAATCGAAGTAAAGGCATAACCGCGCTCTTCATCCAACAAGGGGGCTGAACTTCCTGCAGGCAGTTGTGGCGTCAGTTCACCCACTAAGTCACGGATCCTAGCCCACACCGGCACCACATCCATCACATCGTCTTTTAGCTCAATCTGTAGCACCGAAAAACCGGGGCGAGAAGACGACTGCACCAGCTTTATTTCCGATAACTTGCGGATTTTATTCTCAATGGGATCGGTAATTAACGACTCAACACGCTCTGCCGAAGCACCTGGATATTGAGTAAAAATACTGGCAAAGCGGCTGGTGATCTCAGGATCTTCACTGCGCGGCAAGGTGCCGATGGCTCCCAGACCCGCCACTATAATCAGCACCATAAACAGGGCGATTAAACGCGGATTTTTGTAGAAAGCGGCAATCATCTAGTTTACTCCGCTTAGCTGGCGATCAGGTTCAACCCGCTGACCCGGTACATAACGATGCAGGCCAGTCGCAACGATTGCTTCATTATCGCGTAAAGCTCCGGTAACAAAGGCGCGCTCTTCGGTGGCGTAATGAACGCTCACGTCGCGGCGTTCTAACAAGTAAGAATCATCGCTTTGTTGCACAATTGCGTACACGTTCCACAAGCCTCTCACCCCATCGATAATCGCGCTAACCGGAACCCAATAACCCGGCTCTTCAATGGTTTCAACCACATTTAGGTAGGCTAATTGGCCACTCACTAAGTTGTCATTTTCCGGCAAAGAAAAACGTAATTGCACGGTACGAGTCTGTGGGTCAACCTGCCCGCCCGAGGCAACCAACTTCACTGCATATTCTTGCTCCGCCACGGTGACCGATTTAGGCGTAACCAGATCCACATGCTCAAGCAAACGAACAGGCACCCCTACTTTCACCTCATTGGCTCCCTGCTGCACCACTGTAAGCACCGCTTGCGATGCGCCAACCACGGTGCCCTCAGAAACAGTACGGCGATCGACTATGCCATTGTAAGGCGCCAGTAAACTAGATTTTTCGATACGGGTTCGGTTGGCTTTTATAGAGGCATCGATACGCGCCTTGTTCGCCCACAGCGATTTCTGTTGGGCCACTAACTCATCCAAACTCTGAGCCGAAGCGTAACCCTCTTTTTTCAGCGATTTAACTCGTTTTAGGTTGGCTTTCACCAAGGCGGCATCTGCCGCTAGTTGTTGTAACTGAGCCTGCAAATCGATGTATTCAATATCCAGCAACTCAGTATCAAGCTGCATCAAGATATCGCCTTGCTGCACGTGATCGCCTTCATCAACAAAGATTTTTGAAATTTTACCTGCTAGTTCAAAGCCGATGTCGGCACGTTGTTTAGCTACCACTTGGCCGACAAACTGTCGTTCTACTTGGTAGCTTGGGCTCAAACTGGGCACAAAAGCCTTTACCTGCGCTAGCTTTACCTCTGCCATATCCAGCTCGCTTTCAGCATGAACCCACTGGCTCCAGCTAAGCGCCCCCAAAACCATCCCAGCAAGCAGCATCGGTACGCGAAAAAAAGTGAGTGAAAATAATGACCTAAGCATCGTCGACGTCCATGTAATTAAACTAAAGTAAGCTTTACTCAGTGTAGGAAGAGCGCCCTTGAGTGTCTAGTGTTTAGACACTTTATTGCAATGTAGTGGGTGCAAAAAATAATTTGCCGCTAAATATAAAACACCAGTAGTCAATTGACGGCCAATACGCTATAAATTGTTCAATATTTTATAACAAGGACGCCTTTATGAGCACGCTTGCCTCTCATCCGGATCACTCGCTTTACTCCAATGCCAATACTTTTTTGCGGCAAGCACTTAATCATCAACCAGAAAGCAGTGACGCCGATGTGGTAATAACCGGATTGCCTTTCGATTTGGCCACCACCGGACGCCCTGGCGCTCGTTTAGGCCCAGATGCGGTACGCCGAGCTTCGGTAAACCTAGCTTGGGAAGAGCAACGCTGGCCGTGGGACTTTAAGTTATTAGAACGCCTTAAACTGGTGGATGCGGGTGATTTGGTGTTTGATTGTGGCGAGCAACAGCAGTTTACCGAACGCTTAGAAGCCTATGCCGATAGTTTACTGACAGCGGGCAAAACCATGCTCAGTTTGGGGGGGGATCACTTTGTTACTCTGCCCTTACTGCGGGCTCATGCCAAACATCATGGAAAATTGGCGTTATTGCATTTTGATGCACATACCGACACCTATAGCGAAGGCAGCCGTTATGACCATGGCACCATGTTTTATCATGCCCCCAAAGAAGGCCTAATTGACCCAGCCCATTCGGTACAAGTGGGCATTCGCACCGACTATACTCGCCAAGGCCATCCTTTCACGGTTATCGACGCCGATCAGGCCAATAACCTCAGCATTGAGCAGGTGATCAACCAAATTCGCCAGCAACTAGTTGATTTACCAGTCTACCTTAGCTTTGATATTGACTGCTTAGACCCTGCCTATGCGCCCGGTACCGGTACTCCAGTGATGGGAGGCCTAAGCAGCAATAGAGTATTACAAATCTTACGCGGCTTAGCCGGACTGAACATCGTGGGCATGGATGTAGTGGAAGTGTCACCGAGTTACGATCAAGCAGATATCACTGCGCTGGCGGCGGCCACTATAGCTTTAGAAACACTGCACTTGCTGGCTGTCAACAAAGGCTAACAGCACATTCCCATCCTGCCTAAGTGTACTTATTGCCAAGCCACTATACTTAAGTAAGTGGCTTAGTTTAAACCTGCGATACAAACTAAGCGTGTAGCCATAGCTCCATCGTTGAATAGAATCACAGGGGGTACGCATGAGTGATTGCAGTTTACTTCCCAAAGGCACCGATTTAATCCGGGCGGTGAAGTATATCGGAGAGCACCATTGTCATGATGCTCGCTCCTTGAACGAAGTGGCGTTTCGGTTTGACTTAAATCCGCTAGATCAACAGTTCATCCTCGACCACTTCATCGAGCCGCCTGAGTCAAAACCGCCAAGCAAATAAGGCGCTTAACTTAAGTCAATCCACGTAGATTTAAGTTCGGTGTACTTCTCTAGGGCGTGTAATGACTTATCACGGCCGTTACCCGACTGTTTAAAGCCACCAAAAGGCATGGTCATATCGCCGCCGTCCCAGTTATTGACAAATACCGTACCGGCACGTAGCGCACGCGAAGTTTTAATCGCAGTATTCACATTGGCTGTCCATACTCCTGCGGCCAAACCATATTCGGTATCATTAGCCAGTGCGACACCCTGTTCCAAATCATCAAACACTTGAATGACTAATACTGGACCAAAAACTTCTTGTTTGACAATATCCAAACTAGCGTCAACATCATCGAAAATGGTTGGCTGAATATAATAGCCGCCGGTTTCACTCAGCACTTGCTGGCCACCACAAATTAATTTAGCACCTTGCGCTTTGGCCCCTTCAATAAAACTTAACACCCGTTTCATTTGGGTTTCATCAACAATTGCGCCCATGCTGGTATTAGGGTCAAGCGGGTTACCCGGCTGCCACTGCTCAACCAAGGCCATCATCTTCTCAACAAGAGCTTGATGCACACTGCGATGAACGATCAAACGAGAACCCGCAGTACAAACTTCGCCTTGGTTATAGAAAATCGCCGCCATCGCCGTCGCCGCCACTTTATCTAAGTCTGCCGCATCAGCACAAACTAAATTAGGGCTTTTACCTCCACACTCCATGAAGGCGCGTTTTAAGTTAGATTGACCAGAAAACTCAACTAGCTTCTTGCCTACCGCAGTAGAGCCAGTGAAGGTAATACAGTCTACGTCCATATGCAGCGCTAACGCTTGACCTGCGGTATGTCCGTAGCCGGGCAATACATTGAATACGCCATCGGGAATGCCCGCTTGTTTGGCCAACTTGGCCAAGTAAAGTGCGGTTAAAGGAGATTTCTCGGAAGGTTTTAAGATGACGGAATTACCGGTTGCTAAGGCAGGGCCTATCTTCCAACTGGTCATTGCTAACGGAAAATTCCATGGCACAATGGCAGCCACCACGCCTAAGGCTTCACGCGTCACCAAGGCCAAGGCATCACTGGTGACCGGAGCGACTTCATCATAAATTTTATCAATCGCTTCAGCATTCCAGGCAACACAACGGGCGGTAGCTGGTGCGTCATAGGACATTGCATCACCAATTGGCTTACCCATGTCCAGGCTTTCCAACAAGGCTAATTGCTCTTGGTGCTGTTCGATAATCGCCGCAAAGTTCTGTAAAATCACTTTCCGTTCGGCAGGCGCCTTATCAGACCAAACCCCGCTAACATAAGCTTGACGGGCCGCACTAACCGCAAGTTCCACATCGGCACTATCACATTCGGCCACACTCGCCAGCAACTGCCCTGTTGCTGGATTAATGCTGTCGAAGGCCTTACCTGACTGCGCATCAACAAATTCGCCATTGATGAATGCTTTACAGGGAAAGCTTAAATCTGCAGCTTTATCCTGCCAATATTGTAAATCTTGCTGAACCATGTTCCCTCCGGATGAGCTATGATCTGTTATGTAATAATTAACAACGCTACACAAAACTAATTTATTAATCCACACTTGATACAATTTATTTAACAGTTTATCTTTTTAAGCCTTGTTGATGTTTGGAAGTTATCATGCAAATCGCGCTCTTAAATTGTGACAAAGTAGATCAGCAACTAGCTGATAAATATGGTGAATACAGTGACATGTTTATTCACCACCTAAGCTTGCAAGATGCCAGCATAGAATTTGAAGTGTTCAATGTACTTAACAATGAACTACCAAAGCTCAATCAATTCGATGGTTTTCTTATTACCGGCAGCCGCCACAACGCCTACGATCAACAACCGTGGATTTTGCAACTAATGAGTTGGATCCAACAATGTGAGCAGTTACAACGCCCCTTGGCGGGTATTTGCTTTGGTCATCAAGTTATTGCTCGAGCACTAGGAGGCAAAGTAGCAAAATCCAGCAAAGGTTGGGGACTAGGTGTAGCTACTAACCAACTGGTTAAAGCCCCTTCTTGGACCAAGCTGGATGAGCCTGTAACTGAACTGAAAATCTACGTGAGTCATCAAGATCAAGTCACCGAGTTACCCCAGCAGGCCGAACTATTAGCTAGCAGCGAGTTTTGCCCTAACTTCATGTTTCAAATAAACAATAATATTTTTGCTATTCAAGGCCATCCCGAATTTGAATTAGGTTATAGCGAAGCGTTGATAGATAAGCGACAAATGATCCTTTCGCCCACCCAATTCGTTTTAGCCAAAGCCAGCTTAAAACATCAAGTGGATGCCGCCTTGGTCTTTTCGTGGATTTTGCAACTTTATAAACAAGCACAAAAGCGCTAACGAACTAACTGTAAATTAAAGTAAAAGCCCAAGCAAAAGCTCGACATATTAAGCCAAGCAACGTTAAATAATACGCTTAAAGGATTAACGGTAGGATGTGGAATGCGCTTAGCTGATTGGGCTTGGATAACGGTGTTGCTGGTAGGCTTGTCTGCTTGTAGCCGCCATTCGACCCCCGCTCATACCCCAAACAGCGAGTTGGCCGCTAGATCTTGGAGCAGCCAATATCAACAAGGCGAATTTGCCAACCAAGGTTTCGAGCAAGCCCTTCCTGCTCAGCTACAAGCCTTAATTAAAGAGGCCTTGAGCGCTAACCCTCAGCTACAACAACAAGGCTTTGCCCTTGACCAACAGCTTTATCAAATTCAAATTGAGCACAGCCAATCTTGGCCCAACATCAACGCTTTTCTTAGCGCTCAGCGCAATGGCAATGATACGCGCAGTAACAGTCAATTTAAGGTCGGTTTAGAGTTTAGTTGGGAGCTGGATTGGTTAGGCAAGCTAGATGCCCAACAACAGGCGGCCATACTTGATGCCAAAGTTAGTTTCGAGCTGTGGCAACAAGCGCAAATAAGGCTTGCCGCAGACACCGCCCAACAATGGTATAACGTGATTGCCGCAGAGCAACAGCGAGCGTTGATTGCCGAGCGATATAAAAACCTAAAAGCCAATTTACAAATCATTGAAGAAAGCTATCAAAGTGGCATTAACAGTGCCCTCGATGTGTATCTGGCCAGAGCCGACTTAAGTGCAGCTAAGGCTCGCCTCAACTCGCGCAGCAGCGAACTCACTCAAGCACAACGGCAACTCGAACTATTGCTAGGTCGTTACCCTAGCGGAGTAATTAGCGTACAAGGACAGTTAAATAAACCGCTAGCCGCATTGCCTGCAGGCCTGCCTTCTGAGCTATTGCAACGCCGTCACGACATAAAAGCTGCCCAATACCAATTAGCCGCAGCCGACTTACGTGTTTACGCCGCCTATCGTGACCGCTTTCCTAGCCTATCGTTAAGTGGCAGTGGCGGTGGCCAAAGTAACCAGCTTAATCAACTACTCGATGGTAACTCTCTGGTCTGGTCAATATTTGCTAGCATTAGCGCGCCAATTTTTGATGCAGCGCGACGAGAAAACATTCAAATGCAACGTTTTACACAAGCGCGAAGCCTTAATGCCAACTATGTGGAAACCGTGTTGGCCAGCTTTGCCGAGGTGGAACAAGCACTACAGCTTGAACCCAGTTTACAACATAACGCCAAACTGCTAGCCAGCGCCGCTGAAGACTCCAAACAAGCCGAACAGCTGGCCTTTGAAAACTACTTGGCAGGACTCAATGAATACGTCACGGTATTAGAATCACAGCGGCGAGCTTTTGATGCGCAAAGCAGTGCGATTACTGCCTTAAACTCACAATTACAAAATAGAATCGAGCTCTACTTGGCCCTAGGTGGCGGGCTGCAACAGGCTCAAACTAGCCGCGAGGCCTTTACCTCCGAGCCATTATTTGATTAGGGAACCCGCTGCACATGGCCAAACTCATACGACTTAGTCTTCCACTGTTGGTACTGATCATCGCGCTACTAGCGGCTCGTTATATCAGCAACAACAAACCCGAAGTTCAGCTGCGCCCAGCAGAGCCCTTAGCTAAGTTATCCGTTGAGATTCAGCCGCTAAGCCTACAGAACTATCAGGCGAGTGTCAGTTCTTATGGCAATATTCAAGCCCATACCGAAACTAAGCTGATTGCTCAAGTCGCTGGCATCATCACCTATGTTTCAGATAATTTTCGTGAAGGGGCCTTCTTTGAAAAAGGCGAAGTCTTGGTCAGAATTGACCCTCGCGACTATCAAAATGCCATAACCATTGCCGAAGCCGATTTACAAACTAGCCGACTAGAATTCGCCGAAGAACAGGCTAAAGTAACCCAAGCCCTTCGTGACTGGGAGCGTTTGGGCAAAGGTCAAGCGCCCAACGACTTGGTACTACGTAAACCACAGCTCGCCGCCAAACAAGCGGCGGTGGACTCGGCCAAAGCCAAACTCAGCCGCGCCAAATTAGACTTAGAGCGCAGCATCATTCGCGCCCCCTATGCCGGCAGAATTTTAGATAAACAGATGGAGTTAGGCGAGTACCTCAGCAGCGGTAAAACCTTAGCCAACAGCTACGCCATCGACTATTTGGAAGTTCGACTCCCGATAAGTTTACATCAGCAAACGATAGTGGCTATCCCAGAAAACTTTCGACAAAGCCAAGTCGGCCAAAGCCCGCCCTTAGTTAAGCTCAGCACCAGCTACGGTAACGAGCAATACCAATGGCAAGCCAAACTAGTACGTAGTGAAGCCGCCCTCGACACTGCCAGCCGTCAACTGTATGTGGTAGCACAAATTGACGACCCGTTTGGCCCCGAGAATGAATCCAAGCCAGCGCTCAAGATAGGCCAATTTGTGCGCGCTGACATTCAAGGGAAACAGTTAAAGCAAGTGTTTGTTATCCCGCGCAGTGCCCTCTATAACGACCAACAAGTAGTTATTCTGCAAGATGGTTTATTACAACGCAAAGATGTTCATGTGGTTTGGCAAGACGCTGAGCATTTCGTCATCGATAGTGGAATTGAAGCAGGTCAACATCTAGTGATTACCCCACTAGGGCGAGTCATTAGCGGCACTCCCGCAGAAGCAGCGGAGCAACAATAATGGCTATTTCTAAGCGAAAAACGACCGACAAAGCTTGGCAGCAACAAGGAGTATCCCAATGCACGGTTTAATTGCTTGGTTTACCCGTAATCATGTGGCCGCTAACTTACTGATGCTGCTCATTGTTGGCCTCGGTTTATATTCTGCCAAATTTCGCCTTCCGCTAGAAGTATTCCCCGAATTTGAATTAGACATGGTAAATGTCAGCATTGCCCTGCCAGGGGCCAGCCCTGAGGAAAGCGAAGAAAGCTTAGCCATTCGTATTGAAGAAGCAATCAGTGATATTGAAGGCATTGAGCAAATAACCTCAATATCGCAAGAAGGTGCAGCCCGGGTCAGCGCCGAAATTAACTCCCGCTACGATACTCGCGATGTGATGAGTGACATCAAATCACGCATCGACGCCATCAATACCTTTCCCAGTGACGCCGAGCGCCCAGTGGTCAGCCTCAGTCAGTTTAAGCGAGAAACCATCACCGTTGCGGTATCCGGCGAATTAGCCGAAAAGGAACTACGCTTGGTGGCCGAGTCGATTCGAGACGAATTGCTACAACTCCCCGAACTCAACCAAGTCGAACTTGACTCGGTGGCACCCTACGAAATATCCATCGAAGTATCGGAGCAGAAACTACGCGAATACGGTTTAGAACTGAGCCAAGTGGCGCAGGTCATTCGCGAAGCGTCCTTAGACTTATCAGCCGGTTCGGTGAAAACCCAAGCTGGTGAGATATTACTGCGCACCAAAGGCCAAGCCTATCTAGGTGATGACTTTGCCAACTTAGTGATCATTAGTCGAGCCGATGGTACGCGGATTCATCTCTCTGAAATTGCCAACATCGTTGATGGTTTCGAAGACACACCGATCATTAATCGCTTTAACAAAAAGCCCGCAGTGATGATCGAGGTATATCGCGTTGGAGACCAAAGCGCCATCGACATTTCCGATGCAGTTAAACGGTTTATCCAAGATAAACAACCCTATTTAGCTGAGGGGATCAGCTTAAATTATTGGCGAGACAGCTCTAAAATTGTCAAAGCACGACTTAATACCCTAAAAAACAGTGCCATTCAGGGCTGTATTTTGGTGGCTTTACTGCTGGCTTTATTCTTACGTCCTGCGATTGCACTATGGGTGTGCATCGGCATTCCCATCAGCTTTATGGGCGGCTTGCTGGTAATGCCCGCTGTAGACGTCACCATTAATATCATTTCCTTGTTTGCCTTCATCATGGTGCTGGGGATCTTGGTGGATGATGCGATTGTTACCAGCGAAAATATTTATACTCATTTAAAAGCCGGAGAGAAACCGCTTAGCGCAGCGATTAAAGGTACTCAAGAAGTGGCGGTGCCAGTCACCTTTGGCGTATTAACCACAGTTGCCGCGTTTTTACCGCTAATGATGATAGATGGCGTTCGTGGTGAAATTTTTGCACAAATTCCCTTAATCGTTATTCCCGTGCTGTTATTTTCCTTGGTGGAATCAAAGTTGATTTTACCCGCTCACTTAAAACACATTAAGCCCCCCAGCAACCAAGCTGGGCGCTTTACTCGTTGGCAAAATAACTTTGCCAACGGCTTTGAAAGCGCCATTTTAAAATTCTACCAACCACTGTTAAAACAAGCGCTCGCTCATCGCATTACCACCGCGGCCATTGCGCTAGGGGTGTTTATTGTAGTGCTCTCTCTGGCCACCTCAGGTTGGATCCGCTTCGTCTTCTTTCCTCGAGTGCCCAGTGAAACAGCTCGCGCGACCCTAGTGATGCCAGCAGGTACTGCTTTCAGCATTACCGACAATTATGTTAACCGCATTCTCGATGCAGCCCTCACCCTACAACAAAAGTATCGCGACCCAGCCAGCGGCGACAGTATTATTCTTAATATTCTAGCAACTAGCGGCTCCAGTGGCGGTAATGGCAGTGGACAAAGCAACCAAGGTAGAGTGGTATTTGAAATAGAACCGCCAGAAACCCGCACCCTAAACCTTAGCAGTACCGAACTGGTACAGGAATGGCGCCAGCTGATTGGCAATTTACCAGGCACCGAAAGCCTCAGTTTTCGCGCAGAAATGGGCCGTGGCGGTTCGCCCTTGGATATTCAATTTAGCAGCAACGATTTCGCCGCCATGGCTCAATTGGCAGACTTAACCAAGCAAAAACTACAGCAATACCCAGCAATTTTCGACATCGAAGACAGCCTAGCTGATGGTAAAGTAGAGCTGCAACTTAACATTAAACCCCAGGCTCAAGCATTGGGTTTGAGCTTAAATGATTTAGCCCAACAAGTGCGAAGCGCCTTCTTTGGTTATCAAGTTCAGCGGATTCAGCGCGGCCGAGAAGATGTGAAGGTATATGTTCGCTACCCTGCCAGCGAGCGCCAATCACAATACAATTTAACTAACATGTTAATTCGCACACCCGACGGTGCCGAGTTACCCTTTAGCGAAGTCGCTACAGTACAAGCTTCACAAAGCCCCGCCACTATTACCCGAATAGATCGCTTACGCACCCAAAATATTCGAGCCGACGTCAATAAACAACAGGCCAATATTGAAGTAATCAAAGCCGATTTACAGCAGTGGCTACAACAACGTATGGTGGCCTACCCCCAAGTCAGCTTTAGCTTGGAAGGGGAGGCCAAAGAGCAACGCGAGTCCTTTGCCAGCTTGGGTGTTGGCCTGTTATTTGTGTTATTCGTGATTTATGCTCTGTTAGCGATTCCCTTTGCCTCTTATTGGCAACCAATAGTGGTTATGTCTACCATTCCCTTTGGAGTAGTGGGAGCCATCTTAGGACATATGATCATGGGCATGCCCCTCACCATTATGAGTATGATGGGCATGCTAGCTTTGACAGGGGTAGTGGTTAATGACAGCTTGGTATTGGTGGACTACATTAATCGCCAACGACGCAAAGGAGTCGATATTATGGTAGCAGTAGCTAATGCTGGTGTTGCGCGTTTTCGTGCGGTAATACTTACCTCGCTAACCACCTTTGCCGGTTTAATGCCGCTAATTTTTGAGAAAAGCACCCAAGCGCAATTTTTAATCCCGATGGCGATATCGCTGGGCTTTGGCATTATCTTCGCCACTCTAATTACACTATTAGTAGTGCCTGTTAACTACCTACTGTTGCATGATGCTCAACAGACGTTAATTAACTTTAAACGCTGGTGGTTACGCGGTTTTAACACTTCAGCTAAGCAATAAAAAAGGCCCGTAAGGGCCCTAGCATTGAATAAAATACAGATTAAACCATGCTGTGACTTACCATTTGTTCGCCCTGCTCTATCGCTTCTTCGATATGACTCAGTGCCTGAGATTTATCAACAGCGGCAGCTTCACACAACGGTTCAGGCAGATTATTAGCAACCATCTCGGCACTTAAATTAGCATTTAAAGCATGGTGAGCAAAAATAGCTAAACGGATCAGCACCGCTGGGCGTGAAACTTGGTCATAATCCATAGGGTTAAGCTGCTGCTCGATAGCATCGGTAATGACTGGTGAGAAGTTCCAGCGACGAGCTAGTTCTCCACCAATTTGAGCATAATCTAATCCCAGTGTTTGTCGCTGTGCCGATACTCGAGTCTCACCACTTTCTAAGCACAGTTCAATAAGGCCCGCTTCTTCAGGTGTTGCACTGGCGATCAGTAACTCACCAAAATTGTGTAACATACCGCAGGTAAAGGCAGTATCAGGTTCAATATCACTGCACTTAGCCAAGGCCTGAGCCAATAAGGCCACATGAATAGCTTGCCCCCAAAACTGCTGCTGGTCGAAGTTTTTACCGGGCATCATGCCATTTAACCCAGCCGCGACCACCAACGAGCGTACTCGCTTCAAGCCCAGTCTAATTGCCGCAGCCTCAATCGAGTCGATTTGCTTTAATCCTCGAAAGGCAGCCGAATTAGCCATTTTCAACACATTAGCCCCAAGAGACTGATCAGTTGATAACTTTTTCCCCAGCAGATGCAGGTCGACATTTTCGTCATTAATGCTGGTTAACAATTCCTGCATGATTTGTGGCATCACTGGCAGTTTTTTAACCTGCTGGAAAAAGGCTTCCAGTTCCATGACTTACTCCCTAAAAAATGATGAAGAGTGATAAAGATTCACACTCTTACATCGCTCAATCATCACCTCAGTGTTAGTTTGGCTTACGCAATAAACTACGTTTTAGCTGACGATGTCACGCGAATGGATATTAAGAATAGTTTGACCTGATAGCCATCGAAAATACAGTAAGCAACGCACAAAATAGTAGGAAAAATGAAATTTTAAAGATGCTTAAGTGTAAGTATATATGAACAAAATAAAAAACAAATGCGCTTATAAATCAGATGATTAATTGCTAGCAGTATAATTCCTTTATCGATTAACGCTGACTTAACGATAAAGGGATAATATATTACTCAATAAAATGCTCTGGTACCTCCCCCCTTAACACTAACCCGCGAAGCTGGTTAAGACTGACTTGGAACCAAGCAAACTGTTGCAGATGCTCTTCCTCAGACATGCCGAGAGTGCCGGCCATAAAATTTCGAGTGTTACAATACATATAAATACAAGCGCTGGTTAGCGCCTGCTCATCCCATTGGCAGCCATTAGCAATAAATGTTCGTTTCATCTGCTCTACCACGATACTACGATGCCAAAACTCTAGCTCACGGAAATCTTTGTCATGAGTAAACAGCTCATGAAAACTGACTAACATCACCTCGGTTTCAGGCAAGCCGCGCAATTTAACCTGAGTGCTATTTCGATACTCAATAATGCTACTACCTACACGTTGCTGAATGTCCTCTTGTTCTACAATATGTTGAACTTTTAGGAACCAACGATGTGCTAAAGCAAAAAAAATAGCTTCTTTGTTTTTGAAAAAGCGATATAGGGAAGCAATGTCAATTTCGGCATACCTTGCAATAAGGTTGGTATTTACGGCTGCCATCCCCTGATCTTGAATCAACCACAAGGTAGTATCTAGGATGTGTTCAACTAGTCGCCTAGTGCGCACTTGGCTGGGTTGTTTTCGCATAGCCAGATGCTCAGGTACGACATAGTTTTCCATAAATAACCCTCATCACTCACCAATTTCCGTGATACAAATTAATAAAATCAATATTATTAATACTACCATTGTGCTAACACAGCAGCTTATACTCTACCTTTTAGCACATCACAACCACCTAATGGCACATCTGTGTATGAGTTTTGTAAAGAAGAGGAACTTAGTGCTCGACAATAGCTCTAGTTATGCAACAATTACATTTAATTTGACTTGTTAGTCAAAACTTATAATTAGTTATTCATGGAGACAAATTTGGACCGCTCGGCCGAAGATTTAGTGACTTGGTTTCGCCAGTCTGCCCCTTATATTAATGCCCACCGCGGGAAAACCTTCGTAGTTATGCTTAGTGGCGAGGCCAGTAGTAGTGATAATTTCACCAACATTATCCAAGATATTGCTTTACTGAAAACCTTAGGGGTAAAAATCGTCTTGGTATGTGGCGCAAGACCACAAATAGACAGTCTAATTGCAGCCCACCAGCACAGTTGCTTATTTGCAGCAGAGCAGCGGATCACCGATGAACGTAGCCTGAACATCATCAAACAGGCGGTTGGCCAAATTCAAATGGATATTGAAGCCCAGCTTTCTATGGGCTTGGTTAACTCTCCCCTCCATCAAGCCCACATTAATGTGGTGCGTGGAAACTTTGTGGTGGCTCAACCCATAGGGGTTGAAGACGGTATCGATTTTCTGCATACCGGTAAGGTACGTCGAATTAACCATCAGAGCATCAAACGACAACTTGAACATGGAGAGATTGTAATGGTCTCCCCATTAGGTGTGTCGGTGACGGGCGAATTGTTTAATATTTGCTCCGAAGATATCACTACCGAAATCGCCGTTTCACTAAAAGCCGACAAGGTCATCTACTTTTGCCCAGAGCAAGGGATCCACGATGACGAAGGCAATCTAGTGAGTGAACTACTGCCTGACACCGCGCACCAATTAATGGCATCGGAAGCATTTTTAAAACACACAGATAAAGATACACTGCGTTATTTACGCGCCGCTATTGAATGTAGTGACCGCGGAATAGAGCGCTGCCATTTGGTCAGCTACCAACAAGATGGAGCCTTACTTAAAGAACTCTATACTCGTGATGGAAGTGGCACCCAGCTAGTTCAATACAGCTACGAACGGATCCGTAAAGCTCGCTTAGATGATATTAACGGCATTATTGAACTGATTAGGCCCTTAGAAGAACAGGGGATACTGGTACGCCGCTCGCGCGAATTACTGGAAATGGAAATCGAGCGTTTCACCATTGTCGAGCGAGACGGTATGATTATTGGCTGCGCTGCTCTTTATGCTTTCACCAAAGAAAACATAGGCGAACTAGCTTGCTTAGTGAGCCATCCGCAATATCGCCAAGCTAGTCGAGGAGATCGACTGCTACAAGCCATTATTAAACACGCTAAACAACAAGGCTTAAGTAAACTATTTGTGCTCACCACCAAGAGTATTCATTGGTTTAGAGAACGCGGCTTTACCTTGGCCAATTTCGAAGATCTGCCCACCGAAAAGCAAGCCATCTACAACTTGCAGCGACGTTCAAAGATTCTCTTTATCAACATTGCCTAAAATAAAAAGCCAGCTCACAAGGAGCTGGAAGGCGACAAACAAAAGAAAATAAGGAACTCACGCTAAGCCAAAGCTTAGCGTGCAAAGTGAAGCTTAGAAGTCGTAACGAGCGGCAAAGTGGAACTCATCTTTGGCATCATCGATTTGATTCATTTGATAAGCAGCCACAAGGCGTAGTTGTTTAGTCAAGTTGTAACGACCTTCGATAGTGTAGTAATCCACTTTATCGAATTTAGTGCCATTATTTGGCTCAAGCTCGGCTTTGTTCCACATAGCTTGAGCTCGGAAATTCTTCGTAAACTTATAACCAGCAACAACTTCATAACCAGTGTGGTCACCTTGGCTATCTGCACGGTGTTGTTTAAAGGCTTTGTTGTTAGAGCCTGTGGCGTAGTTAGCCGCAGCGTACACTCCGTTGGCATCGTAATTAACGCCGAAAATAGCCATTTCGCTGTCGTCTATACCGTCAGCATTATTTGCTACGTTATAACCCGCACCTAAGCCCAAACCGAAATCAAAGGTATACGCCACTGCCAAGCCATAAGCTGAATTGTCTTGGCTTACACCGTCTTGTTTTTCATTGTCGTTAAACTTGTAAGATACATGTAAGTCTAAACCGCTAAATTCACCAGCATATTTTAATACGTTGTCAGAACGGCCAATGCCTTCTTCACGGCTAGAGCTAATACCTATAGCGCTGTTACCGTAAGGGCTAACGTAGCTACTATCAGTCCAATCAGCAACCAACTCTAAAGCACCGTAGTTACGGCCAAAGGTAAACTCACCGTAATTTCCACCGAAACCGGCGTAGGCTAAACGGGTTTTGGTTTTAGAGGCATTGTCACCCTCATCATTATTTTCTAATTGCAACTCATAGCGCGCCAAGGCGTAATTAGTCTCATCAATGTTAGACTTAACCTTGGCACCAAAACGCACGTATTGATCTGAACCGAAGTTATCAGAACGACCTTCGTCATCACCAGCTGTATAACCTGCGTATACACGGCCATATAGGTCAACCGCATGTTTCTCATCTTGATAAACTTTAGCGGCTTGCACAGAACCAGAAGCGGCTGCAACAGCCAAAGCGATAATAGTAAGCTTTTTCATTTTAATCCCTAAAAAAATGTGAACCAACTCAACAAAAGTTGAGCGAGATATTAGGGCTACTAAATGACAATTAGGTGACTTAAAAATTAAAGATTAATGACAGCGGAACTTTAAACACACTTACTAAATGGCTAATTATTATGTATTTATTTTAAAGGCTTAAAATATAACAGGGTCTTTCAACAAGGGCGAGAATGAGGAGTCGCCGCCGAAGCAAGCAAGCAAGCAAGCAAGCAAGCAAGCACTGAAATCAATGCTCACAAACTACAGAAAGCAAGCATTACTGTGTAACGGCCGCGGCTACGACTAATAACAACCCGAATAAGTAGGTCTCGCCATCAGCAGCAAACATACGTGGACTTAGTTTGTCTTAATTCAGCAAACTACCAATAGACACATCACCAGTATTCGTCTGCACAAACTCAAAGTAACTAGAAAGCTTTAAACTGATTACTAATCACATCATAGTGATAGCCAATACTTTCTAAGCGACGAGCGAGCGAGCGCTCTTCAAAACCAAAAGTTAGCGCTAAGTCTTCCAAACTATCGCATTCTAAACGTAGTTTTTCGTTAACGATTCCCAATAAGATGTTGGCATCAAGGTTTAAAATGTAGCTAGCATCCATTACGCACTCCCCTGTTTAATTAAGGCATCGTGGTAATTTCAGCTTAGTTAAAGTTTTAAATATTTTGTAGCCACTGCCACTAGGAAGGTTTAATTTTTTGGTTCCGCTGCCCTTTAAAACCCAAAAAGCTTGGTAATTACCAAGCTTTTTGTTAAAAAATTTACCTTATAAATCAAATTGCTCTCGCATTAGCGCTTCATATTCGGTACAACCACCCACGTGCTTTTCATCCACAAAAATTTGCGGTACCGTTTCTACAGGTTTACCCACGGTTTTTTCCAAATCAGCTTTAGAAATACCTTCGGCATGAATATCCACATAACGATAATTATAGTCTTCATGCGCTTCGCTTAATTGTTCAGCAATTTGTTTAGCGCGAACACAAAAAGGACAACCAGGACGACCAAAAATTACTGCAAACATAGTTAAACTCCAGGGAAACAAGATTTGCTTATACTATACCGATTAACTGCAATATAAAAAAATTGAATATATCGTTGTAAGTAATAGGTATTAACTATCAATCAAAGCAGCGCTGCCACCAACAACCTTATTGCTGTAACAAACCAAGCAAACACATTTTAAACTGCTCAGCAAATTCATGTCGCATGTTGTCACAGACTATCGGTTCGACACAATTCAAAGTCACGCTTAACGCTCCGTCCAGAGTCTGTGTTCCCAACCAAAAAATAGATCCCATAAGGTGTTGAGCGGCGGTAAAGTAATAGTGCTGCGCCACTAATCCTTGCTCTCGTGTAGAAGAAAATAAATGCTCAATATTGCCCAAATTAGATAAGTGAATACAGCTAAAACGCCCGGCCACAAGCTGGATATCGTCTTCACTGCGACGAGGTGCCTGATGTTGCCACCAATCATCATTGCACGATACCAGGTGCACACCTGTAGCGACTCGCTGCTGGTACAAGTGATGGATCCGCTGAGCCCGCTGCCAAAAATCATCATCTTCAAAACAGGCCACGTCAAAAGAAAACATTGACACATAACACGCTAATTCCTGTTCGTCGACGGCAGGCTCAATAATTGGCCGTAAGTTAGCATTTCCCCCCACACTCACAGAATCAGTCGGCGTTTTCGCTAAAGCTAAGGCGATTTCTATGGCCGCCGCATAAAGCACAATGGTTAAACTCAATTGATGTGCTCGCGCCAATTGAAGCAAGGCGCTGGTTTGCTCAGCTGAAAAGTTAATCAGTTGTAATTTGTTGCGAGACTTGGCATTGACTTCACTTTGTGCCAACCACGCCTTGGTTTTTTCAGTAGAGATAGGCATACAAAAAGGAATATCACTTTGCGGCGCAACTTGATGGTTCAAGGCCTGATGAATGCTCGGGCGCAACGTTAAGCGACTCGGCTTAATAGTAACTTGCTGCAATAATTGTTGATGAAGACTTAACCATTCCGCCAACAGCGACGAGGCCGAAAGACCATCACAAATACAGTGATGAAGGCTGATGATCAAGGCAGATTGCTCAGCGCCAATTAACAAGCGTACTCGCCATAATTGCCCACCCACCGACAAAGGCAAATTGCATTGCTGCTCCATAATATCAGCGAAACGCTGCTGAAATGGTTGCGACTCAAGGTAATCAACCCCCAGCTCCACCGCAGCGGAACAATTTTGCCAGGCCCATTGCTGGCCTCCACCAGCCAAGCAGAGACTAAGAAAGGGATGCCTAGCTTGCAATAGTTGATGAATTTGAGGGGCTAAATCAGCATTAAGTTGGCCTTTTACTACCACGGCATTCACCACCAACATTGCCCCGCTGCTGGTTAAACTGGCAAATATAGATTCGGTGTGGCCCAAAGCTCTAATCGTCATGAAGGCTCCTGAAATCAGCAAAAACGTTATAAATTCAAACCGCTATCATTACACAGCTAGCGGCTTTACTTTCATAATCTGGATCACCATAGCTAACATTAAGCACATACCCATCATAATAAATATGATCGCCATTCCATTTGGACTAGGTAATAAAATATGGGTAAAAACACTGACCGCCAAGGCAGTTAAGGTCATTTGGCTAGTGCCACTTAATGCTGATACCGTACCCGCTTGCGAAGAAAACTGGCCGAATAAGCCCGATTGCGAGATAGGGTAAATACTGCCGACACTAGCACTGATCATCGTCATAGCTAATACCACCCAAGGCAACACATCTCCCCTGAGCAACAGGATTAAACTCGCCATAAAGGGCAAAGTGGAGGCTAAGGCTAGCACTTGTAATTCGCTCCAGCGGCCATTATAACGGCGCGTAAAGGCACTACCTAAAGTCAAACCCACGGCGGGAATAATCATCACCATCCCATAACTATCAGCGCTTAAACCAAAATCGTGCTGTAGTATAAAAGGTGCACTGCTGATCATATACATTAAGCCAATGCTAGCGATTCACGATAAACAAGAATAAGCGATGAAATGAGGATTAATCGCCAAATCCAAATAATTACTTAGTACCCGCCTAAACTGCAAGCGAGACCCTAATGTGGTTTGAGTTTCCGGTAGCCATTTAGCCGCCACTATCATCAATATGCTCACCGCTATACCGATAATAAAGAACAGATAATGCCAACCCCAATAGGCGGTAACCAACCCCCCCACTACCGGACCTACTACGGGAATTACCGAGGCCGCCATGCCCAGCCAAGCAAAACCATGTTTTAGCTCTACCCCTCGATAACTATCACTAATAAGGCAGCGCGCCAAAATTTGGTTGCTGCCAGCCCCTAAGCCTTGGATTAACACTCCCAGCATTAATAAATTAAAATCGTGTAAACCAAAAAAAGTCAGCAAGTTGCCGCTTAGGAAAATACTCTGACCACACCAGAATACTCGTCTTCTACCAAGACTATCAGCCAACGGCCCATAAACTAGTTGAGAGAGCCCCAAACCAAGAATAAAGCACAAAATTAGGCCCTGAACCAGATGCTCTTCTACCGAATAATGTATCGCCATTTCGGGTAAAGCGGGGGCAAGTAAACCATTGGTTAACTGTGAACAGGCCATGAAGACAATGGAAAAAAACAACGGGAGACGTACTACGCTCACTCAATAGCTCCTTTAGCTAAACGGCGTAATTGTAAATCAAACCCAAAAGAGGATAATCATTCATCAAAGACACAGTTTATTTCTTCATGAGAAATAATAAATAAGGAGGGCATTATAGACTGGCTAAACGTGGTAAAAACCTATGTTGCCGTTGTCGAGAGTAATAGCTTTGTTCTAGCCGCAGAGCAGATGGGTATCACCACCTCTTCCTGCAGCAAGCGGATCTCCTGGTTAGAGGCGCAATTACACTGTCAACTGTTACTGAGAACGACCCGCCATATTCGAACCACCGAGCAAGGTCAGCAGTTCTATGCACAAAGCCGCATATGGCTAAAGCAATTCGACAACATGCGCCATCAGTTGAAATTAGATGAAGGGCTGAGTGGCTGCCTCAGCATCGGCGCACCCGCTATTTCCGGTAGCTCTTTTGTTACTCCTTTAATTGCCTCATTCTTACCGGCTCATCCCCACCTCAGTATCGAGTTAGTAGAAACAGAGGCCGGGATAGTTCCCGATTTATCTTTAGATATAGTGATAAGCCGCCGCTTAGAGCATTTTGATAGCACCAGTTACCGCATGCTGCACCTATTTGACTACGCAGTGAAGTGTTTCGCCAGCCCGCGCTTTGTTGCTCAACATGGGCCAGTAACCAATGCCCAACAACTAACCCGTCTGCCACTATTACTCATACAAGGGCAAATCCGCTCAGGAGGAGTCAAGCTCAACGACGGCACCATACTTAAGCAAACACCGCAATTTATTACTCACGACCCAATAGCCGCTATACAAGCAGCCGTACATCACATGGGAGTGGTATTGGTTTCTGAAGATTTAGTGCAACAACAATTACTGGATAACAAATTAGTAGAGGTCGTACCGGGGCTGACTTCCGAGCAACGCAGCGTTTGTGCCTATTACCCTAATCAACGTTTTGAAAACCCCAACACAGCAGCCTTTTTGCAGCACTTACGTCAACAGACTCGAGCAGTAAGTTAAACCTTACTGCTCGAGTTGATACTAACGAATGTCTATTTGTTGCTTTTGTTGGGGCTCTGGCTGTAGTTTGGGGGCCCGCAACATCAATAAACCGTTCACCAGTTCGGCGCTAATGTCTTTGGCCTGTATAGCTTTACCTACATTAATGTTACGTTTAAAGAAGCCACTACGACGCTCTTTACGTAACACATTATCGCCTTCTTGTTGATGCTCCTGATTAATTTTTGCTTCAATACTGAGAACACCATCTTCTAAGTGAACCTGAATATCTTGTTTTGCCACACCGGGCAATTCAGCCACAAATAAATAGCTGTCTTCTTTATCGATAATATCAACCCTAGGTTGGAAAAACGCCTCGTCGCCTACTTTAAAAGCAGGGCTGAAAAAATTATCCCATAAACTATCGCGATCAAACCATGTATCTCTGGGTAACATGTTCATCATATGCTCCTTAGTAAAGGCCTACACTAAAAAACACCTCCTACAGAGTAAGTTTAGTTAGCCCTGATTAATCAAGAAAGACAAAAATGACTCACTTTGACCCAACACAAAAACTAAGCGAAGATTTTTTTAAGGTGCCAGATAAGGAACAGATTTTGCCCATTTAACGATGTCATGGGCAAAAAAAACCGCCAGCATCAGGCTAGCGGTTTTGGGGGATGTAACAAGCGTGAAAATCAAGTCACGAGTATCTGAAGACAACTACCGATGTAGTTTACTCGGCCGCTTCAACATCGGATTCACATTCTTTTGCATCAATGTCTTCACTGATAGGAAGGCGAACAAAAAAGCCTTTTCCAGTTGCAAAACAACGCATCGTTTGTTGTTGATCTTGTTCCATTACGATAAATCTCCTAAGTTGTTGCAAGGGTGAAATCCAAAAATTTCTGTTTATATTAATCTATTGCCACTTGCGTAAGTAAGGCTAGCTAGTGAATAAAAATTTGACAAGAAAAAATTAAACAGGCTTTTAATTAGGCCAATTTTTCTTGATCCAGCTCAGTCTTGCGGCGAGTAATTTATAAGCTTTTTTCAAAAATGTGAAGTACTAATTCTGATCTTTGCGGATCCAGCGCAAAACCTAAATTAAAAACCTTTAAAAAACAAAATCTTAAAAATATAGTGAAATTTTCAAAAACCCGTTTATAGCTTTAGTGAATATTAAAGCTATGGTTAGTTACAATTAGCTATATTTGTTTTTAACCCAAAAAATAACAAAAATAGAATCAATGACTTATAAAAAGATTGTCGACAACAACCAAGTTGGAATAAATATTCAAAAACCCCGTTAATAACAAAATAAACATTAAAAAAGATAAACAACTCCTCAGCTATGCCGCGGCCTAGCGCCGTTTTATAGTGACTAGATCAAATAATACCCACAAGGCAACAATGGTAACCGAAGCCGTTGCACCGTACTCGAGGTAAATATGAATGTATCCAAGGAAAAAGCTGGCTGCAGGAAGCAGAAAAACCAGCAATAAGGCCAACAACAAATAGCCCAAAGCGTTACTCCCGATTTTTCTTTAAGTATATCGCTTGGAGTAGGGAGGGAGCAAACAGCTATTCAAAGTAAGACTTTAACTTAAACTGCACATGACCATCTTTCCAAAACGTAGTATCGATATGTGTTTTACAAATGGCGCAAAATAACTTGTTAGGTAAGGTTAAATGTGTGGAGATTCGGTTACCTTTAGCCCGAAACAATAAATTATCTTGGGCTTGCCAACGCAATCCTCCTCGCCAATTGGCTCGCCAGCGCGGCACACTCTGATAGCGCAAAAGTAATTGCTGTTGTTGAACAGGCACTACAGTGGTATTTGAGTAGGTTTTATCGGCGATCAATTGACGCTGTTGCAACCAGCTAATTTTATTAAAAATAGAGCTAGTGGCGGGCGGTTGGACTAATTCTTTATCAACAGCAAATTCTAATTTTAAGGCCGAGTTTGCTAGCACCAAACATGGCCAGCAGAGTAACGCCAATATAAAGCATGATACTCTCTTCATATTCACTCCTCCCTATAGCTAGGCTTACAAAATAGGGGCAGAGTCGCTCACCCCAAGCTGTAAAACCTCGCTGCTATATATAAAGGATAGTCGAGCAAGCTAATTCTAGCTATTCACTGACAAACACTAGCGACATCTGCGCCTTCACACTTTACATTCTGCTAACGTTTAGATACTGAGGTATAACCTATCGCTCCGATAAACTTTACAAATTGGTTCGACCAATGGAAATAAGCGATACTTTTACCCAAAGTTACTTGACTGTTGAGCTGTAGTTTTCTTTCATATCAGGCCAAATGCGTGAAATTAACTAATTAGTTTTAGCTAACAAACAGTTAATATACAGTGATCAGTTGCCAAAATAGCAACGCAACATAACAACCATTAGCAGGAATACACTATGCAGATCGGAATACCTAAGGAGATCTTCGACCAGGAGAGCCGGGTAGCCGCCACCCCTAAAACAGTAGAGCAGTTGTTAAAATTAGGCTTCTCTGTGGCTGTGGAAAGCGGCGCAGGAACAGCAGCTAGCTTTAATGATGAAGCTTATGCCGAAGCCGGTGCGGAGATTGTCAATAAAGAGCAAGCTTTTCAAGCAGATTTAATTTTCAAGGTTAACGCCCCTCTCGATGGCTGTGATAACAGCGCCGATGAACTGGCGTTAATAAAAGAAGGCGCCACCGTCGCCAGTTTTGCGTGGCCAGCTCAACATCCCGAAATGCTCGAAAAATTCAAAGCCGCTAAAATTAATTTATTGGCAATGGACATGGTTCCACGGATTTCGCGAGCCCAATCTTTGGACGCGCGTAGTTCATTGGCGAATGTTGACGGTTATCGCGCAGTCGTTGAAGCCGCTAACCACTTTGGACGCTTCTTCACAGGCCAAATTACCGCTGCGGGTAAGGTACCGCCAGCCAAAGTTCTGGTCATAGGTGCAGGGGTAGCAGGTCTTGCCGCTATTGGTACCGCCGGTAGCCTAGGCGCCATTGTGCGAGCTTTTGACACCCGCCCAGAAGTAAAAGAACAAATTAACTCAATGGGAGCAGAGTTCCTTGAGTTAGATTACGAAGAAGAAGATACTGGCAGTGGTGACGGCTACGCCAAAGAAATGAGCACCGCCTTTATTGAAGCTGAAATGGCGCTGTTCCGCGAACAAGCCAAAGACGTCGACATTATTATTACCACCGCGTTAATTCCTGGCCGCCCAGCACCTAAGCTGATTTTGGCTGACATGGTGGAATTAATGAAACCAGGCAGTGTCATTGTTGATTTAGCGGCAGCGACTGGAGGTAACTGTGAGTTAACTAAGCCTGGAGAGATTAGTGTTCAACACGATGTAACCATCGTTGGTTTAACCGATATTTCGCGCCGCTTACCCGCCCAAGCCAGCCAATTATATGGTACTAACTTGGTAAACTTGCTCAAGTTAATGTGTCCTGAGAAGAATGGCGAAATCGACATTAACTTTGAAGATGAAGTGATTCGTGGAGTGACCTCGGTTAAAGACGGCGAAATCACCTTCCCACCACCACCGATTCAAGTAAGCGCTCAACCTCAAACTGAAGCTCCTGCGGCAGTCGAAGCGGCGCCAGCAGAACCGGAAAAACCAGCTAAGCCTTGGCTAAAACCATTACTAGCAGCAGCGGGTGCGGCAGCTTTTGCTTGGGTAGCCGATGCCGCTCCAGCAGACTTTTTACAACACTTTACCGTGTTTTTGTTGGCCTGTGTGGTTGGTTACTACGTGGTTTGGAATGTAACTCATGCCTTGCACACTCCATTGATGAGCGTCACCAATGCCATTAGCGGCATTATTATTGTGGGCGCCTTAGTCCAGATGAAGGCCGACACCTCGTGGGTAGTACTGCTGCTCTCAGGCATAGCCATTCTGATCGCCACCATCAATATTGCCGGTGGTTTTACTGTGACTCAGCGGATGCTGAAAATGTTCCGTAAAGACGACTAAGGAGAAATAGTCACATGTCTCAAGGTATTGTTTCCGCAGCGTACCTAATCGCTGCCCTATTGTTTATTTTTAGTCTTGCAGGCTTGAGTAAACAAGAAACCGCTCAACGCGGTAACATCTTCGGAATCATCGGTATGGTGATTGCCGTGCTAGCTACCCTTGCCAGTACTCAAGTATCTGGAGGTAGCTGGATCATCACTTTGGCTATGGCTATTGGTGCTGCAATTGGTATTCGTTTAGCATTGAAAGTTGAAATGACTGAAATGCCCGAGCTAGTTGCTATCCTACATAGCTTCGTCGGTATGGCCGCTGTATTGGTGGGCTTCTCTAGTGCCATCGACCATAGCTCATTGATCGACGCCGTTACTGGCCAGATCGATCCTGTAGCAAAAACGATTCATGATGTAGAAGTGTTCCTTGGCATCTTTATTGGTGCGGTGACCTTCACCGGTTCAGTGGTTGCCTTTGGTAAGCTGCGTGGCATCATTAGCAGTGCCCCTAAAGCGCTTCCAGGCGCCCACTGGTTAAACTTAGGCATGATCGTAGTGTCTATCTACCTAGGTAGTGTATTCATGGCGAATGAGGCCATGTGGGCCTTAGTGATTATGACTCTGATTGCCTTTGTATTTGGTTACAACCTAGTTTCTGCCATCGGCGGTGCCGATATGCCAGTAGTGGTATCCATGCTTAACTCATACTCTGGCTGGGCCGCCGCAGCAGCTGGCTTCATGCTAGGCAACGACTTACTGATTGTTACCGGTGCATTGGTAGGTAGTTCGGGGGCGATTCTGTCGTACATCATGTGTAAAGCAATGAACCGCTCATTTGTTAGTGTAATTTTAGGTGGCTTTGGCAGCGAAGGGGGCACTATAACGGCAGACGTAGACCAAGGCGAGCACACCGAAGTTCAAGCCGACGAAGTCGCAGAAATGCTAAAAGATGCCAACGAAGTGATTATTGCTCCAGGTTACGGTATGGCCGTAGCACAGGCTCAATATCCGGTGGCTGAGATAACCAAAAAGCTGCGAGATAAAGGTATTAAAGTGCGCTTTGCAATTCACCCAGTAGCAGGTCGCTTACCTGGCCACATGAATGTGCTCTTAGCCGAAGCCAAAGTACCTTACGACATAGTAATGGAAATGGATGAAATCAACGAAGACTTCGCCTCAACCGACGTAGTGTTAGTCATTGGCGCCAACGACACCGTTAACCCCGCAGCTAAAGAACCAGGCAGCCCAATTGCCGGTATGCCAGTACTTGAAGTATGGGAAGCCAAGAAAGTAGTGGTATTCAAACGCTCAATGGCTACCGGTTACGCCGGCGTACAAAACCCATTGTTCTTTAAAGAAAATACCGACATGTTGTTTGGTGATGCTAAAGAAACAGTACAGAAGATCCTATCTCACATTTAGACCTATAATGTGATACTAAAAAACCCGCTCTAGGAGCGGGCTATTAAGTCAAACTGTGGCTGCACATGAGCGATTATGTGCAGTCATTTTTATATCTCACTGTTTTATATGGATTGTTTTCTAGATTAAATCACTAGGAATGTACGATGAATCTATATTAACCAATAGGTTATGATGCTTTTTGCCATTTGCTGAACCAGGCTGCAATGACTAAGTAAATCTGAGACAACTCGTTTTTGGACATAAACGTGTTTGAAGGCTTGTTTGTGTATAGATACTCTGGATTAGTTTAAGTATGGCTGAGCTGGATTTAAC
>QGCX01000001.1_pt1 | contig 193905 bp, 171 predicted proteins | sample 4708031 | NCBI WGS metagenome assembly QGCX01 (sample SAMN08941163, study PRJNA450518) | Sediment metagenome, whole genome shotgun sequencing project. | reverse complement strand
CCGATTACCATACCACGACTTCTACTTACGCGCGTGCAGCTGAAGATGAACAAGAGCAGAAAGCTGAAGCTCCACGTCGTAAAAAGCGAAAAGCTAAGCAAAATGAAGAAAGCAACAATGGCGGTGGTCGTCGCGGGCGCAAGGGCAACAAACGCCAAGTGGCAACACCAACCACTATGCAGCATGGCTTCAACAAGCCTGCGCAACCGGTAGAGCGTGACGTTCGTATCGGTGAAACCATTTCTGTTGGTGAACTAGCCAATAAGATGGCAGTGAAAGCGACTGAAGTGATTAAAGCGATGATGAAAATGGGTGCTATGGCGACCATCAACCAAGTCATCGACCAAGAAACAGCGACCTTAGTGGCAGAAGAGCTTGGTCACAAAGTCGTATTAGTGAAAGAAAATGCACTAGAAGAACAGGTAATGCAAGAAGCCGAATCGACTGGTGAACAAACCACTCGTGCGCCGGTTGTGACCATCATGGGCCACGTTGACCATGGTAAAACTTCATTACTTGACTACATTCGTCGCGCTAAAGTGGCCGATGGAGAAGCTGGCGGTATCACTCAGCATATTGGTGCATACCACGTTGAAACCAACGGTAATATGATTACCTTTTTGGATACTCCAGGACATGCTGCGTTTACTTCTATGCGTGCTCGTGGTGCAAAAGCTACCGACATTGTTGTGTTAGTAGTAGCAGCTGACGATGGCGTAATGCCTCAGACCATTGAAGCGATTCAGCACGCTCGTGCAGCTGAAGTACCTTTGGTTGTGGCAGTGAACAAGATCGATAAAGAAGCGGCAGACCCAGATCGCGTTAAGAATGAGCTAGCACAGCATGAAGTTATTCCTGAAGATTGGGGTGGTGACGTACAATTTGTTCATGTTTCAGCGAAAAGCGGTGACGGTATTGATGACTTGTTAGAAGCCATTGTTTTGCAATCTGACGTACTTGAATTAACTGCTAGCCACGCTGGTGCGGCTTCAGGTGTGGTGATTGAGTCTCGCCTTGACAAAGGTCGCGGCCCGGTGGCTTCTATTTTGGTTCAGCATGGTGAATTGACACGTGGTGACATCATTCTTTGTGGTTTAGAGTACGGCCGTATTCGTGCTATGAAAGATGAGAATGGTAAAGACATCGAAACTGCCGGCCCATCGATTCCAGTGGAAATCCTAGGTCTTTCTGGGGTACCTCAAGCAGGTGATGAAGCTACGGTTGTTCGCGATGAGAAGAAAGCCCGTGAAGTGGCCTTGTATCGTCAAGGTAAATTCCGTGATGTGAAACTTGCTCGTCAGCAGAAATCGAAACTTGAGAACATGTTCGCCAACATGGCCGAAGGTGAGGTTCAAGAGTTGAACATTGTACTGAAATCTGACGTACAAGGTTCTTTGGAAGCGATTGCCGACTCGTTGACTAAGCTGTCTACTGATGAAGTGAAAGTAAACATTATTGGTCGTGGTGTAGGTGGTATTACTGAAACCGACGCTACCTTGGCTGCTGCATCTAACGCGATTGTGCTTGGCTTTAATGTTCGTGCTGATGCTTCTGCTCGACGTATTATCGAATCAGAAAGTGTGGATTTACACTACTACAGTGTGATTTATGACTTGATCGATGAAGTAAAAAGAGCGATGACTGGCTTGTTGGCTCCAGAGTTTAAACAGCAAATTATGGGGCTAGCTGAAGTTCGTGACGTATTTAAGTCACCTAAACTTGGTGCTATCGCTGGTTGTATGGTACTTGAAGGTCAAGTTAAACGTTCTAATCCTATTCGTGTATTACGTGATAACGTGGTGATTTATGAAGGTGAATTGGAATCTCTTCGCCGCTTTAAAGATGACGTTAATGAAGTACGCAATGGTATGGAGTGTGGTATCGGCGTTAAGAACTATAATGATGTTCGTGCCGGTGACCAAATCGAAGTGTTTGAGATTGTTGAAGTAAAACGTAGCTTATAAGCGCTGTACCGAACAATCTTTAAGATGGGGGCATGCGCCCCCATTTGTGTTTTCAATACTCCTTATGGGAGTGGTATCAGGAGAAGTGTGATGCCTAGAGAATTTAGCCGCCCAGACCGTGTGGCTCAACAAATACAAAAGGAAGTTGCGTTAATACTGCAACGCGAGGTGCGTGACTCTCGTTTAGGTTTAGTGACCGTATCGGCGGTTGAAGTTACCCGTGATCTAGCCTATGCCAAAATCTTTGTTACTTTTTTAGATGATAGTGATGAAGCAGTAAAAGCTAGTTTAGAGGTTTTAGAAGAGCATGTTGGTTATATCCGTCACTTACTGGCTAAAGCGATGCGCTTGCGTGCAGTTCCCGAATTGCGTTTCCAATACGACGGCTCGTTACGTGAAGGTTTGCGGATGACTGAATTGGCTAGCCAAGCAGTAAAAGATGATCAACGTAAAGCTGAGCAATCGGGACGTCAGATTGATAACCCTGAGCAAGAGGGCGAGTAATGGGACAAGGCCGCAAAAAAAAAGGCCGTGCCATTGATGGCATCCTGCTGCTAAATAAACCGACAGGTGTGTCTTCTAATGGTATTTTGCAACGAATTAAGCGAATTTACTTTGCGCAAAAAGCCGGACATACCGGAGCTTTAGATCCTCTTGCCACTGGTATGCTGCCGATTTGTTTAGGTGAGGCCACCAAATTTTCCCAATTTTTGTTGGATTCAGATAAGCGTTATCAGGTGACCGCGCAACTTGGGGTGCGAACCAATACTTCCGATTCTGACGGTGAAATCGTAGAGCAGCGAGAAGTGCGAGTGAATGGCAAAGACATTGAAGCTGCTTTGGACGCGTTTCGCGGGCCAATCAATCAGGTGCCTTCAATGTTTTCAGCGCTGAAGCATCAGGGGAAACCTTTATATGCTTATGCGCGTGAAGGGATCAACATCGAACGTGAAGCTCGTCCGATTACCGTTTATGAGAACAATTTTATTTCTCTCGATGGTGATATGTTGACGCTAGACGTACATTGCAGTAAGGGCACCTATATTCGTACTATTATTGATGACTTAGGTGAAGCCTTAGGCTGTGGTGCCCATGTGGTGAAGTTACACCGTTCGCAAGTAGCCACTTATCCGAGTGAGCGCATGGTAACGGTGGAACAGTTAGAGGCATTACTGGAGCAAGCTCAGCAGCAAGAGCTCGCGCCAAAAGAGCTGTTAGATCCTCTGTTACTACCTATGGATACTGCGGTAGCCCATTTAACTGAAGTCAATATTCCGCAAGCTTTAGCGGATTACTTATTACATGGGCAGGCGCTACAAATTGCCGGAGCACCATTGGATGAAGTATTTCGACTGACCATCGGTGAGAAGCGTTGTTTTGTTGGCATTGGTCAAGTGAATGATGATGGTTTAGTCGCCCCCAAGCGATTGATTCAAAGTAGCGATAGTTAGCTTACTTGCTTGCATGAACTGAGGCTGCGCTATATAATGCGCGTCCTTCATCGCTGAGTTAGTGATTGGCGATGAGTAAATTCACATTTTTAGGAGTTAGTAATGTCACTAAGTAGCGAACAAAAAGCAGCAATCGTAGCAGAATACGCACGTAGCGAAGGAGACACTGGTTCTTCTGAAGTTCAGATTGCTTTGTTAACCGCACAAATCAACCACTTGCAAGGTCACTTCAAGAAGCATATCCACGATCACCATAGCCGTCGTGGTCTACTACGTATGGTTAGCCAACGTCGTAACCTTCTAGACTACTTGAAGCGTAAGAACCAAGCCAGCTACGCTGAGCTAATCGCAAAATTGGGTTTACGTCGTTAATTTTTACGTCGTTAATAAGAATGCTAAAAGGGAGCCAACAGGCTCCCTTTTTTGTTGCTCAAAAAAATACGAAAACAGGTGACATAACAAGGTTTTTCGTAAGGATAAAGTTATCTTTTAGCCAGTCATTGTTTTATACTTTGGCTCGAATTGAAAAGAGAACATAAATTAAAGGAAATTCACGTGAATCCTATCGTAAAAACGTTTAAATACGGTGAGAATACAGTCACCATTGAAACTGGCGCGCTTGCTCGTCAAGCTACTGCTGCTGTAATGGTTACTATGGATGATACCAGCGTATTTGTATCTGTAGTGGGCAAGAAAACCGCTACACCTGGCCAAGATTTCTTCCCGTTGACTGTGAACTACCAAGAACGTACTTACGCAGCAGGTAAAATTCCTGGTGGTTTCTTCAAGCGCGAAGGTCGCCCTTCTGAAGAAGAAACGTTAATCGCACGTTTGATTGACCGTCCTATCCGTCCATTGTTCCCCGATGGTTTTGTCAACGAAGTACAGGTTATTGCCACTGTAGTATCGGTTAACCCGCAAGTCCAACCTGATATTGTTGCACTTATTGGTACCTCTGCTGCGTTAAGCCTTTCTGGTATTCCATTTAATGGCCCAATTGGTGCTGCGCGTGTTGGTTACATCGACGGTAACTACATTCTGAACCCTACCACTGAAGAACTTCCAGAGAGCAAACTAGACCTAGTGGTTGCTGGTACTGAAAGTGCGGTACTGATGGTTGAGTCTGAAGCTGAGCTGTTATCTGAAGACGTAATGTTGGGTGCAGTAATGTATGGTCATGAGCAATCAAATGCAGTGATCACAGCAATTAAAGAATTATGCGAAGACGCGGCGAAGCCAGCTTGGAAATGGGAAGCACCTGTTGCCAACCTTGAGCTAAAAGACAAAGTAGCGGTGCTTGCCGAAGCTAAATTGACTGAAGCTTACCAAATTACTGATAAAGCTGAGCGTTACGCTGAAGTTGGCGAGATTAAACAAGCTGTTATAGAAGCGCTAACTGGCGAAGATGAAAGCCTTGATCCACAAGACGTAAGTGATGAACTCGGTAAGCTAGAGAAAAACGTAGTACGTTCACGCATTATCGCTGGTGAGCCACGTATTGATGGTCGTGAACCAGATATGATTCGTGCTCTAGACGTGATGACTGGCGTATTGCCACGTACTCACGGTAGCTCTGTATTTACTCGTGGTGAAACTCAGGCGCTAGTAACCTGTACTCTAGGTACAGAACGTGATGCACAGATGATTGACTCGCTAGCTGGCTTGCAAACTTCTCGTTTCATGCTGCACTACAACTTTCCTCCATACTGTGTGGGTGAAACAGGCTTCATCGGCTCACCTAAACGTCGTGAAATTGGTCATGGTCGTTTGGCTAAACGTGGTGTTGCAGCGGTAATGCCAAGTGCTGAAGAATTCCCATACACTGTACGTGTTGTATCTGAAATTACTGAATCAAACGGTTCTAGCTCAATGGCTTCTGTTTGTGGTAGCTCACTAGCACTTATGGATGCAGGTGTTCCAATTAAAGCCTCTGTTGCGGGTATCGCAATGGGCCTAGTGAAAGAAGGCGACAAGTTCGTTGTTCTTTCAGACATCTTAGGTGATGAAGATCACTTAGGTGACATGGACTTTAAAGTAGCCGGTTCTTCTGAAGGTATCTCTGCATTGCAGATGGATATTAAGATTGAAGGTATCACTAAAGAAATTATGGAAATTGCCCTACGCCAAGCGCAAGGTGCACGCTTACATATTCTAGGTGTTATGGACCAAGCTATTGGTACTTCTCGTGAAGAAATTTCTGAGTTTGCTCCACGTATTCATACGCTTAAGATCAATCCTGAAAAGATTAAAGACGTAATTGGTAAAGGTGGTGCAACTATTCGTGCACTTACTGATGAAACTGGCACTACTATCGAAATTGAAGATGATGGTACAGTGAAAGTAGCTGCAACTGATAACGCTCAAGCTCAAGAAGCGATTAAACGTATTGAGCAATTGACTGCAGAAGTTGAAGCGGGTCAATTCTACGAAGGTAAAGTTGTTCGCCTTGCAGACTTTGGTGCATTTGTTGAAATCTTGCCAGGCAAAGATGGCCTAGTACACATTTCGCAAATCTCTCAAGAGCGTGTAGCTAATGTTTCTGACCACTTAACCGTTGGTGACATTGTTAAAGTTAAAGTACTAGAAGTAGATCGCCAAGGCCGTGTACGTCTAAGTATTAAAGAAGCGGCTGCGCCTAGCGAAGCTCCAGCAGACAAGCCTGCTGAATAAACGTTTCTTAAAATAGCTAAGCCGGCCTCGTGCCGGCTTTTTTATTTTCAGCCCCTAAATTACCTACTTCAGTAGGTAGTTATCATCAATTTAGGCTTGGCCTGAAAAAGCTACCCATGCTCATTGTTCTGTTGATTTTTAGCGAAGTTAGAATAAATAGAGAGTTAATAAGGCGTTACGTTCGGCATCAAGAGAAAGAAGAAAAACAGGAGCAAGCTCAGTTAACGCTGGAGTAAACGGGGGGCATTTACAAAGCCACCTTTTTCAGAAGGTGGATTCTTTACTAGTTGTATATAGCGAGGTCCGCTTGGGCTTTAGTCTGCTGCCTTTCAGGTTTACAATGTGCCGCAAAACAACAGGCAAGGGTAAGTTTTTGGATAATACTGATATTGACTGGATGAACCACGCTCTGGGCTTAGCAGATAAAGCCGAGGCTCAGGGTGAGGTGCCGGTAGGGGCTGTGGTGGTTTATCAAGGTGAAGTGGTGGGAGAAGGCTGGAACCAAACCATTAGCTTGAATGATGCTACCGCCCATGCTGAGGTTTTAGCGCTGCGCCAAGCGGGTGAAAAGCTAGGTAATTATCGCCTGTTAGATACCACTTTATATGTCACCTTGGAACCTTGTTCTATGTGTGCAGGAGCGATGGTTCATGCGCGAGTTAAGCGTTTGGTATTTGGTGCAAGTGATTTAAAAACAGGGGCTGCAGGTAGTGTGTTTAATATTGTCAATAACGATATATTGAATCATCGAGTTGCCGTTGAAGCAGGGGTTTTAGAAGCGTTATGTAGTGAGCGTATTAGTCGTTTTTTTCGCAAACGTCGTGAACAACACAAGCTGCGAAAAAAACAACAGAGCAGTGATTCATTCAGCGATGCTGACTAAACCCATTTCAGACAAAACATAAGAACGTTGTCTTAACAAAACCTTACGGTGCTGACGAGCCAATTGAATTCGGCGGCGTGGCGAGTGAAGGGTAACGCGTTTCTTTCTAATCATACTATCCTCTCCATTGCGTAGGCAGGACGCTTTACTATTATTAGTCTCCATTTCAGATTAAGCATAAAACATGACAGTAATATGACAAAAAATCAATGTTATTCTTCAATTATTGGTGCTTTCTTCTAGATCTTCTAGTTCAGGCTGTTCTAAAAGGGAATTATCCTCTGGGTAAGGAGGCCTATTTATGTTTAGAGCCTCACGTCTTTCAGCTTCCTTTTTTTGTGCATCTAGCCACTGTAGGCTTTGATAGTACTGACGAATGTTATTCACATAATTATAGGCTTCTTGGCCTCGTGCATAGCCGTAGCGGGTTTGTTGATACCATTTTTTCTGCATCAGCAATGGCAGATTTTCTTTTACATCGACCCAAGCATCAGGATCTCCACCTAGTATGCGAGTAATTCTTCTTGCATCTAACATATGGCCAAAGCCGATGTTATAAGCGACCAAGGCAAACCAAATTTTATCGTTTTCTCGTACGCTGTCGGGAACCCGAACTATCAGTTTTTGTAAATACTCGGCACCACCACGAATACTTTGCTCTGGGTCGAGGCGGTTATTTACGCCGACCGATTTAGCGGTGGGTAAGGTGAGCATCATCATGCCGCGCACTCCGGTGAAAGACTTAGCACGAGGCCGCCAGTGTGACTCTTGATAAGATACCGCGGCTAGTAAGCGCCAATCAAGTTGTCCCGCGTATTGCTCAAACCAATCTTGGTACTTGGGTAAGCGGCTAGTGGTGGCGCGCAAGAAAGCACGAGTATCTACATAGTCAAAGCGCTGAATATGGCCAAAGTAACGTTCATATAAACGGGTAATTTCGCCATTGCTATGTTTGTTACCAATAAACTCGATAACTGCACTATATAAGCTGTCGTCATGAAAGCGATTCAATAACCACACTACCGAGGTTTCATTCTCTAGGGTGAAAGCCTCGGCTAGGTCGGGATAAAAGCGTTGGTGCAGCGCGAGAGTTGTATTGTCTACCAAGGCGAAACGGATCTCTTCATCCACGATACTTTTAAGTAATTCGCTACTGTCTAAGCGGTTGGTTTCTTCGATACTCAGTTGCGGGTTTTCTTTTAAATAAGGTTTTAATAAAGGAAGGTGGTAACTACCCGAGGTGATCCAAATTGGTGCATCGACTTGACTCATATCTCGAGGACGGCGCGTATTCTTTTTGTATACTAGCTTGGCATTTACCTGATAGATCTCAGGAGAAAAGCGAAAATTCTCTCGTAGTGCCTTAGTGGGGGAGAGGGCGGCGGCGAGCATGTCTACCTGCTGATTATGTAGGCCTCTATATAACTCTGTTTGGTTGTAAAGAGGCACCATTTGCAACTCAACACCTAAATAGTCGGCAAAGTCTTCCAATAACTCATATTCCAAACCCGTCGCTTGTTCGTGTTGGTCGTAGTAAAACACCTGTTGGCTATATAGCGTACCCACTCGAAGTTTGCCTCGTTGGCGAATTTGGTCCAGTTGGGAGGTGAAAGGATTGGGTTCACAGCCTTGCAAGGTGAACATAACGAGCAACGTAAGAAGGAGGGTGATGCGTTGCTTGTTTATCATTACAGTGAGTTTCCACGCTATTATTTTTATTCGATTTTATGGATATACGCCGAGCTGTCTAGCATTAAGCTGCGTTTTCCTCACTAAGCTAACGTTTTGTTTACCATTGTCGCAGTTTTTATCTATAATACGCGCAATTTTCCCCCTCCCACCTCCATCTGGAAAAGCGAGCACATAAATATGTTGGTACTACGAGGTGCACCTGCACTGTCTGAGTTTCGAATTGCGCAATTGTTAAAGCGTTGCGCAGAGCAAGACCTTCCCGTTACTTCTATCTATGCTGAATTTATGCATTTTGCTGACGTCTCAAATGACTTGGGTGACGCAGAGCAGCAGGTATTAGATAAGTTGTTAACCTATGGCCCTACCATTGCCGAGCATCAGCCAAGTGGCCAGTTGTTATTGGTTACGCCGCGTCCGGGAACCATTTCACCCTGGTCTTCAAAGGCCAGTGATATTGCTCATAACTGTGGCTTAGCAACGGTTCAACGTTTAGAGCGGGGTATTGCTTATTACGTGGATAGTGCTGAAGCCTTAACTGAGCAACAAAACCAGAGCCTAAAAGCGCTTATCCATGACCGCATGATGGAAGTGGTGTTTGGCGATATGCAGCAAGCATCGGCATTGTTTGAACATGCCAGCCCAACGCCGTTTGAGTCGGTTGATATTCTCGCTGGCGGTCGTCAAGCTTTAGAGCAAGCTAATTTGGAGTTAGGTCTTGCTTTAGCCGACGATGAAATCGATTACTTAGTAGATAATTTCAACAAGATGCAGCGTAATCCTAATGATGTAGAGCTGATGATGTTTGCCCAAGCCAACTCAGAGCACTGCCGGCATAAGATTTTTAACGCTGATTGGACGATTGATGGTGTTGAACAGCCCAAGTCGCTGTTTAAAATGATTAAAAATACTTACGAAAACAACAGTGACTACGTGTTGTCCGCTTATAAAGATAATGCCGCGGTTATGACCGGTTCGGTTGCAGGGCGTTTCTTCCCTAACTCAGAAACTAAACAATATCATTATCATCAGGAAGACATTCACATCTTGATGAAAGTGGAAACTCATAACCACCCTACCGCTATTTCTCCTTACCCCGGTGCTGCGACTGGCTCTGGTGGTGAAATTCGTGATGAAGGGGCTACTGGCCGCGGTTCTAAACCTAAAGCAGGTATGGTGGGCTTCACTGTGAGTAACCTGCGTATTCCTGGCTTCGAGCAGCCATGGGAAAGCCATTTTGGTAAGCCCAGTCGGATTGTTGATGCACTAGAAATTATGGTTGAAGCGCCACTGGGCGGTGCGGCATTTAATAATGAATTTGGTCGACCGAACATTCTAGGTTACTTCCGTACTTATGAAGAGCAAGTAGAAAGCTTTAACGGTGTTGAAGTACGTGGTTATCACAAGCCAATTATGTTGGCGGGTGGTTTAGGTAATATTCGTGAATCTCACGTCGAGAAGGGCGAGATCCCTGTTGGCGCTAAAATCATCGTATTGGGTGGCCCAGCCATGAACATTGGTTTGGGTGGTGGTGCGGCTTCTTCCATGGCATCGGGTCAATCCAGTGAAGATTTGGATTTTGCTTCAGTACAGCGAGATAATCCAGAGATGGAACGCCGTTGCCAGGAAGTGATCGACCGTTGTTGGCAATTAGGTGATGCTAACCCTATTGCGTTTATCCATGATATTGGTGCTGGTGGTTTATCTAATGCTTGTCCTGAGTTAGTTGACGATGGAGGTCGTGGCGGTATTTTTGACTTGCGCAACGTGCCCAACGATGAACCGGGTATGTCTCCTTTAGAGATTTGGTGTAATGAGTCGCAAGAACGTTACATGTTAGCAGTGGCGCCAGAGCATTTAGAAGTATTTGATGCCATTTGTAAGCGTGAGCGTGCACTTTACGCGGTAATTGGTGTGGCCACCGAAGAGCGTGATTTGATTTTGCATGACTCGCATTTCAATAACGATCCTATTCGTATGCCGTTGGAAGTCTTATTGGGTAAAGCCCCTAAGATGCACCGCGATGTTAAAACAGCGACCTTTATTGGCGCTGCGCTTAAAACTGCTGATATTGATTTGGCAGAAGCCGCTGAGCGCTTATTACGTTTGCCAACTATTGCCGAAAAAACCTTCTTAATTACCATTGGTGATCGTAGCGTAACCGGCTTAGTGGCTCGCGACCAAATGGTTGGGCCTTGGCAAGTTCCGGTAGCTAACTGTGCGGTCACTGCCGCCAGTTATGATACTTACCATGGCGAAGCGATGTCGGTGGGCGAGCGTACACCTGTCGCCTTAATCGACCATGCCGCTTCGGCGCGTTTAGCGGTAGCGGAAGCGCTCACCAACATCGCAGCGACTAATATTGGTAGCCTTAACCACATAAAACTATCGGCGAACTGGATGTCGGCAGCAGGCCATCCCGGGGAAGACGCTGGTTTATACGCAGCAGTTAAAGCGGTCGGCGAAGAGCTATGTCCTGCCTTAGGCTTGACTATCCCGGTCGGTAAAGATTCAATGTCGATGAAAACTGCGTGGCAAGATGAAGGACAAGATAAGTCGGTAACTTCTCCTTTGTCATTGATTATTAGTGCTTTTGCTAAAGTTGAAGACATTCGTCTAACGGTCACACCGCAGCTACGTAACGATGTGGGTGATAGCGACCTTATCCTAATCGACCTAGGTCAAGCGAAGAATCGCTTGGGCGCGTCTAGCTTAGCGCAAGTGTATAAACAGCTAGGCAATAAAGTCCCCGATGTTGACTCCCCGGAATTGCTGAAAAGCTTCTTTGATGCGATACAAGTGTTAACCGTTGAGCAAAAACTGCTGGCTTATCACGATCGTAGTGATGGTGGCTTGTTCACCACAGTGGCGGAGATGGCTTTTGCAGGACATTGCGGTGTAGACATTGCTCTTGATTTGCTTGCTGGTGACGATCTTGAGGTGCTGTTCAATGAAGAGTTAGGGGCAGTGATTCAGGTTAAAGCTGAAGATAAAGAAGCGGTGTTGAACGTATTGGCGGGTCATGGTTTGGCTTCTTGTAGCCATGTGATTGGTGCGCTAAATAGCGATGACAGTATTCGCTTTAGCCGTGACGGCAAAGTGGTATTGGCCAATAGTCGAACCCATTACCGTGGGATTTGGGCTGAAACCACTTACCAAATGCAAGCACTGCGTGATAACCCAGAGTGTGCGAAGCAAGAATTTGACGCTAAATTTGATGCTGCAGACCCAGGCTTAAATATTGGCTTAAGCTTTGATATAAATGACGATGTGGCAGCGCCTTATATCGTCAAAGGCATAAAGCCAGAGATGGCTATTCTACGTGAGCAAGGGGTTAACTCTCATCACGAAATGGCGGCAGCCTTTGACCGCGCTGGCTTTGCTGCGATAGACGTACACATGAGTGACATCCTCGCTGGCCGAGTTAGCTTAGATAAGTTTGCTGGCTTAGTGGCTTGTGGTGGCTTCTCTTATGGTGACGTGCTGGGAGCCGGTGAAGGTTGGGCAAAATCCATTCTGTTTAATAGCCGCGCTCGTGAGCAATTTAGCGCTTTCTTTGAGCGCAGTGATTCGTTTGCTTTAGGCGTATGTAATGGTTGTCAGATGTTATCTAACCTGAGTGAACTTATTCCGGGTGCTGATTTATGGCCACGCTTTGTACGTAATGAATCAGAGCGTTTCGAAGCTCGCTTTAGCTTAGTGGAAGTTCAAGCTTCTCCTTCTATCTTCTTAAATGGTATGGCTGGTTCGCAAATGCCGATTGCGGTATCGCATGGTGAAGGTCGAGTAGAAGTGCGTGACCAACACCACTTAGATGCACTGGCTAATAGTGGAACGGTGGCGCTGCGTTATGTTGATAATTACGGTGATGCAACCACGCAATACCCAGCTAACCCGAATGGTTCGCCGCTAGGGATTACTGGTCTGTCGTCAAAAGATGGGCGAGTTACCATTATGATGCCGCACCCTGAGCGGGTATTCCGCACTGTGGCTAATTCTTGGCACCCAGACGACTGGCGTGAAGATAGCCCTTGGATGCGCATGTTCCGCAACGCTCGGGTTAACGTTGGCTAAGCTAATGAGGTTGCTGCTCAGTTAAAATGAAATCCCTAGGCCTAAGCGCGTCGGGATTTTTTATATATAGCTTGGATAGACTCATTTTTCGTAGATAAAAAAACACCGCCGTTGAAGAGGCGGTGTTTTTACATCGTTTAGGCCTAACTTGGGCTTAGTTAATAAGCTTATTTAGTTGATGCGTTTGTATTTAATACGGTGTGGTTGGGCCGCTTCGTCGCCTAAGGTTTCTTTTAGCCAGGCTTCATATTCGGTGAAGTTGCCGTCATGGAAGTTCACTTGGCCTTCATCACGATAATCAAGAATGTGCGTAGCGATACGGTCTAAAAACCAACGGTCGTGCGAGATCACCATGGCACAGCCGGCAAATTCCAGCAGAGCGTTTTCAAGCGCTCGTAGAGTTTCCACATCTAAGTCGTTGGTTGGTTCATCGAGTAGTAATACGTTGCCCCCAGCTTGCAGCAGTTTAGCTAGATGTAAACGGCCGCGCTCACCACCAGATAGCTCGCCTACTCGTTTCTGTTGGTCGGTCCCTTTGAAATTAAAGCGACCCACATAGGCTCGGCTTGGAATATCCACATTGCCAATTTTTAGAATGTCGGAACCGCCGGAAACTTCTTGCCATACTGTTGCGTTGTTATCCATGTTGTCACGGAATTGGTCTACGCTGGCGATTTGCACCGTATCACCAATCTCAATAATGCCTGAGTCGGCTTGCTCGGCTCCTGTCAACATACGGAATAGAGTCGATTTACCTGCACCGTTGGGACCAATAATGCCCACAATGGCTCCTTTAGGAATGCTAAAAGATAAGTCGTTAATCAGTACTCGACCATCGTAAGATTTGCTCAAGTGGTTCACATCTATTACTTTATCGCCTAGACGCTGAGCGGCAGGAATGAACAGTTCATTGGTTTCGTTACGGCTTTGGAAACTTTGATTGTTCAGTTCTTCGAAGCGAGCCATACGCGCCTTACTCTTGCTTTGGCGGCCTTTAGCATTAGAACGTACCCATTCAAGCTCTTTTTGAATCGACTTCATGCGCGCTTTTTCTTGTGAGGCTTCTTGGGTCAAGCGTGCTTCTTTTTGCTCTAGCCAAGATGAGTAGTTACCTTCCCATGGGATCCCTTCACCGCGGTCAAGTTCAAGGATCCAGCCAGCTACGTTGTCTAAGAAATAACGGTCGTGGGTTACCGCCACCACGGTACCTTCATAATCGTGAAGGAAGCGTTCTAACCAAGCTACTGACTCGGCATCTAAGTGGTTGGTGGGTTCGTCGAGTAACAACATATCGGGTTTTTCTAATAGCAAACGACACAGTGCTACACGGCGGCGTTCGCCCCCAGATAGTTTATCAATGGTTTGATCCCAATCCGGTAGACGCAGAGCATCGGCGGCACGTTCTAGCTGGTTGTCTAAGCTATGTGAGTCGTGGGTGGCCAAAATTGCTTCTAGTTCACCTTGCTCTTGCGCTAGAGCATCAAAGTCGGCGTCGGGCTCGGCATAGGCGGCATACACTTCATCGAGTCGAGTTTGGGCATTTTTGACTACCGCTACAGCTTCTTCAACCACTTCTCGAACGGTTTTGTCTAAATCCATTTGTGGTTCTTGAGAAAGGTAGCCGATCTTTGTGCCAGGGTTAGCCCGCGCTTCCCCTTCAATGTCGGTATCAATACCTGCCATAATTCGCAGTAAGGTCGATTTGCCTGCTCCGTTTAAACCTAATACACCAATTTTGGCACCTGGAAAAAAGCTCAGGGAGATGTCTTTTAGAATGTGCTTTTTCGGGGGCACGATTTTGCCTACGCGGTTCATCGTGTAAATAAATTGGGCCATGCGCCTTTCCTCAAATTCCAAATAAGTAATATGGCTTTAGCAACGAGGTGTGCCAAATACCAAAAATTATAGTTTGTTATGATACTGGCTTCGTGCTTGGAAGCTAGCTTTGCAGCAGAGTTTATCTGTTTGTTTTTTGATGTTAAATAGTGAATTGTTAGGCTTTACCCCTGAGCCTGTTTGTTAAGTGCCCTTGGCTCGTTAATTAGTCGAATTTTAAATAGCTTAATGGTATGTTGCTGTCATCACTTTTAATGCCTTCAATAAAATGAAACAACTATTGTTTATCGGCTTCGCTTTGAGCTTGGCCTTGGCTTTTCGCGCTTCGGCCATTACTTACGACCTTCCTGATGATGGTAGCCGCTTGCTTGGCTCCAACCAATTCCATCAAGTTCAGCAGGGCGAAACTATAGCACTGATTGCCGAACATTATGGTGTGGGCTTTTTGGCCCTTATGGCAGCTAATAAGGGGGTCGACCCATTTTTACCGAAAGTGGGAACGCAGTTGTTGATCCCTACTCAAATCTTATTACCCGATGTAGATCGTAAAGGCGTTGTGGTTAACTTAGCTGAATTGCGTCTGTATTACTTCAGACCTGATACCACTCAAGTCGATGTTTTGCCGATTGGCATTGGTCGAATTGGCCGAGAAACTCCGGAAATGTCGACTTACATTAGTCAAAAACGTGAAAAGCCAACTTGGACGCCAACCTTTAATATTCGTAAGGAATATGCGGCCAAGGGCATTACTTTACCGCCGGTAGTGCAGGCTGGGCCAGAAAATCCTCTCGGGGAATATGCTTTGCGTTTAGCTTACGGCAGCGGTGAATATTTAATTCATGGAACTAATAAAGATTTTGGAGTTGGTTTGAGAGTTAGTTCGGGTTGTATTCGTTTATTCCCCAATGATATTGAATATCTATTTTCGCAGGTGGATGTTAAGACGCCAGTACAAATTATCGACCAGCCGATTAAACACTCTATGGAGCCTAGCGGTGAATTTCTATTAGAAGTACATCAGCCTTTAAATCGCAGTCAACAGGAAGTTCAGCAGGCGACAAGCTTAAGACTAAGTCGGGATAATATTAAATTTATTACCCAAGCTGGAATTGACACAAGTATTGTTAATCAGGCTTTGAAGAGTCAACAGGGAATAGCTTTGCGGGTTGGGGTAAAACAAGGTTAAAAAAAGGTGATGCACTGCATCACCTTTTTTCATCGCGATAACTACTACTTAGTATAAGAAGATGCGATGTTGTCGATGCGTTCGTTAGCGCGCATTGCTTCAGCTTTTGCTTGATCAGCGCTCATTTGAGCAGATTTCACATCGCTGCTTAAAGAGCCTTGCTCTACGCGAAGTGCTGCTACTTCATTTGAAAGTGCGTCAACTTTGTCGCTTAATGATTGTACGTTGTTTTCTAGAGCGGTAGTGTTTGAACAACCCGCTAGTAAAATGGTAGAAGCAATAGCGCCTGCAACTAAAACCTTATTCATGATAAGTCCGTCCTTTTTATTAAAGTCTAACGATAGTAATAAATCGTCAATTCATTTTAAGCAAAGCTAGTCACTGCAATTAGTGAGCCGCTGGTATGATTATGGCTCAATCTATACAAGCTGCAAGCCTTAGTTAGTTAAACTAAAGGAAAAATTAGGCATTTACAAATATTTAAGTGCTAATGTTAACATTGTTGTAACAAAGGGTGTCTCACTAAAGAGACAGTTTTGCTGATTTTTAATAATTAAGCTTATTGGCAACTTATCACGGCTTGCTGACTTATTTTGGCAAACTCGGCGCGGCGGTGTTGTTCATTTATATAGCGTAGCGGTAATGCTCGCACAATAATTAAATAATCACCTTTTTGCTGTCTATCCGCGGCGCTTAACTTTGCAAATTCTTTTGCGCTTAGCGCAACAATCGAGCTGACTTTTTCAGCTCCTAAGCGTTGTTTAACTCGTGAGTAGGTACCTTGCCTTTGTGCTATATGAAAGTTGCCTACAGTATGCATGATTTGCTGTCCATTACTTAAAGTTTGTTTAGCAATGGATTCCGCCATGGTGTCATCCCAAGCTAACATTGCAATAAAGTGACTTTGGGTTTGTTGTTTATCGCCGTGGTGGGCATTGCCAAATAAACGTTGTTGATAGGCAGGGTCATCTAAGGTGAATGTTTCAGCGAGCTGTTGACGTTGATTTGTTGGAAGCTGCTGTAAATAGTCTAGCCCTTGCTGAGCCAAACAACGGATATGTTTTCTTGGGGCATTGGCAGCAATAATGGTTAATTGCTGTTGTTTGGCAAACTCAACTAAGGGGCGATAGTCGGAACGGTAGTTGTCCCAAGCTTGACTCTGATTAATCAGCCTTTCTTCGCCAATTTCTCCATCTAGATATTGATTTAACAAGTGTTGTTGGTTACGAGTGAATTGCTCCATTGATAAGCTGAGCTGGTGGTTCTGTTGATAGAGCGCTTCAAACAGACGCAACTGCGCTAGGTGAATCGCAGGATGGGTATGAAATTCGCCAAACAATATGACTTGCGAGTCGGCTAATTGCTGGGCTAAATCAGCGATGCTGTCAATCTGTTGTTGTTTGCTTGGGTTGTAAAGTTTGAAATCATAATAAGTATCTAATGCTGATTGTTTGCTGCTTGGTGAAGGCTGTGAACTACAAGCACTTAACAGTAAACTGATGCTCAGTAATAAAAAACAATACGGCATAGTTAACGTTCTCTTTAAATAATAATTATTATCATTTAACTCGATATACTTTAAAAAGTCATCATTTATTAAACGTGAATTAATTTCATATTGTTTAAAGCCGTGGCTGAGAAAATTGCAAACTGGTGATAGGCTGGGCACACTGCTCAGTGAATGCGCTGGTATGATTATAGCCTTATTGAACAAGCCCAAAGGTGGTAGAAAATATTACTGTGATCTGGCTGGGAGTCAGGTTAGAATGCGCCTTCGCAAAATCACCCACCAACATGTAATAAAAGAGTCAGGAGATACTGATGTTAAAGCGTGATATGAATATCGCCGATTACGATGCCGAACTATGGCAAGCCATTACCAACGAAGAAGTTCGTCAAGAAGAGCACATTGAGCTGATCGCTTCTGAGAACTACGCAAGTCCACGAGTAATGGAAGCGCAAGGCTCTTACCTTACTAATAAATATGCAGAAGGTTATCCTGGCAAGCGTTACTACGGTGGTTGTGAGTATGTAGATAAAGCAGAAGTGTTGGCTATTGAACGTGCTAAACAGTTATTTGGCGCGGATTACGCCAATGTGCAACCTCATGCAGGTTCTCAAGCTAACTCAGCCGTATTTATGGCACTGCTAAATGCAGGCGATACCGTATTAGGCATGAGCCTAGCCCACGGTGGCCACCTAACTCACGGGGCAAGTGTTAGCTTTTCTGGTAAAATTTATAACTCGGTTCAATACGGCATTAACCCTGAAACCGGTGAGATTGACTATGCCGAAGTTGAGCGCTTAGCTAAAGAACATCAGCCTAAAATGATTATCGCGGGTTTCTCTGCCTACTCTGGTATTGTTGATTGGCAACGTTTCCGTGATATCGCGGATCAAGTTGGCGCTTACTTGTTTGTTGATATGGCGCACATTGCAGGTTTAGTGGCTGCTGGTTTGTATCCGAACCCTGTGCCAATTGCTGATGTGGTAACAACTACAACGCACAAAACTTTAGCTGGCCCACGTGGCGGTTTGATCCTAGCTCGCGCCAACGAAGCAGTAGAGAAGAAGCTTAATTCTGCAGTATTCCCGGGTGGCCAAGGCGGTCCTTTGATGCATGTTATTGCGGCTAAAGCGGTGGCCTTTAAAGAAGCCATGGAGCCCGAGTTTAAGCAATACCAACAAAATGTGTTGGATAATGCTAAAGCAATGGTAGAAGTGCTACAGCAACGTGGCTATAAAATTGTATCAAATGGTACACAAAACCATTTGTTCTTGGTTGATTTAATCGACAAAGATATTACTGGTAAAGATGCAGATGCTGCCTTAGGTCGCGCTAACATTACCGTAAACAAGAACTCGGTACCTAATGATCCTCGTTCACCGTTTGTTACCAGTGGCTTACGTATTGGTACTCCTGCGATTACTCGCCGTGGCTTAGATGTCGCCGCGTCTAAAGAGCTCGCCGGTTGGATTTGTGACGTATTAGATAATTTACAGGATGAAGCGGTTATTGAGCGTGTTAAAGGCCAAGTGTTGGCTCTTTGTAAGCGTTTCCCTGTTTATGCTTAAGAACTAATAGTTAGCCTAAGGACTAGTAGGCGCTAATAGAGTAAGAAAGGAGGCTTAGGCCTCCTTTTTGCGTTTTATCATAGTTTTTTTGGGATATACAAGTTTGTGAAGAGTAGTAACTTGTTAAGGAGGGAGTAGACTGGTTTGTTGATGGTTAAGTCAATACTTGGTATTGAATTTGCAATAATGAACTAATTAATTTATGAGTCAAATTGTCGGCAGTGCGGGTAATTTGAATGAATATAGAGAGAATAGAAATGGATATGAGTCCCATCGCTAATGCCAAACGCCAATTGATTGTTCAGTTTGTTATTTGGGGAGGCTTCATTGCTTTAGTGCTGTTTTAATGTGTTGTGTTGCCTAACAATGGAATTGCCAACGCATTATTGCCGATAGCGCCATGTTAGCTTGCAATCTTGTTTGTGCGTTTATGGAATGGAATTGGTTATGTAGTGAAGCGGAGCCTGTCGCTTGACAGATTTTAGCCGCTGTTCGTTTAAATCTCGCTGAATAATCCCAGCTTAGATGAACTGTCTGTTTATCGTGATTCACTTTGGTTTTTCTCTCGCTGTTGTCTCAGCATACCTATTATTTTTACTATGTATAAAATATTTATTATTCAAATAGTTATTTCAGTGGCGCAGCTTTACTTAATATTGTTACGTTTTCCGCAAGTAAAGTGTCTAGTGACAGCTTTGAAAAAATGACGCTGGTTAGACTATTCAAGTTTTAAAGTGTGCCCAATCTGTACCTGAAGCGGCTTAGAGGCTAAAATCGCCGCATATTCGTTATAGGAATTAGCTATGTATTGTCCATTTTGCTCTGCTCATGAAACTAAAGTTATTGATTCTCGGTTAGTCGCCGATGGGCATCAGGTACGACGTCGTCGAGAATGTTTGGAATGCCATGAGCGTTTTACCTCGTTTGAAATAGCTGAGCTGGTGATGCCTCGAGTAATAAAAGGCAATGGAGTAAGAGAACCCTTTGACGAAGATAAGTTGCGAGCAGGGATGATGAGGGCTTTGGAAAAGCGCCCGGTGAGTGTTGACCAAGTTGAGCAAGCGGTAAATAAAATCAAATCACAATTACGTGCCACCGGAGAGCGTGAAGTGGAAACCAAGTTCATCGGTAATATCGTAATGGAAGCCTTAATTAACTTGGACAAAGTCGCTTACGTACGTTTTGCCTCGGTATATCACTCTTTTGAGGATATAAAAGAGTTCAGTGAAGAAATCGCCAAGTTGGAAAAGAAGTGAGTTTTAGTATTCTGGACTGCCGTTATATGGCCCGCGCTATCAGCTTGGCTAAACGGGGTCGTTATACCACTGCACCTAACCCGAATGTGGGTTGTGTATTGGTTAAAAATGGTGAAATCATTGGCGAAGGTTATCATCGTAAAGCCGGTGAAGGTCACGCCGAAGTTAATGCCGCTGCTGCAGCTAAGGCTCGAGGCTATAGCCTCCAGGGCGCAAGTTGTTATGTCACTCTCGAGCCTTGTAGTCATGTGGGGCGTACGCCAGCCTGTGCCGACATGTTAGTGGAGCAGGGGGTTGCTGAAGTGGTGGTCGCCATGGTTGACCCCAATCCGCAGGTTGCGGGTAGGGGATTAACCCGTTTGCAGCAAGCAGGAATATTAGTGCGCAGTGGCTTAATGGAGCAAGCTGCCCGCAATTTAAATCCGGGTTTTTTAAGCAGAATAGAGCGTAAACGGCCTTTTGTTCGACTTAAGTTAGCGGGTTCAATTGATGCTAAAACTGCTTTGGCAAATGGTGAAAGTAAGTGGATAAGTTCTGCTTATTCCCGCAGTGATGTGCAGCGTGAGCGGGCGGTTAGCCATGCTATTTTATCAACTGCTGTCACGGTAATTCGGGATAATGCTAGCTTAAATGTGCGCCACAACGAATTAGGCAGTCTAGCGAATAGTTTGACTGAAACCGAGCTGCGTCAGCCAATTCGTATTGTATTGGACCGCCAGCAGCGTTTGTCGAAGGCGCCAAAGTTATTAAATATCTTTAAATCGCCACAGAATGTGTGGGTGGTTGGCGGTCAGCAACAAGCGGAGTTAACTGTGGCTAAACAATTACTGATTTCCGCAGGCGAGGATGATTTAACAGTATTAATGCAGCAATTGGCAGAAGCCGAAATCAATGATTTATGGGTTGAAGCGGGGGCTAAGTTTGCCGCCGCTTTGATTGAACAAAATTTAGTAGACCAATTGGTTTGTTATCAAGCGGGTTTACTTATGGGGTCTGATGCGCAAAGCTTGGTGGATTTAGGCGGTTATCGTCAAATGTCTCAACTAAAGTCTTGGCGCTGTCTTGAAACGCGGCGCATTGGCCCCGACATAAAGACTATCTGGATCCCTCAATAATCGAGCACAACAAGATGTTTACAGGAATAGTAGAAGCCCTCGGCACAATTAAAAGTGTAGATAAACGCAGTGGCGATGTTCGCTTGAAAATTGCTTGCCCGAGCTTGGATATGTCAGATGTGCATTTGGGTGACAGTATTGCGGTTAGCGGTATTTGTTTAACAGTAGTTAAATTTAACCACGATTTCTTTTGCGCCGATGTTTCCACCGAAACCTTGAGTTTAACCTCCTTGGCTAATTGTAAGCAGGGTGATAGCGTCAACCTTGAGAAAGCCATGCTCGCTACAAGCCGCTTTGGTGGGCATATTGTGAGTGGTCATGTTGATGGCCTTGCCGAGGTGGCTAGTATTAGTCCGAGTGCCCGTGCGGTTAATATATGGCTTACGGTGCCAAATGATTTAGCTCGTTACATTGCTCATAAGGGCTCGGTTACAGTAGACGGTATCAGCTTAACGGTTAATCAGGTAGAGCAGCAGCAAGTGCGCTTAACGATTATTCCGCATACTGCGGAACAAACCACCATTGCCAGTTGGGTTGTTGGGCAAAAAATTAACCTAGAAGTGGACGTTATAGCCCGCTATGTTGAACGACTTATCGGTTATGATAAACAGTCGCAAGCATCGAAAATTAACAGCGCATTCCTAGCTCAGCATGGCTTTATTAAGTAGCTGGATTAAAATGTTGGAACAATAAAATATAGGCCTCAAAGGTAAGTAAGGTTGCTATGTCATTAAGCAGTATCGAAGAAATTATTGAAGATTTACGTCATGGTAAAATGGTGGTTCTCATGGATGATGAAGATCGTGAGAATGAAGGTGACTTGATTATAGCGGCCGATATGGTGACGCCAGAGGCCATCAATTTTATGGCAACTTATGGACGTGGCTTGATTTGTCTGCCAATGACTAAGCAGCGTTGTCAGCAGTTGAAATTACCACTAATGGTAGATGTTAATACTGAGCAGTTTGCTACCAACTTTACCGTATCTATCGAGGCTGCACAGGGCGTAACAACCGGTATTTCTGCAGCTGACCGTGCGAGAACAGTACAGGCTGCGGTGGCGCGTGATGCCAAGCCCAGTGATATTGTGATGCCTGGGCATATTTTCCCTTTAATGGCTCAAGAGGGGGGCGTATTAACCCGCGCAGGTCATACCGAAGCTGGTACCGATTTAGCTCGTTTGGCGGGGCGTGAACCGGCAGCGGTAATCGTTGAAATATTGAATCAAGACGGCACTATGGCGCGTCGTCCCGATTTAGAAAAGTTTTGTGCAAAACACGATTTAAAAATGGGTACCATTGCGGATTTGATTGAGTACCGTAATAACAATGAGACTACCATTGAGCGAGTTTCAGAGTGTCACATGCCTAGTCGTTACGGTGATTTTAAGTTAATTACCTACCGCGATACCATTGATCAAAAGGTTCATTTTGTGATGCAGGCCGGTGACATTGACCCAGATGAAGCCACTTTAGTTCGAGTGCATCTACATAATCCTTTCAGTGACCTGCTAGGCAGTGACCGTGCCGGACGAATGAGCTGGCCTATTGATAAGGCGCTGGAAAAGATAGCCAAAGAAAATGGCGTCATGGTGTTGTTGAGTACCGATGATAACGCAGACAACTTGCTCGAGCAGGTGAAAGTTTTTGCTTTGGAAGATCGCGGTCAAAATCCAGCTAAGAAACAGCGACAGGCCGCTTCGCGCACAGTGGGTGTAGGTTCGCAAATCTTAGCCGATTTAGGGGTGAGTAAAATGCGTCTGTTGAGCTCACCAAAACGCTACCACGCGCTTTCCGGTTTTGGTTTAGAAGTGATTGAATACATCGACCAAGAGTAAGCCTTTAGGCTTAGCAATTTTATTAAGGGTCTATTGAATTAGTTGTGCTAGAATAGCGCGATTTTTTTGATGGACTCAAAGAAAAGGCAGAATTAACTATGAAAGTAATCGAAGCAAATTTAGCGACGCCGAATGCCAAAGTTGCGATTGTGATAGCGCGTTTTAACAGTTTTATTAACGAAAACTTGTTGTCGGGTGCTGTTGATACCTTAACTCGTCAAGGTGGCGTGAGCGACGATAATATCACGGTAGTTCGCGTACCTGGCGCGGTTGAAATCCCCTTGGCGGCTAAGCGTATTGCTGCTAGCAAACAATACGATGCTATTATTGCTTTGGGTACGGTGATTCGTGGTGGCACTTATCACTTCGAATTAGTGGCTAATGAATGCCATAAAGGTTTGGCGCAGGTAATGTTGGAATACGATATTCCGGTGACTTTTGGCGTTTTAACGACTGAGTCTATCGAGCAAGCGATTGAACGCGCTGGCACTAAAATGGGTAATAAAGGTACCGAAGCCGCCCTAAGCGCTTTGGAAATGATTAACTTAGTTAGTCAGATCGAAGTTTAATTTGAGGATCTCTCTGTGAAACCAGCTGCACGCCGTAAAGCGAGGCAATTTGCTACTCAAGCAATTTATCAATGGCAAGTGACCAAGGACAGTGTTGCTAACATCGAACATCAGTTTTTAACCGAACAGGATATGAGTAAAGCTGATGTACCGTATTTTTCTACTTTGCTTGCTGGTGTTGTTGCCAATAGCGAGAAGTTAGATGCTGCAATGAGCTCATCGTTATCTCGTAAGCTAGAAGAATTGGATATCGTAGAGCACGCTATTTTGTTAATTGGTGTCTATGAACTGTTAATGGTGAGCGACGTTCCTCCTAAAGTGGTGATTAACGAAGCTATTGAGCTGGCCAAATCATTTGCTGCAGAAGACAGTCATAAATTTGTTAATGGCGTGCTAGATAAAGTACTTCGCTTGCAACAGCTCAAGTCTTAAGCAATGCGTTCTCAACCATCCTTGGGTGAATTTGACATTATTGAAAAGTTCTTCCAGCAAAGCTCGCCGCGCCAAGATGTTTTGCTGGGTGTAGGCGATGATGCTGCGCTGGTGGCCGCTCCTGAAAATAGCCAAATTGCCATTTCAACCGATACCTTGGTTGAAGGTGTCCACTTCTTTGCGGATATCCCTCCTCGTGCCCTAGGGCATAAAGCGCTAGCGGTCAATTTAAGTGATATGGCGGCGATGGGGGCTGAGCCTCGTTGGGTCACCTTAGCGTTGACCTTACCCGAGGTAGATGAACAATGGCTGGCACAATTTAGTAAAGGCTTTTATGATTTAGCCGAGTACTTTAATGTTAGTTTGATTGGTGGTGACACCACCAAAGGACCTTTGAGTATTACTGTAACGGTGCATGGTGTCGTACCTAGCGGTAAGGCTTTACGCCGCAATGGTGCTAAACCCGGTGACTGGATCTACGTTACCGGTAATTTAGGTGACTCTGGCTTAGCCCTGGCTCACTTACAGCAACAACTTAATTTAACTCCTCAACAACTTGAGTTGTGTTTGAAACAACATTATTTTCCTCAGCCTAGGGTCTTAGCGGGTTACGGTTTACGTGATGTAGCCTCTGCCACCATTGATATTTCAGACGGCTTAGCTAACGACTTAAGGCATATTCTTCGCCAAAGTGGCTGTTCCGCTAGCTTAAAGCTAGAGCAGTTACCACTCTCTGAAACTATGACAGAGGCGGTGGGTCTAGATCAAAGCTTCCAATTCGCTCTTTGTGGTGGAGAGGATTATGAACTCTGCTTTACCGTACCTGAATCAAACAAGGGCTCGGTTAATACTTCCTTATCTTATAGCGGCGTTCCTTATACCTGTATTGGCCAATTGGCCTCTGGTCAGGGCGAAATAAAGTTACAGTATCAGGGTAAAGCTTACCAATTCGATCCCATCGGTTGGGATCATTTCAACTAACCTTCGTTTTAGAGCAGCACTATGGATAAGGCTTTAGCCCGTTTAAGTTTGCGTAACCCCTTACATTTATGCGCCCTTGGTTTGGGAAGTGGCTTAAGCCCTAAAGCTCCCGGAACTGCAGGTACGGTGGCAGCAATTCCATTGTATTTGCTACTCGCTCAATTGCCACTCAGTGCTTATCTGGTCGCCTTAGTGGTGAGCTTTGTTTTTGGCGTATGGTGTTGTCAAAAAGCCAGCGATGATATGGGGGTGCATGATCATGGGGCAATTGTTTGGGATGAATTTGTAGGTTATTGGATTACCATGTTGCTGGTGCCTGTTTCAGCGCTGAATATTGTGTTAGGTTTTTTGTTATTTAGACTGTTTGATATTTTAAAACCTTGGCCAATAAAAGTCTTGGATAAAAAAGTTCATGGAGGCTTCGGCATAATGATAGATGACGTATTAGCTGGCGTGTTTGCCGCAGTTTCGATGCAAATAGTTCTGTTTACCCTCATTTAGTCACCCATTCCATCTACATTTTTATATTTGTATGATGTTATCTAGTCGATTATTTTTATAAATATTAAGAACACGCTCATTACAATGTGAATAATTATGATTTTCTGGCGAATCATTAATCACTTCAACTGCGCTAGGTCAATTTTGGCTTATAAAATGCTGTTGATGCTATTTACAGTGGCAGATAAAAATACTAGTTTATTACGGGTAAAAAGCGGATCAGACCTGTTTGAATCGCGTACAGTTAAGTATTGTCACTGCTAACAGGACATATCAGACAACAGATACTAGATTTATCAAGAATAAAAATTATCAGTCTATTCGCAAACACACCGGAAATGCGACCATACCGGTTGCATACATGACAAGATGTCACACGGAGAATCATAATGAAAAAAGGATTAGCGAAGCTATCTTTAGCACTCGTAGCAAGCGCTGTAGCGGTCAGTGTACAGGCTAAAACATTTGTCTTCTGTTCGGAAGGCAGCCCAGAGGGTTTTAACCCCAGTTTATATACAGCGGGTACCACCTTTGATGCCTCTTCTAAAAACATGTTTAACCGATTAGTTGAGTTCGAAGTTGGCACCACGAACGTTATTCCTGGCTTAGCGGAGTCTTGGGATGTGTCTGACGATGGCCTAGAGTACACCTTCCATTTACGCAAAGGCGTAAAGTTCCATAGCCAGAAGAAAGGTTTCAAACCTACTCGCGACTTTAACGCCGATGACGTAGTCTTTTCTTTTGAACGCCAAGATGATCCAGAGCACCCTTACCACAAAGTATCTGGCGGTTCCTACGAGTACTACAGTGGCATGGGTATGAATGACTTGGTGAAAGAAATCGTTAAAGTTGACGACTACACCGTTAAGTTTGTTCTTAGCCGCCCTGAAGCACCTTTCATTGCTAACCTAGCGATGGACTTTGCTTCTATCTTCTCTGCTGAACAAGCCGATGCTTTGCTTAAAGCAGGTACGCCTGAGAAGTTAGACCTAGACCCTGTAGGTACAGGTCCTTTCCAAAAAGTCCAGTATCAAAAAGACTCCATTATTCGTTACGTGGGTAATAAAGATTACTGGCGTGGTGCTCCAGAGATTGACCGTTTAGTGTTCTCAATCACGCCTGATGCCTCAGTGCGTTATGCCAAGCTGAAAGCGGGTGAGTGTCACGTTATGCCTTATCCAAATCCGGCAGATGTGGAGCAAATGAAAAATGACCCAGAAATTAACCTAATGAGTCAAGAAGGCTTAAACGTAGGCTATTTGGCGTTTAATACTCAAAAGGCACCTTTTGACAACGTTAAAGTGCGTCAAGCGCTCAGCTTAGCGGTCAACAAACAAGCGATTATCGATGCAGTGTTCCAGGGTAGCGGTAAAATCGCTAAGAACCCGATCCCACCAACAATGTGGTCTTACAATAACGACACCGTTGATTATGCTTACGATCCAGTAAAAGCCAAAGCTTTATTGAAAGAAGCGGGCGTTAGCAATTTGAAAACCAATATCTGGGCAATGCCGGTGCAACGTCCATACAACCCTAATGCGCGTCGTATGGCTGAAATCATTCAAGCCGATTGGGCTAAAGTAGGTGTGAATGCCAAAATTGTCAGTTACGAGTGGGGTGAATACCTTAAACGTTCTAAGCAAGGTGAGCACGATACCGTATTACTAGGTTGGACCGGTGATAATGGTGACCCAGATAACTTCCTAAGCGTATTGTTAAGTTGTGACGCTGTGGGTGGTGGTAACCGCGCTATGTGGTGTTACCAACCATTCAATGATGTGATTATGAAAGCGAAACAGATTTCTAATCAAGCTGAACGCACACCGCTATATGAAGAAGCACAGTTGATCTTCAAGGAACAAGCTCCTTGGGTCACTATTGCTCATTCTGTTACTTACCAGCCCGTTCGTAAAGAAGTTCAAGGCTTTAAGATTGACCCACTAGGTGGTCATTATTTCTATGGTGTGTCGTTAAAATAAACATGCTTAGGGGCTGGTAACGGCCCCTTTCCTTCCTTCAGACACAGAGCTGTAGTTATGTTCCAGTTTATTATAAAAAAATTAATGTTGGTGATACCCACCTTCTTAGGCATTACTCTTTTAACCTTTACTTTAATTCGTTTGATCCCGGGGGATCCGATCGAAGTGATGGCGGGAGAAAGAGGTGTGTCCCCCGAACGCCACGCTGCTTTGCGGGCCGAGTTGGGCTTAGACCAACCTTTGTTGGTTCAATACTTTGATTATGTGAAGAATATTGCGAGTGGTGATCTTGGGCGTTCACTCATCACCAAGACACCAGTAACCGAAGAATTTTTAACCTTATTTCCAGCTACCGTAGAGTTAGCAAGCTGTGCGGCTCTTTTTGCCATTTTAGTTGGCTTGCCCTGTGGCATTATCGCCGCGGTTAAACGGGGCTCTTTATTTGACCACTCGGTCATGACCTTTTCTCTTACTGGCTATTCGATGCCCATATTCTGGTGGGCCTTATTGTTGATGCTGGTGTTCTCAGTAAATCTGGGGATAACCCCGGTTTCGGGGCGTCTGGATGTGACCTATTGGATTGACGAAGTCACCGGATTTATGTTGATTGATACTTTGTTATCTGGTGAAGAAGGGGCCTTTCTATCAGCCTTACACCATTTGGTTTTGCCTGGTATTGTTCTTGGTACCATTCCGATGGCGGTAATAGCACGAATGACCCGTTCGTCGATGTTAGAGGTATTGGGTGAAGATTACATTCGCACCGCGCGCTCTAAAGGCATGGCGCCGCTGCGAGTGATTGTGGTACATGCGCTGCGTAACGCCTTAATTCCGGTTATTACCGTGATTGGCTTACAAGTAGGTATTCTGTTGTCGGGAGCGATTCTTACTGAAACGATTTTTGCTTGGCCAGGTATCGGTAAATGGCTGATTGAATCAATTGGTCGCCGAGATTATCCAGTAGTACAAGGGGGCATTTTAATCGTGGCTACCATTATTATTGTGGTCAACTTACTTGTCGACATTCTTTACGGTGTGGTTAACCCACGGATCCGTCACGGCAAATAAGGAAGCGTATTATGTCTGAACAAACTTCTAGCCCGGTTAGCGGGCCACAAATTCAAACTCCTCTGCAAGAGTTTTGGAGTTATTTTAGTAAGAATACCGGTGCGGTAGTTGGCTTGGTGTTTATTATTGCAATGATCTTAATTGCATTGTTTGCTAGCGTGTTGGCTCCTCATTCACCGATTGAACAATACCGGGATGCACTATTATTACCCCCATTTTGGGTTGAGGGTGGCTCCACCAGCTTTTTGCTGGGTACTGATGATGTAGGTCGTGATATCTTGTCACGTTTGATCCATGGTGCTCAATTATCTTTGTTTATTGGTTGTTTAGTGGTGACGCTATCTTTAGGCATTGGAGTGATCTTAGGTTTGATTGCGGGATTCTTCCGCGGTTACATCGAAACTATTATTATGCGTGCTGTCGATATTATGTTGGCGATGCCGAGCCTATTATTGGCAATTGCCATTGTGGCCATCTTAGGTCCAAGCATCTTTAATGCGGCGATGGCTATCGCCATCGTATCGATGCCCCACTATGTTCGTTTAACCCGAGCGTCGACCATTGCCGAGCTAAATAAAGATTACGTAATTTCCTCTCGGGTGGCCGGCGCCGGTTCATTGCGTTTAATGTTTATTACTATTTTACCGAACTGTTTGGCGCCGTTAATTGTGCAAGCGACCTTAGGTTTCTCTAACGCCATTCTCGATATGGCTGCTTTAGGCTTCTTAGGTTTGGGAGCTCAGCCTCCAACACCGGAGTGGGGTAGTATGTTGGCTGACGCTTTGCAGTTTGTGCAACGGGCTTGGTGGGTTGTTACCTTCCCTGGTTTGGTAATTTTGTTAACCGTATTGGCCTTTAACTTGATGGGCGATGGCTTGCGTGATGCGCTTGATCCCAAGTTGAAACAGTAGGAGAAATTTTGTGTCTTTATTAGAAGTAAACAACCTTACTGTTGAGTTTGGTGATGGTGATAATCCGTTTCGTGCGGTTGATCAAGTTGGCTATAGCGTAGAGAAAGGCGAAATTGTTGGTATTGTAGGAGAATCAGGCTCGGGTAAAAGTGTTAGTTCTTTATCGATTATGGGCTTAATCGAATACCCCGGAAAGGTGAAAGCAGACACCCTCAAGTTTGAAGGCCAAGACTTACTGGCTATGTCGGAAAATAAACGCCGCGCCATCACTGGTGCCGAAATTGCGATGATTTTCCAAGAGCCTATGTCGAGCTTGAATCCTTGTTATACCGTTGAGTACCAAATTAGCGAAGCGCTCAAAATTCACCAAAGTGGTGATAAAAAATGGCGTCGACAACGAGTCATCGAGCTGTTAGAGCAAGTGGGTATTCCTGATCCTAAATCTCGTTTGAAAAGTTACCCTCACCAGTTATCTGGAGGGATGAGCCAACGGGTGATGATTGCTATGGCCATTGCTTGTGATCCTAAGCTGCTGATTGCTGATGAACCTACCACTGCTTTGGATGTCACCATTCAGGCGCAAATCGTAGATTTGCTATTGGATTTGCAAAAGCAAAAAAACATGGGTTTAGTATTGATTACTCATGACTTGGCGCTAGTCGCTGAATCGGCCCATCGGGTGATCGTGATGTACGCTGGGCAAGTGGTGGAAACTGGGCCAGCAGCGGAGATCTTCTCTAAACCTAAGCACCCATATACCCAAGCGTTATTGCGTTCCTTGCCTGAGTCTTCAGCCGGTAAAGACCGTTTGGACGCGCTGCCAGGTGTGGTTCCTGGAGCCTATGATCGCCCAGTGGGGTGTTTGTTAAATCCTCGTTGCCCGTATGCGACTGAACGTTGTTTACAACAACAGCCGCCCCTACAAGGCGAAGGTAAGCGACAAGTAAGATGTTTTACTCCACTAGATGAGAGCGGGAGACCAAGCGCATGAGTGACAGTATTATCAAAGCCGCAGCGCTGCAGGCCGAACCAAGTTCCGAGCAAGCATCGGTATTGTCAGTGAATGGGGTAAAGAAGCATTATCAAGTGAAAGCGGGTATGTTTAAACCTGATGCTACGGTAAAGGCCTTAGATGGGGTTAGCTTTAGCCTAGAAAAAGGTAAAACACTGGCAGTAGTGGGGGAGTCGGGTTGTGGTAAATCGACCCTAGCTAGAGTGCTCACTATGATTGAAACTCCCACCGCTGGTGAGCTGTGTTTCGATGGAAAAGATATTTTAAGCTTAGGTAAAGATGCAGCTAAAGTACTGCGTCAAAAGATTCAAATTATCTTCCAAAATCCTTATGGTTCGCTTAACCCGCGTAAGAAAGTGGGGACGATTCTAGAAGAACCTTTAATCATTAATAGTGACATGACTAAGGTTGAACGTAAGCAAAAAGCCTTAGCTATGTTGGCGAAAGTGGGTTTAAGACCTGAGCACTATGACCGTTATCCACACATGTTCTCCGGTGGTCAGCGCCAGCGTATTGCGATTGCGCGTGGTTTGATGCTTGATCCTAAGGTAGTCGTGGCGGATGAACCGGTTTCTGCACTAGATGTATCGGTGCAAGCTCAGGTGCTAAACTTGATGATGGATCTACAACAAGAAATGGGCTTGAGTTATATCTTCATTTCTCATGACTTGTCGGTGGTGGAGCACATTGCCGATGAAGTAATGGTGATGTATTTGGGTAAGGCCGTTGAGTACGCCTCTTGTGAAGAGCTATTTAGCAATCCTAAACACCCTTATACTCAGGCTCTGTTATCGAGTACGCCGCGCCTTGACCCCGCTCATCGTCGAGAGAAAATTAAGCTTGAAGGTGAGTTGCCTTCGCCGCTTAACCCTCCTGCAGGTTGTGCTTTTCATGCGCGTTGTCGTTTTGCTAATGAACGTTGTCAGCAACAACAGCCCACCTTGGTTAAAGAAGCTAATGCGCAAGTGGCTTGTTTTGCCCGAGAAGAAGGCCGAATAGTCTAAGTTATTTGCTTAGGCTAAAAAAAGCGGGTTTATCCCGCTTTTTTTATGTATTTTTTCGGTGTAACGTAGCAGTAATCTGTTTGTAAGAGGTGAATAGCTTGCTATTGCCAAGAAAATCAAAGACTCAACATGGTACTTGGCTGTTATTGTTCGGTTTGTTCTGTTCTCATTTCAGCAACGCTAAGGTCCTCGTGTGGGGAACCGCTTTTCATACCGAGCCTCATGCTATCGTAGATGAACTAGATACCAACCGAAGTTTCATCAATCATCTACTGTTTGACCCCTTGTTTTTAAGTGACCAGCAAGGGCGGATAAGACTGGGCTTAGTAGCTAAATGGAAGATTATTTCACCCACCCAAGTTCAGTTTGAGTTGCGTGACGGAGTGAAGTTTCATTCCGGCAACTCTCTAAGTGCGGAAGATGTGGAGTGGACTTTTCAGCAAATTAGTCAACAGCCTCACCTACACACTTTGTTTGCACCGATTAAGAGCTTACGCGCGTTAAATCGTTTACAGTTTGAGGTGCAAACCTATCGTCCCTTCTCGCAACTCATTCAGCGACTCAGTCTTATTTTTCCTGTGGATAAGCAATTTTATTTAGCTCAGCAATCGGCAGAAAATGGGGCACATATAACACAAGTATCTGGCACTGGGGCTTATAAATTAAGCCGCTTTGTTCCCGGTATTGTTACCGAATTTAGTGCTAACCCTGCGTATTGGCGTAAACGAGAAGGTAATGTTGACACCATAAAGGTAGTGCCAATTAAACAGGTAGAAATGCGAATGGCTAGTTTGTTTTCTCGAGATGTAGATGTCGTTGACCATGTGCCCGATAACTACGTTGATTTACTTAATAAAGACAAGCTGTTATCGGTAATTCAAACGCGAAGCTTAAAGTGGCTCGCCATTGAGCTGAATCAGCATCATCCTGCTTTGGCTAAGCGTCGTGTACGCCAAGCTATCAACTTGGCTATCGATAATGCACGCTTAGCCGAAGGACTTGGGCAATATGCTATGGCATCGACGCAGTTAAGTATCCCCGGTCAGCCCGGTTACAATGAAGAATTGTTGCCACGCTATAATTTATTATTGGCGCATCAGTTATTACAACAGGCTGGATATGAAGAGGGATTTAGTTTAACTATGGCTATTCCCAACTCGTTGTTTGATGAGCAATCAAAGATGGTTTCACAGTTGGTATCGATGCTGGATAGAGTAAATATTCGTTTGATCCCAAGCTGGTTAGATGAAGCCGAGTACCAAGCAAACCAGAATCAGTGCTTGAGTGATTTGATTTTAACTCGGCGGCAAAAAGATGCTGGTAATGTGCTGTCGATAGCCCGTTCTATGTACTTAGATGATGAGCAGACTGAACCTAAACAAGCTTCACGCTGCCAGGTATATCAAAATGAAGATGTGTCTGCTCTGATTTTGGCTGCCGAACAGGAGCTGGATGACCAACAGAGAGCGTTGATCACTCGTGAGTTAGAGAAGGTGCTGTACCAGCAAGCGGCGTTTGTCCCGCTTTACTGGCAACGTAAGATCTGGGCTACCAATCGTCGTATCGACATAGACAGCTTGAATCTTCATAGCCCGTTTCCCTTATTCGAGCACCTACAGATCCTCGACTAACTAGCGCGCGAGAAACCGTTCAATTTTTTGTTTAATACCGGCACTGTCAAGGCCTAGCAAATGATAAATTTCTTGCTGGCTACCTTGCTCAATAAAGTTGTCTGGAAGACCAATGTTTAATACTTTGACTTGGTTAAGCTGTTCGGCAAATAGCAATTCATTGACCGCAGACCCCGCGCCACCTTGAATGGCATTTTCTTCTACGGTTACCAATACATCGTGGTTTTTAGCGAGTGCTTGGATACAATTTTTATCCAAGGGTTTAATGAAGCGCATATCCACTAGAGTCGCATTTAGTTGCTCTGCTACCGCTTCGCATTGGCAAAGGAAGCTACCAAAATTCAAGATTGCTACCTTGGCCCCTTCTTTGAGCACGCGGGCTTTGCCTATTTCTAATGCACTCATTTCTGCAGCTATAGGCGTATTGTCTGCCCCACCTCGTGGGTAACGAACTGCTGCAGGGCCTGAGTGTAGGTGACCAGTATAGAGCATCTGTCGGCATTCATTTTCGTTGGCTGGCGCCATAATTACTAAATTGGGTATGGCTCGTAAGTAGCTGAGATCAAAAGCCCCTTGGTGAGTTGGGCCATCGGCACCCACAATACCTGCTCGGTCTATGGCAAATAGTACTGGTAAGTTTTGAATGGCAACGTCATGGATCAGTTGGTCGTAGGCGCGCTGTAAGAAAGTACTGTAAATGGCTACCACTGGATGATAACCCGAGATGGCTAAACCTGCAGCGAAGGTAACCGCGTGTTGCTCGGCAATTGCCACATCAAAGTACTGTTCGGGAAATTCTTTGGAGAAGCGGACCATGCCTGAGCCTTCACGCATCGCTGGAGTAATACCCATGAGTTTAGGGTCGATGGCCGCCATATCACATAGCCAATCGCCAAAGATCTTAGAGAAGGTGGGCGCGCCCCCCTTACTTTTTGGCAAGTTAGTTTGGCTTGGGTCAAATTTAGGCACGCCATGATAACCGATAGGATCTTGCTCGGCGGGTAGGTAGCCTTTGCCTTTTTTGGTCATCACATGCAGGATTTGCGGGCCTTTTAAATCGCGCATATTATTCAGGGTACTAACCAAGCCTTTAACATCGTGGCCATCAATCGGCCCTATGTAGTTAAAGCCAAACTCTTCAAACAGGGTGCCTGGTACTACCATGCCTTTAAGGTGTTCTTCGGCGCGCCGAGCCAGCTCTTTAATTGGCGGCATGCCACTGAGTACCTTTTTTCCGCCTTCGCGCAGTGAAGAATACAGCGAGCCAGATAAAATTTTCGCTAAAGAATTATTCAGTGCGCCGACATTCTCAGAAATAGACATCTCGTTATCGTTAAGAATTACCAGCATATCATTGTGAATCGCGCCTGCATGGTTTAGTGCTTCAAAAGCCATACCTGCGGTCATTGCTCCGTCACCAATCACCGCCACTACTTTGCGATTTTGCTGTTCTTTTTCGGCGGCAATAGCCATACCTAAGGCGGCACCGATAGAAGTACTTGAATGACCCACACTAAGTACATCGTATTCACTCTCTTCTCGCCAAGGGAAAGGGTGTAAGCCTTTAAATTGGCGAATGGTTGGCATTTGTTCACGTCGACCAGTGAGGATTTTGTGGGGGTAAGCTTGGTGGCCAACATCCCATACTAGTTTGTCAAAGGGGGTGTTATACACATAATGCAGGGCAACGGTGAGTTCTACCGCCCCTAAGCCTGAGGCAAGATGGCCACTGGACTGGCTGACACTGTTAAGTAAATATTGACGAAGTTCGTCGCATAACTGGGGTAATTGCTGCGCCTCTAACTGGCGTAAGTCGGCGGGCAAATTCGCTTGCGCGAGAGTCGGGTAGTTTTTAATATTCAGTGTCATATAAAATGCTTATCATTATTTTTATTGTTGACGACTAGTTGTTTCGATGCACGACATAATCGGCTAGCAAGCCTAGCATTTGGCTATTGTAAGGCAAACGCTCTAATGCTTGAAGGGCTTCTTTGCCTAAGCTTTCCGCTTTGTCGATGGCGCCCTGTAATCCTAATAAACTTGGGTAAGTACTTTTATTTAAAGCCTGATCAGAACCTTGAGGTTTACCTAGGGTATCAGTATCACTGATAATATCTAAAATATCATCTCTCACCTGAAAGGCTAGACCTAAGGCATCGGCGTAGGCGCTCAAAGCCTGTTGCTGTTGTGGCTCTATATTACTGCAAATTGCGCCTAACATAATGGCCGCTTTTATTAGAGCGCCAGTTTTATGTTGATGCAGCCGTTCAAGTTGTTGCAAGGATATTTGTTGATTGGTTGACGCGATGTCTATGGCTTGGCCGCCACACATTCCTTGATAACCGGCAGCTTGGCTTAGTACTTTTAACATCATCACTTTCTGGGGAGCACTAATTGGTGCATCAGCAATCAGGCTAAAAGCCAAGCTGTGTAAGGCATCACCGGCAAGAATAGCGGTGGCTTCATCAAAGGCTTTGTGACAGGTTGGCTGGCCGCGGCGTAGGTCGTCGTTGTCCATGGCTGGTAAATCATCATGAATCAATGAATAAGCATGAATGCATTCAACTGCCGCGGCAGCAGCATCTAAGGCCTCGTCGTTAGCTTGTTTGAGTTGCCCGACTAAGTAGACTAATAAAGGACGGATCCGCTTACCTCCCAGCAATAAACCGTGGCGCATTGCCGCTAACAGTTGAGGCTCGGTAGCTCCCTGAGTAGTAAGAACTTGGTCAAGATGATTGTTGATGCGGCTTTGGTAGTCAGCGATGCAGCCAGCTAGCTGTTGATTCACTCCGTAGGCTCCTGGATTAAAGGTTCAAGACTATCGCCACTGGCTTTCTGGCGAAGAATGTCCACTTGTTGCTCGGCTTGTTGTAACTTAGTTTGTCCAGCACTGGCTAAGCTGATGCCACGCTCAAATTGTTTTAGAGATTCTTCTAGGCTTAACTCACCTTGCTCTAATTGCTGAACAATATCTTCCAGCTCATTTAGCGTCTCTTCAAATTTCATGTTTTCTGGTTTTTTGGTGGCCATGGGTAGTCCCTCTCAAGCTGGTGCTGGCGCAAACTTACCCTAGGCTCTGTGGGAGGTCAAACTTGCAACTCAAGTATTTTCACTTTGGCCGATAAATAGTTTAGTGCTTGAGCTTTCAAGACCTTGAAATGAGAACACAAAATTATCTTCGATTCTGTTTTTGGAGTAGGCTAGTATTAGATAAATAAAAATCTCTAGGCTACAGGTTAAAAGGAAAACACAGTGGATTTAGCAACGCTGATTGGGATTATCGGCGCCTTCGCATTCGTAGTTATGGCGATGGTGATGGGGGGAGGATTAGGCATATTTGTCGATATTCCTTCGGTACTAATTGTTTTTTGTGGCTCCTTGTTTGTTGTGTTAATGAAATACAACTTAGGGCAGTTTTTAGGCGCGGTAAAAATTGCTGCAAAGGCCTTTATGTTTAAAGTCGATAAACCTGAAGATTTAATTGAGCGCTCGGTAGAAATGGCTGATGCGGCTCGCAAAGGTGGATTTTTAGCCTTAGAAGAAGCGGAGATCAGTAACCCGTTTATGCAAAAAGGTATCGATATGTTGGTGGATGGGCATGATGCCGATGTGGTGCGTTCTACTATGGAGAAAGATATTGCCTTAACCTCTGAACGTCATGAGATGGGAGCCGGCATTTTTAAAGCCTTAGGGGACGTTGGCCCTGCCATGGGGATGATTGGTACGCTGATCGGTTTGGTGGCGATGTTATCGAATATGGATGACCCTAAGTCAATTGGTCCGGCAATGGCGGTAGCTTTGTTAACCACTTTATATGGCGCAATTTTGGCTAACATGGTGGCGATCCCCATCAGTGAAAAACTGATGTTACGCGCCGGCGAAGAAAAGTTGAATCGAAGTTTGATTTTGGATGCGGTATTGGGGATCCAAGATGGTCAGAATCCACGGGTAATTGAAGGTGTGTTAAAGAATTACCTTCCTGAAGGTAAGCGCTCTTTGGGCACCGCAGACGAATAAGGACAGGCCATATGGAAGAACCTTGCAAATGTCCGCCAGAAGGATTGCCCGCTTGGATGGGCACCTTTGCTGATTTAATGTCGTTGTTGATGTGTTTCTTCGTATTGCTGCTGGCTTTCTCAGAAATGGATGTACTTAAATTTAAGCAAATAGCCGGCTCCATGAAGTATGCTTTTGGTGTGCAAAACTTATTAGAGGTGAAAGATATACCCAAGGGAACTTCGGTCATTGCTCAAGAGTTTCGTCCCGGTCGCCCAGAGCCTACACCCATTGAAACTATCATGCAGCAAACTATTGATATGACTCAGGCGAAACTAGAGTTTCACGATGGTGAAGAAGCTGATGCGGGAGGACAACAAAAGGCTGCGGGGCAGCAAACGGGTGGCCGTTCATCAGCGACTCAAGCACAATCATCACAGAGCCAATCGCAAACTCAAGCCGAGCAAAACCAAACTGCTAAACGTATTGCCCAACAGTTACGCGATCAAATTGAAGATGGAGCCATTGAGGTAGAGTCTTTAGGTCAACAAATTATTATTCGGGTTCGTGAGAAAGGGGCCTTTCCATCGGGCTCGGCGTTTTTACAGCCCAAATTTAGGCCGGTGATTCGCCGCGTTGGTGAAGTGATTAAAGACATACCAGGTATTGTTACAGTATCGGGACATACTGATAATCAGCAAGCTGAATCAGAGCTATATCGCTCAAACTGGGATCTGTCCAGTCAACGGGCGGTATCAGTCGCCCATGAGTTGATTAAGGTAGATGGTTTTGCTGAGGAGCGCCTCGTAGTGAGTGGTTTAGCCGACACTCATCCCTTAGTGCCTAATAATACCTTGGAAAATCGTCGCCGTAATCGTCGTGTTGAAATTGGCATTATGCAAGGTAAGGCCACTCAGTCGGGTGAAATCGCTGTATCTGAAGAACAATAACTCTCCCATACTTAGCCTAGACTTCGGCGTCGCCGAGGTTTGGGCCTGCTCTGTATATTGCTGCAATTAATAACAAGATTGGCTCGTTGGCTGAAGTCGCGGTATAATTCGCGCCCCAATTTACCAAGGCCCTGAGTTATGAAGTTCATCGTTAAGTTATTCCCTGAAATTGCTATGAAGAGTAAGCCGGTGCGTAAGCGCTTTAGTAAGATCCTTCAAAGCAATATTCGTAATGTTATCAGCGCATTTGATGACACGATACGGGTGCGCTTAGATTGGGATAGAATGGTGGTGACTTCACGCAATGACAGTGAAGAGAATCGCGCGGCCTTAATTCAGGCGCTGTCATCTACTCCTGGTATTGTTCATTTTCTCGAAGTTACCCAATATCACTATACTGATTTACACCACATTTATGAGCTGACTTATAACGTTTGGAAAGACTGTTTAAAAGATAAAACCTTTTGTGTGCGGGTGAAACGTAGTGGTCAGCAAGAGTTTTCTTCAATCGAAGTAGAACGTTACGTGGGGGGCGGTTTAAACCAACACTGTGAAAGCAATGGGGTGCGCTTAAAAAAACCTGATGTGACGGTGAATATAGAAGTCGCTGACGACGTAGTTTATTTGGTTCAGGCCAAGCATCCTGGTTTGGGCGGCTTCCCTATTGCTACCCAAGAAAGCGTGTTGTCTTTACTCTCTGGTGGGTTTGATTCTGGAGTATCAAGTTACCAGCTGATTAAGCGCGGTGCCAAAGTGCATTATTGCTTCTTTAATCTAGGGGGCCGTGCTCATGAGTTGGGAGTAAAGCAGGTCGCTCATCACTTGTGGAAACGTTTTGGCTCGTCGCATCGGGTTAAATTTGTCGCGGTGGATTTTGATCCCGTGGTGAACGAAATTTTAGAGAAAGTCGATAATGGCCAAATGGGTGTGGTGTTGAAGCGTATGATGGTGCGAGCCGCGTCTGAAATTGCTCAACGCTTGGATATTCCAGCTTTAGTGACAGGTGAGGCTGTAGGCCAAGTATCAAGCCAAACTTTAGTTAACCTAGGTATGATTGATAAGGTTTCTGAAACCTTAATATTACGGCCTCTGATTGCTAGTGATAAGCAAGATATTATTGATACAGCGAAGAAAATTGGCACCAATGACTTTGCTGAAACCATGCCTGAATACTGTGGGGTAATTTCCAACAAGCCTACAGTTAAAGCCGTCGAATCGAAGCTTTTGGCTGAAGAAGAGAAATTTGATTTTTCTATTTTGCAGCAGGTTGTTGAAGCGTGTCGAATTTCTGATATTCGTGATGTGGCTAAAGAAACCGACCAACAAGTGATTGAAGTTCACAGTGACCAAGTGGTTCAAGATAAACAAGCTGTGGTACTGGATATACGCTCAACTGAAGAGCAAGAGCTAAAACCTTTTTCTCTGGACGGTGTGCTTGTTCAGCATATTCCATTTTTTAAGCTGGCGACTCAATTTGGCGACTTGGACCAAAGCAAACATTATTTGCTGTATTGTGATCGTGGGGTGATGAGTAAATTGCAAGCCCTATACTTGCAGGATGCAGGTTTTAAAAATGTAGGGGTTTATACCCAGCATTAGCCGTTTAGTGAAGCCAGCGAAAGCTGGCTTTCTGTTTCATTTATATCGAAAAGTGATTAAAAAATAAGGTTTTTTGTTCACATATCTTTTTTTAATCGGGTTTTACTGAAGATTCGTTCAAACTCAGAGTCTTATCACACCCTTGAACCCCATATGGTATAGACTTAAATTAGGTTTTATGAAAAAGGGGTAGATGTATGAGCGCTTTGTTTTTAGTTACCGCTGTTGGAGAGGACAAGCCTGGTACATTAAATCATTTGGCTGATATCACTCATTCCCATCAAGGAAAGTGGTTAAGCAGTCGAGTGGTGAATTTAGACGGGTATATTGCTTGCATTTTTAAAGTACAAATTCCGCAAAAAAATAGCCAAACCTTACAAGAACACTTGCTTGCCATAGATGAGCTACAAGTAACCATTCATCAATGTAAACCTGCTCATTTACTGGAAGCTGAACCCATCCGTTTATCAATTGATGCCGAAGATCGTCCGGGACTGATTAACGATATTACCCGCTTATTAGTGGGACATGGGGTTAATGTAAACAAATTAGAATGTCACCGGATGAGTGTTCCTGATGCGGGAGAAAATGTATTTACCGCAGAATTTGACTTGATGGTGCCTGACAGCGAAAACACAGCGAATATTATTGCTGAAATTGAAAGCTTGCAAGAGCAAATGGTGGTTTCTCAAGTTTAAGCTTGGTGTGTTGCGTTTTTAGGGCTGTAGATACAGCCCTTTTTTATTACTCATTTAATTGAGGTTGAATTCTTTTACTGCATTTAAAATACTGCGAATACTGTACTGACCAATGAATTTGCCATTTTCTACCACGGGCATTCTGCGGCGCTTTTGTTTTATTAGCATTTCAGCGACGGCTAAGATGTCCATATCGGTGCCTACACTATCGACTTCTGCAGTCATAAATTCATTGACGGCGCCTCCTATTTCACCGTGGTAGGTACCCTTAAGGATGGCTTGTAAGCAATCTATCTCTGAAATGACTCCGACCACTTCACTTTTATCGTTTAGCACGGTTGCCCCCGACACCTTGGCCGCCAGCATAATATCGATGGCTTCAAACAGCGAAGTTGATGGTTTCACCGTAACCGGGTTTTTTGTCATGTAATCGATTGCGCGAATAGACCTTAGGGCCATGTTTTGTTCCTTTAAATGACAGGGTTTTATCTAGATATGAATGATAAAGGTGTATTTTGTCCAGTTGTTTGTATAAAAAACTGGCGTAAGTTAAAAGAAAACCGATAAGTTTGAGCAAATTGTAGCAAGCGTGTTGCGTCATGTGGGTGAGCTAAGGGTTAACTGCTTAAGTTAATCTGTAAGGTTGAATCTTTACGACCTTGGTTGCACAGACCACATATTGTGAACACTCGGGTCTTACTTTGTAGCGATAAGCGTTACACTGAATAACATCTCTGCGCTTGCTAAATATGAGAATACTGGAATGAGTCAACGTAAATTGCATGAGCTATTTTCACCGAAATCTATTGCTGTCATCGGTGCTTCTAACCGTGCTTTGCGCTCGGGTAATGTAGTGATGAAGAACCTGATGAGTGCGGGCTTTAATGGTCCGGTGATGCCGGTTACGCCTAAATATAAAGCGGTATTAGGGGTACTGGCCTATCCAAGCATTGAAGAGCTGCCGCAACGTCCAGATTTAGCCATTATTTGTGTGAATGCTGCCCGCTTGCCTGAGGTGGTCGAAAAGCTCGGGCAATTTGGTTGTAAGGCAGCGGTGATTACTGCCGGCGGCTTAGATATTAAAGCCGAAGGTCAGCAGCAAGATATCGCTAGTGAAGTCTTGATTCTCGCCCAGCGTTATGGAATGCGAATATTGGGGCCAAATAGTTTGGGCATAATGTTGCCTAATATCGGCTTAAACGCTTCGTTTGCTCATGCTAATAGCCAAGCTGGGAAAATCGCTTTTGTTTCTCAATCGGCCGCAGTGTGCACCACGGTATTAGATTGGGCTAACAACAAAGGTATAGGATTTTCCTCTTTTATTTCTTTAGGTGATGCGCTGGATATCGATTTTGGTGAGTTACTGGATTACCTTGCTAGAGATGCCAAAACCCAAGTGATTATGTTGTATATCGATTCGGTTAAGGATCCACAGCGTTTCATGTCGGCGGCACGAGCGGCGTCACGTAACAAGGCCATCTTGGTGATTAAGTCTGGCCGTAGCCGACTTGGGGCACAGGCCGCGGCTTTACATACCGGTGGTCAAGTAGGTAACGATGCGGTTTATGATGCGGCCTTTAAACGTGCGGGTATGTTACGGGTTAAAGACTTACATGAATTATTTGCCGCAGTAGAAACCCTTACTTATGCTAACCCGTTGCAGGGCGAGCGCTTAGCCATATTAAGCAATGGTGGTGGCCCTGCGGTACTGGCGGTTGACGCCTTGTTAGAGCGTGGAGGTAAGCTGGCAGAGTTTTCCGAGCAAACCCTAGAAAAATTGTCACAAGTGCTACCCAGTGCGTGGTCAGGGCAAAATCCCTTAGATATTGTTGGTGATGCTGACCCCGCCCGTTATGCTCAGGCTTTGGAAATTGTCGCGGGTAGCGGGGAAGCGGATGCTTTGTTATTAATGCACGCTCCTTCGGCTTTAGCAGGCGCTGAAGAAACTGCACAAGCTCTTATCAACGTCGTTAAACAAGATAGTCGAGCACGACGACTGAATATACTCACCAATTGGATGGGTGAGCGCGCCGCCTATCCTGGTCGTTTGGCCTTCAGTCAGGCGGGGATCCCAACTTATAGAACCCCAGAAGGGGCAGTTGGTGCCTTTATGCACATGGTGGAGTTTAGGCGTAATCAAAAACTACTTTCAGAAACGCCCAGTAGTACTGACAAAACAATGGTTGATCAATCGGCTAGGCAAATTTTACAACAAGCCATAGCTAAGGATGTGTGGGTAATAGAAACTCATGATGCCAAACCTTTATTGCAAGCTTACGGCTTAGATATCATTGAAACATGGTTTGTGCGTGATGTAGCCGAAGCGCTGGCATGTGCTGAAGAGATTGGTTATCCAGTGGCCTTAAAAATACAGTCTCCCGACATTCTGCATAAGTCTGATGTGCATGGCGTCAGCCTGAATATCAATAATGCCCATCAGTTAGAAATTGCTGCGGAGTCTATGCTAGCAAGGGTTCAGCAGGCTTACCCTAAGGCTCGAGTCGAAGGCATGATATTGCAACGCATGGCCTTAACGGCTGGCGCTCAAGAATTACGAGTGGCGGTCATTAGTGACCCAGTATTTGGCCCAGCAATTTTCTTAGGTGAGGGGGGCTCGGAGTGGGACGAAACTCAGGATGCAGCGGTAGCACTACCACCGCTGAACATGAGCCTAGCGCGATACTTAGTGATTTCAGCATTGAAGGCAGAAAAAATTAGAGACCGACGGCTTCCCAATGGTTTAAAGATGGAAGCCCTGTGTAAAATGCTGACGCGTTTATCTAATTTGATCATCGATTGTCCAGAAATTGCACGCTTAGATCTAAATCCGGTATTGGCCGCGGGAGATAATATCATTTTGTTAGACGTGAATATGCGTCTACAAGACGGTGATGATAAGCTGGGGCAACGCTTAGCGATCCGCCCTTATCCTAGGGAATTAGAAGAATATTGCCAGATTAAAAACGGTTCACGAGTTTTATTGAGGCCGATCCTACCCGAGGATGAGCCCAATCATTTGGCTTTTGACTCTTCACTCAGCGAAGAAGATCGTTATAAACGCTATTTTGGGGCTCGCGGACAAATGACCCATGAAGAGATGGCTTTGCTTACCCAAATAGACTATGCCCGAGAAATGGCCTTTATTGCAGTTGATGAACAGGCTGAGGATGAGCGGGCTATAATGGGGGTGGTGCGTGCCACTATTGATCCTGACAATATAGAAGCCGAATTTGCTATGGCGGTGAGAAGCGATTTGCAAGGCCTTGGTTTAGGCAAGCAACTACTGCAAAAGTTAATTCGTTATTATCAAGCCATGGGGACTCAAAGTTTAACTGGTATGACTATGATTCAAAACCGAGGCATGGCGGGCTTGGCTAAACATCTTGGCTTTAGAGTGAAGTTTGAGTTAGAGGACGGTGTAATTGAAATGCATTTAGATTTACAAAACAAGGTGGAATCGTGACGCGAGCCAGATCCCTCCTAGGTTTAGATGAGCGTTAATCCTGGTTTAAGCAGAAAGCCAAAAATTGTTGCATCACCGCGCAATTAGCATTGATCCGCTGATCGAAGTCTTCTAGTGCGGGGGTTTCGCTGCAGGCGCCACGTTTGGCGCCTAACTGAACTAAGCAAGACTCAAAAGAGCTATCGTAGTGGTTATGGATCAAGCCCTTATTTAAGCTCCAACCATCAATAGTTTGGTCGGCGGCCACCGTAAAGTACTTCGCTAAGCTATCCCTTAAGCCAATACTAAATGCTCCCGCTGCTTGTTCTGGTTCAAAGGAGTAGACATAACAGCTGTGCTGCAATACATCTTCATGGCAGGTTAAAATACCGTCTTGACTCAGTGTCTTAAGTAAGTCTTGTTGAGCTATTAACAGCTTTCCTTCTACAGAACTCTCATCAGATATTACCGCTCGGCCTTCTTGTAGCTTAAAACCGCGATTGGGATTTTCGCCAAACTGGTTAAAACGGTGGCCTGCCTTAAAGCCTGTAGGATTTACCAAAGGCAGTACACTGAGATTAATTTTCGAGAATACCTCGGGATCTAGTTGGCTTAAAAACCGCAGCATTCCCCAAGGTCCGGCGGCTTCTTCTCCGTGAAAGCCTGCGCTAATTAAAATACTAGGTTTGTCGGCTTGCGGCTCGGCTGGCTGGTATAAGTCTAAGGGGTAAGCTGCTATTTCTCCTAGCGTTTTCTTAACCATGGCTAAGCCTTGCAGCTGTTGTTGGAGTTGCTGATAAAAACAATCAATATCGTTACTGGCACAGCCAAATTGCTGAGAATGCCAATAAAATTGTTGGAAAGACGAGCGGCTCAAAAGCTAGCTTCCTATTAGTCAAGTGATCCTAAGTGCTTACACTACCAGTACTTGAATCTACGCTCTAGTGCTTTATCGCCTGTTGTTTAGCAGTGAGAATAACGCGTTCAGCTTAATCTTCTTCGCTATTATCATTATCGTCATCGTTATCGGCATAAATGAGGATGGTTTTGTTCAGTTCTTGAGTAAAGGCTTGAGCTATTTGTTGGTGCTTATTGTTGAGATAGAAATAGCTGGTAAGGGTGGTATAGGCTTGCTTGAAACAGCTTTTCACTTGTTGTTGTTCAAGCTCATCGAATAGGTGGCTAATCGAGCGCTTGGTGGCGGCGAAGTAATCTGCTCGGCCAAGACGCAGCATCTTTACCAATTTATGTGAACTGGATACTTTTTCATAGCCTTTTTCTGATAGTTGATAAAACATCTCAAAGTAGGGGATCCCAGTAATGCCGACGGGCTTGAGGTGATTTAACTCGGCTGGGTCTTCAATGCAGGTTTGGCTTTGATGTACCCATATCCATAGGGCTGAACTTTCTATTGGAACATTAATTTTAATCATGTTTTTCGGCTGACGACCGGGGATCTCATAAGCAAAGGCTTCACCATCGAGTTCGTCGTGTTCCATCAAGTGCTCGGCTCTTTTTTCCGGTAATGAAATCAATTGCAGAGCGATGTTTAAGTTACTGGCGGCGAGCTTTAAACTCTTTATTGTGGTTTCTTCCCCGGCATCGAGGTCATGGTCGATCAAAGCGATTTTAAAGGTTTGAGTGGCTAAGGCTGAGCTACTTAAAAAGAGTAATGTCCAACAGAGTATTATAAGTTGTGTCATATCAGCGAAACCCATCAGTTCGTTGATTTAAGTATAGAACGTGGCTTTTAGTCGGTTTATTTTTTTCTAAGTGCGGGCTTGTTACCATTGTTAGTGATGCCTCTGCCGCTTTTCTTTAACTAAAACAAACAGAGCCGGCTATTCAGTTGTAGAGGTTATTGCTTTGATATCACTGCTTTTTCGGTGTGCCTGAAGTTGGCAATGTTTACAATCGATGCGTAAGCCAATATACAAGGGGCGCTGGTAGAAGTGGCAATGCGAGAATGTAAGTGGTGCTAAACGTTCGCGTTGCTGTTTTTGGATGAGTTGGGGTTTGTGTATCAATAGCCAAACGAGGCAAACAACCGTTAGAGCAGTAGCTAAGCCTCGTAATCACCAAATGTGAGCATGTCGCTCTGAAATAATAAAAATAGCGGTCGCGAGCGTTAGTGGGCTGTGGATAAATTGACTAACAAGGTTGGCATGATAGCGTCCAGAGGTGTATTTCTGGCAATAAAGGCAAAGCCACTGCTGGTGTTTATCTAAAGGGATAAGAGGTAGCCAGAAAATGCTGAGCCAAGGTTGATAGTGCCAAAACTCTACAGTAACGGCTTGTTGACAGTCCATACAGTAATCTTGGCTATAGCCGGTACGCTGTGGTTTTCTTCGTTTCAACCCCAATCGAATCAACATTCTTGCGCTTAACTCAGTGCTAATAAATAAGGCGGGTGGCTAGTTGAGAATGATTCGTTGAAGCCAATTATAGGTGATGATGATTTCTGCGAACTTAGATGAACTTAACTGATAAGCTGCTTAATTTTTAAATAAGGGAAGGCTGGCTTTCCCTTATTTGGACTAGCGGTTATTTGGCAAAGTTAAATATTGGGAAACATTTAAAGAAGCCATTGTCTGCACAGTTAATGATACCGATTTGTACGCCTTCAATTTGCTTAGTCATATTGAACAAACCCACCTGAACATTGGATCTGTTAGAGATACTAGCCAAGCCTACGTCGGCCTTGGTGTAACCCTTAGAAAAATTTACCGCACTCCAGTTTAAGCCGTTTACGTCATTGGTGAAGTTGACTGCGGCTAGGTTTACTCCTGTGGTTACGCCGGTATTCCAGTTAAATAGACCCAAAGACGCGCCCTTCATTTCTTCGGTGACTTTAGCCCCACCCCAAAATAAACCAAAGTTAATGCCCGTGCTGCGTTTGGTTTCAGACATGCCTAGAACCGAAAAGTCGACCCCTTTCACTTCATCCACTTTACCGTGTAATAGGGATAAGCGTACGCCACTTACTGCGTTGCTATTGGGGGCATTAAAGCCATCAATGGTAGAAAACATAACAGGGGTTTCCGCTAAGGCAGGCAGTGAAAAATAAGATGATAGGATAAGTGCTGAAAGTAATTTTTTCATGATAAGCATTCCTGTCTGTGGTATTTGACAGCCTGCAGTAATATGTTAATTATTCAGGCTGTTCGGCGAAATAATTATACTTAAAAGTCACTCAAGCTAGTTAATTGTTTGGTCTCTTGGTTTTGGGCTTTCTGCCTTAAATATTTTACACCGCTAAGCTTTCGACGAGACTCGGTGACCATGCTAAGGTGATTATAAGTTAGCTGGTGGAGCAAGCAAGATGAAAAGAGCAATTAGGCATCGCTGGTTTTTTGCTGGGCTACTGTTGGCCCTAGCATCTGCGCTAGCTGCTCGTACAGCATTGGCGCAGCAACGCTTTGCTAGCCAAGATTATACGCTGCAAGTGACCCGTTTAGCGCAGTTACCTGGCGTGCCTTGGGCTATAGCTTGGTTAAACAACCACACGCTAATCATCAATCTAAGACATGGTGAATTACTCAGTCTTCGCCTCGATAAACTATCATCCCAGCAGCCAGCGAGGCAGAAAATCATCGGTTTACCCGCCATTTGGGCGCGTGGTCAAGGCGGCTTACTAGACGTGGTAAGGGGGCCTAATGGCTGGTTTTACTTTACTTATAGCAAGCCGCAACAGGGTCAAGGGGTTACCGCTTTAGCCAAAGCTCAACTAGAACAAGATGAATTGGGTAAAGTGAGTATTGCGCAATGGCAGGAGTTACTGGTGAGCGATTCAGCTAGCGACACTAATCGCCATTATGGTAGCCGTATTGCTTTTGATAGACAGGGGCATTTATATTTTTCAATTGGCGATCGCGGGGTACGCGATAATGGTCAAAATACTCAAAACCATGCTGCTAGTATTTTACGTTTAAATCTTGATGGTAGCATTCCTCACGATAATCCTTTTGTTGGTCAAAGTAGATTTGCCGATGCTATTTATAGTTACGGTCACCGTAACCCGCAAGGATTGGCTTATGATGAACTTAATCAGCGTTTATGGGCAATAGAACACGGTCCGCGCGGCGGTGATGAGCTGAACTTAATTGAGGCGGGGGCTAATTATGGCTGGCCATTAACCTCTCATGGAAAAGAATATTGGGGACCATTAAAAGTGGGTGAAGCAGAAACGATGGAAGGTATTCATTCGCCAAGCAAAACCTATGTGCCTTCGATAGCGCCAGGTTCATTATTGCTGTATCAAGCTGAAGCCTTTAGCCAATGGCGGGGTAATTTATTCACCGGAGCCTTAAAGTTACAACACTTGAATCGCATCGTGCTTGATCAACAGGGGAATGCTATAGCAGAAGAACGCTTATTGGGCGGGTTGAATGAGCGAATTAGAGCCCTAAGTGTTGGTCCGCAAGGCTGGATCTACTTTACTACCGACAGCGGTAATTTATATCAATTGAGTCCTGCCAATTAGGTTTTAGTTTAGTGCTTTGAAAACAGCGCCGTGTGCTAAGTTAAGCGGCTATTTATCTGCAGAGTCTATTGCTAATACCTGCTGGTTTACAGGGGCTGTGTGGCTGCGGTTTTAGTTCATATATTTATTTGTGGAATGTTGTAATTCATTTTTTCTTATAACGTTTTCTCACTTCTGGTTTTCGCAAATTAACAAGCTTGGGCTAGGTTGATCCGCATCAATTTATTTATTACTCGTTTATAACGCAAAGTAAAGGGACTAATAACAAGGTCAAAAGACCCTACATCCGTGGAGCGAGTGATGATTAATATCCCACAAGTAAAATTAGGCATTGTTGCGGTAAGCCGTGACTGCTTCCCTATTTCCTTATCTGAGCAGCGCCGTCAGGCGGTGGCTGGTGCCTGTGTTGAGCAAGACATAGAGCTGGTTGAATTAAACACCATCATTGAAAATGAAAATGATGTGGTCAAAGCCTTGGCCGAGGCTGAACAAGCAGGCATTAATGCCTTGGTGATCTATTTGGGTAACTTTGGCCCAGAAGGCCCGCTGAGTTTAATGGCACAGCGTTTTGTTGGCCCTACGATGTTTGCTGCTGCGGCCGAAGAGACTACTTCAGGCTTAAAAGACGCTCGTGGTGATGCTTATTGTGGTGTATTGAATGCGTCATACAGCGCTGGTTTGCGTAACTTGGCGGTACATATTCCCGAGTATCCAGTCGGTACTGCTAATGAAGTAGCCTCAATGATTGCCGATTTTGTTCCGGTTGCGCGCACTATCTTGGGTTTGCAAGGGCTTAAAATTTTCTCTTTTGGACCTCGTCCTCAAGATTTTGTCGCCTGTAATGCGCCGATCAAGGCGTTGTTTGATCTTGGCGTGGAAATCATGGAGAACAGCGAACTCGATCTGTTTGATATTTATCAAGCTGCTGAAGGACATGCTGATATTCCTAAGATTGTTGCTGAAATGCAAGCTGAATTGGGGGATAACAATCCTTATCCTGATTTATTACCTAAGCTGGCACAATATGAAGCGGCCTTGTTAGATTTTCACGCGACTAATTTAGGCGCTTCTAATTTTGCGGTATTTGCCAATAAGTGCTGGCCTTCATTTGAGAAATTCTTTGGCTTTGTCCCTTGTTATGTTAACGCACGATTGGCTCAGCGCGGCATTCCGGTGGCCTGTGAGGTCGACATTTACGGGGCATTATCGGAATACATGATTACTTGTGCTACCAATCATCCAGCTACGCTACTCGATATTAATAACTCAGTTCCTCAAGATATGGTGGCAGCTAATGCTAGTGTCTTAGGTGAGTACACTGCCAAAGACTTATTCATGGGCTTTCATTGTGGTAATACCGCCCCAAGTTGCATGAAGAATTCGCAGTTGCGTTTCCAAAAGATCATGCATAGCTTGATGGAAGCAGGGCAGGAGCCAAACATTACTCGTGGTACTTTAGAGGGGCAAATTAAACCCGGTGAAGTGACGTTATTCCGCTTACAATCTACGGCTGATACTAAATTACGAGCATACGTGGCTCAGGGCAATATTTTAGACATAGACCCTCAGTCATTTGGCGCAATTGCGGCCTTTGGCATCCCTGAGATGCAACGTTTTTACCGCCATGTATTGATTGAGAAACGTTACCCTCACCATGCGGGTATTGCTTTTGGCCATGTAGCTAAAACCCTATATCAAGTGCTGCACTTATTGGGAGTGACTGATATTGACTACAATCAGCCTGCAAGACAGCTTTATCCTAATGAAATCCCTAGTGTATTTCTTTAAGCGTTAAACATCGTTAAGAAGTAAATAGACGAAAGCCGAGCAAGCGCTCGGCTTTATTTATAATCATTGCTTCAATAAGGTATAAGCCACTTGTTTGGCGCGTTTGGTGGTGGTTGCATCGTTATAGGTGTAAACCCCAATAGTGGACTCATCGGCAGGCGCGCAAGCTGTTTAGTCGGGCCTGAGCACTCCTCAATGCTTAAGCAATTTAGTTATTGAACCGCGTTTTTATGCTAGCAACAGGCTCGGTGTACTGGATGGTTCTGCGGGGTATTCGGCAGAGGCATTAGTGAACATGCAGCCCCAAAAGCGCTGCAATTTATCCACTCATCTACACCGTCAAAAAACGCCATAATCGCTGCTAACTCTGCTGCTGCGGAGTAAATTATTCAATCTTGCCTTGGAGTAACATCAGTAATTGCTGATCTCGGCGTCTCAGCGGACCAAGATGCAATCGCTCCCGGTGGCACGAAAGCTGAGCTGGTAAAAAATGCTGTGGGTATCAACAAGTCATTCTCGTTTGTTGCTAGCCATTATTCTTATCACATCACTGCTGTGTTTATATACAAATCTGTTTATTTTTTTTGTTTTTATGTATTTTGTGTATAAATATATATACTTATAAATCAATGTCTTGATATTAATTATTATGGTTTTTAAAAAAGTTGTTGATCTAAACAGCTCTGTATTTTATCTTGATTTAAATACACAGATCTGTTTACTTTTAATCGACCAACAGTAAACATCTGAGAAAGATGATCAATTTACAAGGAACGATAATGTTGAAACTGTATGATTTTGAGTTGTCCGGACATGCGCATCGAGTGCGTCTAATGCTGGCTTTATTGGGCTTGAGTTACCAAAAAATTACCGTTAACTTGGCGCAAGGTGAGCATAAGCATGCCGCTTTTCGCCAAATTAATCCTTTAATGCAAGTGCCGGTTTTAGACGACGATGGTTTAGTCATTCGTGATTCCATTGCGATTATCACCCACTTAGCCAACAACTATGCGCCAGCCTGGAACCCCAAATCCAGCGAATTACAGGCGCAAATCCAGCAGTGGTTAGCAATCGCGCGCAACCTAGCCGATGGCCCAGCGAAAGCGCGGCTTATTACAGTGTTTAAAGCTCCCTATGATGCCCAGTCGACCATTGCTAGCAGTCATCAGCAACTGGCAATCATTGAGCAGTTATTGAAGGATAAACGCTGGATGGTAGGCGGTCAGCCTAGCATCGCCGATGTGGCCTGTTACTCGTATATTGCTCATGCTCCCGAAGGACAGGTTGAGCTCAGCGTTTATTCTAATATTTTGGCCTGGTTAGAGCGTGTTGAAGCGCTTGCTGGGTTTGTGCCGATGCAAAGAACTCCCTTGCAAGCGGCTTAAGTTATAACTAAATGAGGAATCATTATGCAACAACGACACCCCTTACCACCGTTTAACGCCACCACTGCGGCGCAAAAAGTTCGCCTAGCTGAAGATGCGTGGAACTCGCGTCAGCCAGCCGACGTGGCGGCGGCTTATAGCCCTGATAGCCAATGGCGTAACCGAGCTGATTTCGTTAATGGACGTGAGCAAATTACCTCGCTTTTAACGGAAAAATGGCAAAAAGAGCAGCAATACCGCTTGATTAAAGAGCTTTGGGCTTACAGCGAAAACCGTATTGCTGTGCGCTTTGCCTATGAATGGCAAGATCAACAAGGCCAATGGTATCGCGCTTACGGTAATGAGAACTGGGAGTTTGACGAGAACGGTTTTATGCGAAGCCGTCATGCCAGCATTAATGACTTAGCCATTAAACAAGAACAGCGGCTGTTTCATTGGCCACAGGGGCGCAGGCCGGATGACCATCCCAGTTTAACGGATTTGGGTTTATAAACGGAGGTTTCATGGCGGTGTTTCATCAAGGTGAGCTGGCGATACAGCAGCAGGTGGGGGTGCAACAGCAAGCCAAGGCTATTGGTGAAGCTTATATTCGTGATTACTTGCCGCTGCAGCATCAAGAATTTTTTTCTCAGCAGGGACTGTTGTTTGCTGGCTTACTTGATGATCATGGTCACCCATGGGCTTCTCCGCTGGTGGGAGAGCCTGGCTTTATTCAAGCGCCCAACTCACAGTGCTTGTCTATTGAAGGGCGAGTGTTGCTCGAGTCTTCAAACCGAGTGACGCTGAGTCAAGGAGACCCTTTGGCTTTGTTGGGGGTGGAATTTGATTCTCGTCGACGCAATCGGGTGAATGGAGAGTTGAGTTACGCCACTTCATCGCTGTTGCGTTTGGCGGTAAAACAGAGTTTTGGTAATTGCCCTAAATATATTCAACAGCGCCATGTTTGTTGGCACTACGCCGCCTCCCGTGAGCAGCCTAAGCCCCAGGACTTCGAGGTGGTTAAGCTGACTGATGAGCATATACAGTCGCAGCTTGCTCACTGTGATACCTTCTTTATTGCTTCCCGCTCGGCAGCCTTAAATCCCGCTTCTGGCGGCGTGGATATCTCTCATCGTGGCGGAAAACCCGGCTTTGTCCGTTGCTGTCAGGGTAAGTATTTAATTATTCCCGATTTTTCTGGCAATAATTACTTTAATACCTTGGGTAATATCCATCAGGACAAGCGGGTGGGCTTGTATATCCCTGACTTTGTTTCGCCTGGATGCTTATGGATAAAGGGGCTGGCTAAAATTCTCTCTGAGGTGGGCCAGCGTTATCGTTATAGCGGCGCCCAGCGTTACCTGTTGATTGCTGTTGAGCAGTTGCTGATGTTAACAACGCAAGGCATTAAACAAAATGGCCCCACTCAGTTGTCACCAGCGCTGAGTGTCACTGGTGACTATAGGGCGGATAAACTAGTTGGGCATCTCGCTTACCGATAGTCGCGGTGGGCTTTGCGGTAAGCATGCCGATACAGGTTGTAAATGTGCTGAGTATTGAGCATCACTTTAGGTTTCTTGTATTAAATAAAGTCTTCATCGATGTAGGTTAAAGTAATATCAAAGTCGTTTTTTGGGCTTAGGTACATCATGTGGTAATAGTTGCCGCGAGCTTGCCGCAGAATAAGTGAATGTAAACTGCGAGAAATTAGGTCAACCGTTGATAGTCGTTAGCGAGTCCGCTATTTCTTACCACGTATACTTTGGGCTTTTTAAGTAAACCTAATGCCTTGCTCATTTTGGTGTATCAAGGTCAGAAGGATTGAAGAACATTTGGTGGTTCAAACTGCCATCTACGTGTGATTTTTTAAGTTGTTCGTCTTGCTGGCATGCCTCAACAAACTGCGAAGGAAATACTCCTAGCATCAAGAGCAGTTAAGCTAACTAGTGCAATGCTAAATTTCTTCTTAATCAGTCTTAGTTCAGAGCCATAAGCAATTGAATGGGAACAAGGTCTCCAACTAAATGTATGCGCTTATGATAAATGCTGAATCAGTCGTCGATTAATCGCTTGTGTAGGATTAAATCTTCATGAACGATTGTCGAGTGAGGTTTTGTAGGATTTTTCATGAGTTTTCTCACCTGTCACCAAGTTTAAGTGAGATTTCTATCGTTAACAGCCTTTTGTTAGGCGACATATCGATTTATTTATTGCAGAATATTTGCCTGTTAAATGAGGCTTGTACTTGATTGCAGAAGCGTAAAATTACATACTCATTGACCATTCTGCAGATCCAATTTATGGATAAATTGGCGTCGGTTGTTCAAGTTACTGGCTTCGATGGTATCAACTCGTTCAGTCCCCAGCAGTTTGTGACTTCGCTTATAAATAGTAAAAACAATAAAGGGCCTCAGCCCCAGCATATTTAGGAATACAACATGGCAGCATTTGGTACGGTTTTTATGCCACAAATGGCATTAGCAAAATACGAAAACCAGCAGTGGACTGAGAGTGAAATTGTCTCTTCCGATAGCATTAGCTTGCACCCCGGAGCACATGTGCTTCATTACTCTAGTACTTGTTTTGAAGGGCTAAAAGCATTTCGTCATCAAGATGGCAGCGTGCACATCTTTCGTATGGATGCCAATATTAAGCGCATGGTGCAATCAGCTAAGTTATTGAGTTTACCTGCTTTTAAACCTGAGCTGCTGGAGCAAATGATTAAGGATATTGTGGCTAAATTTGCCGGCGATGTTCCAGAAGCGCCAGGCTCGATGTATATTCGTCCCACCTTCATCGGGACTGAGCCCGCCATTGGTAAGGCAGCGGCTGCCACCAATTCGGCAATGCTATATGTGCTGTTGTCTCCGGTTGGTGATTACTTTGCTGCAGGCGCCAGACCACTGCGTTTGTTGCTAGAAGAAAACGGTATGCGCTGTGCTCCGCACATGGGCATGGTTAAATCTGGTGGTAATTATGCCAGTGCTTTAGGCCCTATAACTCAAGCGCGTACCGAGGTTGACGCCGATCAAGTGTTGTTCTGCCCCAATGGTGATGTACAAGAAACTGGGGCGGCCAATTTCATCTTAATCGATGGCAATGAACTAATTACTAAGGGCTTAGATAGCAGCTTCTTACATGGGGTTACGCGTGATTCTATTTTAACCTTGGCGCGTGACTTGGGGCTAACGGTGAACGAGCGCCAACTGACGGTAGATGAGCTATTAGAGCGCGCGGCTAAACCAGGTTGTGAAGCGGCCTTATCTGGTACAGCAGCGGTACTGACTCCGGTTGGTACTTTAATTCACCAAGGTAAAGAACATACAGTGGGTAATGGTGAAGCGGGAACCACCACCTTGAAACTACGCCAAGCTTTGAATGATATTCAGTGGGGCAATAGCGCTGATCCTCATGGCTGGCTAAGTCAAATTTAAACATCTATTTCGGCCATGCCAAATAGCAACAGCCCGTATATTGCGGGCTGTTTTTTTATCTTGGGAAAAACAATTTATGACTGACTAAATTGTTTCACTAAGCGTTGTAGGCTTTCCAATTTGTCCACTAGTTGCTGAGTTCGCTCCACAGAGCTTTCAGATAATAGATGTGTGGAATCGATGGCTTCTTTCATACGAAATACATGCTGGTTCATGCCTTGAGTCACTTGTACCTGTTCGGTAATTGCTTGCGAAGTATTGGCGCTTTGTTCACCGATGGCATTTAAATCATTGACTATCGCCTGAAACGCCTGCTTGCTTTGTTCTGACATGGTAACACTAGAGTCTGATGCTTCTATGCCTTGTTCCATGAGTTTACCAGTGGTATTTACGGTATTTTGTAGAATTTCGATTTTACTACGAATATCTTCTACCGAATCGCTGGTTTTCGCTGATAGTGCGCGAACTTCATCGGCGACGACGGCGAATCCTCGGCCATTTTCGCCAGCTCGTGCGGCTTCAATCGCTGCGTTTAATGCCAGTAGGTTGGTTTGTTCAGCAATACCTTGAATCATCTCTAGAATCGTTTCAATGCTGTCTACATCGTTATATAACTGGCCTAAGGCTTGACGTGATTGGTCTAGCGTTTGGCTTAAGCTGTTAACTGTAGTCACGGCTTGTTCGATGGTAATTACACCTTGATTGGCGGTTATGTTAGCGTCTTGGGCAAACTCCGCGCTTTGTTTAGCTTGCTTGGCAACTTCATCAATTGAGGCCTGCATTTCTTCTGCTGAGACGGCCATCGCATCGGTGGCTAGGCTTTGCTCATTCAGCTCATTGGTGATGGCTTGGCTATTGTCTACCTCTTGTTTGGCCGAACTTAAAATACTTTCCGAGGTTTCGTCGGCGCGAGCTGTGACGGCCCGTAGTTCAGCCTTTTTCATTTGCATCGCCAATTCTATTGGTGATAAGTCATCACAATAGCCAGTGTAGGGGGCTTCCATTAGTGGGTTGTTGTAGCTTTCTTGAGCTGTTTGAACAAGGCTATTTAAACGCTTCTTAAAAGTTACGCTCAAAATTAGGCTAATTAATAATAAGGGTAAAGCCATTGCCAACGCCAGGGTGCTGGAGATGAGTGAAAACGCGTTGAGTATTAAGCTAATAATGCTGATGAATACGCAAGCTAGCTGCCAGTTCAATACCGAGCGTCGGCGAGTTTTTACGCTACCTTGTTGCAGCTTTTTATATAATTTACTGGCGCGAGATATTTGTTGATCGCTAGGTTGAGTTCTTACCGATTGATATTCAAAGACTTCCCCTTGTTTGTCCATTATCGGCGTCACAAAAGCTGAAACCCAATAGTGCCCCTTGTCCTTACAGCGGTTTTTAACTAGCCCCATCCAACTAGAGCCAGCTTGAATGTGTTGCCAAAGTTGGGCAAAAGCGGGTTTAGGCATGTCGGCATGACGAATAACATTGTGCGGTTGCTCGAGTAATTCCTCTTCTTGGTATCCCGCTACTTTACAGAAGGCGTCGTTGCAGTAGGTAATATGGCTGTTCGCTGTGGTGGTGGAAATCAGGTTGTCACTATCTTTAAATTTAATTCTTTGGTCAGTCATGTAAAGTACTACTCCTGAACATCAATCCTAAGTGTAAATTGGGCTTGCTGTTGCTTACTCGGTGATCTTTGGTCTACTTACCTTATGCGCAACTTAGTCTGCATTGTTGAAGCAGCAAAAGTCTAGCTGTAGATATTAATTTTTTATAAATAATTTAAGTTTGATCATGCGTAATATTGCAGCAAAAAGTGATGAAATCGTTTGCATATTTAACTAAGTAACCTAAAGTGCTAAAGGTTAGCCTGCTAACCTTTGGTTATTTGAACAAAAATGTCACAGCGGCTCGCCTGGCTTCGAATAAAATGAGATAACCCCCATTTATCTCAGTTTTTACTGCTTTTAATCACTAGATTGACTATTTTTGTGAACTTAGCTGAATAAAGCAGATTGAATTGCATTTTAAGATGTGAATCTAGTCTCTCCCTCTTTGATTTGAAGCAATAAAAAGCGAATGAGAATAAAAACGATATTTACTTCATATTTTTGTTGTCATAGTTTTGGTTTTTATCGGTTTGTTGTTTTTAACGAAGGAACGCTTGCATGTTACTCAAGCTAAGGCATTGCAGTATTTCAACCCAACTACAGTTGCTGGTGGGTTTTATCATTGTATTGGGTTTAGGTTTAATGGCTGAGTTGGTCTATAAGCAAGCCGCGAGTGTTTTGTTTGAACAAACAATGAACGACCATAAGTCGAAGATTGAAGCCGTCGCTGCAATGGCTGAAGGGCAATTTACTTCGCACCTAGAACGTGCCAAAAATTTAGAGGCGGCATTTAGAAATGGTTATTTAAAAGATTTGCAAGTGGCTGAGCGAGTTGTTGATTTTGCGGGTTTTCCGGTAAAAGATATTCATGTCAGAGGGGCTAGCTTGCTCGGTGATACCCGTTATGTGGATCGCTTTACGGCTGATACCGAAGCGGTGGCGACCTTGTTTAGTGCCTCTGGGGATGACTTCGTTCGTATTGCTACCTCTTTGAAAGATGCCAATCAACAACGGGTTTTCGGCACTCGTTTAGGTACCGACCATCCTGCCTATCAACAGTTAATTGAAGGCCAGCCATTCCACGCCAAGGTAAATTTGTTTGGTAATGACTACCTCACTTACTACTATCCGATTAAAGATAAGCGAGGTAAGGTAAGTGCTTTAAGTTTTATTGGAGTGCCTATTGGCTTAGCCACGAAAGAAATTTTCAATCGTTTGTCTGAGATTGAATGGGGGGAAACGGGTTATTCCATCGTATTGGATAACAGTCGCGCTCATTTATTAGGCGATGCTTTATTACACCCGACTTTTCATCAAGGCGAGTCCGTATTAAGTAACGGTGACCAGCGCTTAAATAAGGTGTTACAACAAGTATTTGAGCAAACTTCTGGGCTCATTACTTTTCCCTTTAGTTATAAAGGGAAAAACGGCGATAAATACTTGGTGTTTACTGAAGTAGAAGGTTGGAATTGGAAGCTGCTTGGCGGTACTTTTATTAGTGAAGTAACTGAACAAAGTCGCCACTTATTGTTGTTAATTGTTGCTGTTTCCATAGTCGTTGCGGTGTTGGTATTGCTAGGTCTTGCATTAGTGTTACGCCGTATGATCAAACCCTTAGATGTGCTTAGTACTAATATGCAGCGCATGGGTGACGGTGAAATTAGTGTACAATTAGCCGCAGGGCAAGCTGATTCAAAGAATGAAATTGAACGCTTAAATGCTGGCGCTCAGGAAATGGCCAACGAATTAGGTTTATTGGTGGAAAATATACGGAGTTGTAGCGGCTCGCTCAATAGCAAATCTCAAAGTGTATTTAGTGATGCTGAACATAGCTTAAGTCAGTTAAATCATCAGCAGGCTCAAGTTGAGCAGGTGGCCTCTGCGATTGAGGAAATGTCTTCTTCGGCTACAGCAGTGGCGCAACAAGTAGAGCATATTGCTGATAATGTGCGTACTGCTGATGAGCAGTCTCGACAAGGGACTGAGTTGGTTTCGAGAATGATTAGTGAAATAGATCTGCTTAATAAACAACTCTATTCCTCAGCCGAAGCGATTGAATTAGTTGGAGAAGAAAGTAATAACATTCAAGACGTGACTAAGATGATCAACGATATTGCTGATCAAACCAACCTACTGGCGTTAAACGCGGCCATTGAAGCGGCGCGAGCCGGCGAGCAAGGACGTGGTTTTGCGGTAGTTGCTGACGAAGTGAGAACCCTCGCGCGGCGTACTCAGGAATCGGTGAAAGAAGTAGAAAATATTATTGCCAAGCTGCAAGTGAGTACTGGTAACGCAGTGAGCATGATGAATGAAAGCCAAAAACGCGGCGCTAATTTTACTGAGCATGCGGGGCAAACTAATCAAGCTTTATTGGATATAGGTGAGCAGGTGGCTAGCATCGCTAGTCAATCAGAAAGTATTGCTGCGACGACAGAGCAACAGGCTCAAGTCTCACAGAACATCGCCTCGAGTGCATCACAAATCAGCCAGTTAACCACGGACAACCGAGATACCGCCGCACAAACTGCTAGCAGTGCGACGGAGCTTCAGGAGTTAGCTCAAGAGTTGAATCGACAGGTTGCACTATTTCGTTAAGCATTAATCGGAACCAAGTTGCTGAGAGTAATTGTTTAATGCGGCTTGCTCTATCAGTTTTTGATAAGTACCATTGCTGCGCAGTTGTTGTAGACCTTTATTAAAGGCCGCTTGTAATTGTTTGCCGCGAGTTAGATCCACTTTAGAGAATAATACATGGGTTTCTATTCGCTCGATGGCCCGCTGGTGATGAGTAAATTGTTTTGCCTCAAGGGGGGAGAACAGTTGGTGGATCAGGTAGTAACCAACCTGAATATCGGAAGGAAACAAGTCGATCCGTTTGGCGTGTAGTTTTTTTAAGTTGAGTATATCTGAAGACACGTAGTCAACTTGTAATTCACCCCGCTGAACTACTTGGTCAAATTCGTTACCATAACTGTAACCTTCACTTCCTCCGATCCTTATATCGCGTAAATCGCTAAGTTCTTGCCAATCAAAGTGCTCATCAGCGCGATAAAAGAAAACGTAAGTATGATTAAATACGGGTTCGCTAAATAACATGGTTTTTAAGCGATGTGGGGTCTTCGTCCAAGCTACGGTGCCATCCACTTGACCACTTTTTGCATATCGATAGGCCCTAGCCCAAGGTAGAAAGTGATACTGAACTTGATAACCTTGCAGGGCAAATGCTTGGCGCACAATTTCAGAAATAAAACCTTGTTGAGTTAAGTGTTGTGAGGTAAATGGTGGCCATTCGCCATTGGAGAGAATGACCTGCTGTGTTACTGCCGATACCCGCATTGGTACTACAAAGATAAGCAATGTAAATAAGATACTGAAAATCAGTCGATAAAAAGCAGGCAAGCAGCGGTCACCTCTAATCAATGCGTTTATGCTTAATTAAAGCAGTATTTATTCAATTGTGAGAAGTTTTCTGCTAATGCTCAATTTTGAGTGACTTCGGGAAACTTAAATTGCTGCTGGCTGTCGAGCCAAGTGGGGTATTTCTGCATAATCGAGCGAAATAGCGCAGAATCAATAAATCGCTTAAGCCAAGCTTGAGTTTTCCGGTAGGGGGTATGTTCAAACCAATTTAAGTCTACGGACGCAAATTGACGAATAAAGGGGAGAATAGCCATATCTGCCAAGCTTTGTTGTTGGCCCATGAGGTAGCTCGTTTTTTCTAATTGCCGCTCAATATCTACGATGAATGTTTCGGCCAGCTCTCGGTAGCTTTCAAGGCTGTATTCTGGAAAGCGCACCGCGTACTTATACTTATCAAGGTAGGGTTTAAAGTCTTGGTCATTGCGACGAATCCATTGTTGAGTGAGTTGCTGTTCGCCGCTTAGCCAACCTTGAGGATCGGCATTTTGCAGCGCCCATAACATAATATCTAGACTCTCTGCTAAGACCTCTCCAGAATCGAGCTCTAATACGGGCACTGTGCCCTTTGGTGACAAAGCTAACATTGCTTCAGGTTTGTGTTTGAGAATGATTTCTCGCAATAGTACCGGTGTTTGACTGATTGCTATAGCAAGGCGGGCTCGCATGGCATAAGGGCAGCGGCGAAAAGAATATAAGATGGCTGGCATTAGTTGGCTGTATTGTTGGTAAAGCTAAAACCATAGCGTTCGGCCAATCGTTTAGCAAGTGAGAGAGATTGCTGGGCTGAATTAAGACACTTCTGTAATACTAGAGCGTCTTAATCAAGCTTAGGTTTTTTAACTTAGCTTAAAGCGCGATAAGTCGGTGAGTTGCTGTTGCGATTGTTGCTGTAAGGCTTCGCTAACTTGTTGGGTTTTATTGGCATCGTGGCCGGCCAGTTCACTGAGCTCAACAATGGTGGTTACGTTTTTGGCCACCTGAAGAGCCACCTGGTGTTTGTCTTGGGCGTTTAGCGCGATGTGTTCACTGCGTTGCTGGATATTGTTGAGCAATTGCGCCACCTGTTCCAATTGCTGAGAGCTTTGTTCGGCTTCGCCAATACAACTGGCCACCATGGTTTCTCCCTCTAGCATCATATCGGTGGTTTGCTGAGCTCTAGACTGTAATAATTCTATCATCTGGAGTATTTCTTCGGTGGCTTCACGGCTGCGGGTGGCTAGGTTGCGTACTTCATCGGCCACTACTGCAAAACCGCGCCCTTGTTCTCCGGCTCGTGCAGCCTCAATGGCTGCATTAAGCGCCAATAAGTTAGTTTGCTCTGCAATACCTTGAATCACATCAACTATGCTATTGATGTCATCACTCTGCTGTTTTAGCTCTCCTACTTGTTGGCTTGCGTTTAGTACCGTGGTTTGTAGCTGACTGGTTGTACTAAGGGTAGATTGCGCCGCCTGATGGCTTCGCGCGGTTAAATCCGTGACTTGGTTGATGTCATCATGACTTTGTTTGGCTTGTTCTGATACTTGGTTTACCCCGGCTTCCATTTGGCTAACCGCTGAGGCCACAATTTGACTTTGTTCCTGTTGGTTCTGTATGACTTGGTGTGAATGTTCACTGGTGCTTAAACCGCTTGCTGCGCTGTTGGCCAGCTGTTTAGCATTATTCTTCATCTGGCTTAACAGCAGATTCATTTGGTCGCTTAAACGTTGTAATTGATGAGCGATTTGACCGAATTCATCGCTACTACTGGTGTTCATATCACGGCTAAAATCGCCCTCAACCATAGCCTTAATTTGCGCTAAGGTTTGCCCTAGCGGGCGTCTAATTTGGCGACTCACGCTCCATGCCACTAAAACCGTAATAGCAATTGAGATAACTAATACCACTATGGTTTGAATACTGGCTGAGCGCGAGCTTTGTTGGGCTTGCTGGTGGGCGGCTACAATGATTTGGCTAAGTTGTTCCGCGCTTTGGTCAAGTACCTGCAGTGCCTGATCGGTAAGCTGGTTTAATTGTAATAGCTGACGGTTTTGTATGCTGGTGAGTTGCTGCTGACTCTTCAGCTGTTCAAATAAACCTTGTTCAGCGAAGGCTTGTTTTAATAAGGTGAAATAGTTGCTTAGTTCTTCGGCGCTGTCAGGGTCAAGCTTAATTAGTTGCTGGTACTTTTGGTTTAACGATTTTTGGTAGCTTTGTATTACGCTAAATTGTGAATTGAATTGTTCTTCACTGGCGGCATACAGTAATTTTTCTAAACTGGCGGAAAATGCGGCGATATCGGATTGCATGCCTGTGATCAACCATTCGGCGCTTTCATCAACCATTTCCATTAAAAAGGCTATGTCATCATGAAAGCTATTCCATTGCTTGCCAAATTGTTGGCTAGATGTGGCGATATTCTGTTGCGCGAGTAAAGCTTGATTGTTCAGTGTTAACTGTTGCTGGCTGGTTTGTTCTATTTGACTCACTTGTTGGTTTAGTTGGCTCAGCCCCTCAAGGATTTGCGGGTAACTTTGGCTTAGCTCGCTAAGCGCTTGCATTCGTTGCTGGTATTGGTCAAATAGGCTATTTAGTTTTTGTTCTATGGCTTGAGATTGCTCAAGCTCAACGCTTCCACTATGTAGGCCTACTTGGCGGGCTGCATTAAGTAAGATCCCCGATAGTTGATTAGTGCGCTCTGCCATGGGGGCAAGTTTACTAACGGTGATATTCAGTTGATGTTCCAGTTGACGCATGTTGAACTGGCCAATTAATGCTACCACTATTAGTAAGGTTAATAATACCGCAAAGCCGAGCAGCGTTCTGGTGACAACATTTAATTTCATAGTACAAGTCCCTGTAAGTGAGTCGTGCAGTCAGCTTGGCTGCGTTTTAGTTGTTATGAGATAAGTCTTTATTAGGCTAAGGGCAAGTGAGTATAACTAGCATAATTTTAAGTTTATTGACCAGATGTATGTTGGTAAATGTGGCATTAATTAGTCAATTCTGATGATTTCAGTTTATAGTTTAATATATTGAATTATAACTAGGTTTTTGGCACTAGGGACAGTAAATATAATGTTAATGAAGAGCGTGTTTAAAACATGTTTAGGTTTTTTAGTTTTGCTCTCTGCGCGGGTACAGGCTCTTGATTGCTCAAGCCAAGGTTTTGCAGAGGCCTCGACAATGAACCGCCAAAGCCACGCCAATGTGCAGCAACTAAGTCAGCGATATGTTGCACTGTGTTCCTGGCAATTTAGCCTACCTAAACAGCAAAGCTGTCAGTTATTTAAAGATAAAAAAAAGCAGTTTGAGCAAGTCAATAATCGCCAGTTGGAAGCGGTATTAGCAACGGCCAATGCTGCGGCAGATGCTTGGTATCAGGTACATGAAGCCTGCGCCGAGGAGGGTAAGCGAGAAAACTCAGCCAGCGCTTTTCAAGCTTATGAAAAAAGCTTTAGTCAGTACCGAGAACTGATTTCTATCATTGAGCAGCGGTATCAGCAGCAGTGCTACCTGCAGCTGAAAGCTAATATTAAGCAGTATTGCAACTAGTGCGTTTAAGCCTTGCAATTATCCAATAGTTTGTTCGCTATGAGTTGTGGTTATGGGCCTAAGCAATCCCAACTTTATAAAGCTAAAACTTTACAAAGTTTGGAGGGATGGCAATAATGGACCTATATTGATTTCTGGAATGCCTATGAAAACCACCGATAACATCTTATATCGTATTAAAAGCCAAGGTGGGCTAACGGTTAAGATGTTGGCTGAACAGCTGAGTATTACCACGATGGGAATTCGCCAGCATTTACAAAGCTTGGAAAACGAAGGTTTAATTGAGCATTTTGACCAAAAGGCCAAGCTTGGTAGGCCCACTCGTTATTGGCAATTAACCCCCCAAGGCCATGGCCGTTTTCCTGATTGCCATAGTGACCTAAGTGTGCAATTGCTTAGTGCTGTGCAACAGGTTTTTGGTGAAGGCGGTATGGAACAGTTAATTGCGCATCGAGAGCAACAAAGCCTGAGTGCTTATCAGCAAGCCTTGGCTGGACAAGCTAGCATTGCCGATAAACTTGAGCAATTCAGCTTAAAACGTAGCCAAGAAGGTTATATGGCAACTTGGCAGCAAGTTGATCAAGATTATTACTTTATTGAAGATCACTGCCCAATTTGTGTGGCCGCAAGTGAGTGCCAAGGTTTGTGTCGCTCAGAGTTGGATATGTTGCAGCAGTTATTCGCTGAATGTGAGGTAGAGCGAACTGAGCACATTGTAGCTGGTGCTCGTCGTTGCGCCTATCGATTGCGAACAAAGGCTTTGGCAGAGCAATGAGGCTGTTGATTTGGTTGCTTGGTTTAGCGTTATTAAGCTCGGCGTGGCTTAAGGCTTGCGAACTGGCGGCTATTCCTGTCTCTGAATTGCGACGCGGCTGCGGTTGCAGCTACTATTTCCCACAGGCTGTGCCTTTACCGCCGCGTATCGTATTGCAAACGGATTTACAGGGCTTGCAGCCTGTTATGATGCAGCAAGGTCAACTAGTAAGCTTGTGGGGGGGGCGTCCCAGCGCTTTATTAACTCAACAGGATTTAGCTAAAACTCAGCAGTTTCGTTATCAAGCTCAGGCGATTAAATTACAAAGTCGCTTGCGTCCGGGGTGCGAATTCGGCACACCGAGTTGCGAAGTACTCACTTACTTAGTGCGTATTTCTAGTTATGAAAATTACCAACAATGTGAGTGGGCACTGCAAGGAGATTGCGGCTGTTAATAATAGCAAAGAGGGTAGCTTATGCATTATCAAGATGTGTTAACTTTCTGGTTTGAGAAGCTTAAACCCAAACAATGGTTTACCGTTGATCAACAGCTTGATTTGCAAATTCGTCAACAATTCTCAGTGCTATTGGCCCAAGCTGCTGCTGGTGAGTTGCACTCATGGCGGCAAGGTGCGCAAGCTAGTTTGGCTGAGATTATCGTCTTAGATCAATTCACAAGAAATTGTTTTCGCGGTTCAGCTGAGGCCTTTGCCAACGATTCGTTGGCACTCTGCTTAGCTCAGCACGCGGTAGATAAGGGCTATGATAAACAACTTCCCATCAGTCAAAGGAGCTTCATATATATGCCCTATATGCATAGTGAATCCTTACTTATTCATCAGCAGGCTGAGCGTTATTTCGCGCAGGCTGGGCTCGAGCAACAATATCAATATGAGTTAAAACATAAACAAATAATTGAACGCTTTGGTCGTTACCCACACCGAAATAAGCTACTTGGGCGTTCATCCAGTCCGGCTGAGCTGGCATTTTTGGCCGGCCCTAATTCATCTTTCTAAGCGATCTCAATCAGTTAAATTAAGGCCTGAAAAAAGGGTTTAGATTTTTTACCTTGGTAGTCAGTTAGACACTAAACTTAATAGACCGTAACTGCATTGAGGTGGCTGTGAGTAGGTGCTGGTTGTTATCTATTGTGGCGTTAATGTGTTTTCCTGTTGGGGCGCAAGTGGACTTGCTTGGCCCCGTTTCGACGCAGCATCAAGCGCTTCAAGCAGAGTCGAGCGAAGAGATTATTCTACCTTCCGCGACTGCTGAGAGTGGTCAGGAACTGGTAGTTGGTGAGCGCTTACTGCTCCGTTTGAGCTCACTCGCCTCTAAGCAACCAAGCGCTGCGCTGGTTAGCGATAGCGCAAACTACCGATTATATTACCCCCAATTGCAGCATGCTATTTACCAGTACCATCCAAAGTCGCTTTGGTACGGCTATCCGCAGGCGCGTAACGCACGAGATCAACTTCAGTGGCTGTTATTAGAGTTCAGTTTAGCTGGAGGGCCTAAACTACTCGATTATTGGTTAGAGCAAATCAACGCTGTGGATAATGAAAAAGCACACTGGGAAGCGTTATATACCGATGCCTTTCTAGGGGTACTAGCTTTTTATCAGCAGTTACAGACTTTGGATTATGCTCAGAGCATGGCTTTAAATGAGATTGCCAAATTGAGCCTGCCGTTAGCGCTCGATGAATTTTGGTTGGTTCGCCTCAATCGTAGTCAAATTTATCAATCTTTAGCTGATTTAAGGGGCGAGTTAAATATTGAACGACTACGTTATCGCCAGCAAATCTTGTATTGGCTGCATGTAAGACTGCAGCGCCAGACTAGCCAAGATATTGTAGCGGGTCAGTTGATTCGTTTAGGCGATAAAGACCCGCGTTTGCCGATGATTCGCCTGCGCTTGAAGGAGTTTGATTCCAGTCAGCAGTTTTCTGAGCCCGAGTCGTTAGTTATGGAGCTGCAAACAGAGTTGGCGATTAAGTATTTTCAGCAATTACACGGCTTAAAAGTAGATGGTGTGGTAGGTAAAGAGACGCTCTATTGGCTGAACTATAAACCTTTGTTGCGGGCTCAAATGTTAGCGAGGAACCTCATAAGAAAACAATTGTTTAGTCGTTTTGTGATGAACTCAGAGCAGCAACGGGTCATTGTTAACCTTCCGGCCTTTGAGATGACTTATCAAGCCCAAGGAGTTGATGTATTTCAGTCTCGAGTGGTGGTAGGCAGAGCTTCAAGAGCCACCCCTTTGCTGGTGAGTGAAATTAGTAGTGTGGTCGTAAATCCCTACTGGAATGTGCCACGAACCATTGTGCGCAAAGATATTGTACCTAAGTTACGTCGAGATCCAAGCTATGTTGAGCGTCAAGGTTTTGAGCTGTTTGATTATCAAGGCCAGGCTGTGAGCGCTGAACAAGTGGATTGGCCTTTGCTAAAAAACACCGGTTACTTTCCTTATCGAATGCGTCAGCGTCCGGGGCCGGGCAATGCTTTAGGTGCTTATAAATTTCATTTTGACAACCAATATGCGGTTTATCTGCATGATACTTCGGCACCGGAACTCTTCACAGAAACAGAGCGTGCTTTTAGCTCTGGATGTATTCGCGTCGAGGGGGCCGGTTTTCTCGCTGATACCTTGCTTGAGCAAGCTGGCTATAGTCACGCTTATAAGCAATCTTTGTTAGCTAAGCAGCAACACAAGTGGTTACCACTGCGGCATAAGGTGCCAGTGTACTTGGTGTATTTCACCTCTTGGTTTGATCCTCGTGGGGGCCTACATTATCGAAAAGACATTTATCATTTCTCCAGTGAAAAAAAAGTGTAACTTAGCAAACTAGATACTAAACAGGTGCTTAGATTAATTATTGAGCAGTTTGTTGGGGGCGGCGCGGCCCTTCTCTAGTCAATTATTTGCTTTTTTGCCTTTTTCTCGGTATTTTTCTCCAGGTTGATGGTTTTTTGACTCATTTGGGAGGAAGAGTACATGTTAGACCGAAATATAAAACGGCGGTCATTGTTATTGGGGTTGGGCGCTGGATTAATTGGTCTTAGCATGCCAAGAAGTTATGCCAGTTCTGCTGTGGCTAAGCGATTCGCAGAAAATACAAATAAGCGTTTTCTAAATTTGACTAATTTGCACACCAATGAAAGTTGCGATGTGTGTTTTTGGAAAAATGGACAGTTTCAGGTTTCCCAGTTAAGTCTGTTAGATGAATTGCTTCGAGACTTTCGACGTGATGAAGTCATTGATATGGATCGCGCCTTATACATGCAAATGGACTTATTGCAGGCGAGTTTAGGTGGTCAACTGCAATTTGAAATTATTTCCGGTTATCGCTCACCTGCAACTAATGAAATGTTGCGTAGTAAATCCAATGGCGTGGCCAAAAAGAGTTATCATATGAAGGGGCAAGCGGTAGATCTTAGGGTGAAAGGAGTTGAACTAGCAAAAGTCCATCAAGCGGCTTTGAACTTAAGCCTAGGCGGTGTTGGTTATTATCCTAATAGTGGTTTTATTCACTTAGATACTGGTGGTGTTCGAAATTGGCGCGGCTCTTAGGCTCGAAATTTTATCTATAAAAAAGCCGCTAAGTGTTAGTTCAGCGGCTTTAGATTGAATCAGTTTTTGCTGGCCAGCTGTTCATACTTCCATATGGGCGCGAGTTTTCGGCGTTCTTCACAATGCCGCAACACCTTTTTCTTGGTTGCTACATCCATGTCGCTCCAGCCACAGATTTCGTCAATATGGCGAAAGCAACCTACACAAATATCATCACCGTCTAGGGTGCATTGACGAATACAGGGTGATTCGAATTGTTGTTGTAGATCCATCAGCGTTCCCTTGGATGTCTGCTAATTCATGGTCTTAATCGTTAACACTATAGGGCAGCTGAGCAATCGTGAATAAGCTTTGTTCATCACCAGATAAACGAAATTTCGTATTGGCATCGGTGTCGTTATTGAGTACGGCTAATAGCTCAATATAACCGGGTTCTAATTGCACCGCTTGTAAAACGGTACCCTTACCTCGCCAATTTTCTCCCATTTGCTGCTCTAGGCGCTCACCGGGTTGTGGCAGTATAGCCCCGTGCCCTGCTAAGCGCAGAGTAGCACGTTTATTGGCTCCTCGGTATTTAGCTCGGGCGATGGTTTCTTGCCCGGTATAGCAGCCTTTAGAAAAACTCAGGGCATCGAAATGCTGTAGGTTTAAGGCCTGTGGAATGAACTGCTGTTGAGTGGCCGATTCGATAGTCGGCAAACCGGAGACAATTTGCATCGCTAACCATAGCTGGTTAGCATCTAGCTTACTACTTGGGGCATCTTGCCCCCAATCTGGCTGCTGAGTTATAACTAAGTAACGGCGCTTAGGTCCGTTGATATGCACACAAATCCCTTGCTCTATAAGCCCGCCATGACTAGCAATTTCATCACCAAATTTTTCAGCGATATAGTGTGGCGCTTCACTGCCCATCACTGCAATGGTATGTAGTTGAGTTTCGGTTTCGATGCTAACTTTAGAGAATACCGCATATTTTTTAAGCTCGGATAATTGCTTGTCGGCAATTGATTGCGGTTGCATATATAAAAAGTCTTCGCTTAAGCGGAACAGTCTTAATACTGACCACATCTTACCTGTGGGGTCACAGTGGGCAGCAAGGCTTTGTTGGCCGGGTTGTAAGTTGTTTACGTCACAGCTGAGTTGGCCTTGTAAGTAGCTTTGGGCATCATCACCACTGACTCTTACCAGATGCCATTGGTTTAAGGGTTGTACTAATAAAGGAGGCAAAGTACATAAAGTTTGTTGAGACATAATCGACTTCCATTGAGAGCTAGGTCAAGCTTATAGTGGTGTAATTCTGTTGCTTAAGTGGTATCTTCGTCAATACTTTTACCGCTACTGCTCAGCGCTTTTGTTGTAGGTTTAGCGTTGCTGAACAGTGTAACTCATGTATTCAAGGAACAACATGCAGGAAAATAAATCGCGTTTAAAATGGGCTTGTCGTCGTGGAATGTTAGAGTTAGATGTGTTGTTTATGCCTTTTGTAGATGAAGCCTATGACGCTCTAAGCGAACACCAGAAACACGTATTTAAACGCTTATTAGCCTGCGACGACCCGGATTTATTCGCTTGGTTTATGGGGCATAAACCTTGCCAAGATCCTGAACTAGCAGATATGGTTGATGTTATCCTCAAACGCGTCAAAGTGTGAATTTTCCGCCGCCCCCTCTCGTTATTATTTGCTGATTATTATCGCTAGTTGCCTATTACAACTAGTGATTTTGCTACTTTACTCTAAGCTTATCCCACTGTTGCCAGCCTGCCTGTTAGCCGATGCTGTGCTGCTACATCATTGGTGGCATTATCGCCCGAGGGGAGTATTTAGTGCTAGTGGCATTGAGTTTATGTCGGCTAAACAAAGCCAATGTTGTACTTGGTCAAGTTATTCACGAGTGGCGAAAGGCGTTTGTTTTTTAATTTGCTGGCAGCAGCAAAAACTCGTTTTTAAGCTGGTTTTTGCAGACAGTTTGCCGAATGAGGTTTACCGTAAATTGTGTTTTGTTATCAACTTTCCGCAGAGTATTGAACAATCAGATAAATAACAGGCTTGCCGTGGCAAGCCTGTAAAGGTCTATAGCTGGGTATCTTGCTCTTGATAAAAACTATTGGGATCAAGAATGGTGGGTTTTACTTTATCCAGCTTATCTGGGTAATCGAGGTTGTAATGCAGGCCTCGGCTTTCATGGCGGCGCATTGCGCAGCCAACAATAAGCTCTGCTACTTGTACTAGATTACGCAATTCTAATAAGTTGTTACCCACCTTGAAGTTTGAGTAGTACTCAAAAATCTCTTGTTGTAGTAGGTGAATACGGCGCATGGCGCGTTGCAGGCGTTTATTGGTCCGAACAATGCCTACGTAGTCCCACATAAACAAGCGTAATTCATGCCAGTTGTGATTAATAATCACTTCTTCATCTGAATTGCTCACTTGGCTATCATCCCAAGGTTTGATCTGCTCACAAAGAACGACTTCATTCAGATGCTGCTTAATGTGCTGGCTGGCAGCATGGGCAAATACCACACATTCTAACAGGGAATTACTGGCCATGCGGTTCGCTCCATGTAGACCAGTGTAGGCTACTTCGCCAATCGCATACAGGTTGTTGAGGTCGGTTTTTCCTTGCAAATCTGTCACCACTCCACCGCAGGTATAGTGAGCCGCAGGCACTACTGGAATAGCTTGTTTTCGAATATCAATGCCTAAGTCTAGGCAGCGTCTTAAAATGGTGGGGAAGTGTAGTTCGATGAATTCGTCATCGCGGTGGCTAATATCTAGGTAAACGCAGTCGGCACCAAGTCGTTTCATTTCAAAATCGATTGCTCTTGCTACTACATCCCGCGGCGCGAGTTCTTCTCGGGGGTCAAAGTCCGGCATGAAGCGAGTCCCATCAGGACGTTTGAGTAAGGCTCCTTCGCCGCGCAGGGCTTCTGTAAGCAAGAAGTTTCGAGCATCCGGGTGATATAAACAGGTGGGATGGAATTGGTTGAATTCCATATTGGCCACGCGGCAGCCTGCTCGCCATGCCATAGCTATACCGTCACCACTGCTGACATCGGGGTTACTGGTATACTGATAGACCTTACTAGCGCCGCCGGTAGCTAAGGCAATAAATTTGGCCTTTACTACTTCAACTCGCTCTCGGTTACGGTTCCATACATAGGCTCCCACCGCTCGCTTTTCACCGTTTTGCGTTTCGGTAATTAAGTCTACGGCGTTAAAGCGCTCCAAGATACTAATGTTAGGGTGGCTTAATACTGCGCTAACTAAAGTTTTTTGTACGGCCTTTCCGGTGGCATCGGCGGCGTGTAAAATACGTCTTCGGCTATGACCCCCTTCGCGAGTAAGATGGTACTTAGATTCACCATTAGAAGCGGTTTCTTGATCAAAGGGCACACCTAGGTTAATTAGCCAGTCGATACATTTTTTACTGTTTTCAGCAGTAAATTTTACGGCGGCTTCGTCACATAAGCCATCACCGGCGATCAAGGTATCATTGACATGTTCTTCTACGCTGTCATTCTTATCGAATACAGCAGCAATGCCACCTTGGGCATAATAAGTCGAGCCTTCTTTGAGAGGTCCTTTGCTCAACACGTGGACTTTGGCATAATCGGCTAGGTTTAAGGCCATAGTTAAGCCTGCAGCGCCACTGCCTATTATTAGAACATCGCTTGTGTATTCCATAGATGCGCTCTTATACGTGGTTAGAAGAAAATCGGAGTTTCAGTTAGTTTAACTGAAACTAACGCAAGTTGGCAGTGTCTCACTGAAGCGCAAAAATTAATTTGTTTGGAAGAGAACTTTTTTGAAAACAAGCAGTCTGAAGAAATGTGCCGCCAAAAAAGCTACCGAAACTCAAGCATTAGGAGGACGGTAGTTAGTAATGTCAGAACAGTGGACAGATAAAGCGCTAGTCGAGAAGACTCAGCGAGGTGATAAAGCGGCATTTAATTTGTTGGTACAAAAGTATCAACATAAGGTGGCAAACCTTATATCACGTTATGTGGTAAATCATGGTGATGTGGCAGACGTAACGCAAGATGCGTTTATTAAAGCCTACCGAGCTTTACCTAACTTTCGAGGCGAAAGTGCGTTTTATACATGGTTGTACCGGATTGCCGTTAATACGGCAAAGAATCACATTGTTGCCCAAGGGCGAAGGCCGCCCGCAAATGATGTTGACGCAGACGAAGCTGAGTTTTATGACGGTGCCGAAGCCCTAAAAGAGGCTGATACACCCGAAACCTTGTTATTGTCTGATGAAATAAAAGACGTAGTCTTTGCTACAATGGAAGGACTGCCTGATGATTTGCGCACAGCGATTACACTTCGTGAAATAGATGGCTTAAGTTACGAAGAAATCGCCAGTGTCATGGATTGTCCTGTCGGAACCGTGAGATCACGAATATTCCGAGCAAGGGATGCAATAGAAAAGCGCATACAGCCGCTTTTAAGTAGGTAACTTTGGGGATTAATGACTAATATGGCAAATAAAGAACAGTTATCCGCACTGGTTGATAACGAGTTGACCGACGCAACACTGTTAGATCTGTTAGCCAATGAGCCGGAACATACAGAGCAATGGAGTCGTTATCACTTGATAGGTGATGTACTTCGTGGCGAGACACCTAAAACAATTGATCTTGATATAGCCAGTAATGTAGCTTCAGCCATAGAGCTTGAGCCCGCAATTGTAGCACCTAAACCTCAATCTCATGAAAAAAGTGATTCTTCAGTTAAGGTGCTGCGCTTCTTCAAATATGCAGGGCAATATGCAATAGCGGCTTCGGTTGCGGTAGCGGCGATTATCGGGGTGCAGCAGTATTCCGATCAGAGTAAGCAGGGGGATCAACCTCTTCCTGTATTTAATACTGTACCAGTGGGTGGCGCAGTTGCACCTGTTAGTTTGCAGTCTAGCCCACAACCTCGTGAGTTGAGTGAAGCCGAAATTATCGAGCAACGTAAGCGAATTAGTGCCTATTTACAAGACCATCGTTTTCAGCAACGCATTGTAGAGTAATGAATTAGCCTATGCGGTTTAAGAATATAGGGATGCCAGTAATGTTATTGCTGGCATCCTTTTCTGTTTTAGCAGAAAGTCCAGTTAGCCCAACTCAAAACGTTGAGCAGAGCCAAGCCAGTCCCGCGCTATCTTTGTTACAAAATTATCAGCAAGCTTACCATCACCGGCAATACGAACTCTCATACATTATTGTGCGGCAAGGCCATATCGAGCCGATACGGTTTATTCATGGTGTGGTTGATGGTGTGGAAGTGGCACATCGGGTGTATTTAAATGGGCCCGCTAATGAAGCCGTATACCGACAAAACTCGGTGGCCTTTTTTGAGCCGGGCCAACAACCCTATAGTTTAGCCTCTAATCGTTTGCCGGGTATGTTTGGTAGCTTGGCTGCTGTCGACCTTAGCCATTTACAAAATAACTATGATTTGGTGATCGCTGGAAAGAGTCGGGTGGCCGGTAGACCGGCTCAGGTGATGAGAATTGTGCCCAAAACTGGGAATTTATATGGACTGTATTTTTGGGTGGATTTTAGTACTCAGTTGCCATTACGTTTAGACGTAGTTGATCAAAGTGGTGAATTAATTGAGCAACATATGGCAGTAACCTTAGCTGAATTTGATTCTCCCAGCGAGTGGATGAAAGAGTTAGCCAGCTTGGACATGCCCAACGCGGTGGTGGGGAAAGACATGCAGGATACCAAAGCTCATCAATTGAACTGGAAATTAGGCTGGTATCCTAAAGGTATGAAAGTTGTTCAGAATGAGCAACATACTTTAGCGGCATTGTCTGAGTCGGTTGATTATGTCAAATTGACTGACGGTTTATTTGATATTTCGGTATATGCCAATGCCGTTGGTAAAACTAACCCGCTGCGTGAACAGTTGGTGCGTCAAGGCGCTACCAGTTTACACACATTGGTGAAACAAGGTATCGAATTTACCGTAGTCGGGGAAATACCACCGGAAACGGCATCTAAAATAGCCGATGGTGTAAAAATTGGTCCGTATTTGGAGGCACCACTTGAGCCAATTCAATAAATCTTCTTTGATCATTGAAACCGCTAAGGTGATTGCTGTTGAGCAGGGCAAGGCCACCGTTGAGTGCGTGAGTAAAAGTGCTTGTGGTAGTTGTAGCAGCGCGGAGCATTGTGGCAATAGTTCGTTAGCTAAGGCTTTCCCGCGGCGCACCCATCATATTCAGGTTGAGTTGACCGAGAATGTGAAACCTGGTGAACAAATAGAATTGGCGCTGAATGCGAAAAATATTATACACAGTGCGCTGATTATCTACTTAATGCCACTACTGTTATTGATTAGTGGGGCGGGCATCGGTAGGGCCATATTTAAGCCAAGTCAACAGGAACTTGGGAGCATGCTGTTAGGTGGCCTTGGCTTAGCCTGCGGTTTTGTTTTGGTAAAACTATACTCAAAGCGCTATGGGCAACAGCAGCGTTTTCGCCCGCAAATGCTGGGACGAAAACGCTAAGCTTAATCTAAGGTCCAGTGGTAGTTAAAGGCCGGATGGTCTAATTGCTGGTGGCTAGCAATGATCAGTATGCCATCACGCTGCCACTTTACTAAGGCTTGAATTAAGCGCTCGGTGCTTGCTTGATCTAAGCCCGAAAATGGCTCGTCAAGTAATAATACCGGAGCGCCAGTTAGTAACAGCCTCGCCAGAGCAAAACGACGTAGTTCTCCACCCGATAGCCCCACACCATATTGGCCTAACACGGTATGTATACCTTCAGTTTGTTTATCTAGCCATGGCTGTAATCCCACCACTTGCAGTACTTCCAGTAACTGTTGGTCGCTGGCTTTAGGTGCGGCTAGGCGCAAGTCTGCTGCAATGCTCAATTGGAAAATACTTGGCCGCTGAGTTAAATAAGCAACACAGCGGTGCCAATCGTTGCTGGCGAATTGCTGCTGTTCTACCCCCTTGAACTGAATGCTGCCACTTAGGGCCTGAAGATCCGCCGCGAGGGTTTGTAATAGACAGCTTTTCCCCGAGCCAGAGCGCCCTTTCAGTAACACCACATCTCCGGCTTGAAAAGTTTGACTTTGTTGTTTTAATATCGTTAATTCTGGCTTAAATCCGCACTCGAGCTGAGTTACAGTGAATTGTAATGGTGCGTCTGTGGGGGGGATATCACAGCAGGTAGTCTGTTGGCTAGACTTTCTATTACTGACTAATAGCTGGTTGGTTCTATTGCGAGCCGCTATGCTATATCCGGTGGCTAAATGTAGCTGCGATAGCACTTGAAAGGCTTCGTTCAGTCCTAACCAGCCCAATAATAAACCGACCAGAATGGCGGGATTGAGGCTATCGGATAGTACTAACTCAGTACCTTGGATGGCTAATATCATTAAGCCTGTTAAGTGCAGGATCTGAGCAAGTAACTCACTGCTTAATACGCTCAGTTGCAAGTGCTTTTGTCGTTGAGTAATTGCCTGATCAGTAGCGGCCAGCTTGGCAGCATAAGCGGTCCAACGATTAAAAGTGAGTAAGGTGGTTAATAATTGTAAACCAATTAAGTTCACCTGACGACGTTGTCCACTAAGGGCTACTTCCTGGCTACTTAGGCGCTGCCCCATAGGAATAAAGAGCAGGGGAATGAGTATTAATCTTAGCACTAGTATAATAAGCAGATAATATAGACAGCTGGGTAAGATTAAGCTTAACGCTGCGGTAAATATTCCAGCAATGGCAATAGCCCAAAACCATGGCGCGGCCAATCTTAGTGGGAATTGGTCGAGTAAATCTATGTCACTGACTAATCGTTGCAGTGTTTCACCGCTTTCTGGGCGTGACCACTTAGCCGCATCGGCAATGCTTTGTTGGCTTAGGCTGTTAAAACTGCTTACACGTAAGTTTTTTAACAGTTTTAATACCGTATTATGTGATTGTAAGCGTTCGGCATAGCGACCAGCAGTGCGCAGGATAGCCAGTAGCCTAATTACCGCGCCGGGACGCATATAGTTGAAGCTGCCCGCTTGAATTGCCGCAATACCGGCTAAGGCCGAAGCGCTAATAAACCAACCAGAATAAGCCAGCAGCATAATGGTACTAAATAAGGTAACTAGCCCGAGTAAGCCACTTAGGCTCCAACCTGACCATTGCCATAGCAGAAGCTGGCGGAGTTTTAATGGTTTCATCGCTAGTCCTCTTTGTTGGTTTGCTTTAGCTCGGCTAGCGAGGTTAGTTGTTGTTTGACCAAGTGACCTTGTTTCAATAACAGGCAGCCGTCTACAAAATCCAAGCCTTGCCATTGATGGCTAGCGATTAACAGCGTTTTTCCTTGACTGATCCGCTCAAGTACTTTGGACAACGAGATTATGCTGGTTTGGTCTAACTCGGCAAAAGGTTCATCTAGTAGCCAAATGGCGCGAGGTTGCAGTAATAGGCGAGCAAAGGCTAAGCGCTGTTGTTGGCCGCCAGATAAACCTAAGCCCTGTTCACCAACAAGATAATCTAAACCTCCATGCTGGGATAGGTAGTCCCAAAGTTCGACTGCCTTTAGCGCTGCGATCATCTGCTGTGGCTGAGCATCGGCTCTAGCCAGCTCCAAATTAGCGGCGACACTCCCTGGCATTAGTTCGGCATGTTGGTTTAGGTAGGCTAGTTGCTGACGCAGAGCTGCCATTTGCACCTTAGCTATGCCAATATTATTTAGCATCAGTAGTCCCTTAAAAGGTACAAATCCAGCCAGTAGTTGCAGTAGTGTAGATTTGCCACTACCACTGGGGCCACTAAGCAGGATGCGTTGCCCTGCTGCGATATTGAGCCTATCGATTTGCAAGCGGGGTTGTTCAGCTGGGCCGACGCAGATGTCTTGCAGTTGCAACGAAAATGTTTCTGCTTCTACCAGTTGCTGGGGAAGCGTCTGCTGTTGTTGGGCTTGCTGGGTTGCTGGTTTAACGGCACGCCATAGTGGTATCAATTGCACCGTGGCCGACTGCGCTTGGGCTTTAGCATGGTAGTCGTTACCTAGCTGCCGGAGCGCTTGGTAAAACTCGGGAGCCAACAGCAAAATAAACAAAGCCGAGGGATAGTTAACGGCAATTTGTTGTTTTAGCCAAGGTAGTTCACCCAATAAACCTAAACCTAAATACAGCGCGACTAAAGCTATTGCCAAAGAACTGAATAGTTCGAGCACAGCGGTCGAAAGAAACGCTAGTTTCAATACTTGCATGGTGGAGCGGCGATAATGCTCGGCAGCTTGGCTAAGATGTTGGCTGGCAACGGGGACCGCGTTTAAGCGCTTGAGCAGCGATAGGTTACTTAAAAAGTCATACAGTCGACCACTCATACGACTTTGTTGCTGAAGCTGCGCGCTGCTGGCTTTGCTGGCTTCCTTACCCACTAATATCATAAACACCGGCACCAAAGGGGCGGTGCCAAGCAATAAACCCGCTGCCAGTAAGCTGTGTTGGCTGACCACGACCGCAATGGCCAGTGGGGTAACAAGCACTAGGTATTGCTGTGACCAATAACGGCTAATATAACCATCTAAAGCATCCACATGTTCGGTTAACAGGCTGGATAGTTGTCCATCACTACCAAACTTAAGACGAGCTGGACCTAATTGAGCTAGCCCTTGCCATAAGGTATTGCGTAAGTCTTGGCGAAGCTGCCTGCTGGCCTGTTGAGCCAGGTAATCTTTAGCACTTAACAGTAGCTGGCGCAGCAAGAAACTACTAAGCAGACCGTACCACAGTATCGATTTGGGGGCTTGCAGTTGCAGTAAGTCGGCACAAAGCATGGCCAAGCAATACATTTGCAGTAGCAGTAGGGGGACGCTTAGGATGGCAAGGCTGGTGGCAAATAGCAGTTGCGGCCGAACTGGCCGCAACCATTGTTTGAGCTGTTGTTGATAATTATTCTGAATCAGTATCTTCGTCCAAATAACCGTTAAGTTCTAACCACATGGCGTTAATAATGCCAAAAGAACAGGCCAGTAGCACGCCCAAAATCCAAGTAAAATACCACATAGAGTGCTCCTTTATTAATACATTGAGTGAGAGTTATCACGAATAGCTTGTTCGTTTAAACGACCAAACATTTTGAAATAGCTCCAAGCGGTATAGGCCAAAACAATGGGCACGAAGATACATGCCACAAAGAACATAATTTTTAACGTCAGCTCACTTGAGGTGGCATCCCACATGGTTAAACTGTGGTCTGGCATTGAACTCGACGGCATAACAAATGGAAACATCGCTACGCCGCAAGTGAATATCACACCAATTTGTGCCAGTGAAGAACAAATAAAGGCTAGTGGTGCTTTGCTTAATTTACTGAACAAAGCACTAAGCAAGAATGCTGCAACTCCTAAACCGGGGAACATCCATAATAAAGGATAACGACTGAAGTTAGTCAACCAAGCATCGGGTGCACTAACCACGGTTTTAGATACCGCATTGTTTATGGCGTTACTATCGATATTGCTGGTGACTTGATAACCGTCAATGGCTGAATGTAACCAAACCCCAGCTAGTACAAATAAAGCCGCCGCAGAGAGGCCACAAATCATGGCTAATTTTTGGCTGCGCTGCAAGACGTTTCCTTCGGTCTTCATTTGCAAATAGGTTGCGCCTTGGCCAACAAACATGCTTAAGCTTAATACCCCAACCAAAAGAGCGAAGGGATTGAGTAAAGCAAAGAACGAACCAGTATAGTTGAGGCGTAATAGCTCATCAAAATGAAAAGGTACACCTTGTAGTAAGTTGCCAAAAGCGACACCAAAAATAATAGGCGGCACGGCAGAACCCACAGTTAAAGCCCAATCCCAATTGCTGCGCCACTTAGGGCTGTCTAGTTTTGAGCGGTAATCAAAACCGATAGGGCGTAAAAATAACGCTGCTAGGGTTAACATCATCGCCAAATAGAAACCACTAAATGCGGCGGCATAAACCGGCGGCCATGCGGCAAATAGGGCGCCCCCAGCGGTAATTAGCCATACTTGGTTGCCGTCCCAGTGAGGGGCAACGCTGTTAATCATCACACGGCGTTCATCATCGCTTTGGCCCACTACTTTCAATAGTGCGCCTACGCCCATGTCAAAGCCATCGGTAATTGCGAAGCCAACCAACAATATGCCAATCAGCAACCACCAAATAAATCTTAAAAATTCGTAATCCATTGCGCTATTCTCCAAGCTGATCGGTTTCTAAAGCGTATTTACCCGTATGTAATGCTGAAGGTCCTTGGCGCGCGAAGCGCTGCATTAGCCATACTTCTACAATTAGAAAAACGCTATACAAAGCAGTGATAAGACCCAAGCTAATCCAGATTTCCAGCGGCGTCAGCAGCGAAGCCGATAGGTGAGTGGGCAGAACTTCACCCACCGCCCAAGGTTGGCGACCGTACTCGGCAACAAACCAGCCTGCTTCACAGGCAATCCACGGTAAAGGCAAGCCAAATAAGGCCATTTTAAGTAACCATTTAGGCTTGTGTTGAATTCGCTTGGCGCTGAACCAGAATGCTAAAGCAAAGATTAATAACATTAAGAAGCCCGAGGCTACCATTAAGCGGAAGGCCCAAAACATCGGTTCCACTTTCGGAATGCTATTATCTACTGCCATTTGTACTTGCTGTTCGGTAGCGGTAGCGGGATTGTCGGTGTAGGCAGTGAGCAATAAACCGTAACCTAGGTCTTGTTTAACCTGTTCAAAAGCTGCAATAGTCGCTTCGCTCTTATCGCCAGCCCGCAGTTGCTGTAATAAAGCATAGGCGGTTTGACCATTCACAATACGCTCTCGGTGAATTGCTTTTAGATCTTTTAAGCCTGTGACTTCTTCGTCGATGGAGCGAGTGGCAATTAGGCCGAGGGCATAAGGAATTTTGATTGCGTAGTTGGTAGTTTCGGTTTCACTATTAGGCAACCCAAATAAAGTGAATGCGGCAGGTGCTGGGTGAGTTTCCCATTCAGCTTCTACTGCCGCCAATTTTACTTGTTGCACATCGCCTAGTTCATAACCGGACTCATCACCTAAAACAATCACCGAAACTGCTGATGCCAAACCGAAAGCCGACGCAATAGCGAAGCTGCGACGGGCAAAGGCAAGGTCGCGTCCTTTTAGCATGTACCAAGCCGAGATCGCTAATACAAACATTGAGCCAGTAACGTAACCTGCCGATACCGTATGCACAAATTTTACTTGCGCTACAGGGTTAAATACCACTTCGGCGAAGCTGGTCATTTCCATGCGCATGGTATTGTAGTTAAATTCGGCACCCACGGGATTTTGCATCCAACCATTAGCGATAAGGATCCACAATGCCGATAGGTTAGAGCCTAGTGCGACTAGCCAAGTTACTGCTAAGTGTTGAACTTTGGATAGACGATCCCAGCCAAAGAAGAATAAGCCTACTAAGGTAGACTCAAGGAAGAAGGCCATTAAACCTTCAATCGCTAAAGGTGCTCCAAAGATGTCGCCAACATAGTGCGAGTAATAAGACCAGTTAGTACCAAACTGAAACTCCATGGCTAAACCGGTGGTGACACCTAAAGCGAAGTTAATCCCAAACAATTTACCCCAAAACTTGGTCATGTCGCGGTAAATCTGCTTGCCAGTCATTACGTAAACGGATTCCATAATGGCCAGTAGGAAGGTCATGCCTAGGGTAAGGGGGACAAACAAAAAGTGATACATTGCGGTAAAAGCGAACTGCAACCGTGAGAGTTCAACAATATCCATAAACCAACTCCGAGGTGAATTGAATCCTTTGTATTAGGGTTACCTAATTTAAAGGTTTGATAAAAAATTAGCTATCTTGTTGCGACCGAATTAATTGATCTAGATCATTTTTGCTGCGTTTTTCGTAAATTTTTCAATTTGTTTGCTTAGATTTGTTGGTTGAAAAAACGCTTCAACAGTTTAGCTTAATTGTGACTATTGCAGTAGTGCAATTTGGTTAAGCTTAGTGACACCACGAAAGCATTTATCTAGGTGGATAAAGTGATTCAAGATAGCTGTTTGGGCTGCGCTTGTCAGGCCTTGCGGCTTGGCGAAATATTCACGCTTTTTTTTTGGTTCAGCATGGATTGTGCTAGTATCCGCAGCAACGATATAATGCGCGATTGCTGCATTTTTTAGAAAGCTGAGCTTTGCTTCGCTCATTGATGATTTTACAAAGGTAATATCTTGATAAATAAGAACATTCGTAACTTCTCGATTATTGCTCATATTGACCATGGCAAATCGACCCTATCAGATCGGCTGATTCAGCACTGTGGCGGATTAAGCAACCGAGAGATGGAAGCGCAAGTTTTAGACTCCATGGATCTAGAACGTGAACGCGGAATTACCATTAAAGCACAAAGTGTCACCTTGGATTACACTGCTAAAAACGGTGAAACCTACCAACTTAACTTTATTGATACCCCTGGGCATGTGGATTTCACCTATGAGGTGTCACGCTCATTGGCTGCTTGTGAAGGTGCTTTACTGGTGGTTGACGCTGCACAAGGGGTAGAAGCACAAACCCTTGCCAACTGTTACACCGCCATGGAAATGGATTTAGAAGTTATTCCGGTGCTGAATAAAATCGACTTACCGCAGGCTGATCCTGATCGCGTAGCAGAGGAAATCGAAGATATCGTGGGCATCGATGCTACTGACGCCACGGTGTGTTCAGCTAAAACCGGTTTGGGTATTGAAGACGTCTTAGAAACTATTGTTCGTGATGTGCCGCCACCGGAAGGAGATTTCGAGGCTCCGCTACAGGCCTTAATCATCGATTCTTGGTTCGACAATTATCAAGGTGTGGTGTCATTAGTTCGAGTTAAGCATGGCCAGCTAAAAGCCGGCGAGCGGATGACCGTAATGTCAACTGGACAATCGCATGTGGTTAACGAAGTGGGTATTTTTACACCCAAGCAGACCAATACAGGCATCTTAAAAACCGGCGAAGTGGGTTATGTCATTGCTGGTATTAAAGAGATTCTCGGTGCGCCAGTGGGGGATACCTTAACTACTCAGAAAAATGGCGCGACAGCGGCTTTACCGGGCTTTCAAAAAGTGAAACCTCAGGTATACGCAGGTTTGTTCCCAACTAGCTCCGATGAGTATGAAAACTTCCGGGACGCCTTGGCTAAATTGAGCTTGAACGACGCATCGTTGTTTTACGAACCAGAAAACTCCACCGCTTTAGGTTTTGGTTTCCGCTGTGGCTTCCTGGGTATGTTGCATATGGAAATTATTCAGGAACGTCTTGAACGTGAATATGACCTAGATTTGATTACTACCGCACCCACAGTTATTTACGAAGTCGAAATGAACAGTGGCGAAGTGATTTATGTAGATAGCCCCGCTAAGTTGCCGCCGACCAATAACATTGCGGAGATTCGTGAACCGATCGCCGAAGTGAATATTCTCGTACCACAAGAATACTTGGGTAACGTGATTACTCTGTGTGTTGAAAAGCGTGGCTTGCAAAAGAACATGGCTTATCACGGCAAACAAGTAGCGCTTACTTATGAGATCCCGATGGCTGAAGTGGTATTGGATTTCTTCGACAAGTTGAAGTCCACTAGCCGTGGTTATGCTTCGCTAGATTATAACTTTAAGCATTTCCAAGCAGCTAATATGGTGCGGGTGGATATTATGATCAACGGAGATCGGGTTGATGCCTTAGCCTTAATCACCCACAAAGACCATTCTGAAACCCGTGGCCGTCAAGTGGTGGATAAGATGAAGGAACTGATCCCTCGTCAAATGTTCGATATTGCCATTCAGGCGTCTATTGGCATGCATATTATTGCCCGTTCAACAGTAAAACAATTGCGTAAAAACGTAATCGCCAAATGTTATGGCGGCGATGTAAGCCGTAAGAAGAAACTGTTAGCGAAGCAGAAAGAAGGTAAAAAACGAATGAAGCAAGTAGGTAACGTGGAAGTGCCTCAATCTGCGTTTTTAGCCGTACTACATATTGGTAAGGATTAACATGGCAACTCTATTTCCACTATTACTGGTTATTGCGACATTTATCACAGGGGTGATCTGGGTTCTAGATAAGTTCCGCTGGGAAAAACAACGCGCCGATAAGCTAGAAGATGCGAGAATGGCCGCTGGTGGTGAGCTACCCAATGATGCTGAGCAAAAAATTAGCAGTGCACCAAGCTGGGTAGAAAATGGCCGTTCGGTATTTCCGGTAATTGCTATCGTATTGATATTGCGCTCATTTGTTTATGAACCGTTTCAAATTCCTTCCGGCTCGATGATGCCAACGCTGTTAGTGGGCGATTTTATCTTGGTTGAGAAGTTTGCTTACGGCTTAAAAGATCCTGTGACTCGTACCACTTTGTTAGAAACCGGTTCGCCTAAACGCGGTGATGTGGTGGTATTTAAGTACCCGAAAGATACTCGCGTCGATTACATTAAGCGGGTCGTAGGGCTGCCCGGAGACCGGATTATTTATCGTGGTAAGCAGCTGTTTATTCAGCCTAAGTGTGAAGCTGAGCCCTGTCCTGAACTCGCTGCTGTACCACTAGACTTCGAAGTGTCGGGGCGTTTTAAACAGGGCGCTATGCCATTGGAAAATTACCGCGAGCAATTGGCTGAGGTGAATCACGAAGTACTGATTAATCCAGCCGCACCCGATCGGGTTCAGTATTTTTACCAACAACCCGGCACCGCTAAAGATGAGTGGATTGTACCTGAGGGCCATTATTTGGCCTTTGGCGATAACCGAGACAATAGTACAGACAGTCGCTACTGGGGCTTTGTTTCTGATGAGCACTTGGTCGGCAAGGCCGTAGCAATTTGGATCAGCTTTGAATTTGAGCGTGGGGAAGATTCAATTTTACCAGGATGGGTACCAACCGGCGTGCGTTTTAATCGCATCGGTGCAATCAACTAGTAGGTAAATGATGAATAATGTAAATCCACAACGACTGCAACGAGCCATTGGTTATACCTTTACTGATGAGAGTTTATTAAATCTCGCTTTAACCCATCGAAGTGCAGGAGGTGTACATAATGAGCGCCTTGAGTTTCTTGGTGATGCGGTACTTAGCTGGGTGATTGCAGAAGAGCTCTACCGCCGTTTTCCTGAGGTGTCGGAAGGTGATTTAAGCCCAATGCGCTCAACTTTAGTTAAGGGAAAAACGCTAGCTGAATTAGCCCGCAGTTTTGAGCTAGGCGAATATATTAAGTTGGGCCCAGGTGAACTTAAAAGCGGCGGGTTTCGTCGTGAATCTATTTTAGCTGATGCGGTAGAAGCGATCATTGGTGCCGTATATTTAGATAGCGGTAATGATACCGTGAAGGCGATGTTATTAAACTGGTACCAGCAGCGCTTAAATACCATTCAGCCGGGGCTTAGCCAAAAAGACCCCAAAACTCGCTTGCAAGAGATTTTGCAGGCTCGAAAACAAGCACTACCAGACTATCAAGTAGTGGATATTAAGGGTGAGGCGCATAATCAGCAATTTACCGTGAGTTGTTACGTAGAAGGTTTGGATAAGCCCTTGATTGGCATCAGCACCAGTCGTCGTAAGGCTGAACAAGCAGCGGCTGAATTGGTATTGGAGCATTTGCTATGAACTATGATACGCGTTGTGGTTTTGTTGCCATTGTTGGTCGACCCAATGTGGGTAAATCTACTTTGCTAAATGCCATTCTTGGGCAAAAAGTTAGCATTACTTCGAAAAAGCCACAAACCACTCGGCATCGTATTTTAGGTATTGATACCGACGACATTTATCAAACCATTTTTGTCGATACTCCCGGGCTGCATATTGAAGAGCAAAGGGCAATTAACCGTTTAATGAACCGTGCCGCAACCAGTTCTTTGGGCGATGTGTCGATGGTGATATTTGTGGTTGAAGGCACTAAGTGGACCGCGGATGATGAGTTGGTATTGGGTAAGTTACGTCATCTCAAAGTGCCTGTGGTACTGGCCATCAATAAAGTGGATAACGTTCAAGAGAAGGAAGTGCTATTCCCGCATATGCAGATGATGCAGGACAAGTTTGATTTTTCTCATATTTTACCAATTTCTGCTAAACATGGAAAAAATGTAGAGCTGTTACGTGAGTGGGCCCAGCAAAGTTTGCCGGAAAATGTGCACTTCTTTCCAGAAGACTACATTACCGACCGTTCATCACGTTTCATGGCCGCTGAAATTGTTCGCGAAAAACTAATGCGCTTTACCGGTCAAGAGCTGCCTTACTCTACTACCGTAGAAATTGAACAGTTTAAGATGCAAGAAAATGGCGTTTATCAGATTAACGCTTTGATTTTGGTGGAGCGCCCTAGCCAAAAAAGAATGATTATTGGTAACAAAGGTGAAAAGCTTAAAACTATTGGCAAGGAAGCACGGCTAGATATGGAGCGCTTATTTGATAATAAGGTGTTCTTAGAGATGTGGGTTAAAGTGAAATCGGGTTGGGCTGATGATGAGCGCGCCTTACGTAGCCTTGGCTACGGAGACGAATAAATTTGCCCCAAGCGGCCTTAAGCCCTGCCTTTGTGCTGCATACGCGGCCTTATAGAGAGACCAGTTTATTGGTTTATTTGTTTACCCTTGAACACGGCAAAGTGAGCGCCGTTGCTAGGGGGGCAAGGGCCAAACATTCTAAATGGCGGGGGATTTTACAGCCAGCAGTGCCACTATTAGTGGAGTTCTCTGGACGTGGAGGTCTGCGTAATTTCAAGCAGGCTGAGGCGGCTAACCTAGCTCTGCCATTGTTTGGAAACTACTTATACAGTGCTTTTTATCTCAATGAATTGCTGTACTACTTACTAGAGGATAACAACGCTTACCCTTTGTTATATGAGCAGTATCAAAACAGTTTAATGGCTTTGGCGAAACAACAACCTCTAGAAGTCTGTCTGCGAGAGTTTGAAATGTTGTTATTGACTGAGTTGGGATTTGCTATCACCTTACCCGAGCCGTTAGTGGAGCAACAGCGCTATCAGTTCCAGTTGAATCAAGGTTTTGTACCGAGTACTACTAATACTGCTAGAGTGGAGTTTAGTCACCATGAATTGCAAATGTTGATGGCCTTTGACCCGCAGCAAGCAGAACACTTATTATGTGCTAAACGGTTCTGTCGAATTGCTATCGCTCAGCTATTAAACGGCAAAGAGCTGAAGAGCCGAAAATTATTTAATCAAGTTAAAACTACCAATCGGGGTAACTAATGACCCCATTGAAGAAGGAAACCACGTGAGTGATATATTATTAGGCGTTAATGTTGACCATATCGCCACTCTGCGCCAAGCGCGTGGAACCAGCTATCCTGATCCTGTGCTGGCAGCCGGTATCGCCGAGCTTTCAGGCGCCGATGGGATAACCATTCATTTACGCGAAGATCGTCGCCATATCATCGATCGTGATGTGGCAGTGATGAGCCAAACGGTACAAACGCGCTTAAACTTGGAAATGGCGGTGACTGATGAGATGGTTGAGATTGCCTGTCAGCATCAGCCGCATTTTGTCTGTCTAGTACCTGAAAAGCGCGAAGAACTCACCACCGAAGGTGGATTGGATGTGGTGACTCATGTGGAGAAAATCACTGAAGCCGTTGCTAAGCTGAGTAAAGCGGGCATTCAAGTCTCTTTGTTCATAGACCCCGATTACGATCAAATAGATGCCGCTATCGCCGCAGGAGCTCCTTTCATTGAGTTGCACACTGGCCATTATGCTGATGCTGCCAACGAAGCTGCGCAGCAATCAGAGCTAAAAAAAATTGCCGCTGCGGCGAGTTATGCTGCGGATAAAGGCTTAAAGGTGAATGCGGGTCATGGTTTGCATTACCACAATGTGTCGCCGATCGCTGCTTTGCCTGAGATAATTGAACTCAATATTGGTCACTCAATTATCGCTAGAGCGGTGATTGTTGGGATGGACAAAGCGGTAAATGAAATAAAAACACTAATGGTACAAGCGCGCAAAGGGTGTGCTTAAACGATGGCGATTGTTGGCTTAGGGACAGACATTGTTCAGCTCTCTCGGATCAGCGCTAGTCGGCAATTGCAGGCTTTAGCAAAGCGAGTATTAACCACAGCAGAAATGCAGCGTTTTGAACAAATGGCCGAACCGGCCCGGTTTTTAGCCAAGCGTTTTGCCGCAAAAGAAGCGGCGGCAAAGGCTTTGGGTTCTGGTATTGCCAAGGGGATTGGTTTTCAGCAAATCGAAATTGGTAATAATGACCAAGGTAAGCCAGAGTTAGTGTTTAGTGGTGCTGCCTTAGCGTTAGCCCAGCAGCTAGGCGTGAATAACCAGTTGATTAGTATTAGTGATGAGCGTGAATATGCGGTGGCGACCGTTATATTAGAACGCTAATTTGGAGAAGTAGATTGATTGAACAGTATCGAGTTCAGTTAGACCTGTTTGGTTTAATGAAGTTGTTGGCTTTAGTAGGCTTTGGTGTGGGTGTGATTGCCGGCTTTGCTTTATTAATTTTTACCGTTATGCAAGGGGGGAGTATTTTCCAGGCACTATTGCCGATGATTATTTCTCCCTTTAGTAATGCCTTGGTCACCGCTTTGTTTGGCTTGGTGAGCTACCCTTTCTACAATTGGTATTGTAAGCGAAACCGCGGGCAAGTATTAACCGGTCGTTTCTTAAAGGAACAGCAAGGTCAGCAGGATATGTAAGCCGTAAGTCATCGAATAAAAAAGCCGCTATAGCGGCTTTTTTTATTTTTATTAGAGCGCTTCGCTCTTATTTACTTGTTGATAGAGCTGGTTAGCTGCTTGTTTTACTTTGTCTATTTCATCGCTTAATTCTAATAGTTCGGGCTCTATTTCCGCCACTTGATGGGCTTGGCGTAGGCTGTCTTCAATGGTAGCTGATAAGTCTTCTAAGCGCTGACAACCACTATAGGCACAACCCCCTCTAAAACGATGGATGATCAATACGAACTCATCGACATCTAATTGCTGATTAAGCAATTGTTGAATTGCGGGTTCAATTTCATCAAAGCTTTCCTGCAACATATTAAACATATCTAAGGCTAGGCTTTGATTATTGTTGGCGCGCTGCATGGCTAAGTTCCAAGATAGACTGCCATTTTCAAATTCAAGGCTAGCCACCGGGTGTACGGATCTATCTTTACTAGGAAGCTGCTTGGCATTAGGTTGCCAGCGATGGATCAATTTCTCTAGCGATGACTCGTCTATTGGCTTAGCCAGATAGTCGTCTACGCCTTGTGCTAGCAGCTGTTCCTTTTCACCCGCTAGGGCATGAGCGGTGACAGCAATAATCGGCGTTTGCTGGTTTCGGCTTTGCAGGCGGATTTTTTGAGTGGCACTAATGCCATCTAAAATGGGCATCTGAATGTCCATTAAAATCAAGTCGTAATGTTGCTCTTCAGCTTTAGTAATGGCTTCTAAACCGTTGCTACAGGAGTCTACATGACACACTAACTCATTTAGCATGGCGGTTATTAGTTTGAGGTTTGCTGCATTATCATCCACGGCCAGCACCTTGAGTTGTAATTTCACTCTAGAGGCTCGGGAAATGGGAGAAATCATTCGTACGTCTTCTTTTAAATCATCAACTAAGGCTTGGGCGAACTTACGGTGATTGAGCGGCTTGCTTAAACAGTATTTGGCCCCAGCGTCGATAATGGCCTGATGTACATCAGGGTCACTGGAATTAATTAAGACAATAACATCCAGTTGTTTGTCTTTAGCTTGAGTGATTTTCTGGTAGAGCGGCTCTAGTGAATCCCAGTCGCTGTGGCCAATGACCGCTATGCCGTTAAACAGCTCTAAGGCCTGTTGCCACTCTTGTGGGGTTGACGCGCTTTGCAGATTGAGTTGCCACTGATGTGCCAATCCAGTAATGACTTTTTGACTAAGTTGGTGCGGTTCATAACTCAGTAACGCTAGTTTACGTAGCGCTTTTAGCGGTAGAGGGGCTCCCAAAACCATGTCAGCTAGCTCTAAATGAATGTCAAAACTAAAGCTAGATCCCAGTTCTGGCTCTGACTCAAGCTTAATGTCGCCACCCATTTGCTGTACTAGCTTTTGCGTGATAACTAGGCCAAGCCCGGTGCCACCATATTCTCGGTTAATACTGGTATCGGCTTGTTTAAATGCCTGGAACAACTGAGTTTGTTGTTCTTTTGAGATGCCGATGCCTGAATCTTGAACTGTTGCCTTTAACACCACTTGCTGACCTTGTTTTTTCAGCAAACTAATGCTGACGGTGATTTCACCTTGATGAGTGAATTTAATCGCATTGCCTAACAGGTTAGTAAAGATTTGTTGGAGGCGTAGTGGATCTCCACGCAGGCCTTCGGGGACTTCGGGGGCAATTAATAGGTTAAGCTCTAGGTGCTTATCTTGGGCGCTAGGGGCAAGTAGGGTAACTACATCATTAATTGTATCGCGAAAGTTAAATTCGATGCGTTCCAGCTTGAGTTTGCCAGCTTCTAGTTTTGAAAAATCTAAAATATCATTAATGATGGCCAATAAGTTATTGGCTGATTTTTCGATGGTTAGTAGGTAGTCAGCCTGATTATTGTTGAGCGGGGTTTTTAATAGTTGCCTAGCAAAACCAATTACCCCGTTAAGTGGAGTACGTAGCTCATGGCTCATGTTGGCTAAGAATTCAGATTTGGCTTTAGCCCCTTGCTGGGCTTCTTTTTTGGCTATATCTAACTCGATGTTTTGGATCTCAATTTGCTCTAAGGTTTCACGCAAATCGCTGGTGGCTTGGTCAATACTCTGGTGCATTTCTTCATGGTATTCGGCCAACGATTTCGCCATGGAGTTAATGCCATGTTTGAGCAAACCCAATTCACCGGTGTAGCTACCTTCTACTCTTGCATCTAGGCGCCCTTGGCGGATCCTATCAACAATTTTTACCATGTTGGTAATCGGTTGAGTGACATGTTTACTCAGCTGGAAGGCAAACAATACGCTGATCAAGACCCCAAACAACACAATAAACAGCGCTACAGTAGTGTCTCTAAATTGCAGTAATAGGGCTCTGTCTTTGTTGTATTGCATGGAGATGTAACCTAGCAGTTCAGGCTTTCCATCACTAAAGGCGGCAAAGCTTCCTTCTGCTTCTGCCCAAATCGGCGCACGCAGGATGATTCGATCTGGATAAATTTCTACTTGGGTCGACTGTGGTAAGGGCAGTTTAGGATCACTTTGCAGCAGTCTAATATTACGGTGATAGTTGCTGGTAACAAACAATTGGTTGTGTTTGTCATATACAGCAATACTTTTTATTAAGGGTGACATTTTTCGATGGGTCACGCTAATTAGGGCTTTGACTTTCTCTCTATTGTAGCGACTAAGACCAATTTCGGCGGCAATGGCCAGTGGCTCAATAACATTGACTCCTTGTTCAATAACAAAGTTGTCGAGTTGTTGATTTCGATTAAAGGTGAAATAGCTGGCTAACAAGATACCTACCACCAGAGTAGGTATAATAGTGAGAATATAGACGCGGGCGCGTAAGCCATATTTGGTCATAAACGTTTCTTATGGGAAAATGACATGGTTGCAACCGCTTATGATGACATAAGCCCAGTCTTTTTTGTATTCACCGATTAAATAAGTCTCTTATATGGCGCAATTTTTTAAAGCTAAAGCTAAATCCACCACAATCAAGGCTCTGCGCAATCAGCAGGTTGTTGATTTAGACCACCACTTAAAAGGGGTGGTGAAATGCCAAGGACAAACTTATTTTGTTGATGGTGTATTGCCCTCTGAGCGAGTAGATATTCTGCCCAATGGCAAGTCTGGCCCGGCTAAATTATTAAAACGTTTGAGTTCATCGCAAGAGCGGATTGAGCCAGCCTGTGGTTTTTATCAACGTTGCGGTGGCTGCAGTGCTCTGCATCTATCGGTTCAACATCAGCGTCACTATAAGCTACAAGCGGTGCAAGCTTTGTTAACGCGTTTATCCAGTTATTCTCAATTGCCTGAGATAGAAACGCTGTCTGGCGACGAATGGGCCTATCGCCGAGTGTGTCGCTTAAGTTCTTGGTATGATAAAAACACCGGTTGGCAATTGGGCTTTCGCCAAAAAGCCAGTAAAAGTTTAGTCGCGGTAGATAGCTGTTTAGTGTTGGAACCTCAATTGTCGGCACTGATTGCCCCCTTGCAGGCGCTAGTTTTAGCTTGGCCGAAAAAGGTGGCCTTAGGTCATATTGAATTAATCGCCTGTCAGCCGAAGCCGGTGTGCCGCATTAGGCTGACTCAAGTCTTGGGTGACAAATATCGAAAACAATTGGTGAATTTTGCTCAAGCTCAGCAATTAGCCATCGTATTAGCTGAACAGGAGCTGCAAACTTGGTTGTGTGGTGAGGAGAGTTACTACTCGCTGAGCGAACAGCAACTGAAACTTGCCTTTACGCCGGGTAATTTTATTCAAGTCAATGCTGAAATGAATCAACGTTTAGTCAGTACCGCGGTTGATTGGTTAGACCTGCAAACCGACGATTGTGTGTTAGATCTGTATTCTGGCATTGGTAATTTTAGTCTAGCGATTGCCCAACAAGTGAAACAAGTAGTGACGGTTGAGGGACTCAAAGAAATGGCGGTACAGGTGAGCTGCAACGCTAAGCGTAATGGTTTAACCAATGTAGTTGCATATAGTGGTGACTTAGAACAGCCAGAAACAGCGCAGTTTTGGCAAGACTTTAAGGTTAATAAAGTGTTATTGGACCCAGCTCGCGCTGGTGCAAAACAAGCGATTACACAGGTTGCCAAGCTTAGTCCAAGCACCGTAGTATATGTCTCATGCAATCCTGCTACCCTTGCTCGAGATGCAAGAGAAATGAAACAAGCGGGTTATCGTCTCACAAAGTTAGCGCTGGTGGATATGTTTGCTCACACCGAGCATATTGAAACTATGGCCTTGTTTACGCGCTGAACAGTTTATTGCTTTACCGCTTGTTATAGATAGAAAGGAACAGAGTTGTATGGTCTCGGTTAGAGAAACTCATCTTAATCAACAACTACTCTTCGATGAAAGTCAGTGGGTCGCGAGCCTTGATATCGCGCTAGAGGACCAACAGCAGCTGTTTGCCGTTTGTAACTACTACCGTGCCTTAGATGAAGATAAGCAGAGTATTCATCGCTGTTTAACTAAGGGCAAGGAAATGGTGGAAATCCTTGTTACCTTAAATATGGACTTACCTACCCTCGAAGCGGCTTTATTGTTTCCTTTTGTTGAGCAGGGTTTGCTTACTAAAGATAAACTCGCCCAGCAGTTTTCTGACGAAGTTATTAAACTACAGTTTGATGCCGCGCAGATGGATTCAATGAAAGCGCTGCGTACAGGCAAAAATAGAACGTTATCTTCGGCGCAAATCGACAACGTAAGACGTATGTTATTGGCTATGGTCGGGGATGTCCGGGCCATTGTGATTAAACTGGCAGAGCGGATTTGCTATTTACGCGAAGTGAAGAATGAAGAAGAGGATATTAGAGTTCTTGCTGCCAAAGAAAGCCAAGATATTTATGCACCTTTGGCCAACCGTTTGGGTATTGGCCAATTAAAATGGGAGTTGGAAGATTTTACCTTCCGTTATCTCCATCCTGAAACGTATAAGCAAATTGCTAAACAGCTAGACGAAAAACGTTTGGCGCGCACCCAATACATTGAAAACTTCGTTAGTAAACTTCAGCAAGATATTGCAGAGGCTAATATTCAAGCGGAAGTTTACGGGCGGCCAAAGCACATCTACAGTATTTGGCGCAAAATGCAGAAGAAGGATTTATCCTTCGATAAGCTATTCGATGTACGAGCGATTCGTATCGTTGCTGAAAAACTGCAAGACTGCTACGCCATACTCGGTATCGTGCATACTTCATGGCACCACATTCCCAGTGAGTTTGATGACTATGTGGCTAATCCTAAGCCTAATGGTTACCAGTCAATCCATACGGTGGTTATCGGCCCTGAAGGCAAGGCTATTGAAGTACAAATACGTACCAAGCAGATGCATGAAGAGTCTGAATTAGGGGTAGCTGCACACTGGAAATATAAAGAGGGCGGCAGCAGTGGTCGCAGTGATTTTGAAGATAAAATAGCTTGGTTGCGTAAGTTACTCGCATGGCAAGATGATATTGCCGAAAATGGCGCGATGTTAGAAGAATTGCGTTCACAAGTGTTTGATGACCGAGTGTACGTATTTACCCCCAGTGGTGAGGTTATCGACCTTCCTGCGGGTTCTACGCCTTTAGATTTTGCTTATTACGTACATAGTCAGGTGGGCCATCGGTGTATCGGAGCCAAAGTGGGAGGCAGAATTGTTCCTTTTACCTATCAGCTGCGTACCGGTGAACAAGTTGAAATTATTACCCAAAAAGAGTCTAGCCCTAGCCGAGATTGGTTAAACCCTAACTTAGGTTATGTGAAATCTTCACGGGCGAGAAACAAAATTGCCACTTGGTTTAAGAAACAAGATAAAGATAAGAACCAAGCGGCTGGTAAAGATCTCGTCGAAGCTGAGTTAAATCGACATGGTTTTAAATTCAGTGATATAGAACTTTGTGTTGAACGTTTCAACGTCAAAAGTGTAGATGACTTACTGGCTGCTGTGGGGGCGGGTGATGTTAAGCTCAGCCAGCTTGTTCATCACTTACAGGCCACTTTGAATAAGCCGAGTGCTGAAGAACAAGACCGTCAGGCGCTAGAAACAATTACCAAAAAAGCTGAACACCATGGCCAGAAGAAGAAACGCGCCAAAGATTCGATAGTGGTGGACGGAGTGGGTAACCTAATGACTCATATTGCCCGTTGTTGCCAGCCTATTCCGGGTGACGATATTAAAGGCTTTATTACCCAGGGCCGAGGTATATCCATTCACAGTGTTGATTGTGAGCAGCTAAATGAGCTTGAGAGCAGAGCGCCAGAGCGGGTGATTGATGCGGTTTGGGGGGAAGATTACTCTGGTGAGTATAATCTTACCATTCGTATCGTTGCCAATGATCGTAGTGGATTATTGCGGGATATCACCACCGTCTTGGCCAACGACAAAGTCAATGTACTAGGTATGCAAAGCCATTCCGATGTAAAGAGCCAAACCGCCACCATCGATATGGAGGTGGAAGTGTATAATTTAGAAACTTTAACTCGCGTTTTGAGTAAAATTAATCAACTCAATCATATTATTGAAGCGCGACGTTTGCGCTAAGCCGGAACCAATACCACTATGTTGAGCCGCCCTTATACTATCGATACTTTGCTGGCGATAATGCAAACATTGCGTGATCCACAACAAGGCTGTCCTTGGGATCAAAAACAGCACTGGCAAAGTATTGTTCCTCATACCATCGAAGAAGCTTACGAGTTAGCTGATGCTATAGAGCAGGCGCTGGCAGAGGATGATTTTTCGGAAGTCCGTTTAGAGTTGGGCGATTTACTATTTCAAGTGGTGTTCTATGCCCAGTTCGCTAAAGAGCAAGCGCGCTTTGAATTTAGCGATGTAATTGAAGGAATTTGCGAGAAGCTAATCCGCCGTCACCCCCATGTTTTTGCCCAGCAACAGTTTGCCGACGAGGCCGCTATAGGCCGTAATTGGGAACAATTAAAGGCGGAAGAACGAGCGGAAAAAAGTGAGCGACAATTGAGCGTACTGGCCGATGTTCCTATGGCGCTGCCAGCTCTGAGCCGAGCTCAAAAGCTACAAAAACGTTGCGCTCATATAGGGTTTGATTGGCCCGGTGTTGAGCCGGTGTTAGATAAAGTCGAAGAAGAGTTAGCTGAAGTAAAACAAGCGTTAGCGGCAGGCGATCAGAAAAATCTTGCTGAGGAGATTGGCGATTTGTTGTTTTCTTGCGTAAATTTGGCGCGAGCGACTCAGTTTGATGCAGAAGAATTATTACGTCAAGCTAACCAGAAATTTACTCGGCGCTTCCAAGCCGTAGAGCTGTTAGCGAAGAATTCAGGTAAACAACTGGAACAAATGAGCCTAGAAGAAATGGATTTGCTTTGGGATAAAGTGAAAGAAAATTACAAAAATTGATTTACAACAAAACCGCTAAATCTTAGTCTTGATAGAGTGACATCGATTGTGGTGTTAAAGAGGCTTTGCTATACTATGCCCCCGTCCTAGTATCGCAGATACGCCCTTAACACATCCAACTTCTCAGGTTAGACATGACAACAAAGTACATTTTCGTCACTGGAGGCGTAGTCTCCTCCTTGGGTAAAGGTATTGCCGCAGCATCGTTGGCCGCCATCCTTGAAGCTCGTGGTCTTAATGTGACCATTATGAAGCTAGACCCTTATATTAACGTTGATCCCGGCACGATGAGTCCGATCCAACACGGCGAAGTATTTGTAACAGAAGATGGCGCTGAAACCGACTTAGATTTAGGTCACTATGAGCGTTTTATTCGTAACAAAATGACTAAGCGTAACAACTTCACAACGGGTCGGGTTTATGAAGATGTGTTACGTAAAGAGCGTCGTGGCGATTATTTAGGTGCAACCATTCAGGTTATTCCTCATATTACTAATGCAATTAAAGAGCGCGTTGTAGCCGGTGGAGAAGGTGTTGATGTGGCCATTGTTGAAATTGGCGGCACCGTGGGCGATATCGAGTCTCAGCCCTTCCTTGAAGCTATTCGTCAACTCGGCACCGAAATTGGTCGTGAGCGTGCTATGTATATGCACCTTACTTTAGTGCCTTTCTTAGGTGCTGCGGGTGAAGTTAAAACTAAGCCTACTCAGCACTCGGTGAAAGAGTTGCGTTCTATCGGTATTCAGCCGGATATTCTTATTTGTCGTAGCGACCGCGCTATTCCGGCTAACGAGCGCGCTAAGATAGCCTTGTTTACTAATGTACCTGATCGTGCGGTTATTTCGTTAAAAGATGTCGATAGTATTTACAAAATTCCAGCCTTACTTCGCTCACAAGGTCTAGACGCCTTAGTGACCGAACGTTTTGGTATTGACTGCCCCGAAGCTGACCTTAGCGAGTGGGAGCAAGTTATTTATGAAGAAGCCAACCCAACCAATGAAATCGTGATTGGCATGGTGGGCAAATATGTTGAATTACCAGATGCCTATAAATCGGTAAACGAAGCACTTAAACATGGCGGTTTAAAGAACCGTTTAAGTGTAAAAATTCAATATGTTGATTCACAAGATATTGAGCTTAAAGGAACTGATATCCTTAAGGATCTAGATGCGATTCTGGTTCCCGGTGGTTTTGGTGAGCGCGGTGTAGAGGGCAAAATCTTAGCCGCTCAGTACGCCCGTGAAAACAAAGTACCATATCTTGGCATTTGCTTAGGCATGCAAGTAGCGCTAATTGACTACGCCCGCAATGTGGCCGGTTTAAAAGGTGCTCACTCAAGTGAGTTTGATGCCAAATCTAAATACCCCGTGGTGGGTTTAATCACTGAGTGGATCGATGAAGACGGTAAATTAGAAACCCGTAGTGAGGATTCTGATTTGGGCGGCACTATGCGTTTAGGTGCGCAGTTATGTCATCTAACTAAAGGTTCTAAAGTGGCAGAACTATACGGAAGCTTAGAGATTTATGAGCGTCACCGTCACCGTTACGAAGTCAACAATACTTTACTGCCTAAAATAACTGCAAAAGGTTTACAGGTTACTGGTCTTTCTTCTGATAAAAAATTGGTAGAAATTATTGAAAACCCAGACCACCCTTGGTTTGTGGCAGCACAATTCCACCCCGAGTTTACTTCAACTCCGCGTGATGGTCATCCATTGTTCGCGGGCTTTGTGAAAGCGGCTGGTGAATTTAATAAGGCTCGCTAAACTCAATTAGCGAGTATGTTTTTTGAGAGTTAAAAGTTCATTAATATAGAGGAAATTAGTAATGGCTAATATCGTAAAAGTACTAGGTCGTGAAATCATTGATTCACGTGGTAACCCAACTGTTGAAGCTGAAGTTCACTTAGCTGACGGTTCTGTGGGCCTTGCCGCTGCGCCTTCTGGTGCATCAACTGGTTCTCGCGAAGCGCTAGAATTACGTGATGGAGATAAAGCACGTTTTCTAGGTAAAGGTGTACTTAAAGCAGTTGCTGCTGTTAACGGTCCAATCGCTGAAGCATTAGTTGGTAAAGATGCGCTTGCTCAAGCTGAACTAGACCAAATTATGATTGACCTAGACGGTACTGAAAACAAAGCTAACTTTGGCGCTAACGCTATCTTAGCCGTATCTTTAGCTGCCGCTAAAGCTGCCGCAGCTTCTAAGAAAATGCCTTTATACGAGCACATCGCTGAACTAAATGGTACTCCTGGCGTATTTTCTATGCCTCTTCCAATGATGAACATCATCAACGGTGGCGAGCACGCAGACAACAACGTAGACATTCAAGAGTTCATGATTCAGCCAGTTGGCGCTCCTACTCTTAAAGAAGGTCTACGCATCGGTGCTGAAGTATTCCACAACCTAGCTAAAGTACTTAAGTCTAAAGGTATGAGCACGGCTGTAGGTGATGAAGGTGGTTTTGCACCTAACCTAGAATCTAACGCTGCTGCACTAGCTGCAATTAAAGAAGCTGTTGAGCTAGCTGGTTACGAATTAGGTAAAGACGTAACGTTAGCTATGGACTGTGCTGCTTCTGAGTTCTACGATAAAGAAGCGGGCAACTACAACATGAAAGGTGAAGGTAAAGTCTTCACTTCTGAAGAGTTTAACCATTACTTAGCTGGCCTAGTTGCTGATTACCCAATCGTTTCTATCGAAGATGGTCTAGACGAGTCTGATTGGGATGGCTTCAAGCACCAAACTGAACTTCTAGGTGACAAGATCCAACTAGTTGGCGACGATTTGTTTGTTACTAACACTAAGATCTTGAAAGAAGGTATTGAGAAAGGCATCGCTAACTCTATTCTAATCAAGTTCAATCAAATCGGTTCTTTAACTGAAACTTTAGCTGCTATCAAAATGGCAAAAGATGCAGGCTATACCGCTGTAATCTCTCACCGTTCTGGTGAAACTGAAGATGCAACTATTGCTGATCTAGCTGTAGGTACTGCTGCTGGCCAAATCAAAACTGGTTCTATGAGCCGTTCTGACCGTATCGCTAAGTACAACCAGCTTATTCGTATCGAAGAAGCTCTAGGTGAAAAAGCGCCTTATAACGGTCTTAAAGAAGTTAAAGGTCAAGCATAATTAGTTTTACAGTTTAGGCTGTAAAACCAAATAATGTGATAAAAATCCTCGCTTTAGCGAGGATTTTTTTGTGCCTAACTAGGCATATCGCTGTTTAGTATTCATCGTTAGCAATTCGCTTATGCGTTGTTAAAGTGGCTCCCGATGATATAGGGTTCTGTTGTGCCAGCTATAACTCATCATTAATCCTCGCCCCGGCGGGGATTTTTTGTCCGTATATTGATAAATGCGCCTGCGCTTATGGAGTAAGCCGCTGCTTTATGGGATTATCTGTGTCGGGGAGGGGCCATGCGTTCGTTTAAAATTTTACTTATATTGATTGTTATGTTGTTACAATATCAACTTTGGTTTGGCAAAAATTCGCTGAATGATTATTTTGCCTTACGTGATGAAGTAGCCACACAAGCAATCGCCAATCAAGAACTAGCGCAACGTAATGCGATATTAGCCGCCGATATTGCCGATTTGCGTAATGGTTTAGACGCGGTCGAAGAACAGGCTCGAAACGAGTTAGGCATGATAAAGCAAGGTGAAACCTTCTACCGCCTGATTCCTAACTCATCAACTAAATAATGGTTTGCTCTGAGTAAAAACAATAAATGAGTTCCCCAATAAAACAATATATAGCCTTGCTGCCAGCTGCAGGTATTGGTTCTCGAATGCAAGCTAGCATTCCTAAACAATACCTAGCTTTAGGCGATAAGACGATTTTACAAATTACGCTTGAAGCTTTCCTTCGCCATCCTTTGATTAAACAAGTGGTGCTAGTACTTCATCCCGATGATTGTTGGTATCAGACTCTTTCCGTTTCACAGCCACATAAGGTGCTTTGTGTTACAGGTGGAGAGCAGCGAGCTGATTCAGTTTTAGCTGGCTTAGCAAGCATAGCCGCCGATGAATGGGTATTGGTGCATGATGCAGCTAGGCCGTGTATTAGCCAGCATGATATTACTAAGCTGATTGCTCAGGTTGAGGCTACTCAACAAGGGGCGATTTTGGCTTATCCAGTGAAAGATACGATGAAGCGCGGCAATGCGCAGCAGCAAATTGTTAATACCGTTTCACGAGAGCAATTATGGCATGCCTTAACCCCACAAATGTTTCAAGCTGGGAGTTTGCGTGACAATATCAGCGGAGCCTTAAGTCAAGGGCAGGCGGTAACAGATGAGGCTTCGGCTATGGAGTGGGCCGGTTACTCTGTAGGCCTAGTGAATGGACGTAGCGATAATATTAAAGTCACCAATCCAGAAGATTTAGCTTTAGCGCAGTGGTACCTAAGCCACCAGACTGATAAGGAAATAACATGAGTATTCGTATTGGGCACGGTTATGATGTGCACTGTTTTGGGGGAGATAGCCCTTTGGTGATTGCCGGTGTCACTATTCCTTATGAGCAAGGTTTTATTGCTCACTCCGATGGTGATGTCGCCTTGCATGCGATTTGCGATGCCTTACTGGGTGCCTTGGCTTTAGGGGATATCGGTCATCATTTCCCTGACACCGACGCAAGTTATGCCGGTATCGATTCTCGAGTTTTGTTGCGCCACACAAAGGACCTAGTTCAACAACATGGTTATAAGCTGGGCAATCTCGATGTCAGCATTGTTGCTCAAGCACCTAAGATGGCACCGTATATTGAAGCGATGCGCCAGCATATTGCCGATGATTTACATGCCCAGCTTAATCAAGTGAATGTGAAGGCGACGACTACCGAGCGTCTCGGTTTTGAAGGTCGCAAAGAGGGCATATCTTGCCATGCAGTTGTGTTGCTGGAGGCTTTTTAATTGAGCCATTATTCAGAGTTAGTCGCTCAGCAGCAATATTTACATGGTCAACCTCAATGGACTGGCAAACTTAAACAACAAGTCGAAGACTTTCAGGTCAATGAAGTGCTGCCGTTTAGCTTTAGTGGCGACGGTGAGCACATGATGGTAAAAATAGAAAAGCGCGGAGAAAACACCGCTTGGGTAGCTAAATTGTTGGCAGAGCACTGTCAAGTGAGCCCTAAGGTTGTTAGCTATGCGGGCCTTAAAGATCGCCATGCCGTTACTACTCAGTGGTTTAGCATTCAATTACCGGGCAAAGCTAATGTTGATTTACCAGAAAACCTGGCCGAAGGGGTGAAGGTACTCGCCATTGAGCGGCATAATCGCAAACTAAAGCGTGGCGCCCTATCGGGTAATAATTTTGTGATCCGCTTGCGTGAAGTTTCTGATATTGAGCAGGCTCTAACACGGGCTCATTTGGTAGCAGAGCAAGGAGCGCCTAACTATTTTGGTCAGCAGCGCTTTGGTCGAGACGGCGGTAATATTGAGCAAGCCTTGAGCCTGTTCGCTGGGAAGCGGATTCGTAGTCGGGAAAAACGTAGTTTGTATTTATCGGCCGCGCGCAGTTTGGTATTTAACCATTGTGTTAGCCAACGGATAAATAAAGGCCTTTTTTCCAAGGTGTTGACTGGTGATGTAATGAAATTCACTAGCAGCAATGCCTATTTTGTAGCAGAGCAGGTAGATCAGGATATCCTGCAACGTTTTGAACAGGGTGAACTAGAGCTTTCTGCTCCAATGGTGGGTAAAGGTGAGTTAGCCTGTGTGGCCGAGGCTGCTGAGCTAGAAAACAGTATGATTGCCGAGCTGCCTGAGTTAGTTAACGGTTTAAGTGAAGCCGGATTGAAAATGGAACGGCGTGCTATAGCGCTCAAAGCACAGCAGTTTAAAGTGGCCGTAGAAGGGCCCGATCTGCTATTGAGTTTTTATCTTAGTGCTGGTAATTACGCAACCAGCATTTTACGAGAAATCGTCGACTGTGAAGGGCTTAGCAATGACCATATTAGTGAGTAATGACGATGGTATACATGCTCGAGGGATCCGTTGTTTAGCTGAAGCTTTAGCTGAAATTTCAGATGTACTTACAGTGGCTCCTGACCGTAATTGTAGTGGTGCAAGTAACTCACTCACCTTGGAAAATCCACTGCGTATTGTAAAGCTAGAAGAAAATAGAATTTCGGTAAAAGGCACGCCTACTGATTGCGTCCATTTGGCCATCAATGAGTTAGTGGCTGAGCCGCCGGAATTAGTGGTTTCAGGGATTAATGCAGGGGCTAATTTAGGCGATGATGTGCTGTATTCCGGCACCGTTGCAGCCGCAATGGAAGGACGCAACTTAGGCTTACCTGCCATTGCCGTATCATTGGCGGGAAGCGATGCTAGTCACTATGAAAGTGCGGCAAAAGTAACCGTTAAACTTGTTCAGCAGTTGCGTAAACATGCGCTGCCTAGCAATCAAATCCTTAATGTGAATGTGCCAGATTTGCCCTTTGAACAGCTCAAAGGGTTTAAAATAACTCGTTTAGGTAGTCGTCATCGCGCTGAGGTGATGGTAAAACAGCAAGATCCACGAGGTCATGATATTTATTGGTTAGGTCCACCGGGTAAGATGCAAGACGCTGGAAAAGGTACCGATTTTGCTGCAATAGCAGAGGCTTATGTGTCAATTACTCCGGTTACAATAGATATGACAGCGCATGACTTCATTGGCAAACTAGATACTTGGATACAGGATTGGGAGACAAAGTAATGCAATTTGGCCAAAGCCCTAACAGCTTGCGACTGGTTGAGCAGTTGCGCCAACACGGCATTCGTAATGAGGCTGTGTTGACAGCAATGGCTAAATTGCCAAGGCAGTACTTTATTGATGAAGCCTTAGCCCACCAAGCTTGGGATAATACGGCTCTGCCGATTGGTCAAGGACAAACTTTGTCTCAGCCCTATATCGTTGCAAAAATGACAGAGTATCTAATGCAAGCAGCGCCGCGCAAAGTGTTAGAAATTGGTACTGGCTCCGGCTATCAAACCGCAGTATTGGCTTCATTAGTTGAGCAAGTATTTTCTGTAGAGCGGATTAAAACACTGCAGTTTCAAGCTAAACGCAGATTAAAAATGCTTGATTTACATAATGTCGCGACTAAACATGGTGATGGCTGGCAAGGTTGGGCAAGCAAAGGCCCTTTCGACGCTATTATTGTTACCGCTGCAGCAAGTGCTATTCCAGAAGCGCTGGTAAAGCAGTTGAATACCGACGGTAGAATGATTATTCCAGTGGGAGAACAACAACAGCAACAAGCGCTATTTTTAATCGAAAAACAAGCTCAAGGATTTATTCAACACAATTTAGAACCGGTTCGGTTTGTTCCTTTAATTAATGGTGAATTAGCGTGAAAATTTTTAGTACTTTATACGATAAAGTGATGACTTGGTCTGAGCACCGTCACGCCGAACGTTACTTGTGTGGAATGAGTTTTATTGAATCCATCTTCTGGCCGATACCAGTAGATGTCATGCTGGCACCAATGGCTTTATCTCAACCTAATAAAGCACTGCGTTTTGCCATGTTGGCTACATTGTTTTCGGTCTTGGGGGCGGTACTTGGTTATGGCCTAGGGCAGTTTTTTTACGATCCTATAGTGGCGCCTCTCGTCGAATCGGTAGGTTACCAGCATAAAATGGAAGTTGCTTTTGACTGGTTTGAACGTTGGGGAGTCTTAGTTATCTTTGTCGCCAGTTTTACTCCGATTCCCTATAAGGTATTTACTATCACTGCAGGGGTATTAAACATGGCTTTTGTGCCCTTTTTGTTAGTCTCGCTGGTGGGCCGGGGTCTACGTTTTTACTTAGTGGCGGGCCTGATGATGTGGGGCGGCCCTAGAATGGAAACTCAACTTCGTAAATATGTCGAAGTATTAGGTTGGCTGGTAGTGGCTTTAGCTGCGGTGGCTTACTTAATGTTAAGATAATTATATGACTCGCCTGTACTTCCTCTTAATCTTGTTGTCACTTGCTTCACTACAGGGCTGTAGTCGTGAAGGAGGGCCAGCACCAGTGGCAAATGCAGGCACCTATAACGCCGATAACCGCGGTATTTTGAGTGGTTCCTCGTATATAGTAAAAAAAGGTGAAACCCTATACTCGATCGCTTGGCGAGCAGGGATCGACCCTGAAGAACTAGCAAAAAGAAATAATATCTCGGCTCCTTATACAATTTATGTTGGACAAACCATTAATTTGAAAGTGAGCGGAGTTAAGTCTCGTAATGTCAAAAGCAACAAGCATAAAAAAGCGAAGCCGCAAGTTAATACGTCTAATAATTCACCAAAAAAACTTGAATCGACGTCAACAAAGGCATACGCTAAAAACTCGCCAGTGACCAACTCGAGTAGTCAAAGCGGCCCGGTAAAAACTTGGATATGGCCCACCAAGGGTAAGATTATCAAGGGTTTTTCCTATAGGGAAAATGGTAATAAGGGCTTGGATATTCGCGGTAGGCAAGGGCAAAAAATTGTTGCTTCGGCACCCGGCAGAGTGGTTTATGCTGGTAGCGCCTTAAGAGGTTACGGAAAACTAATAATAATAAAACATAATGACGACTTTTTAAGTGCTTATGCACATAACAGTCGATTGCGTGTAAAAGAAAAACAGCAAGTAGTAGTAGGGCAACATATCGCCGATATGGGCGATACAGGAACAACCGATACGAGATTACATTTTGAAATCCGTTTCAAAGGAAAGTCGGTAGATCCAAAGAAGTATCTGCCGGCACTCTAGCCTAGATCGCAAATTCATAATAACAGCGCTCAGGTATTGTTCAGGGAGGTTATGCTATGACCCAAGTAAAAACTGCTGTAAAACTAAAGAGTATTTCAACGGACGACGCTAAAACTGGCGATATAGATAGTGCTGTTGATAAAGACGACATGATGCAAGCCGATGTGTCAAAGAGCTTAGATGCGACTCAGCTCTATCTTGGCGAAATCGGATTTTCTCCTTTGCTCACCGCAGAAGAAGAAGTTCTCTATGCTCGCCGAGCATTAAGAGGTGATGAAGCTGCCCGTAAAAGGATGATAGAAAGTAACTTGCGTTTGGTGGTGAAGATCGCCCGTCGCTATAACAACCGCGGCTTAGCGTTATTAGACTTAATTGAGGAAGGAAATCTCGGCCTAATCCGTGCGGTAGAAAAATTCGATCCTGAACGTGGCTTCCGCTTTTCAACTTATGCCACTTGGTGGATCCGTCAAACTATTGAACGGGCAATAATGAATCAAACCCGTACTATTCGTCTACCTATTCATGTGGTGAAAGAGCTCAACGTTTACTTGCGTACAGCTCGTGAATTAGCCCATCGCCTCGATCATGAACCTACTGCAGAAGAGATTGCTGAAACTCTTGATCGTCCGGTCGAAGATGTAACTAAAATGCTGCGTTTGAATGAGCGAATTAGCTCAGTTGATACCCCTATTGGCGGTGATAACGATAAGGCATTGTTAGACATAATTTCTGATGAGAACGACCACGGCCCAGAGCATAAAACTCAAGATGATGATATGAAAAATAGCATTGTCGGTTGGCTGGGGGAATTAAACAGCAAACAACGTGAAGTCTTGGCTCGTCGTTTTGGCTTACTGGGTTATGAAGCGTCTACTTTAGAAGATGTTGGCCGCGAAATTGGCCTAACCCGTGAGCGGGTGCGACAAATTCAAGTAGAAGCCTTGCGCCGTCTACGTGATATATTGTCACTACAAAACTTGTCTATAGACTCATTATTTAAAGTTTAAGACGTTAGTGTAAAATAAAAATGTGAAATAAAAAAAGGAAGCCTAGGCTTCCTTTTTTTATTTATGAAATTAATTGATTTGTTGTTTGAGTTGAAACACTAGGTCTAATGCTGCTCTTGGTGAAAGCTCGTTGGGATCAAGCTGTTTGAGTTGTTCAACTACCGGGTGAGTTACTTCTTCTAGTTCGATAGTTAATTGTTCACCGCTTAGCTTAGCGTCTTGCATAGACTCATTGGGCTGTATGGATTCCAACTGCTTTAACTTCGCTTTAGCTTGTTTAATTACCTGTTTAGGTATACCTGCGAGAGCTGCAACTTGTAAACCATAGCTTTTACTGGCTGCGCCATCTTGTACTTGATGCATAAAAGCGATGGTGTCTTGATGCTCTACCGCGTCTAGGTGAACATTGGCTACGCCGCTTAATAGTTCTGGCAGTTGCGTTAGCTCGAAGTAATGAGTGGCGAAAAGCGTTGGTGATTGCAGTTTACTTAAGGCTTGAGCTACAGCCCACGCCAGTGACATGCCATCATAAGTGCTAGTGCCTCTGCCTATTTCATCCATCAATATCAAACTGTTAGCAGTGGCATTATGCAATATATTGGCAGTTTCGGTCATCTCGACCATGAATGTAGAGCGGCCGCTTGCTAAGTCGTCAGAAGCGCCAATGCGGGTAAAGATTTTGTCTATTGGCCCGAGTTCTGCGCTGTCTGCTGGAACATAACAGCCAATATAAGCCATTAAGCATATCAGGGCCGTTTGGCGCATATAAGTTGACTTACCGCCCATGTTAGGGCCGGTCACAATTAATAACTTACGTTGTTCACTAAGTTCCAATGGGTTGGCGATAAAAGGTGTATTGTTAACCTGTTCTACCACGGGGTGGCGTCCAGCTTGAATGTTGATATTGGGCTGGCTTACGAAGCTAGGGCGTACATAATTGAGCGTTTCTGCTCGCTCGGCTAAACAGCACAATACATCTAATTGGGCAATGGCTTGAGCACTTTGCTGCATTGCATTGATATGAGGAAGCAGTAAGTCGAGTAGTTGCTCATAAAGCTGCTTCTCTAAGGCTAGCGCCTTGCCTTGGCTGGCGAGCACTTTTTCTTCATGCTCTTTTAGCTCGGCAATAATGTAACGCTCCATGTTTTTTAGGGTTTGCCGACGAATGTAGTGCTCTGGCACTTGCTCTGAATGGGCACGACTCACTTCAATATAAAAGCCATGCACTTTGTTATAGCCAATTTTCAAATTGGCTATGCCAGTTTGCTCACGCTCCCTTTGTTCTATGTCACTTAAGAATTGGGTGGCGCCCTCATTTAAGTTTCGCCATTCATCAAGCTCTTGGTGATAGCCTTCGGCAATCACTCCACCGTCGCGGATTAAGACCGGAGGGTTATCAATGATGGCGCGTTGTAGCAAGTCGACAAGCTCAGGAAATTGGCTAATAGCTGTAGCCAAGGGACTTAATGCTGCGCAATCTTGTAGGCTGTTTTGAAGCTCTGGAAGCAAGGCAAAGGCATTGCGTAAGCGAGCTAAGTCACGAGGGCGAGCGGAACGCAGCGCTAAGCGAGCGAGGATCCGCTCGATGTCGCCAATTGACTTTAGTTGGCTTTGTAGCTCAGGGTAGAGATCTTGTTCAAGTATTTCAGCAATACAATCTTGGCGTTGGCTTACCTGCTGCTGATCTCTTAAGGGTTGATGGATCCAGCGGTTAAGCAAACGACTACCCATGGCGGTAGCACTACGGTCGAGTACCGAGCTTAGAGTATTGTCGATACCGCCAGACAGGTTGCGGGTGAGTTCCAAGTTTATACGACTGGCGGCATCCAGTTGAATAAATTGGCTTTGGTTTTCTACAATAACGGCGTTGATGTGGGGGAGTGCTGTACGTTGGGTGTCTTGTACGTACTGCATTAAACAACCCGCTGCGGCTAGAGCCAAAGGATATTCACTAACTCCAAAACCATCTAGGTGGCGAGTACCAAATTGTTGGTTAAGTACCTTTTCAGCTGTTGCAAGGTCATATTCCCACTCACCGCGGCGGCGCAGCCCTTTGAAATTAGCCAAGTAGGCCGAGAATTCGAAGTTGTCGGGGTAGAGCAATTCTGCAGGGTTTAAACGTTGCAACTCTGCTTGGAGTTGCTGCTCACCAACGAATTGGTTGACCACGAAGCGGCCGCTGGCAATATCTAAATAAGCTAAACCAATGTTGTGTTGTTGGTTGACTACGCTCACCAAGAAGTTTTCTTGTTTTTCATGGAGTAAAGCTTCATCACTAACCGTACCGGGGGTAATGATCCTAACGACTTTTCGCTCCACTGGACCTTTACTGGTAGCCGGGTCTCCCACCTGTTCACAAATAGCCACAGATTCGCCCAGTTGCACCAATCTAGAAAGATAGTTTTCGACGGCATGATAGGGAATGCCCGCCATCGGAATCGGCGTGCCTGCTGATTGTCCCCGTTTGGTGAGAGAGATGTCCATCAGCTCAGAGGCTCGTTTAGCATCATCGTAAAACAACTCGTAAAAATCACCCATACGGTAAAATAGTAAAATTTCTGGATGCTGCGCCTTTAAAGTTAAGTATTGGCGCATCATTGGCGTGTGTTTTTCTAGATTTGTTTCTGTCATTAGGCTAGTTGCATGAATTGGTTATGGCAAAACGAAACAGCTAGGATAAAAGCTGCTAGTGAATTAGGCAAAACTCTTTTACGAATTTTATGGAATAAACTTGATACTGTATGAATACCCAGTATACTACTGTTGATTAAGATAGTTTATAGCACCTACGAGGGCGATATGGATCAGAACAAACAAAAGGCATTAGCTGCAGCTCTAGGCCAAATTGAAAAACAATTTGGTAAAGGCTCAATTATGAAGCTTGGTGACAACCGTACCATGGATATAGAAACTATTTCTACCGGTTCTTTATCTATCGATATTGCCTTAGGCGCAGGTGGCCTGCCAATGGGACGGGTGATCGAGATTTATGGTCCAGAGAGTTCAGGTAAAACCACCTTAACCCTAGAGGCTATTGCTCAAGCTCAGAAAGCTGGCAAGGTATGTGCCTTTGTTGATGCTGAACATGCCCTCGACCCTATCTACGCTAAAAAGTTAGGCGTAGACGTTGATAACTTATTGGTGTCTCAACCAGATACTGGTGAGCAGGCACTAGAGATTACTGACATGTTGGCCCGCTCAGGTGCGGTAGATATGATCGTGATTGACTCCGTTGCTGCATTAACGCCTAAGGCCGAAATTGAAGGTGATATGGGTGATAGCCACGTTGGTTTGCAAGCGCGTTTAATGTCCCAAGCATTGCGTAAGTTAACTGGCACGCTGAAGCAAACTAACTGTATGTGTATCTTCATTAATCAGATCCGCATGAAAATTGGTGTGATGTTTGGTAATCCAGAAACCACAACAGGTGGTAATGCTCTTAAGTTTTATGCTTCAGTGCGTTTAGATATTCGTCGGATCGGTGCCGTGAAAAATGGTGATGAAGTAGTGGGTAACGAAACTCGCGTTAAAGTTGTGAAAAATAAAATTGCTCCTCCATTTAAGCAAGCTGAATTCCAGATTATGTATGGGGAAGGCTTTAACCGTTATGGTGAGCTAATCGACTTAGGCGTTAAAGAAAAACTGGTTGATAAAGCGGGCGCTTGGTTCTCGTATAAAGGTAGTAAAATTGGTCAAGGTAAAGCTAATGCTTCTAATTACCTAAAAGAGCATCCTGAAGTCGCTCAAGAAATTGAAATGGCCATTCGCAATAATTTGCTTAATAGCGTTGAACCAGAGGAGCCAGCGGTACAGACTGATGCTCCGGCAGATCAAGAAGCATAAGCTACAATAAGAGGGGAGCCGTAAGGCTCCTTTTTGTTATGACCAGTAGAAGTGCTTTACATGTCACTATCGATTTGCTGTCGAGGCGTTCTTATAGTCAACAGCAATTGTCACAAAAGTTGTGGCAGAAAGGCTTCGATGAAAGCGAAATCTCCGATGCTTTGGATTACGCCCAGCAGAATTCATGGTTAGACGATGAAAGCTATGCTCATTCATTAACTCGGGCCCGTCTTGCCAAAGGCTATGGGCCTAATTATATTCGCCAATATTTACGGCAAAAGGGGATTAGCAGCGAGTTAACAGCTAAAGTTTTGAGCGAGCTTGAATGGGATTGGTATCAGGCCATAGAGTTAAGTTTTTCTCGAAAATTTAAGCAAGGCTTACCGGAGCAGGGCCCACAACAGCAAAAATGTCGAGCCTATTTGTTTCGTCGCGGTTTTGATGCCGACTTAATTAATATTTTGTTTAGTGAACAAGCTCAGCAATAAGCCCTGAACACTTTGCCTGCATGGGTCTGCGTGATATATTGTCGCGATTAATTACGATTTCACCTTTAATAGCACTAATCGACGAGTTGTCTTAATATTGACTAGGCTCTCGAGTTGCTACAAACCCCCAGGAAAGAGTTTAATGAAGATGACTTCAGCTGAAGTAAGAGAGGCCTTTTTAAGCTTCTTTAACAGCAAAAATCACCAGATAGTTGCCAGTAGTTCGTTGGTTCCCCATGATGACCCCACTTTGTTGTTTACCAACGCGGGGATGAATCAATTCAAAGATGTATTCCTTGGTATTGATAAACGCAACTACAGTCGAGCTACCACCTCACAACGCTGTGTTCGAGCTGGTGGTAAACATAATGACTTAGAGAATGTGGGTTATACCGCACGTCATCATACTTTCTTTGAAATGCTAGGTAATTTCAGTTTCGGTGATTACTTCAAAGAAGATGCTATCAGTTACGCTTGGGAATTTTTAACTGAAGTCGTTAAGCTGCCAAAAGACAAATTATTGGTGACCGTTTATCAAAGTGATGACGAGGCATTTGATATTTGGGCAAACAAAATTGGTATACCTAAAGATCGCATCGTACGCATTGGCGATAAATCGCCTGAAAAAAAGTTTGAGTCAGACAACTTTTGGCAGATGGGTGATACCGGGCCTTGTGGTCCATGTACTGAAATTTTCTACGATCACGGTGAACACATTTGGGGCGGTCCTCCAGGTAGCCCTGAAGAAGATGGCGACCGTTTTATCGAAATATGGAATGTCGTTTTCATGCAATTTAACCGTCAAGCCGATGGCCGTATGGATCCGCTGCCCAACCCTTCCGTTGATACAGGAATGGGTTTGGAGCGTATTTCTGCTATTTTGCAGGGGGTTCACTCTAACTATGAAATCGATATTTTCCAAAACCTCATCGCGGCGGCCGCTGAGATCATTGGTAGTAAAGATCTAGAGAATAAGTCTTTACGAGTAATTGCTGACCATATTCGTTCTTGTGGTTTCTTGGTCGCAGATGGCGTAATGCCTGCAAACGAAGGTCGTGGCTATGTGTTGCGCCGGATTATTCGTCGCGCAATTCGTCATGGTAATAAACTGGGCGCTACAGAATCATTCTTCTACAAGCTGTTGCCTGCTTTAATTAAAGAGATGGGTGAAGCTTATCCAGAGTTGCAAACCCAGTTACCAGTAATTGAGCGAGTATTGAAGCTTGAAGAAGAGCAATTTGCTAAGACTTTGGATCGAGGCTTACAAATTCTTGATGAAGCACTTAACGAGTTAGACGGTTCGGTTATTCCCGGTGATTTAGTATTTAAACTCTACGACACTTACGGTTTTCCTGCTGACTTAACTGCTGACATCGCTCGCGAGCGAGAATTAACTGTTGATGAGGCTCAGTTTGAAGCGGCCATGCAGGCCCAGCGTGAGCGTGCTAAGCAGGCCAGCAATTTTGGTACAGACTATAACGACAATTTAGTCATCGATGCCGAAACCGAATTTTTGGGCTATCAGCACCTAGAGGCTCAGGCTAATATTGTTGATATCTTCCGAGACGGGCAATCTCAGATCCAATTGAACGAAGGTGAGCACGCCATTGTGGTGTTGGATAAAACCCCGTTTTATGCTGAATCAGGCGGTCAAGCAGGGGACGCTGGAGAGTTAATTTATCCCGGTGGCAGCTTTGTGGTTCAGGATACAGTGAAAATTGGCAAGGCCTTCGTGCATAAAGGTTATGTACAAGGAGCTCCTTTGGTACAGCCGCTTGAAGTTAAAGCTAGTGTTGATTCGCGCCGTCGCTGGAATACCGCGTTAAACCACTCTGTAACGCACCTATTGCACGCTGCTTTACGTCAAACCTTGGGTGAGCATGTAACGCAGAAAGGCTCATTAGTTGAAGCTGCGCGTTTGCGTTTTGACTTTTCCCATTTTGAAGCGGTATCGATGAAGTCGATTCGCCAAGTAGAGCACTTAGTGAATCAGCAAATTCGCCGTAATTTGCCAGTTATCACCAAGGTAATGAATCTTGACCAAGCTAAGTTGGCGGGTGCAATGGCCTTATTTGGTGAGAAATATGATGATGATGTTCGAGTTGTTAGCATGGGGGATTTCTCTACAGAGCTATGTGGGGGAACTCATATTAACCATACTGGTGACATCGGTTTCTTTAAAATTACCAGTGAAGCTGGTATTGCAGCAGGGGTACGCCGTATTGAAGCGGTGACTGGGCAGTTTGCCATTGATTTGATCCACCGTTTAGCGGAAGAAACAGAAAAAGCCGCTAACTTGGTGAAAGGTGATCAGTTCAATATTGGCGAAAAAGTGATGCAATTGGTTGACCGCAATAAAATGTTGGAAAAAGACATTAGCCAATTGAAAGCGAAGTTAGCCAGTGCTGCGAGTAACAATGCGGCAGAGCAAATACAAACTATAAATGGTGTGAAAGTATTACTGGCCCACATCGAGGGGGCTGAAGGTAAGGCTTTACGTACCAGTGTGGATGAACTGAAAGTGAAGCTGGAAAGCGGTGTTATTCTTCTTGCTGCGGTGAACGATGGCAAGGTTAGTTTAGTGGCTGGGGTAACTAAAGATCTCACTGGCCGGGTTAAAGCCGGTGAAATGGTTAATATCGCTGCACAATGTGTAGGCGGTAAAGGTGGAGGCAGACCTGATATGGCTCAAGCCGGTGGGAGCCAGCCTGATGGTTTACCAAAGGCTTTAGAAAACGTTAAACAGTGGCTCAGCGAGCAGCTGTAATTGGCTAAGTGTTAAGTAAAAGGAAAGCAAGTGGCACTAATCGTTCAAAAATATGGTGGTACCTCGGTGGGTTCGCTTGAGCGTATACAAGCGGTAGCTGATAGAGTTATTCGTTGTAAAGAAGCTGGCGATGATATCGTTGTTGTGTTGTCGGCAATGTCTGGTGAGACTAACCGTTTATTGGGCTTGGCGAAAGAAATAGATGACAACGCCTGTGAGCGCGAAAAGGATGTATTGGTCTCAACCGGTGAGCAAGTGACCATTGCTCTATTGAGTATTGCATTACAGAAGAAAGGCTGTAACGCAATTTCTATGACGGGAGACCAAATCCGTATGCATACCGATGATGCTCACGGAAAGGCGCGTATTACCCATATTGATGACCACAATATTCATGCTCATCTAAAGCAAAATAATGTGGTGGTGATTGCAGGCTTTCAAGGACGTAGCCCTGATAACTATATTACTACTCTCGGCCGTGGGGGGTCAGATACCACCGCTGTGGCGATTGCAGCAGCTTTAAAGGCCGATGAGTGTCAGATTTACACTGATGTGGATGGGGTTTATACCACCGATCCTCGAGTGGAACCTAAGGCACGCCGTCTAGACAGCATTACCTTTGAAGAAATGCTTGAGATGGCGAGCTTAGGCGCAAAAGTCTTACAAATCCGTGCAGTAGAATTTGCCGGTAAATACAACGTGCCGTTGCGAGTATTATCGAGTTTTACCGAAGGTCAGGGTACCTTAATTAGTTACGAGGGAAATAAAATGGAGTCACCGGTCATTTCAGGCATCGCGTTTAATCGAGATGAAGCAAGCTTAACCATATTGGGCGTGCCTGATAAACCTTCGGTTGCGGCGTCTATTTTGGCACCGATCGGCGATGCAAATATCGACGTAGATATGATCATCCAAAACTCGATGGGTGATAATACAGCAGATTTCACTTTCACGGTACATCGTAATGATTACAATCGAGCCAAACAGCTTCTAGAGCAAACGGCTCAAGAGCTCGGCGCTCGTAACGTTCAAGGGAAAGACTCATTAGCCAAGATCTCTATTGTTGGTGTTGGCATGATGAACCATCCCGGTGTGGCTAAAACTATGTTTGAAACTTTAGGTAGCGAAGGCATAAATATGCAACTGATTTCGACTTCTGAAATCAAGGTATCGGTAGTGGTTGACGAAAAATATTTGGAGTTGGCGGTACGAGCCCTGCATACGGCCTATAACCTAGACCAATAATAATGACTCTTAAGCTTAAACAAGCTAGTCTATGGGGTAATTACCACAGAATAGTCGCTAAGTGATCAGTCACTAAAGAACAAAAATATCAATTTGAGGAGATATTAATGCTAATTTTGACTCGCCGTGTTGGCGAAACCTTGATGATAGGGGATGAAGTTACCGTTACGGTACTTGGTGTTAAAGGTAATCAGGTGCGCATTGGTGTAAATGCACCTAAAGAAGTATCAGTCCACCGTGAAGAAATCTATATGCGGATACAAGCAGAGAAGAGCGGCGGGGCGTAAATTTCCGCTTTTTGATTCGGTATTAATAGGAAGTCTTTGGCTTCCTTTTGTTTTTTTATTTCCGTGTAAATTGGTGTGGTGCTGAGATATTAGCCAGTTATTAGTCAAAAACTTTACTAACTGTTCGAAAGCTGAACGAACAAAAGAAAAGTAACAAAAAAGGTTTGACTATATTTTTTGAAGCAGTAATATCTGCATCCGAAATCGCGGTGAGGTGGCCGAGTGGCCGAAGGCGCTCCCCTGCTAAGGGAGTATAGGGTTTGTAGCCCTATCGAGGGTTCGAATCCCTCCCTCACCGCCATCGATTTCAACGCGCGTGTAGCTCAGCTGGATAGAGTACCTGGCTACGAACCAGGCGGTCGGAGGTTCGAATCCTTCCACGCGCGCCATTTCTTTTATTTGAAGTTGGGTAAAATCTCTTCTAGTCTTGTAATACCCTACGCGCGTGTAGCTCAGCTGGATAGAGTACCTGGCTACGAACCAGGCGGTCGGAGGTTCGAATCCTTCCACGCGCGCCATTTTTAGCCAAGTCATTGTTCAACTAAATTTTATTCATTATTTATTCATCTTGAATTTTCCACTTGTGATCGCAAAGACTACTTTTCGTTCTCTCAAACTGATAAATTAGTCTTTCTGATAAGTCACCTAATGTGCGTTAATCATGTGTTGCGCATTTGTTAAGGTTTGGTGTTTTAAACTGGTGTGAGGTTAAATTGATAGGTGCAGTAGAGCATCTTATCGATATAATCCGGTTAACAATGATATAGATTTGAATAATTATTCAGCTTTCAAGTTTGATTTTTATTGATTTGCGTGTAATTCTTACGCCAATCTTAAAGGACGTGGATTGTAAATTATGATGGATTTGACCGAGCTGCTAGCCGAAGCGGCAACGTTAATGGGGGTCGGGATGATCGCCGTATTTTGCTTTTTGTCGCTATTAATTGTTGCGGTAAAAGGCTTGGCAAAAATCGCGCCTCCTATTGCACAAATTGCCGAGCCTAAACCGGCCTCGCCAAAATCGACTCAACCTGCCAATAACGCCGCTGTGGTAGCCGCAATTTCTGCTGCCGTTCAACAGTACCGGAAGGCCAAATAACTTAAAGAGGATTTAAGGCAATGTCTAAACCACTTGCATTAACTGATGTTGTATTGCGCGACGCGCATCAATCACTGTTAGCAACGCGTCTTCGTATCGAAGACATGTTACCTATTGCTGAGCAACTCGACCAAATTGGTTATTGGTCTTTGGAAACTTGGGGAGGCGCCACTTTTGATGCTTGTATTCGTTATCTAGGCGAAGACCCATGGGAGCGTTTACGTGAGCTAAAAAAGGTGATGCCTAACACTAAGCAACAAATGTTGTTACGTGGGCAAAACTTATTAGGCTACCGTCATTACGCCGACGATGTAGTAGAACGCTTCGTTGAGCGTGCGGTAAAAAACGGGATGGACGTATTCCGTATCTTCGATGCGATGAACGATCCCCGTAACTTCCAAACAGCAGTTAAGGCGGCGCTTGATTGCGGCGCTCATGCTCAAGGAACCATTTCTTATACCACTAGCCCCATCCACACTACGGATAACTGGGTTGATCTAGCTAAACGTTTAGAAGACATTGGCTGTCATTCTATTGCCATTAAAGATATGTCTGGCTTACTTAAGCCTTACGAAGCAGAAACGTTGATTAAACGCTTGAAAGCCGAAACCGACGTAGAGTTAGCCTTGCATTGTCATGCTACTACCGGTTTGAGTCTACCTACTCATATGAAAGCCATTGAAGCGGGTATCGATATTATTGATACAGCGATATCTTCGATGAGCTGCACCTACGGCCATAGCCCAACAGAAACTATTGTTGCGATGCTTCAAGGGACTGAGCGCGATACTGGTTTAGACTTAACTAAGCTTGAAGCTATAGCCGCTTACTTCCGTGAAGTACGTAAGAAGTACGCAAAATTTGAGGGTAGCTTAAAAGGGGTTGATTCACGCATTCTGATTGCGCAAGTTCCTGGCGGCATGTTAACCAACATGGAAGGCCAACTTAAAGAACAGGGTGCGGCTGACAAGGTTGATGAAGTATTGGCAGAAATCCCCAAAGTTCGTAAAGATCTTGGCTACATTCCTTTGGTTACGCCAACCTCTCAAATCGTCGGCACTCAAGCGGTGATTAATGTTCTTACTGGTGAGCGTTACAAAACGATTACCAAAGAAACAGCGGGTATTTTAAGCGGCCAATATGGTAAGGCTCCAGGTGAGCTAAACAGCGAATTACAGGCTCGGGTATTGAATGGTAAAGACGCGATTACTTGTCGTCCAGCTGATTTACTAGAAGACGAAATGGTGCGCTTAGAAACTGAAATAGAGCAGTTGGCTAAGGAAAAAGGCTTTGCTCTAGCAGAGGCTAAAATCGATGATGCGTTAACTTATGCTTTGTTTCCGCAAATTGGCTTGAAATTTTTAGAAAACCGCGGCAACCCAGATGCTTTTGAACCTGTTCCTAGTGCCGATGATGTTAAAGCTGTCGCAGCCAAGCCAGCTAAATTAGGAAGCGTAGAAACCTACTCAGTGAGAGTAGATGGACAGCTATACACGGTTGATGTAGGTCCTGAAGGTTCTATTGACGGTGTTGCAGCGGTTCCAAGTTCAGCTACTGCTGCTGGTGAGCCTGTGGCCCGAGCCTCTTCTGGTAGCGCTGAAGAGCTTCCAGCCCCGCTGGCCGGAAATATCTTTAAAGTTGTGGTGCAACCCGGCGCTAAAGTGCAAGAAGGTGATGTGCTATTGATTATGGAAGCCATGAAAATGGAAACGGAAATCCGTTCTGCAAAAACTGGTGTGGTTGAGCAGGTCTTAGTTAAAGAAGGTGATGCGGTTGCAGTGGGTGAAGTCCTGCTGAGCATCGCTTAAGGGAGCCATAAAGTGGAAGGATTACAAAAGTTATGGCTTGAGACTGGGCTAGCTAATTTCGAGCTTGGTCAATTGGTGATGATGGCGGTGGGCTTGCTGTTGCTTTATCTAGCAATTGTACGCAAATTCGAGCCCTTATTACTTTTGCCGATAGGTTTTGGTGCGGTGCTGGCAAATATTCCCAATGCTGGATTCACCGAGGAAGGAGGCTTGCTTTACTACATCTATCATGTGGGGATTGAAACCGGGGTATTCCCTTTATTGATCTTCATGGGGGTAGGGGCGCTAACTGATTTTGGCGCTTTGATTGCGAACCCGCGGATGTTGTTGCTCGGGGCTGCTGCTCAGTTTGGTATTTTTGCTACTCTGTTTGGCGCTATTTTGCTAAACACTATCCCGGGCTTTGATTTTACCTTGGCTGATGCTTCGGCTATTGCCATTATTGGTGGTGCAGATGGCCCTACTGCGATTTTCTTGGCTTCCAAGTTGGCGCCTGATCTACTCGGTGCTATTGCGGTAGCGGCTTATTCTTATATGGCCTTAGTGCCAATTATTCAGCCGCCGATCATGAAAGCCTTAACCAGCAAGGAAGAACGCGCCATTCAAATGGAGCAACTGCGTCCGGTAAGTAAGCGCGAGAAAATCTTGTTCCCGATTGCAGTGCTTGGCTTAACCATTTTATTCCTGCCTGCGGCGACACCGCTCGTTGGTATGTTCTGCCTAGGTAATTTGATGCGCGAGAGTGGTGTGGTAGATCGCCTTAGTAAAACCGCGCAAAATGAGCTGATTAACGCTGTTACTATTTTCCTTGGTTTGGCGGTGGGTTCTAAGTTATCGGCGGATAAGTTCTTAACTGTTGAGACCTTAGGTATTCTTGCTTTAGGTGCGGTTGCTTTCGCTATTGGTACTGCTTCTGGAGTATTAATGGCTAAGTTAATGAGCCGTTTAAGTGGGGGAAAAATTAACCCCTTGATCGGTGCTGCTGGGGTTTCCGCTGTGCCAATGGCTGCACGGGTGGTGAACAAGGTGGGTTTAGAATCAAACCCGCATAACTTCTTATTGATGCATGCAATGGGGCCCAACGTGGCTGGTGTATTAGGCAGTGCGGTAGCTGCTGGGGTTCTACTCTCTTGGGTAGGGTAAACTTTAGAGATTCATAAAAGCTTGCTTCGGCAAGCTTTTTTTTGCTAATGGGTTATCCATATCATCAGGCTGAAAAATCCAATCAAAGCGCAACTGACACCAATGATCCAATAATAACCTTTCAAACCCTGCTTAAAGCTCAAACCATAGTGAAATAAAAACAGTGTCCACAAAATGGTTAAAATTAAAGGTACTAAAAAAAACCGAATCATAGCGTTACCTGTTCACGTAAGTGATTGATGATATTTAGTTTACTCGCATTAACCGATAAAAGAAGCGCTTTACTTAGCAACTTCGCCTCGCCTCACAGAGATTATTTTAGTCAATACAGGGGCTGAGCAAGTTATTACCGCTTGGTTATAACCAAAAAAGCTATAAACAACTCGTGCTAGATGACGGGGCTTATTGTTATGATGCTGATAATCGTTGTTATTTAGTCATATTTTATAAAGAGTGTTTATGGAACTAGAGCAATACGGTGAATACGATGCCTTCATTTTTGATATGGATGGCACCTTAATTGATTCTATGGGGCAACACCAAAAAGCTTGGGTGTATGCTTTAAATAAGTTCAATATTCCTTTTACTGCACAACAAATGTTGGCCATGAGTGGTAAACCCACTGAGCAGACGGTTGAAATCTTAGTGGAACAGGCCAACATCCAAGGTATTGATGTGGCTTTAGTCTCCGAGACTAAAGAGCAACGTTACCATCAGCTAGTGCACCTAGAGGTTCATCCAACGCCTTTGTTAAAGGTGTTAGAACATTACCTAGGTAAAAAGCCGATGGCTGTGGGGACTGGTGCTAGTCAACAGCAAGCCAAGATGCTACTCAACAAATTGGGCATCGCCAAGCAATTGCAAGCGATTGTTGGGGCAGACTTAGTGGTTCAACATAAGCCTGCGCCCGATACCTTTTTAAAGTGTGCTGAACTGATGCAGGTAGAACCACAACGCTGTTTAGTGTTTGAAGATGCCGACGCCGGTATTGAAGCAGCTCAAGCTGCGGGTATGGCCTACGTTGACGTTCGCAAGTTATGGCCTGCGAACTATTTTGTGGAGCCTTTATAGCGGTGCTGATTGCACTATTTTTGAGTGCGCTGTCATCGGCAACTATCTTACCCGGTAGTTCTGAAGTGTTATTGTTGGCGCTGCTGAGCCAATATTCAGAGCAATGGTTAAATATTCTTTTGATTGCCACTGTCGGTAATACCTTAGGCGGTTTAATTACCTTTGCCATGGGCTGGGGACTGTTTGATTTTGCCAATAGACGGTTTGCGTTGTTACCGGATTTAGCTCAACAAGCTAAGGCTATACCCTGGGTTAATAAGTTTGGAATTTGGGTATTGTTATTAACTTGGCTACCGGTGGTGGGGGATGTGTTATGTTTTGTAGCTGGCGCAGCTAAATTACCCGTTGTGCAAAGTAGCTTATTGATATTTTTAGGAAAGTTAGGCCGTTATTCAATGTTAGTAGTATTTGCCAAGGCTTTGGCTGGAGTTTATTGATGTTAAAGAGAGCAAAGATGGGATTGAAATGGTTTAGTCTAGTTAGTGTTATGGCTTTGTCGGCATGCACTTATGTCGGCTCTTCTACTGAGCCAAGTTTACCACAAGGCATCACCTTACTAGAGCAGGTTGAGGGCAATAGCAGTGAACTGCAGATTGCGTATAAAAAGTATCGTCTCGCTAATGGTCTTACCGTATTACTTTACCAAGATCAGAGTGCTCCCTTAGCTCATGTTGACGTCACTTATCATGTAGGTTCCAACCGGGAACAACCCGGAAAATCGGGTTTTGCGCACTTTTTTGAACACATGATGTTTCAAGGCTCTAAGCATGTAGGTGACCAAGAGCATTTTCGTATTATTAATGAAGCTGGCGGAACCATGAATGGCTCCACAACTCAAGACCGCACTAATTATTACCAGACCGTACCTGCCAACCAGTTAGAAAAAGTACTCTGGCTAGAAGCCGATAGAATGGGCTTTTTGTTAGATGCAGTAAGCCAAAAGAAATTTGAGATCCAGCGTGATACGGTGAAGAACGAGCGGGCACAACGGGTCGATAACGCTCCCTACGGCCTGTTGTCGGAGCGCGTAGGTGAAGCCTTATACCCTCGTGACCATCCTTATTCTTGGCAACCCATCGGCTATATTGAAGACTTAAATCGGGTTGATGTAAATGATTTAAAGGCCTTCTTTTTACGTTGGTATGGCCCCAATAATGCGGTGCTTAGTATTGGCGGAGATATAGATGAGCAACAGACCCTGGAGTGGGTTAACAAGTACTTTGGCCGTATTCCTAGTGGACCTGAGGTGCCTAAAATTGCTCCTCGGCCAGCGCAATTAAAGCAAACCCGTTATATCTCTTTAGAAGATCAGGTGCATATTCCATTGTTGTATATTACTTACCCAACGGTTTATGCCGGCGCCGAAGATGAAGTTGCCTTGGATATGTTTTCAGAAATTCTCGGCGGGGGGAAAAGCTCGTTGCTGCATCAATCCTTGGTCGAAAGTGGTAAAGCTTTATCGGCGGGGAGTTCTCACTACTGTCGAGAAATGGCCTGCACCCTGTCTATCTATGTGCGTGCTAATCCTCAATCGGGTTTAACTCTGGCTCAGTTGATGGCAGACGTTGATCAAGCCATTGATGACTTTGCAGCTCGGGGGGTTAGTCACGCTGATCTACAAAGAGTGCGCTCTTCACTTAAGGCTTCAACCATTTATAGCTTAGAAAGTGTAGCTGATGTGATGACGCAGTTGGCCTTTGGTGAAACCTTCTTCGGTGACCCTTTATACGTTGCTCAAGTATTGGCGCAGTTTGACCGAGTTACAGAGCAGCAGGTACAGCAGGCCTACCAACATTACATTATCGATAAACCTCGAGTGGTAATGAGTGTCGTTCCCAAAGGACAACGTCAGTTATTAGCGGCGGACGATAATTACCAGCCCAAACCTCGACAGTTGCCTGAGCTAAGTTCGGTGTCGGCTGCTGAATTAGCCATACCTCAGATTGAGGATGATTTTGACCGCAGTATTGAACCACCTTCGGGGCCAGCGCCTACTGTTAAACTGCCCACTTTGTGGCAAACGCAGTTAAGCAATGGCCTGCAAATTTTGGCGACTTCTGAGCAAGCAACTCCTACGGTTACGCTGCAATTTAGTCTTCCTGGCGGAAGTTTATCAGAGCCGCAAGGTAAAGAAGGGCTAGCTAAGCTTACAGGGCAAATGTTGATGCAAAGCACTTTGCAAACCAATGCCGCCGACTTAGCCGATCAGTTAGCTGAACTTGGTACCTCAATGAGTTTTAGTGCTGGTTTGTACAGCCAAACTATTACGTTGACGTCACTCAGCGAAAATTTAGCCGAGAGCTTAGCTATTTTGCAGCAGCGCTTATTAAGTCCCGCTTTTGATGGGCAGGAGTTCGAGCGTGAAAAAGCCCGTCTATTGCAAAGTATTGAGCAAAAGTTTAATCAACCGTCTTGGTTGGCCAGCATTGCCAGTCAACGGCTAATTTATGGTAAGGCTAGCCGTTTAGCGACTTCCAGTTTCGGTAGTCGTGAGAGTGTTGCTAGCCTTAGTTTGGATGATGTAAAACAGTTTTGGCAAAACCATTATCGGCCCCGGGGAAGTCAGTTAGTGGTAGTGAGTAACTTAGACAAAAGCGAAGTACTTGCGGCTTTAGTTCCTTTACAACAACGGTGGTTAGGTAAGGCAAAAGCAAGACCGCTATTTATCCCAGGGCACTCGGCTAATGGCCATATTATTTACTTGTTAGACAAACCTGGCGCGGTGCAGTCGATATTAAGGGTGGGACGTTTAGCTCTGCCTTATGATGCTAGCGGTGAGTACTTTAAAGCCAATTTAATGAACTTTAATTTTGGCGGTAACTTTAACAGCCGAATTAACATGAATTTACGTGAAGACAAAGGTTATACCTATGGGGTGAATAGCGGCTTTTCTGGTTTTAGAGACAGCGGCAGCTTTATTATTTCCACTGATGTTCGCCAAGATGCTACGGCTGACGCGATTAGCCAGCTGCTGAATGAGCTAGAGCGTTATGCACAAACGGGTCCTAATCAAACTGAGTTGGCATATATGCGAAATGCAGTATCGCAACAGGAAGCTTTAGCCTATGCCACTCCAGCGCAAAAGGCCGCGTTTTTAATGCAAATGTTGCAGTTTGACTTGCCCCCAGAATTTGTTGCTGAGCAGAATCGTATTACTGCTACTATTAGCCAATCTGAGTTGGCACAATTGGCTGCAACCTATCTGCCACCTGAGCAAATGATCATTGTGGTGGTTGGCGATAAACAGCACTTATTGCCACAATTGCAGCGCCTAGGACTACCGCTGCAGGAAATAGCGTTATAACTAGCTATTAGAACGGTGGCAAAACAACACTTAACTGGTTATGCTTTGCCACATTCCGCTTATATAGATAAATAGTGAGTTTACATTGACTCAGCAAATGACGACACGGCTGACGCAACTGAGCGCAGCATTAGCAGATACCGGTGTGCTAGGTATTAAACGTGGTATCGAACGTGAAGCTTTACGTATTTGTGAGCAGGGGAAGTTCGCCACTAATGACCATCCAAAGGCCTTAGGTGCAGCGCTTACCCACCCACTGATTACCACTGATTACGCCGAAACCTTATTAGAGTTTATTACTCCGGTGTCAGATAGTGTGGAGCAGTTGTTAACGCGGCTAAAGGATATCCATCATGCTACTTTGAAGCATTTAGATGGACAACGTTTATGGCCGCTAAGCATGCCTTGTTATATTGGTAACGAACACGACATCGTTTTAGCTAAATTTGGCGAGTCAAATATTGGCAAAATGAAGCATGTCTACCGCCAAGGTCTTCGTCATCGCTATGGCAGTGCCATGCAGGTGATCTCTGGTGTGCACTATAACTTCTCTTTGCCGCAGTTATTTTGGCAACAGCTACAGCAAGTGGAAGGTGACCATCAGCCGTTAAGCGATTATATATCGCAGCGATATATGGACTTAATTCGTAACTTTTATCGTTATGGTTGGCTGATTGCTTATTTGTACGGCGCTTCGCCGGCTTTGTGTCAGTCTTTCTTAAATGCTGCAGAAAGTGACTTGCCTTTTGAGCACACGGGTAAAGGAACCTTGTATTTACCTTATGCTACCTCGCTACGTTTAAGTGATTTGGGTTATACCAGCTCTGCACAGAGTGCCTTAGATATTAATTACAACAGCGTCAGTGAATATGTAAGTAGCGTGCGTAATGCTGTTAATAGCCATTCAGAGGAGTTCGCCAAGATAGGCGTTAAAGTCGATGGCGAGTATCGCCAGCTTAACACCAATATTCTGCAAATTGAGAATGAACTGTATGCTCCTATTCGTGCTAAACGCGTGGCTAAACCTAGCCAAACGCCGTCGCAGGCATTAGCTGAGGAAGGCATCGAATATATTGAAATTCGCGCGCTGGATGTGAATCCTTTTTGTGCCGAGGGCGTTAATGAACAACAGGTTAGAGTAATAGACAGCCTGTTATTAGCGTGTTTAATGATGGATTCGCCCAAAATGTGTCTGAGTGAATTACAACATAGTCGCAGCAACTTTAATCAAGTAGCAATAGAAGGTCGCAAACCGGGTTTGCTTTTAGAAATATCCGGGCAAACTCGCCCGCTAAGTGAGCATGTAGAAAAGTTGTTTGAGTATATGCGCTCCGCGGCTGAGTTACTCGATATCCATCGCCCTCAAGCCGACTTTAGTATGGCTGTGGCTGAGGTGATTGAAAACGTACAGCATGACCAAACCTATTCTGCACAAATTATGCGGTTGATTAAATCTAAGACTGATGACAATAGTAGCCTAGGCTTGCAATTAGCTGCACAGTATCGCGAAGAGATGCTTGGTCACAAGCTAATTAACTGGCAAAATCAAGACTTTACTGAGATGGCGGAGCAGAGCTTCAAAGACCAAACGGCGATTGAAGCCAGTGATGACATCGATTTTGATGGTTTTTTACTGAAGTACTTTGAAAATGCGAAACAATAGCAATGCAGTCACTAAACAGTTTGCCAAGTTAGCCTTGGTTTGTTTCAGTTTGTTATGGTTAAGTGGGTGTAGTAGTAAGCCTCCACAAGAACCGGAAAACCTATGTCGGATCTTTGAAGAAAAGCGCGACTGGTATAAGTCGGCTAAGCGAATGAATGAGAAGTGGGGAACGCCAGTACATGTGCCCATGGCGATGATGTACCAAGAATCCAGCTTTAAACATAATGCTCGGCCACCAATGCAATATTGGTTTGGTTTCATTCCGGTAGGACGTGCCAGCAGTGCTTATGGTTATAGCCAAGCCAAAACTCTCACTTGGGATGACTATGTGAGAGAGACGGGAAACTCGTGGTCCTCACGCTCTAACTTTGATGATGCCATGGACTTCATGGGTTGGTTTACCTATAAAACCCATAAGATAAATGGTGTCTCTAAGTGGGATGCGCGTAATCAGTATTTAAATTACCACGAAGGCTGGGGAGGCTATAAGCGAGGCTCCTACCGTAATAAACAGTGGTTGGTCAAGGTAGCTGGTATCGTTGACCAGCGAGCTAAGCGTTATGCGGCTCAGTATAATAAATGCAAAGATGATTTAGATAGTAGCTGGCTATGGCGGCTATTTTTTGCTTGAATACAGCTACTAAATTAAGCCCCGTATGTGGGGTAAAAAAAGAGAGAAGAACATGCCCTTATTAGACAGTTTTACCGTTGATCATACTCGCATGCATGCACCAGCAGTGCGAGTGGCTAAAACCATGGCCACGCCTAACAAGGATACAATTACGGTATTTGATTTACGCTATTGTGTACCCAATGAAGAAATTTTGTCAGAGAAGGGTATCCACACCCTTGAGCACCTCTATGCGGGTTTTATGCGCCAGCACTTGAACTCTGATATGGTTGAGATTATTGATATTTCGCCAATGGGGTGTCGCACTGGCTTCTATATGAGCTTAATCGGTAGCCCTAGTGAGCAACAAGTAGCAGATGCTTGGTTGGCGTCAATGCAGGATGTATTGGCTGTAACTAGTCAAAATGATATTCCTGAACTCAACGAATACCAGTGCGGTACCTATACAATGCATTCTTTGGAAGAAGCTAAAAGTATTGCAAAAACCGTTATTGAACGCGGTATCAGCGTTAATAAAAATGAAGACTTAGGTTTGTCTGAAGAGATGTTGGGTAAACTATAAGTTTGATTTATAATAAAAAAGCCAGCTTGATGCTGGCTTTTTTATTACTTAGCGAATTATAAGCTCTTGCCTCTAGGCTTGCTATAAAAGGCTGGCATCACTCTAGCTAAGCTCACCGTGTTGTTTTCAATCTCTACGATTTCTATTGGGTAACCAGCTAAGCGTAGGCATAAGTTGCTATCGGGGATGTCTTCCAAATATTCAATAATAAGCCCATTTAGCGTTTTGGGTCCGTCGGTAGGTAGCTTCCAACTCATTTCTTTGTTTAATTCGCGAATGTTCACCGCCCCCTCAATGAGGTAGCTGCCATCGATTTGCGGGTGGATTTCCTCACTCGGAGCTGGTGCCATGCTGGTGGTAAAATCACCAACAATTTCTTCTAAAATATCTTCGAGGGTGACTAAACCTTGAATGTCACCATATTCATCTACGATTAAGCCGATCCGCTCTTTACGCCGCTGAAATTTCAATAGTTGTACGTTAAGCGGTGTTCCTTCGGGAATGAAGTAGATCTCTTTAGCTGCGCGTAACATTGAGGTTTTATCAAATTGTTCACGCGATAATAGACGCAGTGCATCACGAGAATGCACAAAGCCCACCGAATCATCGATGTTATCACGATACAGCAAGATTTTCGTATGAGTGCTCTGGGTGAGTTGGCGAAGAATCGAATCCCAATCATCATTGATGTCGATGGCGGCAATTTCGTTGCGCGGGATCATGATGTCGTCCACCGTGACTTTCTCAAGGTCAAGAATGCTCAGCAACATATCTTGGTGGCGTTTAGGGATCATCGTTCCTGCTTCGTCCACAACGGTGCGTAGCTCTTCTGGGTTGAGAGCTTCGTCATCTTTACTATTGGGATTGACGCCAAGTAGGCGTAATAAGCCGTTGGTGACGCCGTTGATTAGCCAAATAGCTGGGAACAATATCTTCATCAAGGGTCTTAATAGTAAAGACGCCGGAAAAGCCACGCGCTCGGGATATAAGGCGGCCATAGTTTTTGGGGTCACTTCAGCGAAAATAAGGATCACAAAGGTAAGTGCTAAGGCCGCAAGTGCCACGCCGACATCGCCAAATAAGCGTAAACCGATAATGGTGGCAATCGACGAGGCAAAAATGTTGACTAAGTTATTGCCAATTAAAATCAGGCCAATCAGTCGATCGGGGCGATTGAGTAATTTGTCTACCCGTTGGGCCGCTTTATGTTTAGTATTAACTAAATGACGAAGACGATAGCGATTAAGCGACATCATCCCAGTTTCGGAGCTAGAGAAAAAAGCAGAACAAATAATGAGGAACAATAAGAGTAGTAATAAACTACTCGTCGATATGTCGTCCAAGCAGGAGAATCCTTGATTAATATAACGGCTCTAATTTAAATGTAGCCTTAAAGGCCTGTCAAGGTATCATTTCAGCTGAGCAGGATTTCCTTAACAAAGCGTGAGCCAAAATAGGCCAAACTCAGCAAGATTGAGCCAATTACCGTCATAATTACCACTGTTTTACCGCGCCAACCACGATAATGATGACCCCATAACAAGCAAGAATAGATCCCCCAAGCAATTAAACTAAAAATGGCTTTGTGGCCGCGACCATGGGCGAAAAAATCAGTTAAGAAAATAAACCCACTAAATAGTGAAATACTCAGCAAGATCCAGCCGACTCGAATTAGGGTGAATAGTTGCTTCTCTAAACCCATTAGCGAAGGCATGGCAGGGTGTATGGCACCGGGCTTATGGCGCTTTAACGTCCAATCCAAATAAGCCATTTGTAGCGCATATAGGCTGGCAATCATTAAAACCGTAAAGGCCGCCAAAGCTACGCTAATGTGGATCAATACCTGAGGTTTAAGCTCTAAATGAATAATGTAATCGCTAGGGATTAATATCGCCAGTAATATGCTAATAATGGCAAATAGGTAAACGACTGGTAAGACAAACGATAATTTAAACGGTTTAGTTAAGCTGGTGACGGTAATTGCAATCAACAAACTGACTAAACCAGCCACATTAAAAATACTTAAATCTTGGCCTTGAGCTAGGAATAGATGTTCGAATACCCAAATGGCATGTAACAACATGGCACAACTGGCACTTAGCCATAACCATTTATTGGCTGCGCTTTGCTTGTTAAGTAAACCGCTAATACAGACATAGGCGGCTAACAGATAGAAAACGGTGGTAGGAAATACCAATACATTCATCATTTGAGCTAACTAATTGAATCTTTTGATTCAGTATACAAGCCCTAAGCATTCAGAGCTAGAATTAGCTTTTAGAATATCGGCGCTTCGGTATAATGTGGCGGCTAAACACTGCTCGCTATTGATCAACAGGAAAAAGCATGTTTGAAAACTTATCTGATCGACTCTCGAAAACCTTAAAGAATATCAGTGGCCGCGGCCGACTCACTGAAGACAATATTAAAGATACTTTGCGTGAAGTGCGCATGGCCTTGCTCGAAGCCGATGTGGCTTTGTCGGTGGTTCGTGAGTTTGTTAAAAAAGTAAAAGAGCGTGCGTTAGGCCAAGAGGTAAACAAAAGCCTTAGTCCAGGCCAAGTATTTGTAAAAATTGTTCAGCAAGAGCTAGAAGCCGCCATGGGCGAGTCGAACGAAAGCTTGAATTTGGCTGTTCAACCTCCCGCCGTGGTGATGATGGCCGGTTTGCAAGGGGCGGGTAAAACCACCTCTGTCGCTAAGCTAGCTAAGTATCTAAAAGAACGCGAAAAGAAAAAGGTGATGGTAGTCAGTGCCGACGTATACCGCCCTGCTGCGATTAAGCAGTTAGAAACGCTGGCTGATGAAGTTGGTGTTATTTTCTTTCCTAGCACTGAACAACAAAACCCAGTAGATATTGTGAATGGGGCAATAGGCGAAGCTAAAAAACAGTTTGCTGATGTTCTGTTGGTGGATACTGCAGGTCGTTTGCATGTTGATGAAGACATGATGGACGAAATCAAAGCCCTACACCAAGCTGTCGATCCGGTTGAGACCCTATTTGTAGTTGATGCGATGACTGGTCAAGATGCAGCCAATACGGCCCAAGCGTTCAACCAAGCCTTGCCATTGACTGGGGTTATTTTAACTAAAACCGATGGTGATGCCCGCGGTGGTGCAGCCTTATCGATTCGCCATATTACCGGCAAACCGATTAAGTTTATGGGTGTGGGTGAGAAAACCGACGCACTAGAACCCTTCCATCCGGATCGTATCGCTTCTCGTATTTTGGGTATGGGCGATGTGCTGTCGTTGATAGAAGAAGTTGAACGTAAGGTTGATAAAGCTCAAGCACAAAAACTGGCCAAGAAAGTACAAAAAGGTAAAGGCTTCGATTTGGAAGACTTTCGCGAGCAGTTAGTGCAAATGAAAAATATGGGCGGCATGATGGGCATGATGGATAAATTGCCTGGCATGGGACAAGTGCCTGACAGCGTTAAAGATCAGATGAATGATAAGCTAACCAATCAGATGGAAGCCATTATCAACTCAATGACTCCTGGCGAGCGCCAGCGCCCAGAAATTATTAAGGGTTCTCGTAAACGCCGAATAGCTGCCGGTTCGGGTACGCAAATTCAAGATGTAAACAAGTTGCTTAAGCAGTTTACTCAAATGCAGAAAATGATGAAGAAAATGTCAGGTAAAGGTGGCATGCGCAAGATGATGAGCCAGATGAAAGGCATGATGCCTCCCGGAGGTTCGGGTGGCTTCGGTGGTGGCCGAGGCCCTGGTCGCTTTTAAGCTTTATGGCTAACCAAAAGCCCAGCAACTCGCTGGGCTTTTTAGTTTCTGCGGTTTAATAGAGTTCCGCCATAAGGCTTTGTAGCTGATTGAAGCTTAATGACTTTTCTCCGTCTATGCTGGCTTCGCTTGGAGAGGGGTGGGTGCAGAGTATAATACCATCAGCGCCAAGCAGTTTAGCGGCTTTGGCCATGGGGGTTATTGAGCTTAACTCTTCAAGCGCTTCCACTGGGTTCACCATAATCGGTAGATGGGTACGCTCACGCAATAAGGTAATTGCGCCTAAATCCAAGGTAGTTTTATTTTTGCCATCTAAGGTTCTTACTCCCGCTTCACAGAGAATCACCTGTTGGTTACCTTGGGCCAGAATGTAGTCGGCTGCTTTTAACCATTCATCTAACGAGGCCATATTATTACGCTCAAGTAAAACGGGCCGAGTTGACTTACCTAATTCTTTAAGTAGATTATAGTTTTTCATATGTTGCGAGCGAACATGTAGTATATCTGCTTTAGCCGCGAGGCTGGCTACTTGTTCTACTGAACTTACCTCGGTCATGATGGGCAGGCGGTATTTTTTACCCGCAACATTAAGGTAGCCTAAACCCTCTTCACCTAAACCTTGGAAGCTATATGGCGAGCTGCGTGGTTTATAACACCCTGCGGCTAGTATCGATGCGCCGCTTTCTTTAGCTGCTGCTGCGGATAGCATGATTTGCTGTTCAGACTCTACCGCACTGGGGCCGGCAAAAGTCACAAAGCTACCATCGCCAATTTTTACATCAGCCACTCTCACCACTGTTGAAGCTGTTTTATGGCTGCGGCTGGATAAAGCACCATCGGCTTGAACGGTATTAATTAAGCTGGGTTTGTCTTGGTTAGTTGATCGGTGCTGGGCTAAGGCCTCTACTGGGATTTGGGTTGGGTCAACATTTTCGCTGGGGTAGCAACCTAATACCTTAATGTAGCGGGTCAGGCGGGTGAGTTCGGCTAAGGCAGATTGCATTTGTGCCGACTTCACATTAGCTGATACATCAACGTAAAACATTTCTTCCCAAGGGTTGCCTTGAACAGGGCGAGATTCCAACTTACTCATGTTGATGTCATGTTCACGCAGAACCAGCAAGGCTTCTACTAAGGAACCGGGCTGTTGCGCGGTAGACATAATAAAGGTGGTTCTAGCGGGGACTTGTTCTGCAACTTCAACTGGCTTTCTCGATACCACGATGAAGCGGGTATAGTTTTGTTGCTGGTTGGCAATGTCAGTTTTCAACGCTTTTAAACCATACATTTCACCGCCGACCTTACTGCCAATGGCACCAATGGTGAAATCTTCCTTGTTGGCAACTATTTCCATTGCCTTAGAAGAGCTATCAACAAAATCAACCCGTGTATTGTTCAAGGTGCGTAGGTACAAACCGCATTGTGCATAGGGTTGTGGGTGAGCGTACAGGGTGGTGATGTTCTCTAGTTTCGCCTTAGGGTGAGCCAGAATGCAGTGATCGATGGCTATCGATAACTCGCCAACAATGGATAAACTTGTATGTTGCAGTACGTCATAGACTTCGTTAATGCTTCCTGAGCTGGTATTTTCAATTGGTAACATGCCGTAGTCGGCTTGCCCTGACTCTACCGTATCTACAATATCTTGAAAGCCACTACAGCCAAATTCGACGATTTGTTTCTTATAGCGAGAAAAATACTGATGGGTGGCGATATTGCTGTAAGAACCTTTATTGCCTAAAAAGGCAACACGCACCGCTTGTGCTTGCTCATCGGGGTTAGTGATGCCCTGTAAGAAGGCTTGCTGGGAAAGCACCGAATCTTCAATGATGGTATGAAACAGCTGAGTGATATAATGGGCATCTAAACCTAACTCTCGGCCTTTGGTGATGAGTTTAACCAGCAAAGCTTGTTCACGTTCTTGATCGCGAATGGCCTTGGGGTTTTCGATTTTACTCTTAGCCACTTCAACACTGAGTTGGCGACGTTCAGTTAGTAGTGTTAATAGCGATTGGTCGAGCTCAGTTATTTTTGTTCGGATTTGCTCTAGATCTGCCATGTTGTTTATTTTTCCCTGTTAACAAAAAAGCCTCCTAAGAAGGAGGCTTTATGGATTCTATGTATTTTCGTTTTTACACCTATTCCGTCCGCCTCCCTAAAAGGGTGGAGTAAAAAAGAAAACAAACAAAAATCGGAAGTAGAATAGTTTCATGTCATCAGACTAAAAAGCAATCATCTTAAAGTCAAGTAATACCAAGCAAATAGTGTCTTGGTATTACTCTATTAAATTAAGCCTATGCGGCTTGTTCATCATCTGAATTCACTTCGTTGTCATCCGCTTCTTCCGGTTGACGCAAGAAGTCTTTGCCTGAGCGGCTAGCTCGGTGGGCATTTGGCTTTTCCTGAAAGCGATGTAACTGACGTTCTAGTTTTTGCCCTAAGTTGTTAATTGCTACGCTTAGGTCTTGATGTTCATCGCTGGCGAACAGTTGACCGTTTGGTAAGTTTATTTTGGCTTCGACTTTTACCTTCTTATTGTCGGTGGTGATAATTACTTTTGGTGAAATGAGTGGGATTTGGTTTTTTTCTAGTTTTTGAAAACGCGTGGCGATGTGCTCACGAATGCTTGGGGTGATAGAAACGGTTTTGCTAGTAATGTCAATAATCATAAGCCTCCCAAAGACTATTCAGTAATTATTTCAATTTCAGAATACGATTTTAAAAAATAAAAAACCAGTGCCAGATCACCTTTTTTGATGACATATTTTAGCTTCTATCAACGAATGTGAAGATATAGGAAAAAGTATTATAAAATGCTTAAAATGTCTTGAAACTGGTGGGAATATTCGGCACATTGGAATGAATAACATGTGGTTGGTGTTAATAACAAACGTTTAAATAACAAGCTCAAGGACGATTTGCTTTAACTTTATCGATATGCATGACGCTAAACCCCAGATACCCGCCTTGGACTCTCAGTTTACGCCAGCTCAGTTCTCTGCCGTCTTATCAGAGCTAGCGCTCGCTTTAGCAACTCAACCGAGCGATGGTTTTTTTGAGCGACTGCTGGAACTGTTGGCTGAGTATTCAGGCGCATGTGAAGCTTATATCGCTCATTTAGATGCGCGCACCCCTGCCTTACCTTGCATTCGTTATTGGCGAAATGGTCAATTTATTAAAGGTAAGTTGAGTCCGGTTTCTCCTCTTCTGTTGGCAAACATGCGCCACTCTACAGTATTGTGCAGTCATAATTTAGCTGAAGATTACCCCGATTACTTGAGCGTTCAGCCTGAGATTGCTCAGTCACTGCATGGCTTTTGGGCGCATCAAATTCAGCAAAGTGACGGAGTTCGAGCCTATTTGGCATTGAGTTTTACTCAAGCGGAAGTGGCCGAACAGACGTTAACTGCGCTATTGGCTCCATTTTTGACGCGCTTAAATAGCGAGCTGTTAAAGCTTCAACAAACCGAAGCCTTAAGTTTGGCTGCGGTGGCTTTTGAGAGTAGTGAAGGAATGGTAATTAGCGATGCTAATTACCGGATTGTTAAAGTCAATAAGGCTTTTACTCATATTACTGGCTATCAACAAAATGAGGTGTTAGGGCAGCTATTGGGGGATTTATTTACCAACCCTGCGCCACAGCTAAAAAAGGCCAGTGATGGTAGCTTGCGTTATCAAGCGGAAGTTCAGCGGCTACGCAAAAACGGCCAAAGCTATACTCAGCAAGAAATCATGACGGCCGTATACAACGCCGGTCAAGAGCTGTCGCATTACGTACTTTATCTGCAAGATATCTCGGCCACTATCGCTAGCGAACAACAAATTCAACATTTGGCGTATTTTGATGAACTCACCGGCCTGCCTAATCGTCGCAAGTTACGTGAGGAGTTGGCTAGTTGTTTTAACTGGGCTAAAAAACAGCACGTGATAGGTGCCTTGCTATTTATCGATCTCGACCATTTTAAGAATATTAACGATTCCTTAGGTCATGCTGCCGGGGATTGGATATTGCAGCAGGTGGCAACTCGTTTACAGGGCTTAATTCGCGATGGGGATTTGCTGGCGCGTTTAGGCGGAGATGAATTTGTTTTGCTGCTGGCAGATTTAGGTGACAGCCCGCCACATGCCGAGCAGCAAGCAAATATTGTGGGTAAGCGTTTAATCGAAACCATTTCTAGCCCGTATCCCTTCGATGAACAATTTCTACATATTGGCGCTAGCGTGGGTATTACCTTATTTCCCGGCAAAGGACAAACCGCAGAGGATTTATTAAAACAAGCCGATACGGCGATGTATCAGGCTAAGTCGGCAGGGCGGCGTACCGTTATTTTCTTTGATGATGCTATGCAACGACATGCCGATAAACGTTTGCAAATGCATAACGCGCTGCGAGGCGCCTTGGCAAACCAAGAGTTGTTATTGTATTTTCAACCTCAGCATATGGTGGCAACGGGGGAACTGGTGGGTGCTGAAGCCTTGGTGCGCTGGCAGCCAGAGGGTAAAAGTTTGGTCTCACCCACAGAGTTTATTCCGATAGCCGAAGAGTCGGACTTGATCATTGATATTGGTATGTGGGTACTTGAGCAAAGCTGCAAGTATATGGACAAGTGGCAAAATATGGGGTTGCTGTTGCCTGAATTGTCGGTCAATGTCAGCGCTAAGCAATTCCATCATCCGGAATTTGCCGAACGGGTCGAAGAATTGATGTCACGTTACCATATTGACAGCGCCATGCTTAACTTAGAGGTAACCGAATCGGTGGTACTAGGCCATGCCGAAGATACTATCCGTAAGATGGCGCAACTAAAACAGCTTGGTCTACGTTTTTCGATTGATGACTTTGGTGCTGGCTATTCCTCCTTAAGTTATTTAAAGCGTTTGCCTGTGGATGAGCTAAAAATTGACCGTTCTTTTATTCGAGATATTCCACGTGATAGTCGAGATATGGCAATTGTTGATGCGGTTATCGATTTAGCCAGTCACCTAGGTTTTACTGTGACTGCCGAAGGGGTAGAAACCCGCCAACAGTTAGAATTTTTAAAACAACAGGGTTGTACCTTTTATCAAGGCTTTTTATCGAGTAAAGCGGTGCCGGTGGACGTGATGGAGCGATATATAAAACGCTTTCAAGGGAAATTTGCTCAATAGCCCGTTAACTTTTGGATTCGAGTCGGTTATAACTAGGGTTCGATCTTAGTTAAGTTAATGATTCAATTAACCCAAAAGGAAGCGCATATCATGAAATGGCTGTTTTCGGCTTGTTTATTACTGCTGGTTAACTTTGCTCATGCCGAACAATTTGTGCGTTCTCACGCCTTGGTAATGCACGGAGCTCCCGCCTTAGCGGCAGACTTTACTCACTTGCCTTATGTTAATCCTAATGCGCCTAAGCAAGGTAGTATAACCCACGAGGCGCAGGGAACCTTCGATACCTTTAATCCTTTCATTGTTAAAGGTAACCCCGCGGCTGGAGTGGGGCAAATCTATGATACCTTATTAAGTGCCAACCAAGATGAAGCTTTCGCTCTATACGGCTTATTAGCCGAGACCGTCGATTTACCAGATGACCGCTCTTGGGTGCGTTTTAATTTGCGTCCGCAAGCGCGTTTTCATGATGGCGAACCAGTAAGCGCTGAGGATGTGGTATTTACCTTTAATTTGTTGATGGAGCAGGGAGCGCCGTTTTATCGAGCTTATTATGGCAGTGTAAAAAGTGTCACCGCAGAATCTCGTTTGAGTGTACGGTTTGACTTTGTAGAAGGTTCTAATCGTGAATTGCCGCTGATTTTGGGACAACTACCGATATTGCCCAAACACTTTTGGCAACAGCATGACTTTGCTAAAGCCGATTTAACCCTGCCTTTAGGCTCAGGTCCGTATCAAATTAGCGAATACGATACCGGCCGTTCTATTAGCTATAGCCTAGTTAAGGATTACTGGGGCAAAGATCTGCCGATTAATCGCGGTCGGTATAATATTGCTAAGATCAACTACGAATACTACCGTGATTCTTCAGTGGCCTTAGAGGCATTTAAAGCAGGGCGTATCGACTACCGCTTAGAAACCAGCGCCAAAGACTGGGCAACCGCCTACACTGGACCAATGTTTGATAACGGTAAAGTGCATACCGAGGCATTGAAAAACGAAAACCCTCAGGGCATGCAAGCCTTTGTATTTAATACCCGCCGAGAGATGTTTAAACCGCGTGATGTGCGAAAAGCGATTGGTTTGCTGTTTGATTTTGAATGGACCAACGAGCAACTATTTTATGGAGCCTATAAGCGCTCAGAAAGTTATTTTTCAGCCTCAGAACTGGCTGCAACGGGTTTGCCTGAAGGGGCTGAGCTGGCCTTATTAACTCCGTTTAAAGAGGAGTTACCCAGCGAGCTTTTTACCACTCCGTTTAGCTTGGAGAAAACCCGAGGCGATGGCAATGTGCGTCCGCAAATGCGGGAAGCTTTAACCCTATTGAAAGGCGCAGGTTGGCAGTTAAGTAAGGGGAAATTAGTCAATGCTCAAGGGCAGCAAATGCATATTGAGTTTTTGCTATATCAAAAGAATTTCGAACGTATCGTACTGCCTTATACTCGTAATTTACAAAAAATTGGTATTAGTACTGAAATTCGTTTAGTGGATGTGTCGCAATACGTGAATCGGGTACAAAATTTCGATTTTGATATGGTGGTGGGTAGCTTTGGTCAATCGTCTTCTCCGGGCAATGAGCAACGTGAGTTTTGGGGGAGCAAGGCTGCCGGCCATTCTGGCTCGCGTAATATCATCGGGATTAAAAATCCGGTGATAGACCAGTTAATTGAAGCGGTGATTGGCGCCGAAGATAGAGCTGCATTAATCGCCGCTACACGGGCTTTGGATAGAGTGTTACTGTGGTCTTACTACGTGGTCCCTCAATGGTATATCGATACTTGGCGTGTCGCCTATTGGGATCAATTAAAACATCCTAGTCGTAATCCTAAATATGGTTTAGGCCTTGATAGCTGGTGGGTAGAATAACAATAAATGACTAGCTACATTCTTCGTCGTTTACTGTTAATGATCCCCACCTTGCTGGGGATTATGACATTGAATTTCATCATTATTCAGTCGGCCCCTGGCGGTCCGGTTGAACAAGCCATTGCAAAAATTCAAGGCATTGATACCTCAGCGACTCGGCGAGTGGACTCGGGGGTCGATAGTGAGATTATCCAAAGTAACAATGGCTCAAGTTCTAACAGTCAATATCGTGGAGCACAGGGGCTTCCCCCAGAGCTAGTCGCAGAGCTTGAACAGCTTTATGGCTTTGATAAACCTTTGCATCAACGCTATTTTGAGATGTTGGGTAATTATCTACGTTTTGATTTTGGTGATAGTTTCTATCGAGATAACTCGGTAGTGGACTTGGTTCTGGAAAAAATGCCGGTGTCGATATCACTAGGTTTATGGACCACCTTATTGGTTTACGGTATTTCTATTCCCTTGGGGATCCGTAAAGCGGTAAAACACGGCAGTCGCTTCGATGTTTGGAGCTCCACCCTCGTCACGATTGGTTTCGCTATTCCCAATTTCTTGTTTGCAATTATGTTGATTGTGTTGTTTGCCGGTGGCAGTTATTGGGATTGGTTCCCACTGCGAGGTCTGACTTCGAGCAATTGGGATGACTTAAGCTTGCTGGCCAAAGTGGGCGATTACTTTTGGCATCTTGCTTTACCAGTGACGGCGATGGTGATCAGCAGTTTTGCTACGCTGACCATGCTCACCAAAAATTCCTTTCTTGATGAAATCAATAAACAATATGTATTAACGGCGCGCGCCAAGGGTTTAAGTGAACGTAGTGTGTTGTATGGCCATGTGTTTCGCAATGCCATGTTATTGGTGATATCGAGTTTGCCAGCGACTTTAATCAGTATTTTCCTCACTGGCTCATTTATGATTGAAGTGATTTTTTCGCTGGATGGTTTAGGCTTGCTTGGCTTTGAAGCGGTGGTGAATCGCGACTATCCCGTGGTATTTGGCACCTTGTACATCTCGACTCTGATAGGCCTGATCTTAAAATTAATTAGCGACATTACTTACACCTTAATTGATCCCCGTATTAACTTTGAGGGGAGACAATAAATGTCGGTACTTACTCAGTGGCAACGGATTAAAGCTAGCCCCATCAATCAGCGTCGTTGGTCGCAGTTTAAAGGGAATCGCCGAGGTTATTGGAGTTTTTGGCTCTTTATCGTACTGTTTTTGGTTAGCTTATTTGCTGAATTTGTGGCTAACGATAAACCGATATTAATCCGCTATCAGCAACAGTGGATGATGCCGGTTTTTCAGCAATATAGTGAGCTGGATTTTGGTGGTGATTTAGGTATCGAAGCCGACTACGCCGATCCTTATATTCAAGAGTTAATTACTCAGCAACAGGGCTGGATGATATGGCCACCGGTACGGTTTAGTTATGACAGTATTAATTTTAATCTAACGGTTCCTTCGCCATCACCACCTACCGCAGAAAATTGGCTGGGCACCGACGACCAAGGGCGTGACGTATTTGCCCGCTTACTCTACGGCTTTCGCCTATCTACGGTATTTGCGCTGGCGCTGGCAATTAGTAGCTCGTTAATTGGGGTCGCGGTAGGCGCGATGCAAGGCTATTTTGGCGGTCGAGTTGACTTGTTTGGTCAGCGCTTCATTGAGATTTGGTCTGGCATGCCACAAATGTTTCTACTTATCATCTTATCCAGCTTAGTACAGCCTAGCTTTTGGTGGTTGTTAGCCATTTTATTAATGTTTAGTTGGATGAGCTTAGTCGATGTGGTTCGGGCCGAATTTTTACGCGGGCGAAACCTCGAATATGTTAAGGCCGCACGAGCCTTAGGGGTGGGGGATAGCGCAATTATGGCTAGGCATATCTTGCCTAATGCGATGATCGCCACACTTACCTTTATGCCGTTTATTTTCATTGGTGGCTTAACCGCCTTAACCGGTTTAGATTATTTAGGTTTTGGCCTGCCGCCGGGTTCTCCGTCTTTAGGTGAGATGGTGGCCCAAGGTAAAAATAACTTGCAAGCGCCATGGCTAGGTATTACCGCCTTTTTCTCTATGTCGATTATTTTGGTGTTATTGGTATTTATTGGTGAGGCAGCGCGAGATGCCTTTGATCCAAGAAAACGAATTTAGGTCACTGAAGAATGAACAAGTTATTAGAAGTTAAACAGCTGTCAGTGAGCTTTGGTCAACAAACTGTGGTGCAGCCGCTAAGTTTCGACATCTATCAGGGAGAAGTATTGGCCTTGGTAGGGGAGAGCGGCTCGGGTAAGTCTGTTACCGCTTTATCTGTATTGTCACTACTGGGTGAAAGCGCCAAGTTGAATGGTGACGTTTATTTAGAAGGACAGCCAATACTCAACCAGCCGAGGCAGTTACTACAAGCCTTGCGGGGCGAGCAAATCTCAATGATTTTTCAGGAGCCGTTGAGTTCTTTAAACCCGTTGCACAATGTTGAAAAGCAAATTAGTGAAGTATTGTTTATTCATCGAGGTTTGACTCAACAGCAAGCGCGTAAGCGGGTGATTGAGCTATTGGACTTGGTGGGGATTAGTGAGCCAGAAAAACGTTTAAATAGTTTTCCTCATCAATTGTCTGGTGGGCAGCGTCAGCGGGTGATGATTGCTATGGCTTTAGCTGTAGAGCCCAAGCTGCTGATCGCCGATGAGCCCACCACTGCGCTGGATGTGACTATTCAGCGGCAAATTCTTGAGCTGATAAAAAACCTACAGCAAAAACTGGGTATGGCGGTGTTGCTAATTAGTCATGACCTAAATGTGGTGCGTCATTATGCCGACCGAGTAGCGGTAATGAAAAACGGTGAGCTATTGGAGCTAGAACCTACCGAGCAATTATTCTCAAGGCCACAGCACAGCTATACTAAGATGCTGCTGGACTCAGAACCAGTACGCGGCGAGCTGCCGCAAGCTCAAGCAGAGTGTTTATTGCAAGCTCAGCAGTTGAAGGTGTGGTTTCCCATAAAACGAGGCTTATTGCAGCGTACTGTCGATCACATCAAAGCCGTTGATGGTATCGATTTTAAATTGCACCGTGGGGAAACCTTAGGTGTAGTAGGAGAAAGTGGTTCGGGTAAGAGCACTTTGGCTCAAGCAGCCTTGCGCTTAATTGACAGTAAAGGCGAGATTAGCTTTAAGCAGCAGTCGCTAAGCCAATACAAAATGAAGCAGATGCGGCCATTGCGGCGTTATTTGCAAATTGTTTTTCAAGACCCCTTTTCCAGCCTTAGCCCGAGGATGTCGGTATTGCAAATCATTGGCGAAGGTTTGCTTCTGCATTTTAAACTGACTCCTGAACAACTTGAACAGAAAGTGACGCAAGCTTTGCAAGATGTGGGTTTAGAACCTAGCAGTATGCATCGTTATCCTCATGAGTTCTCTGGAGGCCAGCGTCAGCGAATCTCTTTAGCTCGCGCCTTAGTATTGAAGCCAGAGGTACTGATTCTCGACGAGCCCACATCGGCTTTGGATCGTACCGTACAGAAGCAATTGCTGGAACTGCTAAAAAAACTGCAAGTAAAATATAACCTTAGCTACTTGTTCATTAGCCATGATTTAGCTGTAGTACGTGCGTTATGCCATCGAGTTCTGGTAATGCAAAATGGAAAGATGATTGAGCAGGGTGAAACCGAACAAATTTTTTCTCAGCCTAAGCAAGAATATACTCGCCGATTAATTGAAGCTGCGTTAATCTAAATACGAGTTGTTTAGTTTAATAGGGCGCCATAATCATGTTTCAGCGGTGTTGGCGAGTTGTTGTATGGGTAAGCTGTATGGCTTGCTTGAGTTTTGCTCAGGCTGGTCAATTAACTCCCCAGCAGCAGTCATACAAAGATGTTCGGGAGCTGCAACGTAAGCAGCAATGGCATAATGCCGAGCGTTTGATGGCGCAATTGGCCGATTATCCCCTGTTTAACTATCTTCAGTATTACCAGTTGCGTGGCCAGCTAAAGCAGGCTAGTCAAGCGCAGGTTGAACTGTTTATTACACAAAACCCCCAGTCTTATTTGAGCTCGGCATTGCAGCGGCGCTTTATGCTAGAGCTAGCTAGACGAGAGCAGTGGCAAGCCTATCTCGATTTTTATCCGCAGCAGCCCAATAGTATCGATTTACAATGTCATCATTTCTACGCTCAACTTCAAGTAGGTAATACTGAACAAGCTTGGCAGGGGGCTGAGCACTTATGGTTGTATGGTCGTTCCCGTCCTAAGGCTTGCGACGGTTTATTTGAGCGCTGGGAGCAGGCAGGACATATTAGCAATCAATTACGTTGGCAAAGGATGTTACTCAGTTTTCAAGCTAAGCAGTTAGGTTTGTTAAAGTACCTCGCTAAACCATACACTGGTAGTGACCAAGCTGATGCCAAGTTGTTGTTAGAGGCTTACGCCAAGCCTATGTCGGTGATTAGTTCAGGTAAGCTGAGTATCAGTAGTTTTGCCCGTCATCGTGATATCATTTTGATGGCGATTAAGCGTTTGTCACGACAAGATTTAGAAGCTGCCGTGGAACATTTGCAACGCTGGCAAAAAAAGTTAGCTAAATCCGCCGCCTTGTATCGCAGTGTTGAAGCGTATTTGATTCGCCGAGTGCTCAACGAGCCCAGTCCAGAATTATTAAAGTGGGCGGATAGACAGTTACGCTTGCATCCTGATAGTGACATCATTGAGCGACGAATTCGTCTTGCGATTGCCGAACTAGATTGGCCGCAAATTGGGGTGTGGATTGCTCGCTTACCACAGGATAAACAAAGTAGTGAACGGTGGACCTACTGGCAAGCGCGTTCTTTGGTGGCTTTAGGCCAACAAGAACGAGCCGAGCCCACTTTGCAAGAGCTGGCTAAAGAGCGCAGTTATCATGGCTTTTTGGCAGCGCAGTTTTTACAGCAACCCTATCGATTGGGCGAACAGCGTCATCAAACCAGCCAAGCTGTATTACAACAATTAAATCAGCACTCGACGGTGTTAAAGGTGCAAGAGTTGTTGGCCTTAGAGGAATACTACTCGGCTCGTAGTGAGTGGAGTGCTATGCTAAGGCGTTCAAGTTTATTGCGTCAGTTAGATTTAGGTGTGCTTGCTTTAGCCAATGATTGGCAGGATCTGGCGGTACAAGCATCTATTGTTGCTAAACAGTGGGATCAGCTAGAAATGCGTTTTCCATTAAGCTTTAGCAAAGAGTTTGAACATTTTGCCAATAAGCGTCATATAGAAGCAAGCTTGCTCTACGCTTTAGCTCGTCAAGAAAGCGCTATGTATCGCTTGGCTCAAAGCTCGGTAGGTGCACGCGGTTTAATGCAATTAATGCCTGCTACTGCTAAAGAAACCGCGCGAAAAATTGGTTTTAGATACAGCTCTCGTCAGCAGTTATTTAAACCTGAAGATAATATTCGTTTAGGTAGTGCCTATTTCGATGGCTTAATGAATCGCTATCAGGGTAATCGCATTCTTGCGGCCGCAGCATACAATGCGGGGCCGCATCGAGTGAACCGTTGGTTAGATGAGCGCGGTGATGTACCGGCCGATGTTTGGGTGGAGTCGATTCCATTTCGTGAAACACGCCGTTACGTGCAAAGTGTTTTGGCTTATCAGCTGGTCTATCAATACCGACGTCAGCAACAGTTAAGTCCGTTTCTGACGCAGAATGAACTTGCTTACCCCTATGGGAAGCCTAAGGGCTAAGGCGGTCGACTTTCCAGCCTTTAGCATCGCTGGTGTAACGGAAGCGGTCGTGTAGGCGGTCGGCTTTACCTTGCCAAAACTCGATGCAATCGGGAATGACTCGGTAGCCACCCCAAAATTCTGGCAGTGGCACTTCGCCACTAGCAAATTTTTCTTTATAGGCCGAAACTTGTTGCTCTAGTACTTGGCGGTTAGCAATAACCTGGCTTTGGTGACTAGCCCAAGCGCCCACCTGGCTGCCGCGACCACGACTATGGAAGTAGTTTTCAGATTGCTGGTGGCTAACTCGTTCAACCCGCCCTTCAATACGGACTTGACGCTGCAAGATATTCCAATGGAAAGTTAAACAAGCCAGTGGATGGTGATCTAATTCTTGGCCTTTGCGGCTACCGTAATTGGTATAAAAGACAAAGCCATTTTCATCATGCTCTTTTAACAATACAACCCGAGCAGAGGGGCGGCCATCTTCACCTACAGACGACACAGTCATGGATTCGGGAAGCACAATGCCAGATTGCTCTGCCTGTTTAAACCAAGCTTCAAATAACTCGAAGGGATCTTCTGTTCCTGTGGGCTCCGGTGGTGACAGCAACACTCCTTGGCCCAAGGTGAGTGCACAACGTATTTTACTTAATAGTGACATAATCCATTTGCTTAATTAGTTGATGAAACAAACAAAAATTTGCATCAAAGGAATAAAAGAGCATCGCTAATTATTGATCATAGTTTACACTCTGAAGCACAGTTTAACTATCAAGTTTTGCTTTGGCTTGGTATAGTTTTGCTTGATTAGAGTTTCAAGTTAATTCTGCTTGTGCAGATGAAGAGAGGGTAAGTAATTTGGCCACTATTAAAGACGTTTCTCAGTTGGCAAATGTGTCTATTTCGACAGTATCTCGTGTGATTAATAATACTGCCCAAGTTGCGCCAGAGAAGCGAGAAGCTGTGCTTCGTGCTATGGATGAGTTGCATTATCGTCCTAACAGTTTTGCTCAGGCTTTGGTGAGTAAGCGTTCCGATTGTATTGGTTTGATTGTAGGAGATTTAGGCGGTGGTCCTTTCTTTGTACAAATGATGAAAGGCATCGAAGAAGTGGTGGATGAATCAGATAAGTACACCATTGTAATGTCGGGTCACCATAGTGCCGAAAAGGAACGCCATGCTATTGATATTTTATTGCAGCGTCAGTGTGATGCGGTAATTGTTCACTCTATGGCATTAAGTGATGATGAATTACGTGAGATCGCCGATTGCGATACGCCGTTCATCTTTATTAACCGTTTAGTACCCGGTTTTGAAAACCGTTGTGTGTATCTAGATAACCATCAGGGTTGTTATAAGGCCACTACCTTCTTGCTAGATAAAGGCCATGAGAATATTGCCTTTATTACTACTGATGATCTGTCGTTTACCGATGGTGTAGAACGTTTATCTGGTTACCGTCACGCGATGGAAGAACGTTTTGGCCCCTTGAACGAACAACTTATCGCTCGCGCTTATCCCGACGAAATTGGCGGCAGCCAAGCGGTAGAAAAGCTGCTTGAGCGAGGTGTAGAGTTTACCGCTATCGTCGGTTATAACGATTCTATGGTAGCGGGTGCCTTATCGGCGCTGCGTGACCGTGGTTTTGATATTCCACGACAAATTTCGGTGGTGGGTTACGATGACAACCACTATGCGCGTTTTGTTCACCCTAAATTAACAACAGTGCGTTACCCCATCGAAGACATGGGTAAGCGCGCAGCCCAGTTGGCAATTGATATATTGGAGTCTAAGGATGATGAAATGGGTCCGAATATCATGGATTTAAAATTTCATCCGGAATTAATCGTGCGCGATTCTGCTGCCGATAAATTGTGACCTGAGTCAATAATATATAAATAAGGCTGCTTGCAGCCTTTTTTTTTGCTTGTTTTGAAAAGGCTTTCTGGTATCGTTTTCACATCGAATGCAACTGTTAGCCGCATTTGAAAATTGAGTTTGAGATGACTTAATTGAAACTTTCCCGCTGTATAGGGTTGATTGAATTACTTAGCTTTTCTAGGTATCAACGATTCTAAAACTTGCTGTTACGACCTAATTCATTAGGTCGTTTTTTTTTGCCTGCGTTTCACTGCATAATAGCTGAATTAACGGATTAAAAGGAAAAGCGGTGATTAAGCGAATAAGTATTGTTGGATGTGGTTGGTTGGGCTTGCCCCTGGCGCAACATCTGTTGCAGCAGGGCTTTCACATCCTCGGTTCGAGGCGTCAACTAGCAGAGTTGAAAGAATTAAGTGCATTGGGCATAGAGGCTTATCAGCTAGAGCTTAAGCCAGAGCTTGAGTCAAACAATATTGCCGCCTTACTAGCTTGTGATTTGTTAATTATCAATATTCCTCCCGGCAGAAAGACCAATACCGCTGAATATCATATTGCACAAATTAAGCACTTGTTGGATGCTGCTCAGCGCCACCGAGTGCGGCGAGTATTGTTTATTTCATCGACCTCGGTATACGGTTCCCAGCAGGGACTAGTGGACGAATCCACGCCTCGCCAGCCAGAGACAAGCTCGGGAGTAGCGCTCAAGCAGATTGAAGACGACTTACTCAGTCGCCAGGCTTTTAAGGCGAGTGTATTGCGTTTTTCTGGCTTAGTAGGTGGGCAACGTAAACCAGGACGATTTTTATCAGGCAAAACAGTGAGCGGTGCTAGCAGTCCTGTTAACATCATTCATCGTAGTGATTGCTTAGCCCTGATTAGCGGCTTAATTCAGCGCGATCAATGGGGGGAGTGCTTTAACGCTTGTAGTGATCAGCATCCACAGAAACACGACTTTTATAACTTAGCGGCGCAACAACTCGGTGTCGCGCCCCCGCGGTTTAATGAGCAAGTTGGCAGCAATAAAGTCATTAGTAATCAAAAGATTAAAAGCTGTTTAAATTATCAATTTCAGTTTCCCGATCCAATGGCTTGGTTACAGGCAAATGAACAAGAGGTAGAGTAATGAGTGATTTTAGAAGTGATACCGTAACCCAGCCCAGTCAGGCAATGCGTAAGGTGATGGCGCAAGCCGAAGTGGGTGATGATGTGTATGGTGATGACCCAACGGTGAATCGCCTGCAACATTATGCGGCTGAGCGTATGGGTACCGAAACGGCGTTATTTTGTAGTTCTGGTACTCAGGCCAACCTGTTGGCGATTATGGCGCATTGCCAGCGCGGCGACGAATATATCTGCGGCCAACAAGCGCATAACTACAAATATGAAGGTGGCGGAGCAGCAGTATTAGGCAGCGTGCAACCGCAGCCGATAGAAAATAGCAGCGACGGTAGTTTAGATTTGGCCAAAGTGGAGGCGGCGATTAAAGCTGACGACTTTCATTTCGCTCAGACGCGTTTGTTGTCTTTGGAAAATACCATTGGCGGCAAGGTACTGCCTCAAGCTTATTTGGCCAGTCTGCGCCCCTTTGTTGAACAACATAAGCTGAGTCTTCACCTCGACGGTGCGCGCTTGTTTAATGCGGTAGTAAAAAGCGGCGAAGATGAGCGCCAAGTAATTGCGCCCTTCGATAGCTTTACCATTTGCCTATCTAAAGGTTTAGGCGCGCCAGTGGGCTCCTTATTATTGGGCAGCGAGGCTCTAATTGCTCGTGCTACCCGTATTCGTAAGATGCTGGGTGGCGGTATGCGCCAAGCCGGTATTATTGCGGCAGCGGGTTTATATGCGCTAGAAAACAATGTGGCTCGCTTGGCAGACGATCATGCTAATGCCTTGTTGCTGGCCGAGCAGCTAGCCAGCATTGAGGAGCTAGATTGTGACCCGAGTGCGGTGCAAACTAATATTGTCTATGCGCAGTGCCGTAAGGGGCAATCTGCCGCGTTGGCAAGTGCCTTGGCCGAGCAAGGAATTTTGATGTCGGCTGGCTCTCCGATGCGCTTTGTTACTCACCTCAACGTGGGCGAGCAAGATGTTCAACAGCTAGTGGCGGCGATTAAGCAGTTTTATCGCGGACTTTAAGGAAGCAATAATGAAAATAGAAATGCTCAGTACCGGTGATGAAGTGTTACAAGGTGACATTGCCGATACTAACGCGGCTTGGTGTGGCCAAGCGCTCAGCGATATGGGCTTAAGCTTTCGCCGTAGGCAAACTGTTGCTGATAACTTGGAAGATATTGTTGATGCCATGGCGCAAGCTGCTAAACGCAGCGATTGGGTATTGGTAAATGGTGGGCTTGGTCCCACTTCTGACGACCTTAGTGCCGAAGCCGCTGCTCGCTTACTGGGTTGCGAATTAGAGCTTAACCAAGACTGGTTAGCTAAGTTACAAGCGTGGTATCAGGCGCAAGATACCCCAATGCCCAGCAGCAACATTAAACAAGCGATGTTGCCGAAGGGGGCGACTTTAGTTGATAACCCCATTGGCACCGCCTGCGGCTTCATTATTAAATACGCGGGAGCACAGCTTATTTTTACTCCCGGCGTGCCTAGTGAGTTGAAGCGTATGCTCAAAGAGCAATGGTTTCCGCTGTTAGCTGCACAACAGTCCGAGGCGCAGGGTGAAGTGAAACGTTTTTATACCTTTGGTCTTTCCGAATCATCTTTGAGTGACCGCTTAGACGGCTTGGTATTGCCAGAAGGGGCACGGTTAGGTTATCGCTCGGCACGCCCCTGCATCGAAGTTAAGTTGTTTTATCCACGACCCGAGCCGCAGTTTACCGCGGTAAGTGAAACCCTGAGAGAACAGCTGGGTGAGCATGTATTTTCCGAAGACCAAGGCAATTGGGCGCTGCATATCCAGCAGATGATGATTGCGCAAAACAAAAAGTTGGTACTGGCTGAGTCTTGTACTGGCGGTATGTTGGCCAGCGAATTGGTGGCAGAGGCGGGCAGTTCGGCTTATCTGGAGCGGGGGTTTGTGACTTACAGTAATCAAGCTAAGCAGCAAAGCATTGGCGTACCCGAGTCGGTGCTTGCCGAGTTTGGCGCGGTGTCGATAGATACAGCTCAAGCTATGGCAGAAGGCGCATTGCGCCATAGTGAAGCTGATATTGCCTTATCGATTACCGGCATTGCTGGGCCCGGTGGCGGCAGTGAAGAAAAACCAGTGGGAACGGTATGTTTTAGTTTAGCCGATGGTAAAAATTGTTTTAGCCAACAGTTACAAATGTTTAATCGAAGTCGTTCGGTGGTACGTATTATGTCTACAGCCGTTGCCATGGACATGCTGCGTCGCTACCTAAGCGGCTTGCCTATAATGGGTGATTATCAGCACTTGAAACGGGCTGCTAGTAAATCGTAAACCAAACACCAACTAGTGATCATTTTGCGGTTTTTTTTGCAGCGAGTGAAATTTATTCGGCATAACGGTGGTCTGTTCTAAAAAGGAGGGCCTATGTGGTTGAAAATCAAACGTGACTGGGAAGAGCCGGAGTCTGCGGTTACTCCAGAAGCGCTGTTTAAACAGCGCCGCAATATCATTAAAGGTTTGGCGGTAGCAAGCAGTGCAGCTGCGCTGCCCGGCGTTAGCCAAGCTGCCTCGTGGTTTGGTAGTGACGATAAACCCGTTTTAGTACGTAAGGCCTTAAACAAAACCGATATTCCTGCCTTGCATGAAGATGCTTTAACGCCGGAATCGAAAGCCACTAGCCATAATAACTTCTACGAGTTTGGTTCTGGTAAAGATGATCCCGCAAGAAACAGCCTAACGTTTAACCCGAACCCTTGGACATTCACTATTGACGGTTTGGTTGAGCAACCTATTACCTTAGATTTAGATAAGGTGATGGCCAGCATGGCGCTTGAGCAGCGTATCTATCGCTTGCGCTGCGTTGAAGCCTGGTCAATGGTGATCCCTTGGGTAGGTTTTAGCTTGAGTGAGTTGCTGAAGAAAGCGAAGCCCTTGTCGTCGGCTCGTTATGTGGCCTTTGAAACACTTTATGACCCTGAGCAAATGCCCGGACAAAAGAGCCGTTTTGTGGGAGGAGGGATCGACTATCCTTATGTTGAAGGGCTGCGTTTAGATGAAGCGATGAACCCGCTTAGCTTTATGGCGGTGGGCATGTACGGTAAAACCTTGCCTGCACAAAATGGCGCGCCGCTGCGTTTGGTAGTGCCGTGGAAGTATGGCTTCAAGAGCATTAAGTCGATAGTGCGGATCAGCTTTGTGGAAAACATGCCTCCCACTACTTGGAACCTACTCGCCCCACATGAATACGGCTTTTATGCCAACGTGAATCCGCAAGTAGACCACCCCCGTTGGAGCCAAGCCAGCGAGCGTAGAATTGACGATGCTGGTTTGCTGGGGCGAAAACGTATTCCTACCGAGTTATTCAATGGTTATGGTAAACAGGTGGCACATTTGTATGAAGGCATGGACTTAAGCCGTTACTTTTAGGGCCTGTTGATCTTTCGAGATGTTTTTTGCAGCAGTTTGTGGGGGTTTTTATACGAGGCAGAGGCTTTGAAATGTAGTTATTCTACCTGATAAGCCGATAAGGTAGTAGAAAGCCCCCACAAACGCTGCCCAAAGGGTTCGGCCAAAAGCGTTTTACTCTTTGTTGAGAACTGTTTTACTTAGGATACTAGGCTACAAAACTCTCGCCGCGATTAAAACGCTTTTGTCTCGAACAAAAATTAACCGCAAAAGGTCAACAGGCCCTAGGAGTACCAATGAGCAAGTCATTAAATCGTTGGCTACAAAGCTATCGCTGGCAGTTAAAAGTGCTGCTTCACCTAGCGCTGTTAAGCCCCTTAGTTTATTGCGTGAGCGCAGTGCTAATGCAGTGGTGGGGTGGGGATCCGGTACAACAGATTATTCATTATCTTGCCAATAGCGCGCTGAATATTTTGCTATTAACTTTGAGCTTAGCGCTACTGTCACGGCGCTATAAAATTCCGGCCTTGCTGGCGTTTCGACGTTTAATTGGCCTCTATGTGTTTGTCTATACCTGCTTACATTTGAGTGCTTATTTGTTGTTTGATTTAGCCTTAGATTGGTCACTGTTTGCCGAAGAGCTCATCAAGCGCCCCTACATTTGGCTGGGCATGCTGGCGTTTTTAGTGTTACTAGCCATGGCCTTCACCTCATTTAAAGCTATACAGCAAAAAATGGGGCAGCGTTGGTTGCAATTACATGGTTTGATTTATCCAATCAGTTTACTGGCAGTGGTGCACTTTTGGTGGTCACTTAAGTCTGGCTATCTAGAACCTTTAATTTATGCTGTTGTGTTGCTGGGGATGTGTTGGCCGCGACGCAAGCAAATTCAACGCTGGTATAAAAGCTTTGGTAATGAATAACTTCTTCAGCAAAAAGGGAGTGGTTAGTTGACTGCCATGGCTTAACTGACATCCCTCTTTCTATATCAGTTGTTGCAGACAAAACAGTGAAAAATTATGCGCGCTATACAATGTTTAGACAAATTTATAGCCAACATCGAATACGCGCATAATTGCGCCATAAAAGCTTAATTACAGTTATTAACGCCCCCATTATTGCTGAACTTTAAGCACTCGTCCCCAACATGCTGGTATTTCAATTGTCAGTTCGCCGTGGTGACACTGAAAACATTGCTTTTGATTCAGCAGATCAACCACTGTCTGTCCGGGTACCGGAACAGGGAGGTGGACAGTGATTGGTTGCTGGCATGCATTCACAAGCACAATAATATTTTCCTGTTGATGTTGGCGTAAAAAGGCTAGTTGCTCTGAGGCCACAAGCAACTGTTGGTATGTGCCATGTTGTAAAGTCGGAGACTGCTGGCGAAGATGACTAATGTGAGTAATCGCGGTGAGCAAATCGGCATGTTGTTGGGTTTCCATATGTTCTAGTTGGAGTTCTGGGCGTAAGGTGTGGTCGCTATTGTGCTGTTTCTCTCCTTCTAGGCCCCATTCACTCCCATAATATAAAGAAGGTAGTCCAGGAATGGTAAACAGCAACAGATACAAGGTATAGAGATGCGCCTGATTATGTAGTGTTGAAGCTAGTCGATTAACATCATGATTATCGGCAAAATTATACAGGTAGAGGTCACGGTATATGCCTTGTTCTTGGTCGAAAAGACGATTTAGAGAATGGGCTATCTCAAAATAATTGTGGTCATTATGGCTAGAATATAGCCCTTTATAACACTCATAATTAGTGGTTGCATGTAACATCTCTGGATTGGCCCAATGTCGGTAATCACCATGAATCACTTCACCCATTAACCAAAAATCGTTCTTTAATGTTTTTGTGTGTGAGGAGAGGCGTTTCATGAATTGTTTATTTAGTACGTCAGCAACATCTAAGCGCAACCCGTCAATTTCAAACTCCTCTATCCAGAAACTTACGGCCTTAAAAAGGTGTTCTTCTACTTGTGGATGGGTGACGTTAAGCTTGACCAAATTAAAGTGGTCATTCCAACCCTGGTAGGTAAATGGATCATCGAAGGGGCTGCGTTGCTGAAAGTTGACCTCGCAAAACCACTTGGTAAAGGTTGAATCTTGTTGATGCTGTAGCAGATCTTGAAATGCAAAGAAATCTCGACTGACATGATGAAATACGCCATCTAGCACAACTTGAATGCCGTGGTGGTGAAGTTGCTGAATAACTTGTTTTAAGGTTTGATTAGTACCTAAGCGCCGATCCAGTTCGAAGTAATTAACGGTATCGTAACCATGAGATTCTGACTCAAAGAGGGGGCCAAGATACACGGCATTGACGCCTAATTCCTTCATATGGGGTATCCATTCACAAATTTTAGATAGTCTCTCTATATTTTGTGAATGGTAGTTATTGTGCTCAGGGGCACCGCAAAATCCAAGTGGATAGATGTGATAAAACGTAGACTCTTGATACCAGGGATGTGTCATGATGATTCTCCTTTGTTGTACGTACCGTTAGGTATATAAATTGGCAAAAAATTGTGCCTTGTATGATTATTTTTTCTGCAAGGCACGAGGTTAATAGGATTTTACTTATTAGGAAAAGATCCCGTACATAAACTGCTGACAAGCAACATGGGCTCTTTCGTCATTCAACGTCATCTGTTGTTCATAGAAATTAGTGGTGATATAGGCGTTAATCATGCCCAAAAACGTTACCGCATAGCGCGTGCTGCGGCCGCTCATATTTCCATGGTTCTGTTCAGCACTGTGAAAAACCTCTTCAAGGATCGCATATTGCCGTTCAACAAAAGGTAACACGGTTTTTCGGGCTTCACTCTGTTCCGATGAATACATTAATGACATGGCGAACCGATACAGCTCTGGGGATTTGGTGGCAAAACGGAAATATGTTTGCACCACACTTTCTAAGGTGAGCGTCATATCGCCAGAATAGACCGCCACTTGCGCCAGTTCTTCGAGAAACGGGTCAAAGTACTGTTCTAGCAATGTCACAAGCAATCCTTGTTTGCTGCCAAAATAGTAGTACAACGTAGGCTTCTTCACGCTCACGGCCTCTACAATCTTTTGGATCCCGACATTTTCATAGCCGTTTTCTGTAAACAACAGTAAGGCAGCGGATAACATTTCATCTTTTTTATTCATGTTACATATATACCGATTGGTATATTGTGAGTCAAGAAAAAAACGTATTAAATCGATAGCATTGCCGAATAAAAGCGCGGGAAATTATGCCAGCATTACGCTATTTTTACAGAGTCGCTCGCTGTAAACGTGGCGGGACGAGCCCATGTAGGTAACTTCAAGCAATGCTTTGTCTGTCAAGTCTAATATAAACCGTGTTATGTTTATTCATGCCGTTCTTTAAGTTAATTTAGTCATTCCAGACTCTGGTTTTCGGCTAACTCTGTAGCTTGAATGACAGTTTCTTTTAGCGGAACCATTATGCCTAAAACACCAGAAAGAAAGGCTTGATATGATTTCAATAGAATTTTTAATTACCTCCTTGGTTGTCGTTGTTATTCCTGGTTCCGGCGTTTTATATACCGTAGCCACCGGGCTTTTTATTGGGAAAAGAGCAAGCTTTGTTGCTGCATTGGGTTGTACCCTAGGCATCATTCCGGCACTGTTAGCTAGTTCATTTGGTCTAGCTGCTTTGTTTCATACCAGCGCAATTGCTTTTCAAGTCGTTAAGTATTGTGGTGGGGCATATCTACTTTATATGGCTTGGCAAATGTGGCGGTCTTCTTCTTCGCTGTCCGTTACAAGTGAAGGTAAGAGTTCAAACTATACCAACGTTGCCATAAAGGGCTTTTTACTGAACATACTAAACCCCAAATTATCGATTTTCTTTTTGGCATTCCTGCCACAGTTTATCCCTAACACGGCAGAAAGCGCTCTTTTCCACATGCTGACATTGGGAGGCCTATTTATGCTTATAACGTTTGTAGTGTTTATAGCTTATGGTTTTCTATCTAGTAGCTTTGGTCAATTTATTGTTAATTCACAAAGAGCTAGCGTCACTGTCCAAAAGTTATTTGCAGCCAGTTTTGCTGGACTTGGGCTTAAACTGGTATTCAGTGATCGCGTATAATAAGCAGTTACGTCGGCTTTGGTGTAATCATATCTCAATGAGGCTTTAGATAACGCGTGCGGCTTTCTTACTTGTTGGTATCGTAGGCAAGTATCGCTGTTCAGTGGCATAGTGACAGCCTAAATTTCTTAGCTCATGCTGTAGATGCTTCCGAGACAGATAGACTAGAGCTTTTAGTGCCACTTTGGCTGTGTTGGTAACGACATTTCGCTGATTGGCGAGAAAGCTTAAAATTGAGTAACCTTTAGTGTGCCCAAGGTTTCAAGGTGGTGTTTTTGGCGATAGATAATGAAGCCTTTATTCAATACAAGTCCGTTTTTGGGGTTTTAATGCTGCAGCCTCGTATACGCATTGATGTTGTATAGGTATGAAAATGAAAGGGCTAACCGCTGGTTTAACGGTTAGCCTGATAAACTACTGGAGCGCGTTGGCGACACCTTCAATGGCAGGTTTTTGCTTTAATTGGTTGTCAAATAACAGTGGCCAATCGTTATATCCGGTAAAGTTAGGGATCCAGCTGTCTACGTCACTAACTCCCCACACGCTAATCCCGCCACGTTGCTTAACGGGTACGTTGGCAAAATAAGCGGCAATAATTTCTTGGTAGCGTTGTTTTTGTTGTTCTGCTATCTCTGCAGTGAAGACATTCCTGTCACCATGTGGATTCATTTTGATATCAAGCTCAGTCACTTTCACTTTCAAACCCTTTGCCGCCACTTTTGCAAAGGTCGTCCCAATGGTTTGTGCACTTGGCCAATCGTAGTTAACGTGCATCTGAAAGCCAATGCCGCTGATGGGGATATTATTAGCAAGGAGTTCATCGGCCATTCTTAGTACTGAAGCCAGCTTGCTACCATCGTCTTCAATATTGTAATCGTTGTAATAAAGCTCGGCATTAGGATCTGCAGCATGAGCCATTTTAAATGCTTCAGGAATAAAGTCTTTACCTAGGTGTTGGTACCAAGGGCTGTTTCGATAAGGTGCATATCCGTCAGTGCTGCTGTCATCAAAGGCTTCGTTAACTACATCCCAACTCACTACACGCCCTTTAAAGTGATCGGCTACGGTGGTCACATGGGTATCCATCATGCTTAGCCAATCACCTTGATAGTTTTTCATCCAGTTAGGCATTTGGGAATGCCATACTAAGGCATGAGCATGCACTGTAATGTCATTGTTGAGTGCCCAATTAACTAGATCATCGGCGTCTTGAAAAGTAAAATCGCCTTGACGAGGTTGTAGGTAAGCCGATTTCATGATGTTTTCAGCAGTGATTTGGTCAAAATGCAGAATAACAACATCCTGCAATTCTGGACGAGTTTCAATACCGCTGTTAAATTGGCCCTCGTATCCTGCTGGTACGGCAGTACCCATATAGGTTGAACTTAACGCTTTTAGGCTTTCTACTTGAGGCGTTTCGAGTGCTTCTCCTGAATCAGAGTTTGAGCCTCCACAAGCGGTTAAACCAAGGCTTATTGCTGTAGAAAGTAATAGTACACGCATAAATAGTCCTATAATGTATGTTAGTGTTAGCAACGAATAAAAAGCAGACGTTTTTTTTAAGTTGTTGTTATTAAATCAGATAAAAGTTCTTTAAAGTTACTACCAAAAAAGTTATTGACCTTATAGTTGATAGTTTTTGTGATCAAAGCCTTAACAGACGCATTGATTTATTGGTGACCTTTAATTGTCAAACTTAGTGAGTTGATGCATTCCGCGAGCTATATGCTGCAGCACTCGCGTTTTAAGGACGTAGGGCTACCGTGTTGTCCTTATTTGCTGCCTGAAACCATCATCAAACACTATTTAGAGTTAGCGTTAAGCTACCTGCAGCGCAACAATTTGGCTTCTTTTAGGCACCTAAAACTGCTACATACACAACGTTTAGTCGAGGCTTGTAACTGGGTGCATTTTTATTGGCCTTGTGTAAAAAGTGGTTGTTGGGGCTGCTGAATTCTCTCTCTTAGTTCAATGCCCAAAATTGAGCTGGGAGAGCCGGTTTAATGAAGCGGTAGTGAAAAAGCTAAAGTTTAGTTTTTGTTTTTCGGTAAGTATTAGAGATTGTTGGTGAGCTTATGTCGATTGAGCAAGACATAGTTGCATGGAATGGCAAATCGGCTGCCGATATTAAGGCTGTATATGTTAAGTATCATGCAGAGCCTTACTTCGCGGCTAGCGTTATCGCTTTGTTGTTTACGCCAGCGTATGAAACAGGTGCTACTTGGCTACTGAAGGCTTGGCTTGAAGCCGGAAACCACTTAGAGCACACTCAAATTATGAAAATATACAGTTCACTTAATCAGTTGAAACATTGGCAGGCCAAGTTACAAATACTTCAAAGTATACCTTTTATGGCCATCGCTGAGGCGGAAGCTCAGCATGTGTATCACTTTTTAAAACGCACACTTAGCGATCAAAACAAATTTGTAAGGGCGTGGTCATACAACGGGTTTTATGAATTGAGCAGACAGCACGCCGAATATTTAGTTGAAACTAAGCAGTACTTTGAAATGGCTATGCGTGATGAGGCACCCTCGGTAAAGGCTAGAATTCGAAATATACTCAATAAAGGATGCTAATAGCGAGTTGCTAGAGGGTAAGTTTAGGCTGAACACCCTTTACGCCAGTAGCCTGACAATAGTTTTAGTTAACAATAGTACCTTGCATGAGCAATAACGTTGAAGTTGTATTGAAATAACGGGGTTTCACTACTCACCACTTGGCGACCACTGCGCAAAGTTGTTTTTGCCGTTGTATTTCACTTGATACATCGCTTGATCGGCGCGATGTAGGATTTGCTGAAAGTCTTCGTCGTGGCGATGAAAGCTGCACATGCCAATGCTTAGGCTTACCGCTACCGATATCTTGTCGTGGTTAAAGGGCTGCTCAAAACTGGCTAATAGTTGCTCGGCTAATTGGCCTAATTTCTGTGTGTTACTAAAGGGCACCAGTAGGGCAAATTCATCACCGCCAATGCGACCACAGACACCGTGTTCTGGGCAGTGTTTATTAATGCGCTCGGCACAGGCGATGAGCAACTTATCGCCAATAGTGTGACCATATAGGTCGTTAATCGGTTTAAATTTGTCTAAGTCGATGAACATCAGAGTGCCGCCCGCCTCTCTGATACTCTGACAATATTCTTTAAACTGCAATTCAAAGGCATGTCGGTTGAGTAGGCCGGTGAGGGTGTCGTGGTGGGCCAATTGCGCCAAGCGTACTTGGTCGAGGCGAGATTGGGTGATATCCATGTGAGTTCCAATCACTCGCAAGGGGCGCTGGTTTTCATCGTATTCTTGAATGCTGCCACGGTCTTTCACCCAGCGGGTGCTGCCATCCTTATGAATCATTCGATATTCTAAGTCATACTTGTTTGACTGCCCGTTGATCATTGCTTCAAAGGCCTTAACGGCGATTTCTCGGTCTTCCGGGTGCAGGTTAGACTTCCAGTTTTCATACAGCGCCGCTTGCTGATCTTCGGAGATGCCGCAGATCTCTCCGTATTTAGAGTTATATAAACTCAAGTAACCAGAAGGGATGTGCTGCTGCCACAATACCAGCCCACTATCACTTAAACTGATATTAAGTAACTTGGTGGTCTCATCTAGCTGCGCTTGTAAACGCTGGTTTTGTTGTTGTAGCTCGGCGATGATCCGTTCACTGTCATCCATTAGCAGGACTTTCTGTTTGTTTCAATAATGTTAGTATTTTATCAAGCTTTAGTTGACTTTTTCTAGACTGGTTTGACTTGTTTTTGCTATGAATTTTAGGCGATCAGCCTAAACTAGCTGTATCGCCTTATTTACATTTGTGGTGAGGGCTGAGCTGTTACCAGCTGCCAGTACTTGGCATAGAGGCCCAAGGCTCTTGCGGAGCAAGAGATTCACCTTGTTGTAGTAACTCTACCGAAATACCGTCTGGTGATACCACAAAGGCCATGTGACCGTCACGAGGTGGACGATTAATAGTAACGCCTGCTTGTTGTAGCTTGTCACACAGTGTGTAGATGTTTTCTACTGAAACAGCAATATGACCGAAGTTACGCCCCCCAGTGTAGTGCTCTTGATTACCGTCTTTATCTGGCCAGTTGTAGGTAAGCTCTAAACAAGGTGCGTCTTCGGCTTTTACGCGTTCAAGATCTTCGTCTGCCGCCAAGTAAATGAGTGAAAAACGCCCTTGTTCGCTGTCGTAACGGCGAACCTCGCTCATGCCTAGTAGCTCACAATAAAAATGCATAGATTGGTCAAGGTCTAGCACGCGAACCATGGTGTGAAGAAACTTCATTGGGTCTTCCTATCTATTGGTTAAAATGAGGGGTGAATAGTTATAGTTTAATCTTGAGTGATACATAAATCACTCATTGGAATGCAACTACAACTGAGAATATAGCCTTGCTGCTTTTCATCATCGCTTAGGCCGCTGTCTTCTAATTGATTAACCTCGCCACTTTGCAGCTTTACTTTGCAGCTGCCACAAAAGCCGCCACGGCAGGAATAGGGGAGTTGCAGCCCCGCTTGTTCGGCCTGTTCTAGTATGTTTTGTTGGTTGTTGCCCTGCACATAGGTATCCCAGCTATCAAACAAAATATTAACTGACTTAGACTCGCTAACTGGCTCTACCGCGTGGCCAAAGCTTTCTTCGAAGATGTCATCATGGTATACGCCTAGTGCTAGTAGCTGCTCTTTAGCACTTTGCATAAAGTCCTGAGGCCCACAAATGAATACGCTGCGCTCCTCTAAATCGACAATATCCATTAGCATGCCGCGGTTAAGGCGTCCTTGGTAGCCTTGCCAATCAGCCGGCGCTTGTTGAGTCAGGGTATAATTAACTTGGCAGTGTTTAAAATTGCGGTTCATCAAGTCAATTTCTTGTTCTGCTACTAAGTCCTGCTGACTGCGAGCACTGTGTAGAAAGACGATGTCTCTCTCAATGTTCATATCGCTCATATAGCGCAGCATGGATAGCATAGGCGTTATACCACTGCCCGCCGATAACAAGAGTAACTTATTGTTGCTGGTTTGTTGAAGGTGAAAATCGCCGCTGGGAGCATGCGCTGGCACAAGCATACCAGGCTTAAACTGCTCGGCTAGCCAGTTTGAGGCCAGCCCGTGTTCGAGCTGTTTTACGGTGATGGCGAGGCGCTCGGGGCGGCTGGGCGAGCTGGATAGCGTATAATTGCGATGTACTGGCTTGCCGTTAATTTCAAATTCAAAAGACAGATATTGACCTGCTTTATAGTCACAAAGGTGTTCGTCTGGAGCTTCGAAAATATATGTATTAACGTCGTGAGTTTCTGCTTTTTTAGCAATGCACTTTAAGTTTAATGACAGGCCTTGTTGCCAGCTTTTTTTGTTCACCGCAAGTTTGTTACGTTTGTTGATATTTTCTGGGTAGTGTTCAGGCGTCTTCGTTTCTAGTACTTCTACAGGGTCGTAGAGGCTAATGCTTCCGCTGTTTAAGGCCACCACATTTTGCCCGAAATAGACGTTACCATCTTCACCTCTGCGGTATTCCGCCAAAGTGGTTAAAGGCTCTTTATTGGCGTTAAACTCTCCTGTAGCTTGGTCTAGAGTGGTGAAGATGCAGCGAGAGCAGCCATTTTGCACTTCAAACTCTACCTCGCCTATGCGAAATCGTTTCCAGCCATCTTCGGCAAAGGCTTCGGTGTTTTTCACCACTAAATTAGGACGAAACTGTTGCATGTGGTGAGTAAGCGACGAGCGTAAGTTTAAGTCTTCTAAGGAGGCTTCAGAGAGCAATAGTAGAGGATAGCCATCGGCAAAGGCCACTTGAGAATCTCGCTGTTTGACTAGGCGTGATGACTGCTCGCCAAAAAATAATAGTTGGCAGGGCTGCCCAAGATAGTGGCTAAACCACTTATCGTAGTCGCTGTGGCAGTGCTGGCCTTGTACCTTATCTTTCCAGATGTTTACACTGCGGTAATCCTTGGAAAAGTTATCGTAGACAATGTTTAAGCCGTTCATGTTGGGGGCACGCAATTGCAAGCCAGTGGCTGTGAGCGCGCTATGAATCTGAGCCAAGGTTGGATGGGTGCGTGCAGTAATTTGATTACCTGCCATATCGGCAACCACAAAACGGCGGTCAAATGCGAGGCCGTACTCTTCTACAAATACTCGATTCAGGTGAATGCCAGCAGTGGATTTGATTGGATAAATACTCAGTTGACTAACGCGCGCTTGACTCACCAGCTCGACTCCTCGATTGCATTGTTTTTGTAATACTACTGAAGCGCCGTTGATGAGGCCATAGTTAATAAAAAATTAACCTTAAATGCCTTAATGTTGCAGCTTGGCAATTACTAACACTGTATTTATACTGTTTATAAATACAGTATTGGGCGTATTCATGGTATTGGCACTTATTTCGCGAAAAATTATTCATGTGGATATGGATTGCTTTTATGCGGCAGTGGAAATGCGTGACCAGCCAGATTTGGTTAATTACCCGATTGCGGTGGGTGGAATGCGCAGCGGTAGAGGTGTACTCACCACTTGTAATTATTTGGCCAGAGAATACGGCGTGCGTTCGGCCATGCCAACGCATAAAGCTTTGCAATTGTGCCCGCATTTAAAGTTGGTGGCGCCACGAATGGCGGTTTACCAACAGGTGAGTCAGCAAGTGCATGCCATTTTTCATCGTTATGCCGAAGCGGTAGAACCGCTGTCTTTAGATGAAGCCTACCTTGACGTGAGCCACAGTGATTTGTGTCAGGGCTCGGCCACCCTGATTGCCGAGCAGATCCGCCAAGATATTTTTGATGAAACTAGCTTAACGGCATCCGCAGGAGTAGCCCCAGTTAAGTTCCTTGCCAAAATTGCTTCCGATATTAACAAACCCAATGGTTTATTTGTGATCCGTCCTGACCAAGTCAGAGAGTTTATTGAACAACTGGCCTTAGAAAAAATCTCGGGTGTGGGTAAGGTCAGTATTGAAAAGCTACATCAGCATGGCCTGTATACCGGTGCTGATGTTCGTCGAGCTGAGCGCACCCAATTGAAACAGCATTTTGGTAAGTTTGGCGATATGTTATGGCTGCGCTGCCAAGGTATTGATGAGCGCGAAGTATGTAGTGAGCGGCAGCGAAAATCGGTGGCGGTAGAGCGGACTTTTGCCCAAGATGAGGCCGAGCCAACGTTATTGGCTGAGCGTCTGTTGGCTTTGCTACCCGAGCTACGGCGGCGTAGCGAGAGGCATTTAAAAGACGCAACAATGAATAAGTTGGGGGTGAAGGTGAAGTTTGCTGATTTTCGTCAAACCACTAAAGAACAACAATGCCAAGCGATTGACGAAACCCTGTTATTGAGTTTGTTAGACGAGGCTTTAGCAAGAGGCAAGGGTAAGTCGGTGCGTTTAATTGGCGTGCATATTGGTTTGGCGCACCCGCAGCAAAACCAGTCTGCGCAACTGGTTTTGCCGTTTGAGACCTAGTGCAGAATTAAGCCTTGGGAGGAATATTGCCTAACACGCTGAGTAGCAGTTGCCAGTATTTCTCAACCGCAGCAATTTCTACTTTTTCATCAGGGCTGTGTGGAAACTTAATCGTTGGGCCAAATGAGGCCATGTCCCAGTCTGGGTAAGCACTTTTAAATAGACCACACTCTAAACCCGCATGAATCACCATCACATCTGGGCATTTTCCAAACAGCTGTTGGTAGCTTTGCTGAACCACGCTCTTCATGGTGGAGTTATTGTCTGGCTTCCAACCGGGGTAGGCACCACTGTGGCTAACCTTGGCATTACATAAGCTAAACAAAGAAGCCAAGCTGGCTTCCACTTGTAAGCGGCTTGAGTCAATGAGCGAGCGTACCAAGATTTTAATATCAATACTTTCTGCGGTTTGGCTAATCACCCCAATATTCAATGAAGTTTCAACTACGCCCTTTACCGTTTGACTCATGCTGATTACGCCATTGCTACAGGCGTTTAAGCTGGCAACAATTTGTTGAGATAATGCAGGGCTAAAACTGTGGCTGGGGCGCTCAATGCTTTCAACAAGCATTTCAAGGCTGGTTTCAACTAGGCCATATTCATCTTGCAGCTGGGCTTTTTGTTGCTCTAGTAAATGGTTTAGTTCAGCTTGTTTATCGGCAGCGTAAACGAGGGTGCAGTTAGCTTCTCGAGGAATAGCGTTGCGTAGACTACCACCTTGAATATTGCACAAAACTGGCTCTAGGCCCTGTTGCTGCATAGCCGCAAGTAAGCGTATCAACAGTTTGTTGGCATTGGCTCGGCCAGTATCAATGTCGCAGCCTGAGTGACCGCCTTTTAAGCCTTTTACACTTAGTTTAATAGCTGCTTGCTGTGGTGTGCTTGCTTGCTGCTCGAGGGCAAAACTAATGCTGGTATCGCCGCCACCTGCACAGCCCATGTACACTTCACCTTCTTGCTCAGAGTCGGTATTGATGAGCAGTTTACTTTCTAACACCCCCGGCTTTAGGCCAAAGGCGCCTGTCATGCCAGCTTCTTCATCAATGGTCAGTAGTGCTTCAAGTGGCCCGTGAGCCAGCTCTTTACTGGTAAGTACCGCCACAATAGAAGCTAAACCAATGCCGTTGTCGGCCCCTAGTGTGGTGCCTTCGGCGGTGACCCATTCACCATCAATGTAGGGACGAATAGGATCTTGAGTGAAATCATGTTGGGTATCATTATTAGCCTGAGGCACCATATCGAGGTGGGCTTGTAAGATTACGCCTTGACGATCTTCCATACCGGGAGTCGCTCGCTTCTTGATTATGACGTTGCCGGTTGTATCTTGAAAGCTTTCTAGTTGATGCTCGCGAGCTAAGGCCAGTAGCCAGTCAATCATGGCTTGTTCATGCTTAGATGGATGAGGTATGGAACAGATCGTTTCGAAGTGTTGCCATAAGGCCCTTGGTTGTAATGAAGATAATGAGCACACAAAATCACCTTGTAACTGTGAATATAAAATGAATATGACTTTATCAGCTAAGAATTTTGAATATAAGTCTAATTTTTCGCTTTTATATAGAATATTTATATGTTTCAACTCGGGGCGTAAATGATTCACCCCATAAGTTGGACGATTAGCATGTTGTTCGCTATTAAAAAACCATAATTACCTGCAGATAAACTAATTTGCTAGGCTTTCCTAGAGCATATTAACGAGATGAGTTGGTAAATTTGGTTTTTTTTGCTGATCTAGCGCAGGTTGGCTTCAACCAGCTATAGCATCTTGGCAGTAGCATGAATATAATGCGACGCGATTTTCACCAGTAGCATAACGGAGCTTCTCGGTGAGCCAAATAACCACTGTCAGTCCAAGGAACATACATCGTTATGTTAGAGAAATTATTTAAACTTAAGGCGCACGGCACGGATGTGCGTACCGAGGTTATTGCAGGTTTAACCACCTTCTTAACCATGGCCTACATTATTTTTGTTAACCCTAGCATGCTTGCAGCAGCCAAAATGGATGCTGGAGCGGTGTTTGTTGCAACCTGTTTGGCCGCTGCCATTGGTTGTTTTATTATGGGAATTTATGCTAATTACCCTATCGCACTAGCCCCGGGCATGGGCTTAAACGCCTTTTTCACCTACGGTGTTGTATTGGGTATGGGCCATACTTGGCAAGTGGCCTTAGGCGCCGTATTCTTGTCGGGTGTGGTATTCATTAGCTTAAGCCTGTTTAAGGTTCGCGAGTGGATCATCAATTCTATTCCGCAAACTTTGCGAGTAGGGATCGCCGCTGGTATTGGTTTGTTTCTTGGCTTTATTGCACTTAAAAACGCCGGCATAGTGGTGGATAACCCTGCTACTTTAGTTAGCCTTGGGCATGAAAATCCGCATGAAATGATTTTAGCCGCTTTGGGGTTCTTCCTCATTATTGGTCTTGAGTATCGTAAAATTAAAGGTGGCGTTCTGATTTCGATCCTAGCCATCACGGTATTATCGGTCATTTTGGGTTATACCGAATACCACGGTGTTATCTCTATGCCACCTAACCCAGCCCCCACGTTCTTACAGCTAGACATTATGGGGGCCTTAGATGTAAGCATGATTAGTGTGGTATTTGCATTCTTGTTTGTTGACTTGTTCGATACCGCAGGGACTCTTACTGCTGTGGCCCAACGTGGTAATTTGTTAGATGAGAAAGGCCGTTTACCTAATCTGAAAAAGGCGCTATTAGCTGACTCAAGCGCCACTATTGCAGGTTCCTTATTAGGTACTTCAAGCACGACTTCATATATTGAAAGTGGCGCTGGCGTTGAAGAGGGCGGTCGTACTGGTTTAACCGCTGTGGTTGTGGGCCTAATGTTTATCTTGGCACTGCTGTTCTCACCTTTAGCTGGCATGATTCCCGCCTACGCTACCGCGGGCGCGTTATTTTATGTTTGTACGTTAATGCTATCAGGCTTAGTCAACGTTGATTGGACTGATTTAACCGAAGCCGCGCCGGCTGCGATTGTTGCTATTTTAATGCCTTTAGCTTTCTCTATTGCCGATGGTATCGCGCTTGGCTTCATTGCTTACGCGGTCATTAAGTTATTAGCCGGCCGTTATAAAGAAGTGCCATTAAGTGTTTGGGTATTGGCCATCGTTTTTGTGCTCAAGTTTGCTTTCTTTTAAATTATCCAGTTAGAGTACGTTGTTATGAAAGCCGTCACCTAGTGGCGGTTTTTTTTTGTGGTATATTTTACTGACTATTTATTGAGTGAGAGAGTGTAGTGAAGGGAAATTTATCAGAAATTTTATTTAAACCACGTATTAATGTGGTGGAAACTTCGACAGTTTCTAACTCTGGCGCTGCCCAGTTGACTGCTCATGGGAGAAATGAAGCGAATAAATGGTATCGTATTTTACGACGGGAATATTGGGCATGGCTAGGCCTTGACCCGATAGAAACTGAAAGCATCTTTGCCACTATTGCTATGTCTGATAAACCTCGCACTAGTGAATTATTAGATACCGTAGGTGGCTATCAGCCTGGTAACTGGAACTATGAATGGATGCAGCGCGCAGTTAAGTTTCAAGTGGCAGCTAAAGAAGCGGCACAACAGCAACAAAAAGAACAGGCCTTGCAACAGTATCTATTAGCCAGCTACAGCGCCACCATTGCTGCGTACCCTCATTTTAAAGGGGATGATTTAGCTACCACTGCTCAGGCGCTAGCCCATACTAACTTTGTCGCAGCGATGCAGCACAGCCCTTACCAATGCAAGGTAATTGATATTCCGGTGGATAATAAAAAGGTGCCTTGCTATTTACACCTTCCCGATACTGATTCGGTGAAGCCGGTGGTGCTAGTTAGTGGTGGTTTAGATACCATCCAAACTGAGCTTTATCCGTTTTTCGAACGTTTCCTTGCGCCAGCTGGTTTTGCTATGTTATGTGTTGATTTACCTGGTGCAGGTTATTGTAGCCATTGGCGTTTGCAGCAGGATAGTAGCCGTATCCATTTGTCGATTTTGGATTATTTACCGCAAATTCCTTGGGTGGATGATAAAAGAGTTGCTATGTTGGGCTATCGCTTTGCGGGGAACGTGGCGGCGCGTTTAGCCTTTATTGCCCCAGAACGTTTATGCGCTATTGTTACGATTGGTGCGCCGGTGGATCGCTTGTTTACTGATGTGCAACGCTTTCAAAGTTTGCCGCAAATGTATCAGGATTGTCTGGCTAACCGCAGCGGAGTGAATTCGGTTAACAAAGAGAGTTTATTTTATCGTTGCTTGCCGTTATCGCTGAAAACCCAAGGTCTACTCGGTGGTTCTCGTACACCCACACCTATGTTTGTGGTAGGACGCAAGAATGATTTAGTTAGTCCTGAGGCGGATTTATCGTTGATGAGTTCGGCTTCGCAAAATAGTAAAGTGGAACTGTTAAAAGAACTTGATTCCTTGGAAAACTACGATCAAATCTTCGCCGAGGTCACGCATTGGCTACAAAAGCAATTGTGATTTAGGCTAATTGTGGTCATTATAGCTTTAAGATACGTTCTTAATACATCAACAACTGTGGAGAGAATATTCGCATGGAAGTGACTTGGCCAAGCCACGGAAAATTATGTTCTAAGTTTACTGCAATGGGACCTTATTTCCGTAAGGAGCATAGCAGTTCGGAGCTGTACTTTTTTGATTGCTTAGCATCTTGTATTAGTGCTAAACCTGCTGCCGATAAACGCGAGTTTTATGGCTGGTGGTTTGAATTAAGAGTTAATCAAGAACGTTTTGAATACCACTATTGGTTTGGTCTTTACGACAAACAAGGCGAGTGGCAGGAAGATAAGATCCCCAAAACATTTCAAGCTGAAGTTGAAGAATCGCTAAACACCTTTTACCCGAAGTTGCTCGACACTTTACAAACTTTGGGTTTAGAAATTAATGCAGCTCCTTCTTTATCCCCCAATTTAGCGCTCCCGGCCGCTTAGCTGGCGTAGCGTTCCGCAAAAAATGACGCACAGACTCTGTGCGTCAGATGATTATCAGGTAGAATACAGGCTCTGCGTTTTAGCCTAGTTGGAATAGTAAACAAGCATGTCGAAGCAAACCATTGTCGTTAAGTTAGGCACCAGCGTGCTAACAAGCGGCACTTCTAAACTTGATCGCGCACATATGATTGAGTTAGTACGTCAATGCGCCTTATTGCGTAAGGCCGGTCACCAATTGATAGTTGTGACATCAGGAGCCATTGCCGCTGGACGAGAGCATCTCTCGTTGACCCACGGTAATATTGCGCCGACCATTGCAAACAAACAAATGTTGGCGGCAGTAGGGCAGAGCCGTTTGATTCAAACTTGGGAACGTTTATTTAATATTTACGATATTCACGTAGGGCAAATGTTATTAACCCGCGCTGATTTAGAAGATCGTGAACGTTTTTTAAATGCCAAAGATATGCTTAAGGCTTTACTCAAACATGGCATTGTTCCGATTATTAACGAGAATGACGCCGTGGCTACCGCAGAGATCAAAGTGGGCGACAATGACAACTTGTCGGCGCTGGCGGCAATTTTAGGTGAAGCGAATAAGCTGTTATTACTTACTGATCAACCCGGTTTGTTTACGGCTGACCCACGTAATAACCCTGAAGCGAAGTTAATTGAAGAAGTGGCCGAAATAAATGCTTCAATTCGTGCCCTTGCTGGCGATAGCATTAGTGGTTTAGGCACAGGTGGCATGGCCACCAAGTTACAGGCTGCAGAAATAGCTGGCCGAGCAGGGATTGAGGTTGTGATCGCCGCAGGTCATAGCGAGAATGTGATCACTCGGCTGATTGAAGGGCAAAGTGTAGGCACGCGTTTTTGCCCAACCAATACCCCCTTAGAAAACCGTAAACAGTGGATTTTGGCGGGTCCTCCTCCGCATGGTGAATTGGTGCTAGACGAGGGGGCATGCAAGGCTGTGGTAGAGCGTGGCTCAAGTTTGTTGCCAAAGGGGATCTGTGGCATTAAGGGTGAATTTAATCGCGGTGATGCGGTGTCCCTAGTGAACCTAGAAGGGCGTGAAATCGCCCGTGGCATTTGTCGCTACCAAGCCAAAGACATGAATAAAATTAAAGGCTTACATTCAGAGCAGATCGATAAAGTACTGGGCTATGGCTATGGTTCGGTGGCGGTTCATCGAGACGATTTAGTATTGAAATAGGAATACCCAATGAGTTTACAAGAGCTTGGGCAACAGGCAAAACAAGCCAGTTTTGAGTTGGCAACCTTAACCACTCGCCAAAAAAATGCAGCTTTGGCTGCGATTGCAGCGCAGCTGGAAGCCCAACAAGATGTCATTTTGGCGGCCAATGAAATTGATTTAGCTGCGGCTCGTGAAGCGGGCCTATCCGATGCGCTATTGGATAGATTAATGCTTAATAGTGAGCGTTTAACTGGTATTGCCAACGACGTGCGCAATGTGATTTCGCTAGAAGATCCAATTGGCAGTGAAATGGATTGTCGGGTTCTGGAAAGCGGCTTACGTTTATCACGTCGTCGTGTACCGTTGGGTGTTGTTGGAGTGATTTATGAAGCGCGTCCCAATGTGACCATCGATATCGCGGCGCTGTGCCTTAAAACCGGTAACGCCAGTATTTTGCGTGGCGGCAAAGAAACCTTTCACTCAAACATGGCACTAGTTAAAGTGATTCAGCTCGCGCTACAGCAAACAGGCTTGCCTGCCGCATCGGTGCAATACATTGAAAAGCCTGATCGAGAGTTAGTGGCTGAGCTGCTTCGCTTAGACGAGTACGTTGACATGATTATTCCACGTGGTGGTGCTGGTTTACATAAGATGTGTCAAGAAAATAGTACCATTCCGGTAATCATCGGTGGTTTTGGTATTAGTCATATTTATGTGGATGATTCGGTCGATTTAAGCGCGGCCTTGGATGTAATTGAAAATGCCAAGGTGCAACGTCCTTCAGCCTGTAATGCTTTAGACAGCCTACTTGTAGACCAAAAAGTTGCCGCAGAATTATTGCCGATGTTGGCACAGAGAATGAATCAAGCTTCCGTTAAGCTAGTGGCCACTGAAAATGCTATGGCCGGTTTAAGTGGTGCAGAGCAATTACAAGCAGCTGGAGAAGGGGATTTTGACACAGAATGGCTAAGTTATACCTTAGGGGTGAAAGTGGTAGTTGATGTTGATGAAGCCATTGCCCATATGCGTACCCACAATGCTAGCCATTCGGATGCTATTTTGTCGAATAATTTGCAGGCAGTAGAGCGCTTTGTTAATGCGGCTGGCTCGGCTGCGGTGTATGTCAATGCTTCGACCCGTTTCACTGACGGTGCACAGTTTGGTTTAGGGGCCGAAGTAGCCGTATCTACCCAAAAACTGCATGCGCGTGGCCCAATGGGTTTAACCGAGTTAACCTCTTATAAATGGATTGGTATTGGCGACATGTTGCCTCGCCCTTAAGCACTAAATCACGCTATGCTAAAAGCCTGCATTCGCAGGCTTTTTTATTGTCGGAGAAATAATGGCCAAACGTTTATGGTTAATTCGCCACGCTAAATCTAGTTGGGACGACCCTAACCTCGCGGATAAGCATCGAGCTTTAGCGCCAAGAGGTCAAGCCGCGGCCTGTTTAATGGCGCGCCATTATGCGGCTGAGTTTGCCCAGTTGCAATTGGTGCACCACTCTTCGGCCGTTCGTTGTGCACAAACGCTACAATATTGGCTGGAGCAACGTCAGGCGAACTTAGATTCGGCACTAGAGCTTGATTTAACGGTCCTCCGCCAAGAAGCCTTATATAGTTTTAATTGGGCCGATTTACTGTTGCACATTCAGCAGCTTCCTGAGGTCTATAGCAAAGTGGCCTTGGTGGGTCATAATCCTGCCTTAGTGGAACTGGTGGAATATTTAACCGGTCAAGACTTGGTTAAATTTCCTACTGCAAGTATTGCGGTTCTCAGTGTTGCCACGACTTGGTCGGCGTTAGATCAGTATGATGCTCAACTGGAGCTGTTTGATAGCCCGAAAGGCTTAGCCGCTCGACTAGATGGCTCACTATGAACTTAGGGTTAGTTTTACTGAGCCCGGACTTTGTTATTGGCTTCACTCAGTCTTAAGGCTGAGTGAAGCAAGTCGTTTTATTAGTCGTGGCCAAAGTCTTGTTTAAACACGAGCCTAGCACCGACTGGTTGCTAGTTACTGGCGTCAGTTGGCCCGTAGATGCGATACTCTCCCGACATTTGCAGTAAAGAGAACATGTGCAATAAACCATCATAATAGCGCCACTTACCCGCAGGGGTGGGTTGCTGCCATAGGCGTTGAGTAAACGCTTTGGCATCCTGGCTGTCGGTTATCATCGCTGCGGTGCCGTTTGTAGCATTTTGAGCAGAACTCCCCCATGCCGATACGATTTCTCCATTCATTTCATGTACGGCATAGTTTTGCCCTTTACGCTGATATTCGTCTGCGTAGAAGCTAATCATTCTATCGGCTAACTCTTGCTGTCTTGGGTCTGCATTAAACCAGTGATGGTCCATGGCCATGTTGGCAATAACCCGAAAGGCATCGTAACCAGATTTGTGGCTAATGCTGTTAAATGTGGTTTTTTGGGGTGTACCATCAAATGCGGCATATTCAGAGTACAAACCAGTTTCTGGATGAGAGGCATTGTATAAGTAGTCACGACTCACTTGGGCTGCATCGGCCCACAGCTGATTATCTTGACCTGCCCAGCGAGCAAACAGTTCATAAAACGCGGCTACATGGTAAGAAGGGTCAGTATATAGGCCGGTCTGTTTTTCAGTTATGAATAGAATTTGTTTTTTTTCTCGGCTGAACATGGCGGTTTGTGAGTTGGTTTCTGGCTTATTCACCATCGCCTTCAGAATCTCATTTGCTTCGTTTTTGTATTGGAAAATACCTTCGCCAGCCCCCCAGCGGTGCTCAGCAAACATCAGCGCCATGGCAAAGTAAAGCTCTCCATCGGGCGCAGGGTTGTTATCCATTTTGGTAAAAGGAGCTTGTGGTTTTAAATGCCAAGCAAAGTAATCTTGGTACCAGCCGTCTTTATGTTGCATGTAAGTTTTAGCAAACTTCCACAGTTTATTGAACATGGCCTGATCGTCCATTTGTACCGCGATCATCATGCCGTAAGACATGCCTTCAGAACGAATATCGTTACTGCCAATATCTTTGATAAAGCCCATGTCGTCACCTTCAGGGAAAAATACAGACTGGCCGCTCACTCCGCGTAAATCAGAGTAAAACAACTGCTGGTAAGTATCGTTAATTTTTTGGGTGACTTGTTCCGGCGTCGCTAGGCCTAATTCAACAAAAACATTGCGGTATTCACCGCTGTAAAAAGCACCTGGCGTACTGCCAGCCACCTTGCTGGATTGTTCCATAGTGACTGCGTTGTTTGCTGGGCTATCAGCTGAAGTTGTGCATGATGCTAAAGCTAATGGTAATGCACAAAAGGCAAAGGCTTTTAACGTATTTACCAGTGCACTACCGTTAGTATTGAGAATATTCATTGTCATAACCACCTTAAGTTAGCTTTGTTCTTAATTTGAAGCTTGTTAGCAGACAAATTGGAATGCTTCGAATTTGCATGTGTTTTTAGGCTACATTAACTTAGCGGAGGCTAATACTGTGATTTCAGGTAATTCACTGTAAAATATGAATAATTTGCACGATGTCGCAGAAGGCTCGTTACGTTTTTTCACTTTTTTAGACGCGTAAGGGGTGGCTAATTTGGTAGAATAAAGAGAGGTTTCCCCTCTCTTTATGGTTATCTATAAATACCTAATAGTCTAAAAGAAGCCTAATGGGTTAACATCGTAACTCACCAGCATATTTTTAGTATTTTGGTAGTGAGAAATCGCCACTTTGTGGGTTTCTCGACCAATGCCAGAGCGTTTGTAGCCACCAAATGCCGCATGGGCGGGGTAGGCATGGTAGCAGTTAATCCATACTCGGCCTGCTTCTATGCTGCGCCCCATGCGTTGGGCTAGATTCATATCTCGAGTCCACACGCCCGCGCCCAAACCATATTGGCTATCATTGGCAATAGCTAGGGCTTCGGCCTCGTCTTTAAAGGTGGTCACTGAGATCACCGGGCCAAAGATCTCCTCTTGGAATACCCGCATGTCATTGGTGCCTTTTAAAATTGTTGGGCTGAGGTAATAACCCTGACTATTTTCGCCGGCCATACTCGGTCTCTCGCCTCCAGTGAGTAACTCGGCGCCTTCGTTTTTGCCGATTTCTAAGTAGCTCATGATGCGATCCAGTTGTTGTTGAGAGACTTGCGCGCCTACTTGGGTATTAATATCAAGCGGATTGCCCTGTTTGATGGTTTTTACCCGTTCCAATACCCGTTGCATGAAGGGCTCATAGATAGATTCGTGAATTAGGGCCCGAGATGGGCAAGTACAGACTTCGCCTTGGTTGAAAAAGGCCAGCAATAAGCCTTCGATCACCTTATCTAAATAGGCGTCTTCATGGTCCATCACATCGGCAAAAATCACATTGGGCGATTTGCCACCGAGCTCTACGGTTGAGGGAATGAGTGAGTCGGCGGCGCATTTTAGAATGTGTTGACCAATCTCGGTAGAGCCAGTAAACGCCAGCTTGGCAATGCGTGGACTAATCGCTAAGGCTTGGCCTGCTTCTTCACCCAAACCGTTCACTACATTGACCACTCCTTTGGGGATTAAGTCTTCAATGAGTTCCATCATCACCATAATAGAAGCTGGGGTTTGTTCCGCCGGTTTTAGCACCACGCAGTTGCCTGCCGCCAGTGCCGGCCCTAGTTTCCATGCCGCCATTAATAGTGGGAAATTCCATGGAATAATTTGCCCAACAACACCCAACGGTTCGGGAAAGTGATAACTCACCGTAGTGGCGTCTAAATCTGCTGCCCCGCCTTCTTGGGCGCGAATGCAGCCGGCGAAATAACGAAAATGATCTACGACTAGCGGTAGGTCGGCATTCAAGGTTTCTCGAATGGCTTTGCCATTTTCCCATGCTTCGGCGACGGCTAAATACTCTAGATTTTGTTCTATTCGATCGGCAATTTTAAGCAGTATGTTAGAGCGCTCAGTGACCGATGTGGCAGCCCAAGCGGCTCTGACTGCATGGGCAGCGTCTAAGGCGAGGCCAATGTCTTGGGCATCGGAGCGGGCCACTTGGCAATAGACTTGGCCATTGACCGGGGAAGGATTATCAAAATATTGTCCGTTTACTGGTGCCACCCATTCGCCACCAATGAAGTTGTTGTAGCGTTCTTTAAAGGTGATTACTGAACCATCTGTACCAGGTTGTGCATATACCATCGTCAAATCCTTTGTCTCGTTAATTGTTATTAATATGTTTCATTTGCTGCGCAGTCTTGCTGCGTCACATATTGATATAGCAAGGGATGAACCAGCTTGAATAAACTTGTTGTTAATAAAATGTAACACTATGATTGTTGGCATAAACAAATTGTCTGGAGGAGGAAGGTCTCCCAAGGCAAGCCGATTAACACTGTCACGCTGTTCCATTTTGCTACAGCAGGACTGTTACTTTATGGAACAACCGCATGAGCACGAAACTGCCCCTTCCCTCTACCATTAATGCATCTTGGTTACGCAGCCAAGATGCGGGCTTACAACAGCAACATTCACCAGAAGTGCTGCGTTTAGCCAACGCTGAGTTAGCTGAGCGTCATCAGCAGCACCGAGTATTAATTGAGATAGTAGAGCGTTACGCCTATCCCTTATTCGAGCAGGTGATGGCGCACACTGCCAGCCGTCTAATTTTGTCTGATGTAGATGGCTACTTAATTCAGCATTGGGGGATTAAGCGTTATAACGACAAGTTAGCCAATGTGGCCTTAGAGAAGGGGGTTAATTGGTTAGAGCAATACAAGGGAACTAATGCTATTGGCACGGCTATCGCCACTGGACAAACGGTAGCCGTGATTGGCGAGCAACACTTCATTCAACAACACCGCTTTATGAGTTGCAGTGCTTGTCCGATTTTTTCTCCGCAGGGCGAGATAGTAGCGGTGTTAGATATTAGCAGCGAACAGCAGCGGCATACCCAACAAACTATGCTATTAAGTACCAGTTTAGCGCAGCAAGTAGAAACGGCTTTGTTATGCCAATTGCCTGAGAGTTACTATCGAATTGATCTTGCGGCTCAGGCCAATTTATTGGACTCTGGCTGGCAGGGCATAGTGGTGGCCGATAGCGAAGGTAAAATCTTGGGTTTGAACCCGATGGCTCGGCAACTACTCAAGCAGTTAAATGTAGGACAAACCTTATCCAGTCACTTGGGTGAGAACTGGCAGCGGGCCAGCTTGTCTGAGTGTAGTCAACTACATCTGCAAACTAAGCCTTTAAAACCACCTAAAGTTAATAGTAAGCCTAGCATATTATCAGCCGAGACTGGCGATGCTAGAGCGAATGCCGCCTGGCTGCAAGCCTGTAAGGTGGTGAGTAAGGCCATTCCCTTGTTAATTTTTGGTGAAACGGGAGTGGGGAAGGAGCGTTTTGTTAAGCTGCTGCATAAACAAAGCCAGCGTGCTAAGCAAGCCTTACAAGCGGTAAATTGTGCCGCTTTACCTAACGAGCTAGTAGAAGCCGAGTTATTTGGCTACCAAGCAGGGGCATTCACGGGGGCTAATCCTAAAGGCTATTTGGGAAAAATACGTCAGGCCGACGGCGGTTTCTTGTTTCTCGATGAAATTGGCGAAATGCCTTTGGCGGCGCAGGCGCGTTTATTGCGGGTATTGCAAGAGCGAGAGGTGGTGCCGGTGGGAGGCAACCAAAGTTACCCAGTGGATATACAAGTGGTGGCGGCAACCCATGTTAATTTGCCGCAACGGGTTGCTGAAGGGCTATTTAGAGAAGATTTGTATTATCGCTTAGTGGGTTTGCAAATCACCTTACCGGCTTTACGTGAGCGCAGCGATATTGGCCAGCTCATCAATCAATTGCATCAGCGCTACTGTGAAGATTCGCAGCAAATCGACTCAGACTTAATGACTAAAATGCTCAGCTACGCTTGGCCGGGTAACCTACGTGAATTAGACAACTTCATGCGTGTTGCTTGTTTAATGAGCGAGCAACAACCGCGCTTAACGTACAGCGATTTGCCAGAATCCTTACAGCAACAGCTAGAGTCTGAGCAAGCCGTAGAGCTTGAGGATGGTGAGTCTCCCATAGAGCTACAACTGGCCATTGAACAAAACATTGTAAAGGTTTACCAGCATTGCCAAGGTAATATTACCCAAGCTGCTAAGCGTTTAGGTATTAGCCGTAATACCCTTTACCGCAAGTTGCGGCAGTTAAAGCTTAAGCACTAGGTTGATACATTCAGATACAAAAAAGAGAGCCTTTAGCTCTCTTTGTGGGATGGCTTAAGTGGAGAATTACTTCACTTCAACGCCTTTGGCTTGTAGGTCGGCGTGGTAGCTGGAGCGAACCAGTGGGCCACAGGCTGCGTGGGTAAAGCCCATGGCTTCAGCCTTGGCTTTTAGCTCATCAAACTCTGCGGGTGGCACGTAGCGCGCTACTGGCAAGTGATGGCGGCTTGGCTGTAGATATTGGCCAAGGGTTAACATGGTTACGCCATGGTCACGCAGGTCTTGCATCACTTGTAGGATTTCTTCGTTGGTTTCTCCCAAGCCCATCATTAGACCTGACTTGGTAGGTACTTCGGGGTGCAATTCTTTAAAGCGTTTTAATAGCGTTAGTGACCACTGATAATCTGAACCGGGACGCACTTGCTTGTATAAACCCGGAGCCGTTTCTAGGTTATGGTTAAACACGTCGGGCGGATTCTTGTCTAAAATTTCCAGCGCGCGATCCATCCGGCCTTTAAAGTCGGGTACTAAGGTTTCTATTTGAATATGCGGGCTGTGTTTGCGAATTTCATTAACACACTCGGCAAAGTGTCCGGCACCTCCATCACGTAGGTCGTCACGGTCAACCGAGGTAATGACCACGTATTTGAGTTTCATATCGGCGATGGTGGCTGCCAATTTAGCGGGCTCTTGCTGGTCTAGCGGCAGCGGTTTACCGTGGCCTACATCGCAGAACGGACAGCGGCGAGTACAAATGTCACCCATGATCATGAAGGTAGCCGTACCGTGGTTGAAACATTCGGCTAAGTTAGGGCAAGAGGCTTCTTCACACACCGAGTGTAAATCGTGCTTACGCATAGCGCTCTTGATTTCGTTAATCCGAGTACTATCCGAGGGCAGCTTGATACGCATCCACTCGGGTTTGCGTAACATGGTTTCTTTTTCTGAAGGGATCACCTTTACCGGAATAAATGCCATTTTATCGGCATCACGAAGTTTTACTCCGGGCTCCATACGAACTTTTTTCTCACTCATAGTGTGGGCAGTCCTTGTTGATGTTCTATATTGCGATAATTAAGCCGCTGAGCCAAGATGCCGCTGAGTTGTTCAGCTACTTGTTCAAGTTTTGGCGAGTCGACGTAGTCGCTGAGTTGTGCCATTTCTAGGCCAGCATAACCGCAGGGGTTAATCAGCAAAAATGGGCTAAGATCCATATCGACATTTAGGGCTAGGCCATGGAAGGAGCAACCTTTGCGGATCCTTAAACCTAAAGAGGCGATTTTTTTGTGGTCGATGTAAACACCGGGCGCATCTTTTTTGGCGAAGGCGCTAATTTGGTATAACGCTAGAGTATCGATAATGGTTTGTTCAATAACCGTCACCAGTTCGCGAACCCCAAGTTTACGGCGGCGAATATTCAGTAGCGGGTAGGCCACCAATTGCCCTGGACCATGATAGGTTACTTGACCGCCTCTATCCGCCTGTATCACCGGTATATTACTGCTTGCTAATAGGTGTTCCGGTTTGCCTGCTTGACCTTGAGTAAATACCGGTTGATGTTCAACCAGCCATAGTTCATCGGCCTGTTCGGGGCTACGCTGATCGGTAAAATCGTGCATAGCCTGCAGAATAGGACTGTAATCTTGTCGCCTTAAATGGCGAATAATGAGACGGTTTTGTTCGGGCATTAGAGTACGTGACGTACGTCTTCGATACCGCCAATCTCAGTGTAAAGGGTCTCGATGTGTTGTTTGCTGGTGACTGTCACCACCAAGGTAATCGATTTGTAATTGCCTTTACTACTTGGGCGGGTTTTCGGCGCGTAGTCGCCGGGCGCGAGGTTTTGAATCACGCTCAGTACTTCATCTTCCAGAGTATGGTTATTTACACCCATGATTTTAAAAGTAAAGTCACAGGGAAAATCTAAATATTCATCAAATTTCGTTTGCATATCTGACCTAAGAATACGGATTTAAGCCACCAATGTTGGTCGAGCTAGAAATAAAAAACGCGTTATTCTAACGCGTTTTTGTGAGCTTTGCCTAAGTTTTCCACACATTCCTGTGGTGGTTTAGCTATTTATCCGTTTTTTTAGCTAAACAACGAGGCAAAGAATAGTTTTATGTAGTCGAATAAACGTTTGAAAATACTACCTTGTTCTACATCTTGTAGCACAACCAATGGGTATTCAGCCACATCTTCATCACCCACTTGGAAATAAACTGAACCCACAGTTTGACCTGCGCTAAGAGGTGCTTTTAGCTCTTCTTTTAGCTCAAAGCTGGCTTTCAGTTCGCTACCTTGTCCGCGGGGGAGGGTTAAGGCTATGTTTTGGTTTACCCCTAAAGCGACAGTATCTTGGTCGGCCATCCATACGGTTTGTTCAACGAAACTATCGCCGGCTTGGTAGGGTTTTACTGTTTCAAAGAAGCGGAAGCCCCAGTTAAGTAACTTCTTACTCTCTGCGGCCCTAGCTTTTGATGAATTAGTTCCCATTACTACCGACACTAAGCGCATACCATTATCAGTCGCCGAAGAAACTAGGCTGTAACCTGCTTTAGAGGTATGGCCGGTTTTCATGCCATCCACATTCATGCTTTTATCCCACAACAGCGTATTACGGTTGTGCTGGGTAATGCCATTGAAGGTGAAAGACTTCTCTTTATAGATGGCATATTCATCTGGAATATCACGAATCACTGCAATGGCTAGAGTCGCCATATCTTTGGCTGTGGTGTATTGTTCGGTACTGTCTAAACCATGGCTATTCACATAATGAGTATTTGCCATACCGATGTGCTCGGCCCAAGAATTCATTAGGCTAGCGAAAGAATCTTCGCTACCTGCAATGTGTTCGGCCATGGCAACACAGGCATCATTACCTGATTGAATAATAATGCCGCGGTTAAGGTCTGATACCTTAACTTGTTTGCCCACTTCGATGAACATCTTCGAAGAGTCGGGGAAGTTTTTCGACCACGCTTTTTCGCTAATCGTGACCATGTCATTAGGATTGAGTTTGCCTGATTTAATCTCCTTACCGATGATGTAACTGGTCATCATTTTGGTGAGGCTAGCTGGCGCTAAGCTTTGTTCTTCATTTTCAGCAGCCAATACTTTACCGGAATCAAAATCAACCAAATAGTATGCTTTGGCAGCGATGATGGGGGCGTTAGGAATGACTTGAGGCGTTGCTGCATTCGCCATACTCAGGTTAGTTGCAATCAGAAGCGCTGAGGCGCAGCTAATTCGCTGAAATACATTTTTGATCATGTTTGGCTCTTTGGCTTGTTAGTCAATAAAACGGAACGATAAACACTATAACAAAACTTACGCTTGGTTTGTTAGTATCTGCTCGAAAACCAACTAGTTTGCTTTTAGGTATATGATATAGGCGTCTTTATAGTGGCCATTGCGCATGTTGGCTAAGTATTTCTCAGCACTCAATGTATCGTAGTAGGGGCCTAGTCGAAGCTTTTGCCAGCCGTTTTCGCTCACTACTTGGGTAGATAAGCCTTGGGCCTCTAGTCTTCTCTGGTGTTGAGCGAGTAATTGCTGATTTTTACTGGCGAGCAGCTGTACATAATATTGCTCCGTTTTGGGGGCCGGGGTTTTAGCGGACTGGACTTGCTGATCAAAACGCAATAACTTAATTTTTACCTTGGCGGTGCCTGATTTGAGCATGTCTAGCTTATAGGCCGCTGCATAGGAAAGGTCGATGATACGCTGTTGGTGGAATGGGCCTCGGTCATTCACTCGTACGATAACGGTTTTACCATTATCGAGGTTGCTCACTTCAACATAGCTGGGTAACGGCAAGTTTTTATGCGCAGCTGACATACTGTACATGTCGTAGATTTCACCGTTAGACGTGAGGTGGCCATGAAACTTTTTGCCGTACCATGAGGCTTCGCCTTCTACCTGATAATCTTGGATGTCACGCCACACTTGGTAGTTTTTACCCCGTACCCGATAATCTCTATTGCCTTGCCGGCTGTAAGGCTCGAAACGAGGGATCGGGTTTTCTAGGTGAGCTAATTCGGGGGTGGCTTCAGGCGCTTGGTCTTGGTGTATGCCATAACGTTGTGATGAAGGGGCGGAACTACACGCCACTAATAACAGGGTGAACACTAACAGTAACGAAAAATGAAACTGACGCAGCACCTTACTTAGCATCTCTTTCTACCTTTGCTTGGCGTAATTGTTCGCTAAATTGGTAGACTGCCATGGCATAAAGCGGACTGCGATTGTAGCGGGTAATCACGTAGAAGTTATGTTCTGCCAGCCAATAGCTTTGGCCTTCTGCTTCTTCTAAGGCGAGTAGTTTAACTAAAGTATTAGGGCTGAGCTGATCAGTGGTGGAAATACCTGCGTCGGCCAATTGTTGCCAGCTATCTTGCAGTTTTAATTCGCTACGTAGCCAGGGCTTAGCCTGCTCGGCTTGCGCGTTGGCACGGTGCACTACGGGTTCTCCCATACGCCAGCGATGTTGGTGGAAGTAATTAGCTACACTGCCAATCGCATCTACTGGATTATTCAGCATGTCTACTTTGCCGTCGTCGTCAAAATCGACCCCGTAATGCAGGTAGCTAGAGGGGATGAACTGACCAAAGCCCATGGCGCCAGCATAAGAGCCTTTTATTTGCTCCAACTGCCAGCCTTGTTGCTCAGCTAGGCGAATGAAGTAGGCAAATTCTTTGCTAAAAAACTGGGCGCGCTTGGGGTAGTGAAAGCCTAAGGTGTAGAGTGCATCTATAACAGGGTAGGTGCCTTTGTGGCGACCATAATAGGTTTCTACACCTATAATAGCGACGATGATTTGTGCCGGTACTTGATAGATTTTTGAGGCGCGCTCTATGGTTTGTTGATGCTGTTGCCAAAAGGTTAAACCGGCTGCTAAACGTTCTTCAGTGAGAAACAGCTCGCGATATAGGTGCCAAGGTTTTGCTTCCCAAGGGCGGGTAATGGCATCGATGACGGTTTGTTGGTATTGGGCCAGTTCAGCGGCTTGCTGCAGCTTAATTAAGGGAATATCTAGCTCTTGGCTTAGGCTTTGTAAACGCGTTTGTTGGGTGTTGGCTAAGGCTAAGCTTGGCCAGATATGTGAGGAAACCAGCAGTATGAAACAACACCAGCGCATAGCAATCCTTATTGGGCGTAAAGCCGTTTGTGAGTATGAACAGACATCAGAATGCCAAAACCTGCCATCAGTGTCACTATTGATGTGCCTCCATAACTCACTAAAGGTAAGGGTACGCCAACCACGGGCAGTAAACCGCTAACCATACCGATGTTAACAAAGACATAAACGAAGAAGGTGAGAATGATGCAACCCGCCAACAAGCGGCCAAACGCTGTTTGGGCTTGGGTAGCAATGAATAGGCCGCGGCCAATGATGTAAAAGTAAATACACAACAACAGAGCAACGCCAATAAAACCAAATTCTTCGGCAAAGACTGCAAAGATAAAGTCAGTATGGCGTTCGGGTAAGAAGTCTAGTTGTGATTGAGTGCCATGTAACCAGCCTTTACCTGAAAGGCCTCCCGAGCCGATGGCAATTTTTGATTGAATAATATGGTAGCCAGCACCGAGTGGATCACTCTCGGGGTTGAGTAGGGTGAGTACCCGCTGCCGCTGATAGTCACGCATTAGAAAGAACCATAACAAGGGAACAAAGGCTGCCAGCAAACCTGCTGCTGCGGTCACTAAGCGCCAACTCATTCCCGCTAAGAATAGGGCAAAGATACCTGAAGCTGCCACCAATAACGAGGTGCCTAAATCGGGTTGCTTGGCAATTAATAGAGTCGGAGCAATGGCAATAGTGGCGCCAATAAACAGGTGTTTGAAGCTAGGTGGAAGCGGATGTTGGCTAACATAGCGTGCGACCATGAGTGGCACCGCTAGCTTCATGATTTCTGAAGGTTGAAAGCGTATCACTCCTAAGTCTAACCAACGCTGTGCTCCTTTACCTACATCTCCCACTAATAATACGGCTAGCAGCATGGCTAAACCACTAAAGAAGAAAAAAGGCGCCCAGCGTAGATAAACATCGGGGGGGATTTGAGCAAGCACTAACATCACGGTTGTGGCAATAGCCAAACGAATTAACTGGCGATTTAACATGGCAACACTTTCACCGCTGGCACTATATAGTACAAATAGCCCCAAGGTAATCAGGGTGGCTAATCCGAGTAATAAAGGCCAATCTATGTGCAGACGCCACCATAAAGAATTTTTTTGATCTTGGCTGTAGTTAGCCATAATTACTGTATGCCTTTGGTTGCAAAATAACGGTCAAACAATTCACGTAGCACCGGTGCAGCATTCGAGCTACCCCCTCCGGCATTTTCTACGACCACTGAGGCGACTACCTCGGGTTTTTCAAAGGGGGCGAAGGCCACAAACATCGCGTTGTCACGGTGTTTTTCTTTTAAGCTTTCAGCGTCGTATTCTTCATCTTCGGCAATGCTCACTATCTGTGCAGTACCTGATTTACCCGCTGCGATGTAGCTTGTGTTTTTAAAGGCTTTACGAGCAGTACCGTTACTTTTATTTATTACACCGTACATGCCGTCTAAGGCGACTTGCCAGTTATTGTCGTTGTTTAGCTTTATGGGCTGTTGTATTTGCGGTGGCAAGCCAATATAAGAGTTAGTGTCGCCAACGCTCTTTAATATCCGTGGAGTAATAATTTTACCACGGTTAATTAAGATATTAGTGGCTTGAGCTAATTGTAAAGGCGTGGTGGTCCAATAGCCTTGGCCAATACCCACCGAAATAGTATCGCCTTGCCACCACGGCTGGCGATAGCGGGCGCGTTTCCACTCGCGGCTGGGCATGTTGGCGCGGCTTTCTTCATGAATATCAATACCCGTGTATTGGCCAAAACCAAATTTACTCATGTAGGCATGGATTTCATCAATTCCGGTTTCATAAGCGAGTTTGTAGAAGTAAGTATCAACACTTTGTTCAATGGCCTTGTAGACATCGACCCAGCCGTGCCCCCAGCGTTTCCAGTCGCGGAAGCGGCGCTTGGTATTGGGTATTTGAAACCAGCCTGGGTCCCAAATTCGTTGTTGAGTGGTAATTTTACCCAACTCTAAGCCCATTACTGCGAGTTCTGGTTTGACGGTTGACGCTGGTGGATAAACCCCTTTGGTGGCTCGGTTGATTAAAGGCCGGTCGCTGGAGTTAAGTAATTTGTTGTAGTTTTTACTGCTAATGCCGTTGACGAATAAGTTGGGGTCATAGCTAGGGCTAGATACCATGGCTAGAACCCCACTGGTTTGGGCGTCTAACAGCACCACCGAGCCACGACGTCCGGCAAGCAAGCGCTGGGCCTCAAGCTGAAGGTGAATATCGACGTTTAAATAGAGATCTTTACCGGGGATAGGCGGCACAATTTTCATGGTGCGAATAATGCGCCCGCGGTTATTTACCTCTACTTCTTGATAGCCAACATTGCCATGCAGAATTTCTTCGTAGTAGCGCTCTATTCCCTGTTTGCCGATGGTGCGAGTCGCCTCGTACTCGGCTTGTTTATTTTCTTCTGTGAGTCGCTGTAAATCTCTGGTGTTAATCCTAGCAACATAACCTAATAGGTGAGTTAAACTATCGCCATAGGGGTAGTGACGAATTAAGCTGGCATCGATGCTGGCGCCATGAAACTTATGCTGCTGAACACTAAACATCGCGACTTGTTTTTGACTTAATTGTGACTTCAGTATCACTGGTTTAAAGCGGCGAGTATGTTTGCGGTTTTGCTGAAAGCGTTCAATGTCGGTTTCGCTTAGCTCTAGCAACTTACTGAGCTCAGCTAGCATAGTATCGAGGTCGTCAACGTTCTCAGGAATAATTTCCAAGCTAAAGTTGGGGCGGTTCTCGGCTAATAGAACACCGTTCCTATCGTAGATAAGCCCTCGAGGTGGTGCTAAGGGCAGTACTTTAATGCGGTTATCATCGGAACGGGTGGTATAGGTTTCGTGCTGCTCAAACTGCAAATAGTACAAGTTTCCTAATAATACGCAGATAAGAGCAAAAGTGCCGATAATGGACACAACCGCGCGACGGTTAAATAACCGTGACTCAGCCGAATGATCTCGCAGGGCGACGCGCTTTCTTGCCATTAGTGGTGTTTATTCTCTGTGGTAAGGGTGGTTGGCGGTAATGCTCCAAGCACGATAGAGCGTCTCTGCAACGATAACCCTAACCATCGGGTGGGGCAAGGTGAGGGCCGATAAAGACCAGCGTTGTTCCGCTAGTTGAATACAGCTGGGGGCAAGGCCTTCGGGCCCTCCGATGAGCAGGCTTACATCACGACCGTCCATTTTCCACGCATCCAATTGTTTAGCTAATTGTGGAGTGGTCCAAGATTTTCCGGTAACTTCGAGAGTGACGACACGGTTACCCTTAGGGATCACCGCTAGGGTAGCTTCACCTTCTTTGTCTAAAATACGTTTAATATCGGCATTTTTGCCGCGCTTTCCGGCGCCAACTTCGATTAGCTCTAGGGGCATGTCTTTTGGAAAACGTCGTGCATATTCTTGATAGGCGGTTTCAACCCATGCTGGCATCTTGGTGCCCACCGCAACTAGCTGTATTTTCATCCCGCTTTAGACTCTGCCGCAATCGGTGCCCATAATTTCTCAAGTTGGTAGAAGTCACGCGCGCTGTCTTGCATTACATGTAATACTACGTCGCCTAGGTCCACTAATACCCATTCAGACTCTTCCATGCCTTCCACTCCGATGATATCTAAATCGGCATGTTTAGCTTCTTTTATCACATTATCGGCGATGGATTTTACGTGCCGCTTGGAGTTACCACTGCAAATTACCATGGTATCGGTCACGTTGGAAAGTTCACTCACATCGAGATTTTGAATATCTCGGCCTTTCATATCTTCGACTTTATCTACTACAAAATCGATCAGTTGTTGGTTTTGAATCAAAAGAACCCCAAATTTCAACTAAAAAGTAAGTATATCACGCTCTGCGAGGCGAGGTTAAGCGCCATACAGCTTATGTTTAATTATATACTTAAGCGCTGCGCTGGGAAGCTGCTTACTTAATTCTGGGTACTGGCTAAGCGTAGTTAATTGTTTGCGCAGCTCAGTAGAGGATATGGGCACCGGCTGTAGTTGGCAAAAGTAAACCTTACCTTTGGAGAAACGGTGTAGTTGCTCGACATTATGGATCTGCTTATCGGCCAACCACGCCTTAACTGAATGAGATACTGTGAGTTGGTAGCCGGGGCGGGCAATAACTAGCAAATGCGCGTGCTGACATAGTTGTTGCCAGTTGCGCCAACGGTCAAGTTGGTTAAATGAGTCGAGTCCCATAACAAAGCCAATATGTTGTTGTGGGTATTCACTGGCCAATTCTTGCAGGGTGTCACAAGTATAAGAGCGTCCACCGCGTTCTACTTCCCGCCAGTCAAGGTGCAGTTCAGGGTAGTCAGCTACTGCTAGTTTGAGTAATGTACGACGGTGTTCGGTTGAGCAGTGTTGTTGTTGTTTAAGTGGTGATAGAGCGTTAGGAAGTAGGGTTATATCGGCTGCTTGAGTCACCTCCACAAGCTGTTGAGCACTGAGGATATGACCATTGTGGATGGGGTCGAAAGATCCGCCAAAAAATAATTTCAATTTACTCATTGTGGATTAGCGAGAATGAATATCAAACGTTCTAGTTGGTGCCAAGCATGGTTTCCGGCAAATTGCTTGATCGCTTTATCTATTTCAGCCACTTGCAGCCGAGCTTGATCGATTTGTTTTGCACTATAGCGCTTAGCTGCACCACTGATTAAACCTTGGCGTTTATTCCACACTGCATATTGTTTAAAAAGGCTAGCGTGGTGGTTCGTTGGCTCAACTTGTAAGGCCTGTAGCAGCTTAAACTCTTTGTCTAAACCCCAGTTGATGAGGGTCGGCTCCTCTCCTTCTAGTTGTAGTTGTTTGATGATCAGTAAGCTACGAGGAAAGTCACCGGCTAGTATCGCATCAACTAACTGAAAACTAGAGAAGTGGTTGGCATGAGATAGACCGGACTCTATTTCTTTTAGCGATGGAAGCTGAGTCCCCCAGCGCAATACGATGTTGTTTATCGCTTGGTTTAACGCCAGAAGATTGCCTTCGTAATAATGAAGCAGCAGGCCGATCAGCTCTTGACTGTTCGCCAGACCATGCTGTTGCAGGCGTTGTCTGATCCACGTTTGCAGTTGGGCGCCTTCTGGCGGGTAGATAGTGACCACTAAACCTTGCTGATCCATTTGCTGATACCAGCTTTGCTTCTCATTGGCTTTAGTAAGCTTAGGCAGGCTAATTAACAAGCGGGTTTCAGGGTTAAGTAAGCCGATTAACTCCAGTAGTTGGTTTTGTATGGCTTTGTCTGGTGAACGGTCAAGTTGTAGTTCAATCAGCCGGTATTGGCTGAATAGGGACAATTCGCCCATGGCGTCAAAAATATTCGGCCATTGAAAGTCAGCATCGAAATTAAAGCTTAAGCGCTCTTCTGCTAAACCTTGTTGCTTCAATTGTTGGCGAATGTAGTCGATGCTTTCGAGCTTAATTAGCGGTTCATCACCGACAATCAAATAACAGGAAAAATTGCCGGGCTGCTGCTGAGCAAGGCGATCAGCATAAATCCGCATACTACCAGCTTACCGTTGCCAGTTGGCGCATGATTTGGTCTGCGGCCATGGTGCGTAACTCATTGTATAACAACTCTCTTTCTCGTTGTTTGGCTAGCGCGGCTAAGGGGTTATCTTGGAAATCGCGGTGTAAGCGAACTTGAATCGGAAAGTTTCCTTGATTTGCGACTTGTAGATAACCGCCAACCCGATAACTTAATTCGTATTCTGCTACTTGGCCATTTTCAAATAGAGACAGAGTTCGTTTGTTAATTTCTTCTGCCCCAATATGTAGCGTTGGCACGTTTTCCTGAGCCTGTTCAAATACTGCTACATCATTTTGAGTTAGCCGTCTTTTTAACTCGCGTACCAAGGGGCTGAATTCGTCGTTAGAAGAGATATAGATTTGCTGGAGTTTGTCATCCAACAAATAGCTTCCACGAGGAGTGAAACCACAAGCGCTAAGTAATAACAGGCTAAGTAATACCAAGCCATAACGGTAGAGTGTTGAAATCATACTTTCTCGTATTAAAAATGGCGGGGCAGCCCCCGCCGAATGGGTTAGTTCGCTACAATATTGAGTAGCTTGCCGGCCACGTAAATCACTTTTCTAATGGTTTTACCATCAACAAATTTACTGACATTGGGATCTTCCAAAGCTAGCGCTTGTACGCTGTCTTGCTGAGCGTCTGCCGCAACAGTGAGTTTGGCTCGCAATTTACCATTTACCTGCACCACAATCAGTTTGCTGTCTTCCACCATGGCTTTTTCATCAGCTTCTGGCCAAGTCGCAGTATTGATATCTTCTTGGTGATCTAATTGCTCCCATAACTCGGCGCAAATGTGCGGAGTGATAGGTGACAGCATCAGCACTATGGCGTTGACGGCTTCACGGGTTACCGCACGAATACTATCGTCTTGTTGCTCGGCTTTGCTAAGCTTGTTCATTAGCTCCATGATGGCTGCAATCGCGGTATTAAAGGTTTGGCGACGGCCTATATCATCACTGACTTTAGCGATGGTTTTATGAACGTCGCGGCGTAAGTCTTTGGCCACTGTGTTCAGTGAAGTTGCGTCCACTGGTGATGCTTCACCAGCGTTAATGTGGTCGAAGCTGAATTTCCATACTCGGCGTAAGAAGCGTAACGAGCCTTCAACTGCGCTGTCTTGCCATTCTAGGGTTTGTTCAGCAGGGGCGGCAAACATCATAAACAAGCGCACAGTATCGGCGCCGTATTTGTCTACCATCACTTGTGGGTCAATGCCGTTGTTTTTCGACTTTGACATTTTACTCATGCCTGCATATACCAGTTCTTGGCCAGTTGCAGTTTTAGCACTGGTGATACGACCTTTTTCATCTTTTTCGGTGATTGCATCAACCGGAGATACCCATACCTTGCCGCCTTTTTCATCTTCGTAGTAAAAAGCGTCGGCTAATACCATGCCTTGGGTCAGGAGGCGTTTAAATGGCTCATCAGACTCAACTAAGCCAGTATCACGTAATAGCTTATGGAAGAAGCGGGCGTAAAGGAGGTGCAAGATGGCGTGTTCAATACCACCAATATACTGATCTACAGGTAGCCAATAATTGGCTTGTTCTGGGTCTAGCATCATCTGGTCGTTATTGGCGCTACAGTAACGCGCGTAGTACCAGCTAGATTCCATGAAGGTATCGAAAGTATCTGTTTCATGGAAGGCGGTTTGACCTTGGTACTCGGTCTTGGCCCATTCTGGATCGGCTTTAATCGGCGAGGTAACGCCATTCATTACCACGTCTTCAGGAAGAATCACCGGTAATTGGTCTTCAGGAACCGGAGCCACTTCGCCGTTCGCTAGATTTAACATCGGGATCGGCGCACCCCAGTAGCGCTGACGGCTTACCCCCCAGTCACGTAGGCGGAAGTTAACTTGCTTATTTCCTTTGCCAAGAGCCGTTAATTTATCGGCAACTGCATCAAAAGCGGCTTGAAACCCTAAGCCGTCAAACTCGCCTGAGTTAAATAATACGCCTTTTTCTACATAGGCTTGCTCAGATAGGTCTAACTCACCTTCGTTGGGTTTGATAACACCAACAATGTCTAAGCCATAGGCTTGGGCAAACTCATAGTCTCGTTGGTCGTGAGCGGGAACTGCCATCACCGCGCCCGAGCCATAACCCATTAATACGAAGTTAGCGACCCAAATCGGTACCAATTTACCAGTAAGAGGATGCACGGCATTAAGGCCGGTAGCCATGCCTTTTTTCTCCATGGTAGCCATATCGGCTTCAGCTACTTTGTTGTTTTTGCACTCTTCGATGAAGGCCGCTAACTCAGGGTTGGTTTTCGCTGCTTCAAGTGCCAGTGGGTGCTGTGCGGCGACACCCACGTAAGTCACACCCATAACGGTGTCTGGGCGGGTAGTGTAGATAGAGAACTGCTCATCGCTATTCTCTAAACCAAATTGCATTTCTACGCCTTCAGAGCGCCCAATCCAGTTACGCTGCATGGTTTTAACTTGCTCTGGCCAATCGTCTAATTGGTCTAAATCATCCAGTAGCTCTTGCGCGTAATCGGTGATTTTAATAAACCACTGTGGAATATCTTTTTGTTCTACTAGGGCGCCAGAGCGCCAGCCGCGGCCATCGATTACTTGTTCGTTAGCTAATACGGTTTGGTCTACTGGATCCCAGTTAACCGTAGCCATTTTTTTGTAAACCAAGCCTTTTTCATACAGCTTGGTAAAGAACCATTGTTCCCAACGGTAGTAATCTGGCTTGCAGGTAGCCAGTTCGCGGTCCCAATCGTAGCCAAAACCCAGCTGTTTAAGCTGTGTTTTCATGTATTCAATGTTTTCGTAAGTCCATTTGGCTGGTGCGGTGTTGTTATTAATGGCCGCATTTTCTGCTGGTAGGCCGAAAGCATCCCAGCCCATTGGTTGCATTACATTTTTACCCTGCATCCGTTGATAGCGCGAAACTACATCACCAATGGTGTAATTGCGTACGTGGCCCATGTGTAAACGTCCACTTGGGTAGGGAAACATAGATAGGCAGTAAAATTTCTCTTTACCCGGCTGCTCAACGACTTTAAAGGTTTGCGCTTGTTCCCAGTGCTGTTGCACTTTGGCTTCAATATCACGCGGATTGTATTGCTCTTGCATTGATGGAATCTTCCAGAATGAACCAAATTTGGACTTAGTAGCACACGACTACCATACTCGATCCGCATAGGATACCGAGTCCGCTTGCTGACAACAATAGCTAGCGCACATTTGCCTGAAAACAAAACGACTATGCTTAATAAGTGAATGCCAATATAGCGGTGGAGGATGTATGTCAAAGCGTTTAAAAGCCTATCAAGAGTTTGTTGAAGATTTAGAAAAAAGGCTCCAAGAAAGCGGAGAGGTGGGTCAAGAAGAACTCTCTAAAATGATAGATACCACCCAAGAATATCTGCAAGCAGCCAGTGACTTGAGTAAAGACGAATGGCAGCTAATTGCTAATTATGTTCGTCGTGATTTAAGTGATTGGCGTAATGATTATAAACGCGCCTACGACGAAAGCCCGTCGATGGTAATGCTAAAAGAAAGTATTTGGTACTGGTTGGCTAAACTCACCGACCAAAGCCAGTTGGAATGGCATGAGCTAATAGGAGACCTGCAGCATCAGGGGATTTACCATAGTGGGGAATTGATTGGTTTAGGTACCCTTGAGTGTGCCGAATGCGGCCGTAAAACCGCCCTATGGCATCCTACTATTATCGAACCCTGCGAAGACTGTAAAAGCAAGCGCTTTTATCGCTATCCAATTAGCGATAGCTTTGAGTAGTTCTACGTATTCTACCCCATAACCCGCAGCCAAGCCCAATCAAAATAATTATGCTTAGAGGCCACAAACCTAAGCGTTGATAAGGAGTAAAGCCGGTGGCGGGGGTGATGGCTGCACTTAGGGTGAGTAATTGATATTCAGGGGCGCGTTGTTCTATTTGGCCAAAGCGGTCGATGAAGGCGGTCACCCCTGTATTAGTTGAGCGTACTACTGGACGACCAAATTCAAGTGCGCGCATTTGCGCAATCTCTAGATGTTGTTGAGGGCCGATAGAGGTGCCAAACCAGGCATCGTTACTCACTGTGACAATTGCATCGGTGTTTTCTGTAAGCTGCGGTCGCAGTAATTCCCCAAAGGCTATTTCGTAGCATATGGCGGCCAGCCAGTGGTGTCCTTTAAGCTGTAAATTACTTTGCTGCTCATTACCTTGGGCGAAGGAGGACATCGGCAAATTAAAATAGGGTGCTAAGGGGCGTAATAGGTCTTCAAAGGGAACAAATTCACCTATCGGTAACAGGTGGTTTTTGTAATACCGGTTTGGGTTTTCATAGTAATAACTGGCTGTTGCACCCGCTTCTGGTGATTGTTGACCTAGCGCAACCAGAGCGTTGTAGTATTGGTTGGTTTGTAGGTTATGGGCAATAACCCCTGCTACTAAAGCTTGTTGCTTACTGAGTAGTTGAGTGTCCATTTTATGGAGAAAATCAATGACTTCATATTCCAAAGCCGCTATGGCTGATTCAGGCCAAACAATGATATCAGCATCATCAACGGCGAGTGTTTGCTCTTGATATAGTTTGAGGCTGGCGGCACGGCTTTGCGGTAACCATTTAATGTCTAGAGGCACATTGCCTTGAACGAGGGCTACTTTAAGACTATCTTGTGGAGTGGTCCAACTGTGTTGACTGAAAAAACCGCCTAGAATAAAAGGGGCGAGTAGCAACAAGCCTGCAAATACCCGTGTTTTGACTTGGCTGCGAAGCACTAGTAGCCCTGCGCCAGCAACCAGTAATACTAACCAAGTTACCCCATACACACCAAATAATGGCGCAATGCTAGCAAGTGGGGAATTTATCTGGCTATATCCGGGCTGAAGCCAAGGAAAGCCAGTAAGCACCCAACTGCGTAGCCATTCACTAAATAGCCAGCAAGCTGGGAACCAAAGTAGATAGAAGCGGAATCCTCGTTTGGCTTGCCACTGGTTAGCTAACCAACAGGCTAGTGCCGGATAAAGAGCGAGGTAGCCGCTGAGTAAAGCCATTAAACTTATGCTGACAAAAAGCGGCATACCGCCAAACTCGGCCATGCTCACATGTACCCAGTGGATCCCATAACCAAACCAACCGAGGCCGTAGCAAAAGCCGAGTTTAAACCCGTTTTGCTTGGGGATAAGTAACAACAGTAAGGCAAAAATAGACAGCGGCATTAGCAGCCAAATACTATAGGGAGCAAAGGCTAAAGGGGCACTCAGGCCACTAATAAAAGCGGCTAGTAAGCGGAGCCGCGGGGTTAAAGTGAGTGCCATTGTTACTCTTGAATGTGTAGGTCTAAAGCTTTGTCTTCGGGAATACTGACTTGCAGTTGAACTAAGCGGCGTCGGTCAGCGGTACGAACTTTAAAATGAAAACCCTCGATTTCGATATGTTCATCACGCCCCGGTAAATGGCCAAAGGCATGAGTGACTAAACCACCGATGGTATCCACTTCTTCGTCACTAAAGGTAGTGGCAAAAAAGCGATTAAAATCTTCAATGTCGGTCAAGGCATTCACCGCAAAGGTTTTATCGTTGATGCGGCGAATGTCATCTTGTAGATCTTCTTCGTTAGCAAACTCATCTTCGATGTCGCCAACAATGATCTCTAGTATATCTTCAATGGTGACTAAGCCTGATACGCCACCAAACTCGTCCACAACAATGGCCATGTGGTAACGTTCGCTGCGAAACTCTTTAAGTAGTTTATCGATGCGTTTGCTTTCCGGTACGACTACGGCAGGGCGAATAACTTCACTTAATGGGGTAGTCGAGGCTTCTTCGGTAAAGGCGTATTTAAGTAAATCTTTGGCTAATAAAATGCCTTCGATGTGGTCTTTATCTTCATGAATAACCGGAAAGCGTGAGTGACGGGCTTCGGTTAGGGTAGGTAAAATCTCGGCAATGGTTTGATTCACGTCTAGGGTGACCATTTGAGAGCGGGGGATCATGATGTCTCTTACTCGTTGGCTTGATACATCAAGCACACCCTCAATCATCTCTCGGGTGTTCTGATCGATTAGTTCTCGTTGATTGGCATCTTGAATTACTTCTACCAATTCCTCTTTGCTTTTCGGCTCCCCTTGTACCAACTGGATAATTTTGGCTATCCAACTCTTTTTAGCGGAGCCGTTGCTCGAGTGAGGATTATCGTCGCTCATATGTTTTATTTTTACCTAATTAGTATCTGAATATATTAGTAAGGGTTAGCAATACCCAATTTGGTTAACACTGCTACTTCCAGTGCTTCCATTTCTTCAGCTTCTTGCTCATCAATGTGATCATAACCTAGCAGATGAAGACTACCATGTACAACCATGTGCGCCCAATGATCAAAAACAGCTTTCCCTTGTTCAGCCGCTTCTCTTTCAACCACTTGGCGACAAATAACTAAGTCGCCTAATAACGGGATCTCAACTCCTGGTGGAGCCTGAAAGGGAAAAGATAGAACATTGGTCGGCTTGTCTTTGTTGCGATATTGCAGGTTTAGCGCTTGGCTTTCGGCTTCATCTACAATGCGCACGGTGATTTCCGTATCTTGATCCTGCTCCACCAAGGTAGCATGCAACCATGCTTCAAATGCACTAATGGTGGGTAGATTTTGTTGGTCGCCAGTGGCAATTTGTAAGTCAACAATCGCCATGTTTAGCCCTCACCATTTTGTTTGAGTTGTTGAGCGGCCTCGCGACGCAACTTTTGTTGTTCTTCGGCAATTCGGTCACGTTCATCTTGTTGTTCATAAGCTTGAACAATCGCAGCAACTACTGGGTGGCGTACCACATCAGCAGCCTGAAAGAAGTTAAAGCTTAAAGCTGGCACTTCACTTAATACTTCAATGGCATGGCGAAGGCCTGATTTTTGATGACGAGGTAAGTCAATTTGCGTGATATCACCGGTGATGACTGCGCGCGAGTTAAAGCCAATTCTAGTAAGGAACATTTTCATTTGTTCTACAGTGGTATTTTGGCTCTCATCTAAGATGATGTAGGCGTCGTTAAGGGTTCGCCCGCGCATGTAAGCCAGTGGCGCAACTTCAATTACGTTGCGTTCCATTAAACGTTCGACTTTTTCAAAGCCGAGCATTTCAAACAAGGCATCGTAAAGTGGACGTAAGTAAGGGTCGACTTTTTGGCTTAAATCGCCGGGCAGGAAGCCTAACTTTTCACCGGCTTCTACCGCGGGGCGAGTTAGCAAAATACGACGCACTTCTTGGCGTTCTAAGGCATCCACTGCACAAGCCACGGCTAAATAGGTTTTACCGGTACCAGCAGGACCTATGCCAAAGGTGACATCATGGCCTAACATGTTACCGATATAAGCGGCTTGGTTAGGCGTACGAGGCTTAATCACTCCGCGCTTAGTCTTAATATTAAGCTCTTTGCCGTAGTGCTGTGGGGTGTCTTCGTCCTGCTCTAATACATGGCTTTCTTGAATCGCTAAATGTACGGTTTCTGGGCTAAGTTCAGGAATCGCGCCACCTTTAACAGGGGCAGTTTCAACGTAAAGTGAACGTAAGATACTTCCCGCAATTAAACACATGCCATGGCGGCCAGTGATCTGAAAGTGGTTGTTACGGTAGCTAATCTCTACCCCTAAACGGCGTTCTAACTGTTTTAAGTTGTCGTCAAAGGGGCCACATAGCTGAGCTAGGCGAGGACTAGAAGCAGGCTCTAAATGAATTTCAATGGAATTGATTTTATTACTCAAATTGTATTTTAGGGGCCGGTTACTATGAGCCGGCCTCACTCCTTAAAGCATTAGATACGACTAAGGCGTAAAGCTTGCCACGCCTAAGTGGTTAGCTTGCCCATCTGGTTTGTCGATAATAGTGGCAGGGGCCACTTCATTACGCAACTGCATTTGTTGTTCAGTGCGCATCAACTCGCCACGTAATGAGTGAGCAAATACGTCGACGATTTTAACATCAGCAAATTGGCCTATCAGTTCATGACCGCCTTCAAAGTTCACTACGCGATTGTTTTCGGTTCTGCCGCGCAGTTCCATTGGGTTTTTCTTCGATGGGCCTTCTACTAAGATTCGTTGCTCTGTGTCGAGCATACGGCGGCTCACCTGCATGGCTTGTTGGTTAATTCGCTCTTGCAGGATGTATAAGCGTTGTTTCTTTTGCTCTTCAGTTACGTCATCGGGTAAATCTGCCGCGGGTGTACCTGGGCGAGCGCTGTAAACAAAACTAAAGCTCATATCAAAGTTCACTTGTTCGATCAGCTTCATCGTATCGGCAAAGTCTTGCTCGGTTTCACCGGGGTAACCCACAATGAAATCAGAACTAATTTCAATGTCAGGGCGAGCTTTGCGTAACTTGCGAATAATCGACTTGTATTCGATGGCGGTATGGCCGCGCTTCATTAAGTTCAGTATTCGGTCTGCGCCGCTTTGTACTGGTAAGTGTAAAAAGCTCACTAGCTCTGGTGTATCGGCGTAGACATCGACAATGTCATCGGTAAATTCGATGGGGTGGCTAGTGGTAAAGCGGATCCGGTCGATGCCGTTAATGCTGGCCACATAGCGTAATAATTCGGCAAAGCTACAAATGTTGTCATCGTGCGTTAACCCTCGGTAGGCATTAACGTTCTGCCCTAGTAGGTTAACTTCACGTACGCCTTGCTCGGCCAAAGACGCAATTTCGTATAGTACGTCATCTAAAGGACGACTCACTTCTTCGCCGCGCGTATAAGGTACCACACAGAAGGTACAGTATTTACTGCAGCCTTCCATAATAGAAACGAAAGCCGTAGCACCTTCGGCGCGAGGTTCTGGTAGGCGGTCGAATTTCTCGATTTCAGGGAAGCTGACATCAACCACTGACTTGTCACCGCCTTTTACCTGCTTAATCATTTCCGGTAAGCGGTGTAGGGTTTGTGGGCCAAATACGATATCGACGTAGGGCGCACGTTCGCGAATGGCTTTACCTTCTTGAGACGCTACACAGCCGCCAACCCCAATCACTAATTTGGGGTTCTTTTGTTTGAGTGTTTTCCAGCGACCTAGTTGATGGAACACCTTCTCTTGGGCTTTCTCGCGAATAGAGCAGGTATTCAATAGCAATACGTCAGCTTGTTCAGCTTCTTCGGTTAGCTGAAAACCATGGGTCGCATCGAGAAGGTCGGCCATTTTCGAGGAATCGTACTCGTTCATTTGGCAGCCCCAAGTTTTTATATGCAGCTTATTTCCCATCGTTTTACTCATCATTACATCGTTAAAAAAGGACGCGTATTTTACTGGTTTCTGCTAAGTCTGACTAGTAACAATCGGTGTGTTTGGTGGAAAAAGAGTAAAAAATATCCAATGGATCTTCCCTAGAAATAATTAACTCAAGATTCGCCAGCGAGATCCGCTTCGGGTTAAACTGCGTAAAACGGTAACAATGAATTGAATCAGCATGGAAAATTTTGATGTGGTGGTGATTGGTGGTGGCATGATAGGTGCAGCCTGCGCCCAAGGCCTGGCTTTGCAAGGGCGCTCGGTATTGATGCTAGAAAGTCAGCAACCAGAAGCTTATGAAGCCACTCAGCCAATAGACCTGAGAGTGAGTGCTATCAGTCAAAGCAGCGTTAATTTATTAAAAGACTTACAAGCATGGCCAGCGGTAGAAGCGATGCGTGTTTGTCCCTACCAGCAGTTACAGGTTTGGGAAGATCGCAGCAGCAAGCTAGTTTTTGATGCCGCCCAGTTGGATTTACCACAGTTGGGTTTCATGGTGGAAAATCGACTGATTCAATTAGCTCTATGGCAGGTTAACCAACAAGCAGGGGTTGAGCGCAGAATTGTTAAGCAAACGCAATTGTTAAACAATGATGAGCAAGGCGTGAGTTTACAAATAGATGGCCAGAGGATAGCGGCTCGTTTAATGGTGGTGGCCGATGGCGCTAACTCTAGCATGCGGCAACAATTGGGTCTGGGCATTAGCGCCTGGGATTATCGTCATGATTGTTTTGCTATTAACGTAAAACTGCACGCGCCGCAGCAAACCGCTACTTGGCAGCAATTCTACCCCAGCGGGCCGCGGGCTTTATTACCGTTGCCTGAGCAACACGCCGCCTTGATTTGGTATGACAGCAAACAAACTATTCGGCGTTTGAAGCGATTAAATCCGGCTCAATTAAAACAACGCATTGAAGCGGAGTTTCCAACTTTGCCGGGGGATATAGATATTTTGTCTAGCGCTAGTTTTCCACTGACGCGTCGCCATGTAAATTGCTACTTCAAACACAGTGCGGTGGTCGTTGGCGATGCGGCTCATACCATTAATCCATTAGCTGGTCAGGGGGTAAACTTGGGTTACCGCGATGTTAAATGCTTGCTTGAGCAGCTTGATAGTGGTGGTTTCGAGCGTTTAGAGCAAGCCTTGCGCCGTTTTGAAGTGAGACGCAAACCCGATAACTTAGCCATGCAAACCGGTATGGATGTGTTCTACCTATTATTCTCTAACTCTTTCGCGCCTTTAGCGAGTTTACGTAAGTTGGCGATTAAAGGCTTAGCCAATAGTGGGCCGATAAAAAATTGGACGCTAAAGTACGCGCTGGGAGATTTACACTAAGGCTTATCAATTGAGCAGAGTGGCGATTAAGATAAGTTAATGATTTTCTTTGAGGCTAGCGTTAATTTAGCGCTGGCCTTTTTGTCGCGCCGAAGTAACTTAGAAAATGCTTAACATTTGCCGAGTTTGGTTTGTTGGGTAATTCTATAACGGGCTTGGCCTGAGTTTGAAAAGAAAAAGGCCTGCTATAGAGCAGGCCTTTTAAGGTGGCAGGGATAGCTGGATTTGAACCAACGAATGGCGGCATCAAAAGCCGCTGCCTTACCGCTTGGCGATATCCCTACAAAACTTTTTGAATTGGATTCTTCTAAAAGAAGAATGGTGCGGAAGGAGAGACTTGAACTCTCACACCTTGCGATACTAGAACCTAAATCTAGCGCGTCTACCAATTCCGCCACTTCCGCACGAAATTACTGTAAAACTAATGGTGGCTATGGCGGGACTTGAACCTGCGACCCCAGCATTATGAGTGCTGTGCTCTAACCAGCTGAGCTACATAGCCATCTGTATATTCTTACGAATCTACAAATTTATCGGCAGTGGAAGCAGTGGCTAGTCTTCGACATAGTACTACTGTCTTACCTGGGTATA